>Ga0187783_10002798_pt1 | contig 12925 bp, 12 predicted proteins | sample 1015_SJ02_MP02_2_FD_132471 | JGI IMG/M metagenome (GOLD analysis project Ga0187783, IMG submission 132471) | Tropical peat soil microbial communities from peatlands in Department of Meta, Colombia - 1015_SJ02_MP02_20_MG | ecosystem: Environmental > Terrestrial > Soil > Wetlands > Peat | place...
CTGCCGCGCTGGCCATGCGCGGGAAAGTGCCGGTTGTGCCGATCGTTCAGGTTACACGAGAGGACCTGGTGGTTATCATCACGAGGAACGGAAAAGACGAGCCGATTGACCCAGAAATCGCACACGCCGAGTTTGCCACCTTTGTCGACAAGGTTTTGGCCACCGAGGGTCAGGCGGTCCGCCGCGGCGAGACGATTTTGACTTTGGATTCGCAGGATATTCGTTCCCAGCTGGCCAAGGCGCGTGCCGATCTGCTCTCTGCCGAAAATGATTTGCGGAATGCGCGTGCCGGCGGGCCGCCCGAACAAATGGCGCAACTCGCGGGCGATCTCAAGGCGGCCCAGGTTGAGGTCGCGAATCTGGAAAGCAGTGAGAAGGCGCTGGAAAATCTCGTTGCCGAGCATGCCGCGACAGCCGAGCAGTTGGCGCTTAACCGAGCCTCTCTCGCCAAGGCGCGTGCCAATCTCCAGACGCTGGAGGCTCGGCAAAAAGACCTGGAGCAGCAATCCGCCGACAGGGTAGAGGCGGCCCATCTTCGGGTAAGCCAAGGCCAGGATCTGGTCAATTCGCTCGAGGAGAAGGTGCGCTCGGCGACGGTCGTTGCGACCACGCGAGGAACGCTGTATTCCTTACCGGTGCGGGCGGGCGACTTTGTGAAAGTCGGGGACACCCTGGCAGAGATGGCTGATCTCAGCCGGGTTCGCGTGCGCGCCTTTGTAGACGAGCCGGACCTGGGTCAGCTGGAACCTTCCGAGACCGTGGTCGTCACTTGGGACGCCAAGCCTGGGAAACGGTGGACCGGCTTAACCGAGCAGGTGCCCAAGCAGGTGGTGGCGCGCGGCGTGCGCAGTGTCGGCGAGGTACTCTGCTCGATCGACAACAGCGAGATGGAGCTGTTGCCCAATACGAATGTCCAGGTGGAGATTCAAGTCCGGCAACGGCGAGGAGCGCTGGTGGTGCCGCGCGGAGCGGTGCGCGAGCGCGCGAAGGGGCAGCGGTTCGTTTGGGTGTTTGACGGTCAACGCGTGCACCAGCGGGACATCACCACGGGGGTCTCCAACGCTTCGAATTATGAAGTCCTATCCGGGCTGGCCGCGAACGACCGTGTGGCGGAGCCAGTGGATCAGAAGCTGAAGGACGGAATGGAAGTGCGAGCGGAGGAGGCACCGTGAGCCCAGCGACGTCCGGGATGAAACGCAAGCGCGCCTGCCGGTTGTTGTTCCTGGTAGCGCTCGCGGTCTTCGGTCTGCTAGCGGCCTCTGTCTGGGCGCAGGTATCGAACGTGGTTCAGACGGCGCAGCGTGACTTCAACGCGGGCAACTACGCCGCTGCCATCTCGGCGTTGCAACCTCTCGCAAGCGGAAGTTCGTCGAATGCCGAGGCCTTCTACTGGCTCGGACGAAGCTATTATGAGATCTCCGATTACGATAGCTCCGTAGCTCAGCTGGAAAAGGCGGCCTCGCTCGACCCCAAGAATTCTGTCTATCAGCAGTGGCTCGGGCGGGCCTACGGGGGCAAAGCAGATCGTGAGCGAAGCTTTTCGCTCGCCAAGAAGGTAAAAAAACAATTTGCGTTGGCCGTGAGTCTGAATCCCTCGAACATCGAGGCCCGCCGCGATCTGGAGCAGTTCTGCCTCGATGCTCCCTGGATTGTGGGGGGCAGCAAGGACGAAGCACTGGAGCAGGTCAATGCCATCGCCGCGATTGATCCCATCCAGGGGCATCTGGCGCGCGCGGTGTACGATCGATTGGCGCTGAAGAAGCTGGACGAGGCGGAGAGCGAAATTCGCCAGGCTCTCTCCGCCAATCCGAAAACAATCGACCCCTACTTGGAGGCCGCCGACTTTTTCCAGTCTCAGAACAAACCCGCCGATATGTCTGCGGCGATTCAAGCAGCCGCCCGTGTCAGCCCGAATGATCCGCGCCTGGCTTTTTATCGGGGCGTCGCTGGCGTGCTTGCCAAGGCGAGTCTCACCGATGCGGAACGGGACTTGAAGTCGTATCTTGCCAGTACGCCCCAGCGGAGCGATTGGCCATCGCACGCCAGCGCCCGGGATTGGCTCGGGCGGTTGTATGAAGCCCAGGGGAAGCGCGCCGAAGCCGCGGAACAATACCGGGCGGCTCTGCAACTGGACCCAACGCTCCAGGACGCCCAAACGCGCCTCGCGCGACTGGAAAAGCCGAACTGAAACGGCCGACGGTATTGTCGTTCCTGTATCGCGCGCCGCGATGATCAAGGCGTTTATAGTATCCTCTTCGACGGGCTTGGATACCTTCCTCGTAGGCGGGCAGCTAAGGGCGGTCGGAACCAGGAATAGGCAGGCGAGTTGTTTGTGATCAGACGCTTCAAGACTCTGAGCCTCTGGGTGCTAACGGCGTGCTTTTCGCTGGCCCCTGCGTACGGGCAGGATTCTTCGGCACTCTCGCTTCGGCAGGCGGTGACGCTCGCGCTCCAAAACAGTCGGGACGTGAAGCTCGCGCAGCTGCAATACAACGTGGCACTGGGCGAGGTGGGGGTCGATCGCGCGGCCTTTCTACCGAACCTCTATACGGGTTCGGGCATCGCTTACACCAGCGGCTTTCCCTCGCTACCGGGGGGCCAGGCGCCTGCCATTTTCGAGCTCGACTACCGGCAAACGCTGTTCAACCCCCTGCTCAAGAACCACCAGCGCGCCGCCGAAGAGCGGGCCAAGAACCTGAAACTCGAGCTGGACCGAGTGCGCGACAACGTGCGCATTGAAACGGCCTCGGCTTACCTCGAGCTTTCGAAAGTGCGGCATTCGCTCGCTTTGCTCGAAAAGGAGCAGGTGAGCGGCGAAAAAATCCTTGCGGTTGTGCGCGAACGCGTAGCGGCGAATCAAGAACTTCCCATCGAAGCCACACGCAGCCAATTGGGGCTGGCCCGAGTACGGCAACGGATCGTAAAGCTCGAAGACCGAGAGCAAACGCTTGTGGCGGAGTTACACGATCTGACAGGGATTGCCGACACCCAATCCATCGAGGTGGAAAGCGACGAGCAATCGTTTACCGACGCCCTATCCGTGGGGACGGCGGCGATTCAGGCACAGATCGTGACCCTTGCTTTAGAAAACGACAGCCGCGTGGCCGAGGCCGAAAACGAGCGGGCGGCGCGCGAGAGACTGTTTCACGGCGCTCGTCTGAGCTATTTCCCGACCGTCGATCTCGTCGGCCAGTACCTAGTGCTCAGCAAGTTCAACAACTATGACCAGTTTTACAAAACCTTTGAGCGCAATAATGTAAGCGTGGGTGTGCAGATCACGGTTCCGCTGTTTGCCGCCACCACGGCCGCCAACGTCCGGTTGGCAAAAAGGGAGCTGGATGAGGCGCAGCAGGCAGTCGGAAACAAGCGGCAGCAAGTCCGCGCGGAAGTTCAGCAGAAAGCCTACAACCTGCGTGAGCTCGACGCCGACCACGAAGTGGCACGCCTCGATTTGCAGCTGGCCCAGGAGAATCTGGTATTGGAGCAGGCCAAGTACGATCAGGGCCGGGCAACGCTGCAAGAGATCGAACAAGCTCGCCTGGAGGAAAGCGACAAATGGGTGGCTTTCCTCGATGCGGACTTTTCCCGCGAACGGGCTCAGCTCAGCCTTCTTCAGGCGACTGGGCAACTGGCCCAGGTTTTCCAATAAGATGTATCAAAAAAGCTTCGCTATGGCTCGTTTGCGATTTACAGTAAAATGAAGTTCGACTGATCGCGATGCACGGAAAGCTGAGGGATTCGGAAATGCCGTCGGTGATGAAAACGCTGCTGTTAAACCCGCCGAGTTTCGAGAAGTTCGACGGCGGGGCCGGGTCGCGCTGGCCCGCCACTCGCGAAATTGAGTCCTATTGGTATCCGGTCTGGCTCGCCTATCCGGCGGGCATGTTGCCGGGGAGCCGACTGCTTGACGGACCGCCGCACCACATCCGTCCGGCCGAAGTTGTTCGAATCGCTCGCGACTTCGAGTTTGTGGTGTTGTTTACCTCGACGGTCGGTTTTCGCAGCGATCTGCGTATGGCGCAGGCCATGAAGGAGCAGAACCGGGATGTAAAGATCGCCTTTGTGGGCCCGCACGTGCAGATCAAGCCGGCCGAGAGTCTGCTCGCCGGCTCGACTATCGATTTCGTCGTTCGCGGGGAATTCGACCACGCCGTCGTTGAGTTCGCCGAAGGGAAGCCACTTTCCTCGATCGCCAACGCGAGCTACGTCCAGGATGGCAAGGTTGTGCACAATCCGTCGCGGCCGCCCCTCCAGACCGCCGAACTCGACGCGCTGCCATTTGCAACCGACGTTTACAAAAAAGACCTAACCATCGAGAAGTACAACGTACCGTTTTTGCTGCACCCGTTCGTTTCCTTTTATACGGCGCGTGGCTGCCCGGCGCTCTGTACGTTCTGCCTGTGGCCACAGACACTCTCAGGCCATGCCTGGCGCACGCGGTCGGTGGAAAGCGTCGCACGCGAATTTCGACACGCGCACGAGATGTTCCCCCAAGCGAAGGAATTCTTTTTTGACGATGACACCTTCAACATTCGCAAGGATCGGGTTCTTGCGCTGTGCAAGGAATTCAAGCCCGTAGGCTTCCGCTGGTCCTGCACGGCACGTGTCCACGGGGATTATGAAACGCTCAAAGCCATGGCGGACTCGGGTTGCCGGCTTTTGATTGTCGGTTTTGAATCCGGTGACGCGCAAATCCTGAAAAACATCAAGAAGGGCCAAACCCTCGAGATGGCTCGGAACTTCGTTAAGAACTGCAAAAAGGTTGGTATCCACGTCCACGGCGACTTCATTATTGGCCTCCCAGGAGAGACGAAAGAGACGATCGAGAGAACCATTCAGTTCGCCAAGGAGCTGGACTGCGAGACGATTCAGGTTTCCATGGCCCACGCCTATCCTGGCACGGAGCTTTACGAACAGGGGACGCGCGAAGGTTTTCTTGCCGGGGAAGCGATTACCGATATCGGCGGCCACCAGCTTCCGCACCTTGAATATCCGGGTCTTTCGAAAGAATACATGGTTGCAGCAGTCAACCGCTTCTACGACAGCTACTATTTCCGGCCGAAGGTCGCCTGGCGCATCGTACGAGACGCCCTTTGGGATTCGCACGAGCGGAAGCGTCTCTACCACGAAGCCGTCGATTTCCTGAAGCTGCGCGCAGACCGCATCAAAGTGGCGCGGTCTCGGAAGGGCGTGGAGCAAAAAGCCCTGGTGAACGTGCCGCCGATCGTTCCCATCGAGACGCCCAGCGGGATCGGTGAGTCGCAAGGCGCATGACGCCGGCGCCTGCCCTGCACCTCAAGACGGCCATCCTCATTGTCATTATGGTCTCGGTGGCTCCGCTGGGGGACATGTTCCTCGGCAAGGGGATGAAGCATATCGGCCCCATGCCCGATGGAGCCCCTACCGGTTTGCTTGGCTTCTTTTTCCGCACGTTCACCTCGGAAACGATCTGGCTCGGCATCAGTCTCTTGCTTGCCTTCTTTGTGGCCTACCTATTGGTTCTTTCTTGGGCCGACTACAGCTATGTTTTGCCGGCATCTTCGATCTCCACGCTGGTCGTCGCGTTGTTAGCACGCTTTGTATTGCACGAAAGTGTTCGGCCCTTGCGCTGGGCCGGCGTGGCGATGATCTGTCTCGGCGTCTTCGTAGTCGGCCACACACATCCGCGAACGACGGAGCACGGATTGTGTTGACGGCGGCTGTGCTGTACTTCCTGATCGTTGTTCCTGGGACGTGTGGGGAAATGTGCATGTCGCACACGATGAAGACCGTCGGCGAGGTGAAGGATTTCCGGCCGCACTCTGTCGCTCGCTCCCTCGGGCGGGCCATGAAACTCCCATCGTTCTGGGTCGGCATCAGCATGATGGCGTTGGGATTCTTCGCGCTCCTGGGGATGCTGTCCGTCGCGAAGGTCAGCTTCGTTTTTCCGGCGACCGCGCTCAGCTACGCTGTCGGCACGCTCGGCGGCCGCCTGTTTTTAGGCGAGCGCGTGACCCCGCAGCGATGGGTGGGGGTTTCCCTGGTGTGCATCGGCGTGGTCCTCGTGGCGCTCGGTAAGGGATAGCGGGCGAAGGACTCCGGCATGACGGGTTGGACGCTGCTTCAGGGCGCGGTCTATGTGCTCGCGTTCGCGTCAGCCGCTTATTCTGTGGCGGCCATCGTGGCGGCCCGACGATTCTTCCGCGGCGTGCCCCGAGTCGATGAAGGTCCCAGCCGTGTCGGTCCTGAGTTGGCACCCGTCAGCATCCTCAAGCCGATTCGCGGACTCGATCGCGAGACCTATGAGAACTACGCAAGCTTTTGCCGCCAGGACTACCCCGACTTTGAAATTCTGTTCTGCGTGACGGACGAAAGCGATCCCGCTGTTCCCGTGATTGAGCAATTGATTCACGATTTTCCCGAGCGGCCGATTCGGTTGCTGATCGGGGCCGAGCGGGTCGGCGCAAGCGACAAAGTCAATAAGCTATGCCGCATGGTCCGGGAGGCGCGCCACGAAATCCTGATCATCACAGACAGCGACGTCCGGGTGGAGCCGGGTTTTCTCGAAGCCGTGAGCGCGCCCCTGCGGGATCCAGCCGTGGGCGGCGTGACGTGCCTGTATCGCGGCCTCACCGACGGTTCCTTCCCGGCGAACCTGGAGGCCCTCACCAACAGTACCGATTTCGCCCCCGGAGTGCTCGTTGCCTGGATGCTCGGCGGCGGGAAGCTCGATTTCATGCTGGGAGCCGTCATGGGAATCACGAAGACCCATTTGGCGGAGATCGGCGGCTTTGAGTCGCTCGCTGATTATTTCTGTGACGACTACGAACTGGGGAACCGCCTGGCCGCGCGCGGCTATCCGGTGGAACTCAGCCGTTTTCCGGTGGATATTGTCTATCCACACGAATCGCTCGGGGAAGCGTTCCGTCATCAGCTTCGCTGGAACCTGAGCATCCGTTATTCGCGGCCGTGGGGACACGTTGGCTTGCTCTTCACGCAGATTCTGGTGTGGTTTCTGGCGGGCCTGTTTCTTACGCCTTTCTGGCTTGCCGAGTTGGGATTCGCGGCCGGCTACGCTCTACTGCGTCGCGAAATGGCGGTCCGGACCGGTGTCGATGGCATGAAAGACCCGCTCGCACGAGACCAGATGTGGATGCTTGCCACCCGCGATCTCTTCGCGTTCATTGTTTGGTTGGTGAGCTTTTTTCCGCAACGCATCCACTGGCGCGACCAGCAGTTCTATGTCGAGAACAAGCGGCTCGTCCCCACCTCATCGCCCGGTTCCAAGGCCTCTTTGTAGCGCCAGGCGAGTGCTCGTGAATCCGGCGTGAAATCGCTAGGAAAATGGCTCGCCTCGTGCTCCTAGGAGCCGGGCGGCTTGACCGATGGTGGTGGTGCTCCCCCTGGCGTGCCGATTTCGGGATGGTCCTGCAAATATTTCTGCAAAGGTTCATCGCGCAGCAGAAAATTAAAGCCACGCTGCTTGCTCACTTCCGTGGTCTTCTCCAGATCCAATTGGCCAAAATCGATGGTGTGCTCATTCCACTTCGTGCCGCTCTCGTCCAGCGTGGTAAAGTGAAGTTGGTCACTCACGAGCCAGTAGTCAGTCACGTTGTAGACCGTGCCGTCCTTTAGATAGAGCTGCGGCAGCTCGCGGCTCGCTCCCCCCGCAATATACATCGGCACCGCGTAGCAATTGTAACCCCAGGTCCAACCCCAGAAAGGACCACAGCTCCGCCACCAGACGGGGCTAAACCCCAGACCCAGCCCGAAACCGTAAAGCGGCGTCGCCCAAAATCTATATCGCGGAGGAGCAAAAATCGGGAGGATCGGTCGCACAGGAACGATCGGGCGGTGCAAGAAGATCGGCTTCACCACCGAGACGTGCGGCGCACTCCCTTGAGGCATGCCTCCCGGGCGGTAGGGATGTTGGGCCGCAGCGGGCAGCGGAACACACGTAAGCACAAGTGTAACGGACACTCGCGAGAGGATGGCTGAAAACAGCGAGCCAGAGAGGACGCGTCTCATAACTCCCCCTTGCGGCGTGAGGCTTGGTGCCTTGAGGGCCGCGCGAGACCGTTTGCGCTGATTTTAATCCTTTTCCCGTTTCGGAGGAACGAGGGAATTCGAGGGTCTGTTTGGAAATCACGCCCGCGCGGTTGACGAAATTCCTCTGCGCCGCTAGAGTAAAGGCGAGGCCGTGCCTGCGGCCTTTTTTGTTGTCTCCCGTCGGCTGGGAGGTCGTACAATTGGCAGTACATCAGACTCTGGATCTGATTATCCTGGTTCGAGTCCAGGCCTCCCAGCCAACTCTTTAGAATCAGTGGCTTAGGCTCCTTCCTAAAAGCAAATCCTAAGAAATCTCCGCAACTCAGTCTTAGGTTTCGGAGGATTTGCGCATGGCCCAGGCCAAATACACGATCTACAAATATGTCCGCTCCGAACGCGGTTCGAGGTTTGGGTCGGTTCGGGTCGCTTTAAAGTCACACCCTGCGCTATCGCAGACCCGTACTGCCGAGCGGCACTCTACGCCAATCGCACATCAAGCGCGATGTCGTGGCGGTCGGAGGCGCGAGGAGAAACATCCGGAGGGCAACCACGATATCGCGTGCAGCGGAAAATGGATTCCTGTCGAAGCTGACGCACTGACTGCCCAACGGCAACAACACGGGCAATGCGTTGGAACGCGAACTGCAAGTACCCCGACGGCATGGTCGCCTCAAAGCGGCCGAAGAAGCGAAAACGAAACGCCTTCGCGCCGCCGAAAAACGCTTGAGCGGGGGGCTGGCGATGAAGAAGGATTTGCTTGGAGGCACCTCAGGGTGTATAAGTGTGCCTATCAAGACGGAAATTCCAGTTAGCGTCTCACTTGTAGTTTTAATTCTCTTTCAGCTGACTCTCCTCGGTGACACCCGCAGCGCCGTTGCCCAAGAAAGTAAGATTGCAAACTTGACAGGCAGTGCCAAGCGCGGGAACCAATTGTACCGGCGCTACTGCATCGGTTGCCATGGACCACGGGGAGATGGGCAGGGTGAGAACGCTCCCTGGGTTGATCCGAAGCCGCGCGATTTCACGATGGGCCTCTTCAAGTGCCGCTCGACGCCCTCTGGCAGTATTCCGCTCGACAGCGATTTGTTCGACACCATTGGTCGGGGGATTGACACGACGGCAATGCCCCGATGGAATCCCCTCACGCGTCAAGACCGTGCTGATCTTGTTGCATACGTGAAGACGTTTTCGCAACGCTTTCAGGAAGAACAACCGGATCCTCCGGTCGAAATTCCTCCTGAGACACCGGTCACGGCCGATAGCATCCAGCGCGGCAAAGAAGTCTACAAGTCGCTGAAATGCTCTGAGTGTCATGGGGAAGACGGGCACGGGGACGGACCCTCGGTCCCGACACTGCGTGACAGCAAAGGCAATCCGATTGTCCCGTACGACTTCAGCTCCGGAACACGTTTCAAGTGCGGAGAGTCCGACCGGGACCTCTACCGCATTTTCATGACTGGACTGGATGGAACGCCCATGCCGGCGTACGTGTACTGGCTGAAGGCGGAGCAGGCCTGGGATCTCGTTCATTATCTGCGGACACTTCAGGCGGGATCGAAAACTCAATTGGGAAGGGTCAGGGTTCCTCTACACAATTGAATTCGACGGAGAGGATTATGAACCGAATCAGGGACCGAAGAAATGTGGCGTTCGGCGGGATGCTGTTTCTTGCGGTCACGCTCTGGACGGCGCGCACGACCGCTCAAGAGGAGTACGTCACAATTCGAGTAGGCGACGGGGGAACAATCGAGGGGACTGTCAAGTGGACCGGCCCGATTCCCAAAATTCCCGAACTGCCAATCACCAAAAATTCAGACGTTTGCGATCCGCAGTCACGCAAAACTCGCGATCTGGAGCGGTTGCTGATTGATTCCGCTGGCGGCGTCGCGAACACCGTTGTGTACCTGAAAGACATCCACAAGGGCAAGGCGATGGATCTTCCCAGCGCCCGGCAACATCTCGATCAGAAGCAATGCCGTTACGTGCCACACATTCTTCTCGTGCCACAAGGCGGCGAGCTCCAAATACGCAGCAGCGATCCTATCTTGCACACAGTTCACATGGCCGGCGCCGCAGCCAACAACATTCCCTTTCCATTTCAGAATCAGGACATCGCGGTGCCGATGCGCCGCAATGGCGTTGTGGACGTGAAGTGCAACGCGGGCCACGTTTGGATGAACGCCGAAATCTTAGTGGTCAAGCATCCCTACTACGTGGTTAGCGACGAGCATGGCTTTTTCAGGCTCACCGACGTTCCGGCCGGAGAATACGAGATCGAGGCATGGCACGAAGGTTGGGGAATTGTACGAGAAGAAACCGTGCTGGATGTTGGTGCCCAGGTTCAAGTGCGCCGGCCCATTTATAGCGACCCGAAAACGTGGGCTAAGAAGGTTACGGTGCGGGCCGGCGAAACGAGCCGCGTTGAGTTCGCAATTGCGGCGCAATAGGTGAACTGGCCGCGAGTCCCGCAAAGCAACTGGGGATGCGATGGTTGATTCCACATCAACGGCCAACTGTGGTTTGAGATCGACAACATGCTGCACGGCATTCCGCTACTGGTCTTGATGCTGATCCTGACGACGATTGCGGTTTCGGCGCTCAGCTGGAGCATGCGCCGGCTCGGCTTCCGCGCGCAGTTCCTGGTGCTGCTGGTGCTGGGTGTGCTGATCGGGTTTCTGTTCTTAATCCTCGTGCAGGTTCCTGATTTCCCGCACTGGCTGGCGATTTCGCTGATCATGATTGTGTTCGTAGCCTGCCAGTTCGGGCTGCGAATTTTTCTGCGGAGTCTGAAGAAGGAAGAGTAAGCCGAAGGGGCGCAGACACGCGGCGGATAACCGATGCAAACTTGAGCCGGGTGCCTCCGGAAAGGCGTCGCCAGCATTCAGCGCGTATGGAAGACTCCACTGGAGAAAATAATCTTCAAAGCGCGCGTGACCTTCTGCATGAGCCTGCCGGCGTCGGCCCGTGCCACTTTTACCGACCCAGATAAAACAGCAGGAAGATGAACACCCACAGTCCATCCATAACATGCCAATACATAGAAGCGGCCTCTGTGACCGCCAGCTGTCTGCGCCGCTTTACCCGCTGCATCGCAACATAGAACAGCGCGATCACTCCGCCGAGCAAATGCAACCCGTGGGCCGCAGTAAATACATAAAAAAAACTGCTGCTCGGATTTGTAGCAAGATAGACGCCCTCGCCTAGCAGTTGCCGCCACGCTATGACTTGGCCCGCAAGAAACAGCACGCCCAAAATCGTGGTCACGATCCACCAATGACGGAATCCTTCGAGATCGTTGGTAGCTAGACTTTTTCGAGACCGCACCAGCGTCACGCTGCTCGCGATCAAAATGGCCGTGTTCAGCCAAAGAATTCTGGGGATAATCAGCGCTGTCCAGTCATTCGAAGCGCCCTTGCGCACCACCAAAGCGCTTACGAGCGCCATAAAAAGCATGAGAACGGCGGCCAGTAGGATACTGACACCGGTGACGGAGATCCGATCACGAACACGATCACTCTCGCCACCATCCGGGCCATCGCCGCCAGCGCCAGACGCATTGCCGCCACCACCGGACCCCGTGTCCCTAGAGATAGTTGTCAGTTCGTTTTCTTCGACCGTGAGGGTATCCGGCATGCGACCAATTCTCCGTGGGCGAGTCTAACACGAGTTGATATCAATACGCCTGCGGACGACTCTTGTCTAGGATGTTGGCGAGGAACATCTCTGCTTTTACGTGGCTCGCATTCTCCACGGGCATATAGATGAAAGACGATCCTGTGAGCGACGCTTGGCCGCGGTCCGGCTGGGACTGGAAACAGTCCTCATTGCAGAACTAGCCGTTTCCGGCTCTTGCTCTTGTTCTTTGGCGTACCAACCCATAGGAACGCGAGGTGCAAGGCTTCCTGAAAACGGAGCGGATGCAGGGCTAGACATTAACCTGCTTTGCCCAAGGCGGGCGCGAGAGGGTCGTTACAAATGGTACCCAGAGCCCTTCGGCGAGTCCTGAAGCAGCTCCGGGGGATCGAGCGCACACTGTTTCCAAAACGAAGCCTCTGACAGGCTGCCCGCTCGCCACTGTTTGAGAGCTGCCAGTGTGGCTGAAATCTGTCCGCCATCAGCCGAATCGAACACGATCACTACGCCATCCACCTGTTGATTGGCGGCCGAAATCTCCTGATAGGCTTTCAGGAATAAAGACTCTGCAAAACTCCGCTTTGCCTCCGCGCGGGATGTGGCCGATCCCGAGGAGGGTTCGACCCAGATGATTTTGACTGTCTTGCCGTGAAGAGGTTCCCATTTACCTGGAAAAACATTGGTCTCCTCGCGTGCAACGCGAAAAGCAGGTTCCTCGCTTGTGCTCTCAGTTGCAGTTGCCTTGGAAGGTCCCGCCAACACATCTGGCCAATCCACTTCGGTTCGACGGATCCAACCGCGCGATTCACCGGAAATCTGCACGTGGACCCAATTCGTCTGCTTGTCGATAACGGGAAATTCGTCTTCCGCTTCGGCACGAAACAGCACCCGGGCATTCGATTCAGGAGCCGCCCACACAGGCGTTCCTGACCGTTTGACGATAGCCAAGTCAGTCGGATGCGCCTGATCGCGTTGGATCTCTTCCAGGTTTTTTACGTCGGCGCTGAGTTCCTGTTCGCGCCGCTCGGCCTTCTCCCGCTTCTCTCGCAGCGAGTCCAAGTCCTCGCTGACCGGCGGGGATGTCTCGGGATTCACGAGAGGAGTCGCTGGCAGCCCCGAAACGCCGACCGGTGGCAGGCTGCGAAGGATGGCCGATTTGCTGACGTTTGGCTGGTTCGCGGTTGTAGAAACTGGGGCGGCGGACGCAGACAAAGCGGGATCTGGATTCGGAGCTGTCGGCAGAGGGCTCTCTGGCTGGCCGGCC
>Ga0187783_10002799_pt1 | contig 12924 bp, 12 predicted proteins | sample 1015_SJ02_MP02_2_FD_132471 | JGI IMG/M metagenome (GOLD analysis project Ga0187783, IMG submission 132471) | Tropical peat soil microbial communities from peatlands in Department of Meta, Colombia - 1015_SJ02_MP02_20_MG | ecosystem: Environmental > Terrestrial > Soil > Wetlands > Peat | place...
GCGCCAGCCGACCAGGCCGCCGCCCGTACCGCCGCCGCCCGTACCGCCGCCGCCCGCCGCGGCTGGCGGGCGGCCGGCCTCGGCGTCGCCGTCGCTGGCCTCGCCGTGCCGTTGCTGACGGGCTGCGGCTCAGCCTCCGGCGCTCCGGCCGCCGGCGCACCAGCGATCTCCGCCGCGTGCACGGCGGTCGGTGCGGCCCTATCGGACGGCCCCGATCCGGACGCCGACCCGGTCGGCTACGCGGAGGCGCAGGTCAGGCCGCTGCGCGCGATCCAGACCTCAGACCAGGCGCTCCGAGCCGCCATCCGCGACCTGGCCACCGCCTACGCACAGGTGTTGGCCAGCAACGGCGCGAGCGTCGCGGCCAGCAAGGCCGTCACCGCGGCCGCCAGCAAGGTCAACGCCATCTGCCCGGGAGCCGCATCATGAGGCGCGCCACCACCGCCGTCGTCGCCGCCGCTGCCGTCGCGCTCGCGGCGGGCGCCGCACTGGCCGGGTGCGGAGCGGGCGGGGCAGGCTCGTCGAGCGCTACCACGATCACGCTGTACAACGGCCAGCACGAGCAGACGGCCGACAACCTGATCACGGCCTTCGAGCACGAGACCGGGATCACCGTGGTGGTGCGCAGCGACGACGAGGACGTCCTCGCCGACCAGATCGCCACCGAGGGCGCGAAGTCGCCGGCCGACGTCTTCTTCACCGAGAACTCTCCGCCGCTGGAGAGCCTGCAGGCTCAGGGGCTGCTGGCGACGCTGGACCCGGCCACGCTCGCGAGCACGCCGGGCAGATTCAACTCACCGCAGGGCGACTGGGTCGGCGTCTCCGCCAGGGTGAGCGTGATCATCTACAACCCGAGCCTGATCTCCGCCAGTCAGCTGCCGCAGCACGTCAGTCAGCTCGCGGACCCGCAGTACGCCGGCAAGCTGGCCCTGGCGCCCGGCGAGACCGACTTCCAGCCGATCGTCACCGCGTATCAGCGCGCGTACGGCACCGCAGCGACGCTGACCTGGCTGCAGAAGATCGGCGCCAACGCGGCCGGGCACATCTATCCCGACAACGAGACGATCGCGGACGAAGTGAACCGCGGCGCCGTCGCGTTCGGCATCGTCAACCAGTACTACTGGTACCGGATGCGGGCCGAGATCGGCGCCGGCAACATGCACTCGAAGATCACGTACTTCGCGCCCGGCGACCCGGGTTACGTCCTGGACGTTTCCGGCGCCGCGGTGCTGAAGTCCAGCAAGCACCAGGCGGACGCGCAGAAATTCGTGGCATTCCTGGTGAGCAGGCAGGCCCAGGAGATCGTCGCCACGCCTGGCACCGGCGCCGGTCAGTCGCTGAGCTTTGAGTATCCGATCGCATCGGGCGTCAGCACGCACGCGGGCGAGACCCCGTTCGCGACGCTGCAGCCCTACCCGATCTCGATCGCCGAGCTGGGCGACGGCAGCAGCGCGATAGCGCTGCTGCGTGAGGCGGGCCTGATATGACGCCGACGCCGGGCGGCGCGGCCGTGCTGGCCGGTCTTGGGCCATGACGGCGACCGGGACGCGGCCCGCATCGCCTGCCGTGCGCGAGGTCCCGGCGCGGCCGGCCCGGCGGCCGGCCGCGCTGCTGGCCGTCAGCGGCGCCATCGCGGTGCTGCTCGCCATTCCGCTGATCTTCCTGCTGATCGAGTCGCACCACGCCGGGTTTGGCACCGTGGCCGGCCAGATCTTCCGGCCGCTGACCGGCTCCCTGCTGTGGAACACGGTCCGGCTCACCGTCGTGGTCACCGTGCTGTGCGCGGTCATCGGCACGGGCGCGGCCTGGCTGGTGGAGCGGACCAACCTGCCAGGCAGGCGGATCTGGGCTGTGCTGCTCGTGGTGCCGCTCGCGATCCCCGACTTCGTCGTCAGCTTCGGCTGGAGCTCGCTGTTCATCTCCGTGCAGGGGTTCCGCGGTGCGGTGCTCGTCATGACGCTCGCTGTCTACCCGCTGGTGTACCTGCCGGTTGCCGCCAGCCTGCGCGCCGCCGACCCGGGCCAGGAGGAAGTAGCCCGGAGCCTCGGCGTCGGCCAGGTACGGACCTTCGTCAGGATCACGCTCGGTCAGGCTCGCGGCGCGATCCTCGGCGGCTGCCTGCTCGTGGCGCTGGTACTGCTCGCCGAGTACGGCGCGTTCGAGATGCTCAGCTACCGGACGTTCACCACCGAGATCTTCGCCAACCTTCAGCTGCCGACCGAGGTGCCCGCTGCGTGTGCGCTGTCGCTGGTGCTCGTGGCCATCAGCCTCGTCGTGCTTGCCGCCGAGGGCTGGCTGCGCGGCGGTGGCCGCGCTGCCAGATCCGGTCCGATGGTGCAGCGGGTCATCCCGCCGCTGCGGCTGCGGCCGGCGGCCATGGCCGCCGCGCTGGCCGGCTGCGGCCTGCTGGTCGCCGCGGCCCTCGGCCTGCCGGTCGGCGCGAGCATCTACTGGATCGTCCGGGGCGGCGTGCCCTCAGTCTCGAACTCGGTCAGCGTGTCGATGGTCAGCGCCGCGTGGCACACCGCGGCCTACGGAGCAAGCGCGGCGGCGGTCGATACCCTGCTGGCCCTGCCCGTCGCGGTACTGGCAATCCGGCACACCGGCACCGTTCGGCGGCTGCTCGAGCGCAGCACCTACCTCGTGCTGGCCATGCCCGGCGTCGTGATCGCGCTGGCGCTCACGTACTTCACCGAGCAGTATGCCGGCAGCTTCGGCTACCAGACGGCCCCGCTGCTGGTGCTGTGCTACGTCATCATGTTCTTCCCGCTCGCGCTCGTCGGTGTCAAGGCGGCCATCGCCCGTGCTCCGGCGAGCCTCGAGGAGGTCGCCCGCTCCCTGGGCCAGAGCAGGCTCTCGGCCTTCAGCCGGGTGACGTTGCGGCTCGCGGCGCCCGGCCTGGTCGCCGCGTTCTGTCTGGTCTTCCTCGAGACCGTGACCGAGCTCACCGCCACGCTCATCCTGGTACCGACCGGAGTACAGACCCTGGCCACCCAGTTCTGGCAGTATCAGTCGAGCTTGTCGTATGCGCAGGCGGCGCCGTTCGCGCTCGTGATGATCGCGGTGGCGGCCCTGCCGAGTATCGCGCTCGGCCGGTTTTTCCAGCGCTCCGCACAGGCGCGAGGATAGGAAACATGCGGCAGCTGACGGTTTCTGGCCTGCACAAGGCGTTCGGGACGCACCCGGTGCTAACCGGGCTCGACCTCGACGTCCCGGCCGGATCCCTCACCGCGATCCTCGGGCCGTCGGGCAGCGGCAAGACCACCCTGCTGCGTCTGCTGGCCGGCTTCGAGCAGGCGGACGCCGGCTCGATCGCCATCGGCGACCGTGTGGTCGACGGGCCGGGCGTCGACTACGTGCCTCCCGAACGCCGCCGCATCGGCTACGTGCCGCAGGAAGGCGCGCTGTTCCCGCACCTCACCGTCGCCGCCAATGTCGGCTTCGGGCTGTCGGCGAAACTGCGCCGCGGACCGCGGACCGCCGAACTGCTGGACGCCGTCGGGCTGACCGGCATGGGACGCCGGTACCCGCATCAGCTGTCCGGTGGCCAGCAGCAGCGGGTCGCGCTCGCGAGGGCGCTCGCGATCCGGCCCGAGGTTGTGCTGCTTGATGAACCGTTTGCGTCGCTCGACGCGCACCTGCGGGCTAGCGTCCGCGCCGACGTGCAGCAGATCTGCCGGTCGGCCGGCACGACGGCCGTCCTGGTCACGCACGACCAGGACGAGGCGCTCTCGATGGCGGACCGGATCGCCGTGCTGCGGGACGGCCGCATCGTGCAGTACGCGGCACCGCACGAGCTGTACATGCGGCCGGCCGACCCGGCGCTGGCAAGGTTCGTCGGCGACGCGAACATACTCGACGGCCAGCTGACGGCCTCCGACCAGAACGGCCGCGCGGTCGCCACGATCCTCGGCACGCTGCCGGTCGAGCCGGACAGCGAGCTGAGCCCTGAGTCAGGACCGGTCACGGTGCTGCTCCGGCCCGAGCAGCTCGAGATCGTGTTCGCCGCGCCGGCGCAGAGCGGCGAGCCGGGCTGCCTGTCCGGCCACGTCGTCGCCTGCGACTACTACGGCCACGACGCCGTTGTCCGGGTCCGGCCGGACGGCCAGTACGGCCCCGCCGAGGTCATCGTGCGGACCACCGGCGGGCCGCAGCTGCCGACGGGCGCGCCGGTTCTCGTCCGCGCCCGCGGACCGGTCATCGCCTGGGCGCGCAGCTAGCGACCGCGGGGCCGGCGCTCGGCGTTACGTGCCGTGCTGGCCGTGCTCGAGCTCCGGTACGTGCGCGACACGGAGCGGCACGTCGGAGAACGGGTCGATGTTGTACGCGAGGCTGACCCTGTGGTAGCCATCGGCGATGTCGCCGCCGCGATCAAAGCTCACCACCAGCACCGGGGACAGCTTGGTGTCGCCGCTCTTGAGCAGGTCTTTGTGGACGCCAGGATCGGAGAGCGGAAGCGGGGCGTAGCCACAAGCCCGCAGGATGTCGTTGGCCCGCCGCGTGGTGATCTGAGTCTTCTTCAGCGCCTTCACCGCGAGCTTCGCGCGGTCGACGTCGAGCCGCAGGCTGAGGTAGTTGTACGCCGCCTCAAAGTCATGATCGACGACGTCTTTGAGCCACTGGATCATTGCCTTCTCCCTCGCGCGTCGCTCGCCGCCATCCTGCCATCTGTTCCCCGGTCAGCGCCGGTCAGGCGAACGACAACGCGGCCGCCGACTTGTCGTCGGCACCATCGATCAATGTGCAGCACGGCGGGCCCGGGCACGGTAGCCTGAGCGCCCGGAACCCATGACGATCCGTTCGCGGCTTCTGCCCCCCGCTCAGCGGACCCGCGTGCGCACTGAGCCCGAGCCGGACATCAGCCCCGAAGGACGTGCCCATGCCAGCCACCCTGCCCGAGATCCTGCTCGCGCCAGACACCCGGCCGCAGGTGATCACCGACAGCCTCGCGCTCATCGAGGCCGAGATCGCGGACAAGTCGGGGATCACCGGGAACGCCGTCAAGCTGGCGTACAAGACCGTCGGCAGCTTCCGGCCCGGCTACGTCGCGTACATCGTGGACAAGATGCTGCCGGACATCGCCGACAAGCTCCAGCCGTACTGGGCGGACTTCGGTGCCGCCGGCGGCTCGGAGTTCGGCGATTACCTCGCCAAGCGCGGCGAGGAGGTCGCGGGGTCCCTGCTGTCGATCACGGACACGATGGCCGAGAACTCGGACAAGCCGGTCGTCGTCCGGGCGTACAAAACGGTGCGCAGCGGCGCGGCGAAGCACATCGAGGCGGCGCTGCCGCGCGTGGGCGACCTGGTGGTCACGTACGCGCGCTGACCGCCGGCGCGTTGCTGTACACCCGCGTCGGGGTGACGAGCACGACCGCCCGGCGTTCTCGCGCCATCACGGCGTCGTACTCAGCCCAGTTGTCGTGCGTGCCGCCCGCGGCGGTGAACACCTCGCGGCGCAGCAGCCGCAGCCGCTCGGCGTCGACGCCGGGCGCTGCACTGTCTGGCCCGATGATCCGGGCTGTGCCCTCGACCGCGGCCCACTGCCAGCCGGCCCGGAACGTGACGGTGACCTGCGGCCGTGCCCGCAGGTTCGCGAGCTTGGTGCGGCCGTAGGTGACGAACGCAACCACGTCGCGCCCGGAGTCCGGATCGGGCAGCACGCCCGCGTTGACGACGGAGGCCTGGATCGTGCCGTCGGCGCGGGCGGTCGACACGACGGCCAGGAACTTGTCGCGGCTGGCGATCTCGGCCGCGTCGGACAGCGTCACCATGACGGCAATCCTGCCGTAACGCGGGCCGGCTCGCGTCATTGGTGCCCGTCTGGTACTGCTGGGGCGACAGCTACTCGGCAGCCATGACGCCGGCTGGGACCGATGATCTCCATCGATGACCTCGAGCTCGCCGCGGCCGCCAGCTGGCGCGCCGTCGAGGAGGAACGGCTCGGAGACTGGCTGCTGCGCGCGGCCGACGGCTTCACCGGCCGTGCGAACAGCGCGCTCGCGGCCGGCGACCCGGGCCGGCCGGCGGCGGCGGCCGTCGACGCGGTCCGCGGCTGGTACGCCGCCCGCGGCCTGCCCGCGATGATCGCGATCCCGTACCCGACCGGGCGCCCCGGCGACAGCGGGCTGGACCGGATGCTGGCCGGGCTCGGCTGGGTGATCCGGGCCGGCGCGGCGACCGTGATGACGGCCGAGCCCGCAGCGGCACTGCGCGCCGGCGGCCCCGGGCTCGAGGTCGGCGTGGCCGTTGACCTCGCGCCGGACCAGGCGTGGCTGGACCGGTATCACTATCGCGGCCAGGACCTGCCGCCGATCGCTCGCCGGCTGCTGACCTCCGCCCCGTGGCAGGCGTTCGCCTCCGTCCGCGCGGGCGGCGAGACGATCGCCATCGGCCGGGTCGCCGGCGGCGGCGACTGGGCCGGCCTCACCGCGATCGAGGTTGACCCGGCCCGGCGGCGCGAGCGCCTCGGCACGGCCGTCACCGCGGCGCTGGCCGGCTTCGCGGCGGAGCGCGGCGCTCGCGGCCTCTTCCTGCAGGTCACGGACGACAACCACGCGGCCCGCGCGCTCTACCAGAACCTGGGGTTCACCGACCATCACGGCTACCACTACCGGATCGCACCACGCTGACGGCCAGCCACGCCGGGTCCGCTCGCGATGGCGCACCGGCCAGCGGGCCGGCCGTTACCCCCGCAGGGAACGCAGGACCACCGCCGTTTCCAGCGCCGCTACCGCGGCATCCCAGCCCTTGTCCTCGGTGCTGCCCTCCGCACCGCTGCGGGCCCTGGCCTGCTGCAGCGTGTCGCAGGTGAGCACGCCGTTGCCGACCGGGGTCCCGGCGTCGAGGGCGACCCTGGTCAGGCCGTAGGTCACCGCGTCGCACACGTAGTCGAAGTGCGGTGTGCCACCCCGGATGACGGCGCCGAGGCACACCACCGCGTCGTGCCGCCTGGCCAGCTCGGCCGCGACTACCGGCAGCTCGACGGCGCCAGGAACGCGCACGACCAGCGGCTCTGCCGCCCCGCAGGCGCGGGCGGCCGCCACCGCGCGGGCCACCAGCTGATCGGTGATCTCGGCGTGCCACCGGGTGGCCGCGATCGCGACGCGGAGGCCGGACGCGTCGACCGGCGGCCCCGCGGGCCGGCCTTCGCCGCTCACCGCGGGCTCACCGCTGGCTCACCGCTGGCTCACCGCGGGTTCACCGCAGGCCCGCCGCCGAGGCCGGCGGCCCCGAGCTGACCTGGCCGGTCACGGGGAGGTTGTCGATCTGGTGGCCGAGGCGGTCCCGCTTGGCGGTCAGGTAGCGGAGGTTGTGGGCGGTCGGCAGGGACGGCAGCCCGACCCGTCCGGTAACGCTGATGCCGAACCCCGCCAGCCCGTCTACCTTCGCCGGGTTGTTGGTGAGCAGCCGCAGGACGCCGACGCCGAGATCGGCCAGCATCTGGGCACCGGTGGAGTACTCGCGCGCGTCGACCGGCAGACCGAGCTCGGTGTTGGCGTCGACGGTATCGGCGCCCCGGTCCTGCAGCTGGTAGGCGCGCAGCTTGGACAGCAGCCCGATGCCGCGGCCCTCGTGTCCGCGCAGGTACAGCACGACCCCGCGGCCCTCGGCCGCGATCGCCGCCATGGCCGCCTCGAGCTGGGTGCCGCAGTCACACCGGTGTGACCCGAAGACGTCGCCGGTCAGGCACTCCGAGTGCATCCGCACCAGCGGGTCGGCGCCGGGCGCGGTCAGGTCACCGAGCACGAGCGCGAGGTGCTCGGTGCCGTCGACCGAGTTCTGGTAGCCGACCGCGCGCCACTCGCCGAACTCGTTGGGCAGCCGGGTCTCCACGACCCGGTCCACGACCCGCTCGTGCTGCCTGCGGTAGCCGATCAGCTGCTCGATGGAAATCAGCGCCAGGCCGTGCTCGTCGGCGAACTCCCGCAGTCTGGGCAGCCTGGCCATGGTGCCGTCGTCGTTGACGATCTCGGCCAGCACGCCGGCCGGCGTCAGCCCGGCGAGCCTGGCCAGGTCGACGGCCGCCTCGGTGTGGCCAGGCCGCCGCAGCACGCCCCCCGGCGTGTACCGGAGCGGGAACACGTGGCCGGGGCGCACGATCTCATACGGCTCGGTGGCCGAGTCGGCCAGCGTCCTGATGGTCCGGGCCCGGTCGGCCGCGGAGATGCCGGTGGTCACGCCGTCGCGCGCGTCCACGCTGATGGCGAACGCCGTGCGCATCCGCTCCGCGTTCTGGCTGGTCATCAGCGGCAGCTGGAGGCGATCCAGCATCTCGCCGGTCATCGGCGCGCAGATCACCCCGCTGGTGTACCGGATCGCGAAGGCCAGCAGCTCGGGCGTCGCCTTGCTGGCCGCGAAGATGATGTCGCCCTCGTTCTCGCGGTCCACGTCGTCGACCACGACGACCGGCCGGCCCGCCGCGATGTCGGCCACCGCGCGCGTCACGTTGTCCAGCGGCACGCCGGCCGCCATGTGCGGGCTGTCCTGGGTGCTCACCGCGTCCTCCCGGCGAGCAGGCGCTCCACGTACTTGGCGATCATGTCGACCTCGAGATTGACCACGTCACCCGGCCGCTTGCGGCCGAGCGTGGTCCGCGCGAGGGTCTCAGGGATCAGGCTGACCTCGAACCACGCATCGCCCGCCGCGCCGACGTCGCCGAGCGCGGACACGGTCAGGCTGATGCCATCGACCGCCACCGATCCCTTGTCGATGAGGTAACGGGCTAGCTGGGGGGAAATCGAGATCCGCACGGTCTCGGCCGACCTGGCTGGCTCCCTGGCCGCGATGGTGCCGGTGCCGTCCACGTGCCCCTGCACGAGATGACCGCCGAGCCTGCCGTCAGGGCGCAGCGGCCGTTCCAGGTTGACGGGGGTGCCGGCGCGCAGCGCGCCGAGACTGGACCGGGCGAGGGTCTCGCCCATCACGTCCGCGGTGAACTCGCCGTCGGTGACGCCGGTGACGGTGAGGCACACCCCGTTGATGGCGATCGAATCGCCGCGGACCGCGCCGCCGGTGACAAGCGGTCCGCGAATCCGGATCCGGGCCGAGGTACCGTCGGCGTCCAGGCCGACAACCTCGCCTAGCTCTTCCACAATCCCGGTGAACACCGTGTCCTCCTCCGGAGCCCTGCTGCCCTGCCTACGGGCTCCGGGGGGTGCGCTGGCCGCGCAACCGCGATCGGGCTGCCGGGGCGGGGTAACCTCGGCGGGCCGCTCTCGCGCACGTGCTGCCTCCCATCCGGACTTTTACCGTCGGTCCCGGAATCCCACCGGGTCAGCCGGCCGATGGACTCGGCCGGGTCGCGGACTGTCACCGCCGGTTCGGAGTTTCACCGACCCCGGAGCACGTTAACTGCCAGAACCAGTGTGCCATGCCGGGTATTCCGCGGCGAACGCCGCGGCCCCCTGGAGTCCGGCCGCGGTCACGCCGTGCTCGACGCGCTTCGGCGCGAGAGGACATCGACCACCGCCGCCGCGAGCAGCACCCCGGCGACCGCGACGTCTATCCACTGGGCCTGCACGCCTAGCAGGAAGAGGCCGTTGTAGATGGCACCGATGACGAGGCCGCCCAGCACGCCGTGGATGGTCCTGCCGCGGCCGCCGAACAGGCTGGTGCCGCCGATGACCGCCGCGGCGATCGCCAGCAGCACGTAGCTGTTGGATTCCTTGATGATGTTGGTGGTGATGTCGACCTGCCACGAGGCGAACAGCACGCCGGCGATCCCAGCGGTCAGCCCGGCGAGCACGAAGCCCCAGATTCGCACGGACGCCAGCCTGACCCCGGCTCGGCGCGCCGCCTCGGGATTGCCGCCGATGGCGTACACGTAGCGACCGAACCGGGTTCGCTGCAGCAGCACCGTCCAGGCGGCGAGCACGACGAGGACGATCGGAATGATGTAGGGAACGCCCTCGATCGTCCCGAAGTGCGCTCGGTTGACGTTGCAGATGGCCACGAGCGCGATCCCGGCCGCCGCCATGAGGACGATCTTCAGCGCGGTGAGGCTAGGCGGCGGAGTCTCCAGGCCGGCCCGGCGCTTGCGGACGTCCCTCAGCCAGAACCCCGCGCCAGCGGCTCCGACCAGCACGGCCAGCAGGATCCAGCCGACCACCGGGCTGAAGTGCCCCCAGAAGATCTTGTAGAGGACGACTTCGTTGGTGAACCGGGAGTTGCCGATGGAGACGAGCGTCCCGCCGAGGACGATGATCGCCACGCCCTCCAGGATCAGCAGCCCGCCGAGGGTGACGATGAACGAGGGCATCCTCAGCCGCGCCACGAGCCAGCCCTGGATAGCGCCGCAGGCGGAGCACGCGAGCAGCGCGGTGATGATCGCCGCCCACCACGGGAAGTTCGCGCCGGTCGGCTGCACAAGCTCGGCGACCACGACGCTGCCAAGCCCCATGACCAGGCCGACCGACAGGTCGATCTCCGCGAGCAGCAGGGCGAAGATCTCCGCCATCGCCAGCACCATGTACACGGTGCTCTGCTCGAAGAGGTTGACCAGGTTCTGCGAGGACAGGAACTTCGAGTTCGCGATTTGGAAGGCGACCGCGACCACCACGATGCCCAGGACCACGGGCAGCACGCCGCTGTCGCCACCGCGGACCCGGAGCCACCAGGCCCGCAGGTACTGGCCCAGCGACTGCGCGACCAGCTCGGGTGGAATGTCGGCCGCGGCGACCTTGGCATCGGCGGTGAGGTCGACGACCATCGTGGCATCCGCCGTCCCGGCCGGGGTCTCGCCGGGGTCCGCGGTCACGGGCAGATCAGACACGGGTCACGCTCCCTCGCCGTGACAGCACGTCAACCAGCACCGCGGCCAGGAGCACGCCGCCCGGCACGATGTATTCCAGCGGCGTGGCCAGTTCCCCCAGATTGAGGAGGGACACGCCGTACGCGATGGCACCGATCAGGAGGCCGCCGAGAACGCCGTGGACTGCCTTGCCCCGGCCGCCGAAGAGGCTGACACCGCCGATGACAGCGGCGGCGACCGCGTACAGCACGAGCTGGCCGGCGTCTGCGGTGTTGGTGCTGTACTCACCGAAGAAGAAGGACCCGAGCAATATGCCGCCGAGACCAGCGGTCGCCGAGCACAACGCGAAGCACCAGGTGCGAATGGCGGCGACGCTGACGCCGGCCCGGCGGGCCGCTTCCGGGTTGCCACCGATGGCATACACGTAGCGTCCGAAGCGGGTCCGCTGGAGTACGAGCGTCCAGGCTCCCAGCACGAGGAGGACGATCGGGATGATCCACGGAACCCCCTCGACCTTCACGAGCGAGGTTCCGCGGTTGATGCTGCAGATCTCCACCACCGCGATCCCGACGAGCGCCACGAGAGCGATCCTGATGGCCGTCAGGCCTGCTGGCGGAGCCACCAGGCCCTGGCGTCGCCTCGCGGCCGCGCGTAGCCAGAGGGCCGTCCCGGCGGCCACGACCACCACCGCCAGGGCTGCCCAGCCGACAACAGGGACGAGCAGCCCCTGGACCATGTTGTAGATGACGCGCTGGTTGGCCACCGACGTGTTGAGGTTGACGCTGCCGTCCGCACCGCCGAGGACGACGATGAGGATCCCCGAGAACAGCAGGTACCCACCCAGGGTCACGACGAAGGCGGGGATTTTGAGCCGCGCAACCAGCGTCCCCTGGAGGGCGCCGATCACGCCGCAGACGGCGAGCGCGGCGAGCATCGCTGCCCACCACGGCCAGCCCGGCCCGGGCTGCTGGACCAGCTTGAAGGCGACCACGCCGCCGACAAGCGCGACCGCGCCAATGGAGAGGTCTAGCTCCCCGAGGAGGAGGACCAATGTCGCGGCCATCGCCAGCACCATGTAGACCGTGCTCAGCCCGAAGATATAGACCAGGTTGCTCGGCCGGAGGAAGGCATGCTCGGGGGTGACGATCTCGAAGACGACCGCGACGATCACGATGGCCAGGATCACCGGCAGGACACCGCTGTTGCCGCTGCGGACCTGCTGCCACCAGGTCCGGAGGTACTGGCCCATTGACTGCGCGACGAGCACGGCAGGCACCTCGGCGGCGGCGACCTGCGCGTCGGCGGTGAGGTCCACCGCCGTCCCGGCGTCCGCCGTCCCGGTCGGAACTTCGCTGGAGTCTGCCGTCATGGGGACTCCCCGATCCAGGCCACGGGCTCAGCCTTCGCCACTGACGGCTCCGGCCGGCTCGAACGGCCGGCCGCTGGCGGTGCCCGTCGTCATGTACTCCACCACGCGCTGCCGGTCGAAGTCCGTCGCCGGCCCCTCGGCCACCATCCGTCCGAGATACAGCACCGCGATCCGGTCCGCGACCTCGAAGACGTCGTTGAGGTTGTGGGAGATTATCATCACGGCCAGCCCGCGGTCCCTGAGCCGTCGGACGAGATCCAGCACCATCTGAGTCTGTACCACGCCGAGAGCGGCGGTGGGCTCGTCCAGCAGCACCACCTTGGAGTTCCACATCACCGCCTTGGCGACCGCCACCGCCTGCCGCTGCCCGCCCGAGAGCGAGGCCACCGGCTGCCGGATGGAGCGCACCGTGGTCACCCGCAGCGTGCTCAGGGTCTGGCCCGCCTGTCGCTCCATCGAGTCCTCGTCGAGCAGGCCGCGGCGCAGCGGCTCCCGGCCGAGGAACATGTTCTGGACGATGTCCAGGTTGTCGGCCAGCGCCAGGTCCTGGTACACGGTCTCGATCCCCAGTGCGGCGGCGTCGCGGGCGGTCCGGATGTGTACCGGTCGCCCATCGAAGTAGATCTGACCGTGGTCCGGCTGGTGCACGCCGGCGATGCAGCGGGTCAGCACCGACTTCCCCGCACCGTTGTCTCCGCAGAGGCCGGTCACCTGGCCCGCGGGCAGGTCCAGATTCACCCCGTAGAGCGCCTGCACCGGCCCGAAGTGCTTGTCGATGCCCCGCAGCTTCAGCAGGGGTTCCGCC
>Ga0187783_10002800_pt1 | contig 12923 bp, 11 predicted proteins | sample 1015_SJ02_MP02_2_FD_132471 | JGI IMG/M metagenome (GOLD analysis project Ga0187783, IMG submission 132471) | Tropical peat soil microbial communities from peatlands in Department of Meta, Colombia - 1015_SJ02_MP02_20_MG | ecosystem: Environmental > Terrestrial > Soil > Wetlands > Peat | place...
CGGAACCTGGCGCGACATCGAAGGCCGTCTCGTCTGGGGGGTTAACGACTTTGATGAAGTCGCGGTCCTGCCCTACACCATCGATCTTGTACGTCTGGCGACCAGCGCCATGCTGGCGAGCGAAGAAGGCCGCCTCGCGCTGAAGATCAAAGACACCTGTGACGCCATTCTTAGCGGGTATCGGGAAGAAGTCCTCAACGGTGGCCGTCCGTTTGTACTGGAAGAAGAAAACACCTGGCTTCGCAAGATCGCCGTCAACAAGTTGCGGGACCCGGTTCATTTTTGGGAGAAGTTGGGCAGCCTGCCGAGATGGGACGGCCGCATTCCTGCCGCTGCCAAGCAGGCCCTCGAGTGTCTCTTGCCAGAACCCGGCTTGGCCTACAAGGTCTTCCGCCGAATCGCTGGTTTGGGGAGTTTGGGGCATGCTCGCTTGGTGGCTATCGCAGAGATGCACGGTGGCCGAATTGCTCGGGAAGCCAAAGCCCTCCTGCCCTCGGCCCTCTATTGGGCCACCCAAAAGAGGGCTCCAGACAAGCTGCTTTATGGGACGATCATCACTTCCGCAGTTCGCTGTCCCGATCCTTATGTACGGTTGTGTGGAAGCTGGGTCGTCCGTCGTTTATCACCCCACTGCGGTCGCATTGAGCTAGGTGTATTACCTCGCGATCGAGACGAACTGCGACTCCTCCATGCCATGGGCCGGGAAACTGCGAACATCCACTTGGGCAGCCGGAAGCAATCTCGCCAAATTCGCCGGCATCTCGCTCAGGCACCGCCAAATTTCCTGGCTTTGGCGGTCAAGGACATGGCAGAAAAGGTGCGCAAGGATTGGCGCGATTGGAAGGAGGCACGGGCAAAAGCCTGACCAGGAGCGGGGACAAACGGCGTAAGGGGGCCGCGAAGGTACAACCTGAACCCCGTTATAAACGGGGAACTTAGGGGGTGCCGCCCGCGGGTCGAGAATGCGCCTTCCCAGCCTTGCTAGAGCCACCTGGCCCTGCTCGGCCGGCGACTAGCCAGCCGAACGCGCCAAACGCTATCATCAAACCGCATGCCCAAGACCGTCCTCATGTGCCCGCCAGCCTTCTTTGATGTCCGCGAGCCAAAGAATCCCTTCATGGGTCTTCCCATCGATCGAGTCCGAGCCCAGCGCCAGTGGGAGAGCTTGCGCCGTTCGTTGGAAGATGCTGGCCTAAAGGTCGAGTTGATTGATCCGGTGCAAGATCTGGATGACATGGTGTTTGCAGCCAACCAGGTCTTTGTAGGCGAAGCTTCGGCGTTGGGCCGATTCATCGTTCCCAGCCGCATGCGATATGCTTCGCGGCAGCTCGAGGTAGCTTTTTATGTGGAGTGGTTTCGTCAGCGCGCGTACCACATCATCGACCTGGATCTCGGGGACGAATATCTGGAGGGACACGGCGATCTGCTTTGGCACCCCGACCGCTCTCGCATTTGGGCAGGGTACGGCTTCCGTTCCACGCGCGGGGGGGTGGAGAAGTTTAGGGCGGCAATGGACAAGTTAGGTTTCCCGGTCACGTTGCTCGAGCTGGTCGACCAATACTGCTACCACCTCGATACCTGCCTTTGCCCGCTTAGCAGCCAATCGGCACTGATCTATCCGGGAGCCTTCTCGCCGGCCTCCTCGGTGGCGGTTCGTCGAGGATTCTCGCGCGTCCACGAACTCAGCCGCGACGAGGCGCTGGAGTTCATGGGTAACGGCATCGCGGTACACGGACGCTTCATTACTCCCCGCCTCAGTCGACATCTTTCCCAGATTCTCGGCGAGGAAGGCTTGGTCCCGGTGGTCGTCGAAACCTCCGAGTTCGAAAAATCCGGCGGCAGCGTATTCTGCATGAAAACGTTCATCGATTAACCAGGGTTGCGAGAATGACCCAACGAGGGCGCGTGGGCTCCACTTTTCGGCCGGGGCGCCAATCGGCGCGTGCGCCAAGGCCCCAACCTGACGGGCCGGGCTCATTCCGGGCCTTTGCTTGCTAGACTTGAGGGGGAGCAATTGTGGGGAAGGTCAGGCTAGAACGACGGGTTGTGATCACCGGCATGGGCGTGGTTAGCCCGAACGGTGTCGGCAAGGCTGCTTTCTCGGAGGCGGTTCTAGCCGGGCGCAGCGGAGTGCGGCGTATTTCGCGCTTTGACCCCTCGGGAATATCGGTTCAGATCGCAGGCGAAGTCGTCGATTTCGACGAGTTGGCGTGGGTGGAAAAGCGAGAACGAAAACATGTCTCCCGTGTGCTCCCGCTCACGTTCGCCGCCTGTAACGAAGCTTTGGTGGACGCCGGCATCGATGTCCTCTCCTTAAGTCTCGCGGAGAAGCGCCGTTTCGGGGTGATCCTTGGCTCTGGCGGCGGATCGCAGGAGTTCACCGAAGAGCAATACCGTCTGTTCTTCCACCAGCACTATAAACAGATGAGCCTGTTTTGCATCCCGACCGGTGTCATGGGCACTCTTTCGAGCGAAGTGAGCGTGCGCTTCGGGCTGCGTGGCCCCAGCCATATCGTGACCACGGGCTGCACCTCCTCGACCGATGCCTTCGGCTATTCCATGCGGCAAATTCAGTCCGGACGGCTGGACACGGTGCTCAGCGGCGGCGCCGACGCGCCGATCTCGCTTGGCATCGTCAAGGGATTCATATTGATGAGGATTCTGACCGATTCCTGGAACCACGCGCCCCAGCGAGCATCGCGACCGTTTTCGGTCGACCGCGATGGATTTGTGCTGTCCGAGGGAGCGTGGATGTTTGTGCTCGAAGAGTACGAGCATGCTCGAGCTCGCGGAGCCGGAATCCTCGCGGAGGTCTGCGGGTATGGCTCTACCTGCGAGGCATACCATCGGGTGCGCCTGCAGGAGTGCGGGGAGGAGCCAGCCCGGGCGATTGCCCTCGCCATGAAGCATGCCGGCATTTCCGCCCAGGATGTGGACTATGTGAACCTGCACGGTACTTCAACCCAACTGAATGACCGCATTGAGACCCGGGCGTTGAAGCTAGCGCTCGGCGAACACGCCCCAAAGGTACCGATGTCGTCCCTGAAATCGCAGATTGGGCATCCCCAAGGGGCCTGCGGCGCCGCCGGCGTGGCCGCCACGATCGTGGGCATCGAGCGCGGACAACTTCCTCCCACGATCAATCTGGAAGCTCCGGATCCGGATTGCGATCTCGATTATGTGCCGCAGGCTGGACGGAAAAAGGCGATCGAACATGCCGTTTGCAATTGCATCGCCTTCGGATCGAAGAACTCGGCTCTGGTGCTGCGGAAGGTGGTTTAGTTGGAGGGCAATCCCCAACCCTCGATGAGACACAACCGGCAGCCGGGTTTCACTTCGGATCAAGGGAACAGGGTATACGGTGCAGGCCGGGCGAACGCGCTCAGGATTTCTTCTCAACCAATGCCATAAGCGCGTCCACATTGATTTTTCCGTCGCGCTCCTGCGCGGACAGATCAACACCCCAGAAGCTGGTCGATAGGTCCTGCGCCTGCAAACCCACCTGTATTTCGTTGCTGTCCAGCTCCTGAATCCAAACTACCGTGAAGTTCGCTTTCTTCGAACCCCGCTGCAGGCAAACCGTTTCTCCGGCTTTTAATGCGCGGCGCAAGCCCCCGACCCTGGCCCCACGGTGGGTTAGATCGCAGGTGTGGGCGAGATAGGTCGTGCCAGAGAGGGAAAGCTTTACCGGCAAAACCATTTTCGTGCGCTTGGATCTACGGCGGTCCACGGCAGTTTGATTATGTCCCCCGCCGAATAAGACGAGAAGGTTACGGAAGTCATCGTTCGCAAAGCTAACTGGCGTGTTCGATGGCGATCCCAAAGCCCTGCAGTCGCCGCAGTGGGCCGGCCGTCTCCCCGTCCCTGCTCGCTGTGCCCTTCCTAACGATCGAGGGACCAGCATCGAACGAGACAAGCTCGAAGCTGAGGATCAGGCGGCGTGCGACATCTGCTGGTCGAGGTGCGCAAGTACCTTGGGCCAGGCTTCCTCGTGCCGGATCTTCGACTCCAGATCCGGAAAGCCGGCCTGGGTCAGGCGGAGGTGCGTGCCTCCGTCGGCGCGGCTGAGTTCGACCGTCACGACCGTCTCCGCACCGCTGGTGGCGGCGGTGAGCCAGGTTAGTTCCAGCAACCGGTTGGGCTCCAGCCGGAGGAACCGCCCGTAGTGAGGGTGTCGCGTGGCTTCGAAGTAGGTCTCAAAAAAGAAAGCAGTATTGACCTCGCCCTTCATCAATACCGAACCCGGAACGGCGAACCAGCGATCGAATTGCTCCGTCCACGCCCGGAACAAAACTTCAGGCGACGCTCGCATCCTGCACTCGACGGTTAGGCGGAGAGGCCGGGTAGAAAGGTCCGGCGGGGCAATCGTGACGGTCAGAACTCCTCCTCTGTGCTCCCGGGGTAACGCCAAAATGCTCCGCCTCAGCCGCCTCGGCCTAGCTTCGCAAGCGAATCCTACTCTCCCATCATGTGTAGCACCGTGCTCTCCACCTTGGGCCACGCCCTCGAGTGCGGATCGATCAAATCGAAGTGGTCGGCGGTCGCGATCTCCAGGTAATGCACATCTTCGCCCCGCCGTTTCTTGAGCTCGGCGTACTTGCGGCTGAAGTAAGAGGGCACCACGGTATCCGTGGCGCCGTGGATGAGCCATTGCGTGACGGTCCCAGGGATCGTGCCGGCCATCGGATCGGCTTCACGATAATGCTCTGGAACTGCACTCGCTGTGCCCCCCAGAAAAGCCACCACAGCATTGTCGCCGAGGTGGAGCTTCCCAGCCTCGTCAAGATCGACTACCCCGGCGAGCGAGAGGACCCGAGTCAGGGCAGGTTCGTGCGCTGCCAGACACAGAGCCAGTTGACCGCCGGCGGAGTGCCCCATCACCAGCACTTTGGTGGAATCGAGATGGTATCGTTTCCCCAGCTGAGCCAGGAAGCGATAGGCGTTGCGAATGTCCTCGAAGGAGCCCGGCCAGCCGGCACCCGGATTGCCCACCCGGCGATACTCCACATTCCAAGTGGCGAGGCCCTTCTGAGTGAGCGCAGCGCAAAGATGCCCGGCATGAAGGAGATCGTATCTGGCTTTCCAGAACCCCCCGTGGAGGTTCATCACGATGGGAAAAGGGCCTTTATCTTGCGGCAAGCGAATCTCGCCGAATTGATTTGGATCGCTTCCGTAGGCAAGCCGGGCGTCGGCAGCTGGCGCAGGCTGCTCGAGAATATCTTCCGAGGACATGAGAACAGTTTTAATCGCAGCCCATGTGGGAGGATCAGCTAGCCCAAGGCCTCCGGCACCAGCTCGACTGGCAACCCTTCCCCCCAACCATATTTTCCCCGCGAAAGATTCTGAATCTCATGATAGAGATCAGGTTCTGCCTCGGCCGAGAGAACTCGCGCTTGCGCGAGGATCTTTTTCGATCCCAGTCGCACCTGCGCCCGGGGATCGGCACGCAAGTTTTGCACCCATTGTGAGCTGGGATACTCGGCGATCACATAATAGCGCCCATGGCGGCTGGTGAACCAGATCTCGATTTCGCGCGGGAAGCCGGTTTTCCGTCCGCGCGTAGTGAGATAAAGACACTGGGTTTCCCGCTCCATCGACCCCACCAAGTTATTGGCCCTTCAGCTTGAGTTTGTACTTGTTTTGCTCCAGGAACTCCCGGAGTTTGTCGGCGGTATCGAGGAGCCGGATCCATTGTTCGTAGTACAACGTGACGGGAAAACGACCCAGACCGTAAACACTCACTCCACCTTTTTCCCCAATGCGGAATTCCAAGGAGCTGGAACGGCGCTGGACCTGCTGCTTTTCCAATTCCTGCACACGTGACTTGAGCTCTTCGTAGGTTGGTTCAGACATTGTATGTCCTCGATTCAAGCTCCCATGATAGGCATTGCACCGAGATTCGTCGAGAGGAACTCCACAAAATTTTAGAAGAACAGAAGCCTTGCTCGGCGATTGGCTGATTCCCCGATTCCTCCCTAGCCGGTATCCCCCGCCTCACCTGCATCTTCTCCCCTGCGCTCCCGGGCAAAGCTCTATAATCCTTAGTTTCCCGGAGGACTCTTGGCTTACGATGACCTGCGTGCCTGGATCGCCGCGCTCGACCACGCTGGCGAACTCAAGAAGATTCGAACCGAGGTCGACCCTATTCTTGAGATCACCGAGATCACTGACCGTGTCAGCAAGCGATCCGAGCGGGGTAGATCACCCTCGGCCGGCGGTCCAGCCCTCCTCTTTCAGAGCCTCAAGGGCTATCCCGGTGCTCAAGTCCTGATCAACCAGTTCGGCTCCGCCAGCCGGATGCATCTGGCCTTGGGTGTAAGCTCCCTCAACGACGTGGCCAATCGCATCCGCTCGTTTGTGGATGTGAAATCCCCGCAGGGATTCCTCGATAAGGTAAAAATGCTTCCCATGCTCGGCGAGATGGCAAAGTTCTTCCCCAAGACCGTATCCACGGGCCCCTGCAAGGAGGTCATCAAACGTGACGATTTCTCTCTGCTGGATTTTCCCATCTTGCAGTGCTGGCCCCGGGATGCCGGCCGTTTTATCACTTTGCCCTGCGTGATCAGCCGCGATCCCGTGAGCGGAAAGCGCAACGTGGGCTGCTATCGCATGCAGGTCTATGATGCGCGCAGCACGGGAATGCATTGGCAGCGGCAAAAGGTTGGCGCCGAGCACTATCGCCAAAGGTTGCGGCAGGCGGCAAGCTTAGACGCCCGCTTCTCGCCCGCAGATAAGGCGCCCCTCCCCGGTCGAGGAGCGAGAACTCGAAAGCCTGGCGGGGACGCCGTGCGCCGAGCGGTGGACATCATGGCGCGTACCTCTGGAGGCTCGCGGCTGCCCGAGGATGCGTTGCCTCCCGGCAAAATGGAAGTTGCGGTTGCCATCGGCACCGACCCTGCGCTCACGTTTTCTTCGATTGTGCCCGCTCCTCCCGACATCGAGGAATACCTAATTGCCGGTTTCCTTCGCCAGAAACCCGTCGAGCTGGTCAAGTGCGAGACGGTGGATCTTGAAGTGCCGGCCACGTCCGAGATCGTCCTCGAAGGACACGTTCACCTCGATGAACTGCGCGCGGAAGGCCCCTTCGGCGATCACACGGGTTTTTATTCCCTGGAAGATCTGTATCCGGTTTTTCACGTCCACTGCATGACCCATCGCAAAGATCCGATCTACTCCACCACCATCGTCGGCAAGCCGCCGATGGAAGACGGCTGGATGGGCAAGGCCGTCGAGCGCATCTTCCTCCCCCTCATGCAACTGACCATCCCGGAACTGGTGGACATCAATCTTCCCGTCGAAGGCATCTTTCACAACCTGATGATCGTGTCCATCCGCAAGTCCTACCCCGGCCAGGCCCGCAAGGTCATGAATGCCATCTGGTCGCTCGGCCAGGCGATGTTCACCAAATGCATCGTTGTCGTCGATGAAGACGTGAACGTACAGGACGTCGGCGAAGTTACCCTCAAGGCTCTCAACCACATCGATCCCGAGCGGGACATCCAGTTCATGCTCGGACCCGTCGACTCCCTCGACCACGCCTCGCGCCTTCCGAATTACGGCTCAAAGATGGGCATCGATGCCACGCGGAAATGGCCGGCGGAGGGCTTCACTCGTCCCTGGCCCGATGAAATCCTCATGGACGAAGAGACCAAGGCGCGGGTCGACGAGAAGTGGCAAGAGTTGGGGTTAGATTAGATCGAGAGCAACGCCGAGCTGCTGGCCATGATTTACGATGAGTTCTGCCATGAAGGAAACCGTCCTCGAACCCATCACCAACCGGCCCACCATGGTGATCGCAATCTTAGTCCTTCTCGCCCTCCTCGGTTGGTTCGGCGTGAGTCGCTTGGTGAACCGGTTTCAACAGGAAGAGAAGGCCCTCGCCCGCCATCTCTATCGCCAGGGTCTCGAAGAACAGCAGTCGGGGAAACAAGACTTGGCCATCGAGCACTTTCGCGCCGCTCTCGGCTACGATGGCGACAACTTTCAGTATCAACTGAGCCTGGCGAGAGCCCTCCGAGACGGCGGACGCACCGAGGAAGCGGGGAGCTATCTCATCAGTTTATGGGAACGCTTCCCGCAGAGCGGGGAAGTCAACCTCGCTCTCGGGCGGCTGGCGGCGCGGGAAGGATCCCTCGATCGGGTCATGCAGTATTATCACAATGCCATTTATGGTCTTTGGGTCTCCGACGCGGAGCAGAACCGGGCGCGGGCCTGGCTTGAATTGATTGCCTGGCTGCTGCGATGGAATGCCCGTGCGCAAGCCCAGGCGGAGCTGATTGGTCTGTCCGCGAATCTCCCGCCAAACCCGGAGCTCGCACTACGGACAGCGACTCTGTTTGCCCGGGTTCAGGATTACGAGCATGCCCTGGCACACTACCGCCGAGTTCTCGAATCTGATCCGGCAAACCCATCGGCGCTGGCCGGAGCGGGAGAGGCCGCCTACCAGCTTTCTCGGTACCGCACCGCGGTGCAATATTTGCAAGCCGCCGCCAAGGCGAGTCCCCGAGATGCGCATCTCACGGAAGTGCTTACCACCAGTAAGCTCATTCTGCAGGAGGATCCATTCAATCGAGGTATCTCGACGCTCGAGCGCGATCGACGCCTGCGCATCATCTTTCACGACGCCGGGCAACGCCTCGACACTTGCATGCACGCCAGGGCACAGCCATCCAACCCGCAGCCCCAAGCCGATCCCCTGCCGGCGCTGAAAGCTCGCTGGAGCAAGATGAAATCGCAACTCGCCTCTCTCCGAAGTAGCCGGGAATCGGCCTTGCCGGACGAGATCATGGATCTAGTTCTACAGATCGAGCAGCAGACGGCGGCCTGCGGAACCACGGTCGAGGATCAGGCCTTGTTGCTGCTCGCCGAGAACCGGGCTGGAGTGGAGCAGTGAGCGATCTTCTTGCCCAAGGCCAAGAACTCCCCCAGCCTTCCTCTTCGCATGTTTCCGAAGCGGTGCGTCATCCCCGGTTTTTCGTGACCGGGAGCCTGAGCGAAGAGCGTTTCTTTCTGATCCTTTCTGTCTTCATCGGCATCTTTGCCGGGCTGGCGGTGGTCTGCTTTCGCCTGGCCATCGATTGGACCCGCATCGGCCTGCTTGGACCCGCCCCCTCCCCGCATGGGCTCCGTCTGCTCCTGGTGCCCACCCTGGCAGGTCTTGCGGTGGCCGTACTGGTTCTCCATGTGTTCCCGCGCGTTCGCGGCAGCGGCGTGAATGAGACTAAAGCCGCGTTCTATATCTTCAACGGTCGCATTCCAGTTCGTACCGCGGTGGGGAAGTTTGTCACGGCGGCTCTGGCCATTGGTTCAGGGCACTCGCTCGGGCCTGAAGATCCGTCCTTGCAGTTCGGCGCCAGCCTGGCCTGGGTGATCGGACGGCGCATGCGATTCTCCCGGGAGAAGCTCCGCCTGCTCGCTCCAGTCGGGGCTGCCGCCGGACTGGCTGCCGCCTTCAATGCCCCGATCTCAGCCGTGCTCTTTGTCATCGAGGAGGTGATCGGCCGCTGGAGCGCCGCCATTCTCGGCTCGGTGGTGCTCTCGGCCATCTCCAGTGTGGTGGTGGTGCGTTGGTTTCTGGGTGTCCAACCCCTGTTTCGAATTCCCCCCCTTAACGTCGTTCATCCCAGCGAGTTGCTGGCCTATGCGGTCCTCGGAATTGTGGGAGGCGTGGCCGCGGTCGTATTCGCCAAGGCGATCGGCTATTTTCGCCCACTGCTGCGTGGTTTGCCGAAAGCCACGCAATATTTTCAGCCCGCGCTCGCGGGGTTCGTGATTGGCCTCATCGGGTATTGGGGCGCCCCTCAGGTCATGGGCGCAGGCTACCAGTACATCGACCAGGCCATGCACGACCAGTTTACTTGGAAGGTGCTGGCCGTATTGGCCGGCCTGAAAATCTTGGCTACCACGCTCTCCTTCGTCACGGGCACGCCGGGGGGAATGTTCGCCCCCACGCTCTTCGTCGGCGCCATGCTGGGGGGCGCCGTGGGTGGCGTCGAGCGCCACTTTTATCCGCATCTCACGGGCACCACCGGTACCTACGCCTTGGTTGGCATGGGAGTGCTCTTCGCGGGATTTTTGCGCGCGCCCATGACCTCGGTTTTCATGGTGCTTGAGGTCAGCGGAGACTACTCGATTATCGTTCCGGTAATTCTGGCCAACACCATCGCCTACGTAATTTCTCGCAGCTGCGAAGAAACGCCTATCTTCGACCTGCTCACTCGCCAGGACGGACTTAGTTTGCCCTCGCTCGAGGAGCAGCGGGAGGAAGGGGTGCTGCGGGTCGAGGATGCTATGACCCCTCCCCTTGCTCCTGTGCTCGATTCCCAAATTACAGTTCGGGAAGCCGGTCAGCAGATTCTATCCTCGGCGTCCGATGTCTTTCTGGTGCGATGGAACCCGTCGGGTTGGGCCAGCGTGAACCGTGATTTGGTGACACGCTTTACAAGGGAGGGGAAGTCGGAGATGACACTCGCGTCGCTGCTGCCCGCTCCTCGCCTGCCCCATCTCTATCCCGACCATCCGCTGGAGATGGCCTTGCGGTACGTTGATCAGAACCCGCTGCTTCCGGTGGTCAGTCGCGCCGACCTGCATAGACTGGAGGGCGTGATCACCGGGGAGGATGTTCTGGCTCGCTACCGCGTCGCGGCCACAGACGAATAGGGTTGCGCGCCATCGCCAGCTCCGTGTGCCAGGCCAAGGCCCGGCGGGGAGGGTTGAGCTTGTCGTCCGCAGCCTGAGCGCCGCCGTCCGGCTCTCGAGTATCATCTCTGCACGCATGTTTTCCCAGCGCAGCAATTGGAAACTCACGCCGAACCCTTTCACAGAAGCGCAACAGCAGCTTCGGGCCGCGGGAGAACAAATCCTGGACCTCACGGTTTCCAATCCCACCCGCGCCGACCTTCATTATGATGCCGAGACCATTCTGCAGGCTCTGATCAGCCCGCAGGCCATGCAGTACGATCCCCAACCCAAGGGCCTGCTCAGCGCGCGCCAGGCTGTCAGCGAGTATTACCGCAAGGAGCATGACGAATCGGACGTTGCTTCCGAGTCCGTTCTTCTCACGACCAGCACCAGCGAAGGCTACTCCTACATCTTTCGCCTCCTCTGTAATCCCCAGGACGAGATCCTGGTGCCCCGGCCTAGTTATCCCTTATTTGAATTTCTGGCCGATTTGGAGGATGTAAAGCTCGTCCCTTATCCGCTGCTCTACGATCACGGCTGGCAGATCGATTTTCCTTCTCTCTACAAAGGGGTAAGCCATCGCACCCGCGCGGTCGTCGTTGTGCATCCCAATAATCCGACAGGATCCTTTGCTTCCGCCAGCGAGCGTTCCGAACTTAACCGCTTCTGCCGGGAATACGAAGTATCTCTGATCGTCGACGAGGTCTTCCTCACCTACGCGCTCGATGGCGCCTCCCGCCCGACCTTTGCCGCCAATCGCGATGTTCTGACCTTTACCCTCAGCGGCCTTTCCAAAATTTCCGCCTTGCCGCAGATGAAACTGGCCTGGATGATTACGAGCGGGCCGGCAGAACGGGCTCAACCCGCACTCGGCCGCCTGGAAGTGATCGCCGATACGTATCTCTCGCTGAACACGCCCATCCAGCTAGCCGCTCCGGTGATGCTCGAGCAGCGGCGCCAGATCCAGCCCTTGTTACTCGATCGGTTGCGGACCAATCTGGAACAACTCGACCGCGCCCTCCCCAGAGCACGCGCTTGCCAGCGTCTTACACTCGAAGGTGGTTGGTATGCTGTGCTGCGGGTCCCGGTCACCCAGTCCGATGAGGAGCTGGTGATCGACATTTTGCGCAAGACCGGGGTTCTCGTCCATCCCGGCCACTTTTACGAGTTCCCGAGCGACGGATTTCTGGTGTTGAGCCTGATCCCTCCCCCGGCAACCTTTCAGCAAGGAATCACTCGCCTGCTCGATTACTTTGGTCCAGGGGGCCAGACTACGAGCCTTCCTAACTCTTGAACGCGCGTCCCGGCAGCAGCCCGGATTCCTCAGGCGAATCACCCTCGGGAGCGCCATGGCTTCAAACCGAGCCGCGCCGGCATGCTCCAAATCGGCGCGCGAACGAGGCTTTCTGGTCGCGTTGGGTTAAGGCCACAGCCAGCTTCTAAGGCTCAGGGTAAGCTCGCGACCTTCCGCCGCCAGGGCGCAGCGCAGATTCGGTCCCAGATCAAGCTGCCACACGGACCATTCCGCCGACGGCTCCCGGTCGTCGGGAAATTCGAGCTGCAGGGGTTGGTTCGCCGCTTGTGGGATCAGGGTGAATCCGGAGAGCGGCATGGACAATCCGTTGCCGCAGGCTTTGATGTAGGCTTCTTTTGCCGTCCAGCAGGCGAAGAACGACGCGATACGTCGCCCGGGAGGCTGCGAGCGAAGCCAGGCTGCTTCCGAGGAAGAGAAAAAGCGGCCGGCCAGTTCGAGGGGATGCAAGTTCTCTCGGACTCGTTCCACGTCGACACCGACACGCCGCTGCCGAACTAGAGCCAGCACCGCCGTCCCTTCGGTGTGGGAGAGGTTGAACTTTAGGTCCGTCTCCGCATCCAACTCCGGTTTCCCGTAGGCGGTAACTCGAAAACCTATGTCCCGGGGCGGAATTCCCAGATACTGTCCCAAGGCAAGGCGAAGGAAAGCGTGGGAGATGATGAATTGCTTGCGGGGAGCCTCCACCTTGAATCGCGCGGCTCGCAGCTGTTCGTCTCGGTCGAGGAGATCGTAGACCGAACTGATCGGCACTTCGAAATCCGCGTGCCAGACATGAACCTCCCGCTTGGGCAACGGGAATAAAGCAGAGCGAACCTCCATTTCTGCTGTTCTCCCCCGGTCGAGCTTTAAGGCGGCGACGATCGAACCGCGGTTGGTTCGGTTCCTTGGCTTACCATGAGCTGTCGTCTCGATGGGAATGGGATTTAAC
>Ga0187783_10002801_pt1 | contig 12922 bp, 12 predicted proteins | sample 1015_SJ02_MP02_2_FD_132471 | JGI IMG/M metagenome (GOLD analysis project Ga0187783, IMG submission 132471) | Tropical peat soil microbial communities from peatlands in Department of Meta, Colombia - 1015_SJ02_MP02_20_MG | ecosystem: Environmental > Terrestrial > Soil > Wetlands > Peat | place...
GGGTAGGTTGACTACGTGTTACTGAGCCGTGCGCCGCGTCTCCCGTGTGCCAGGAAGACGCTTGACTAACATGGCTAAATCCCAATCCGATAGCAGTCGGGTCCGGCAGGATCAACCGGAGTCATTATCATGAGGAGTACAGCCACGCATTTCTGCGAGGTGTAGAGCACAACCCACGTCAGATCTAACACGATATGTCAGATCTCCACTGTGTACGCGCACCTGGAGGTCGTGCACCATCACTGCATAGGGCTCGGCCCTTAAACTCAGAGCAGACGCCGCCAAATAATGCGCGAAGTAAAGCGAAACCTGCGGTCGCTATATATGCGTTGTCGTGTTAATCGGACGCAATAAAGTCAATAGGTGGACGCAGCAAATGGCGAAGGCGCCCGCTCAGTAACGCTGGTTTTCATGGGCGCCCGTACAGGTCGGAGTGCAAACGAGGGATCAGTGCTGTAAGGACGGACTGCTCCGTAAGGTCAGAGCGTGAAATCGCTCCGTTCGTGAAGTAGTGGACGATGCCTCCCCTGTCCCCGATGTCCTTGACGCCCGTCAGCTCAGCGCCGAACTCTTCGAGTTCGTCCCCCTCGTCTAGGAGTCGCCGTATCCGGACCGAAGGTAGGGCGTAGCCAGCTGAATGCCCGAGCGTGACCAGCCCGGTCGTATCGACGATCGCGGCCTGCTGATGGTCGAAGAAGGAGCCGCCGAGCTCGAAGATGCCCGCTTCGACTCCAACCCCGAAGTCTCCTCCGGCTTTGGCCAGTGCGAACTTGGCCCGGGCAACCGCGCCCCTGGAAATCTCCTCTAGCCCGAACGGCTGCCTCTTGGTCACATCACCAGAAGCCACAGGCCGGAAAGCCGACTCAGGGTAGAAACGCTGAAAGGCCCTTCGAACGCCATCGAGCTTTGCTGGGTTGGTGGTCCCGACGGCGATGATCATCGCCCGTCCTTCGTGGCACGGCTCTTATAGACTCGGTGCTCCTTCAGACCCTGAAGGAATCAAGCATCTTGCCAACGTTGGCAAGCGGAGTCCCGTCCGGGCGGGAGATTTCTTGGAGGGCCGGTGGATACGTTCTGTAGGCGGGCATTCTTCCGCTGAGCCTCTCCTCGTAAGTCGGCACGTGCTCGTTCTGATAGAAGACGCCGATCGGCGTGTGGTCGCCGAACTCGAAGGACTTCGAAATCGCCTGGTGGAGCTTCTGCTCCACCTCTCCCTCGTCGCCGACGTGCACCACCGGGTCGAATCCAGAGTCTTCGAGCTTGTACGTCCTGGGCCTCTGCTTGCCGTCTTCGCCCAAGTTGCCTTCGCCCGCCCAGTACTCTTTTGTCTGCACGTCGTTGTAGGTTGGGCAGGGTTGAAGGACATCGAGGAAGGCGAACCCCTTGTGCCTTACCGCCTTGATTATCAGGTCCTTGAGGTGTCTCACTTCGTAGGCGTACCCCCTTCCGACGAAGGTGTACCCAGACGCGAGAGCGAGAAGCAGCGGGTTGATCCCCTGGTTGATGTTCGCCAGCGGAAGGGACTTCGTCTTCATCCCCAGCTTCATCGTCGGCGAAGCTTGGCCCTTGGTCAGCCCGTAGACTTCGTTGTCGTGGATGATGTAAACCATGTCTACGTTCCTCCTCCCTGAATTGACGAAGTGCCCGACGCCGATGCCGAGGCCATCTCCGTCGCCGCCTTCGCAAATGACCTCCAAGTTGGGGTTCGCCAGCTTGATCCCGGTCGCGAAAGGAAGCGATCTGCCGTGTAGGGTGTGGACTCCGTACGTCTTGACGAAGTGTGGAATCTTGCCGGAGCACCCGATGCCCGACACCATCACCGCGCCTGAAGGGTCGACGTTCATCTCGGCGAGCGCCATCTGCACGGCGTTCAGGATCCCGAAATCACCGCATCCGGGGCACCAGTCGTTATGCGCCTGAGTCTTTAGGTCGCTGAGCTTAAGCGCCATGGGTTAGGACTATCCTCTTCGGAGCTTTGTCTTCGGCTATCATCTTGAGCGAGTCGTAGACTTCCTCTGACGACATGGGACGACCGTTGTACTTGACGACGAGCTGCTCTATCGGGAGCAGGGTCCGCTCCCTCGCTACTCCTACGAGCTGCCCGCTGTAGTTCATCTCGACACCGACCACTCTCTTGGCTCTGGAAAGGACGCTCTTGACGTATTCCGTGGGGAAGGGATGAATCATCCTAAGCTGCAGAAAGTTGACTGTCACGCCGTCCTCCTTGAGCCAGTCCATCGCGTCCAGAATCGCGCCCTTGGTCGAGCCCCAACTCAAGACAGTGACGTCGGCGTCCATCGGGCCGAAGAAGTTCACTCTCTCCTCTATCGGGATCTCCCTGTCAGCCGTCTCCAGCTTGCGCATCCTCTTGTCCATCATCTCTACACGGTTGGTCGGATCCTCGCTGATGTGGCCGAGCTCATCGTGCTCGTCGCCCGTGTGCCAGTAGACCCCGCCCTTCGTTCCCAACACAGGCCTAGAGGAAACGCCATCGGGAGAATGCTGGAAACGTCTGAACTCCCCGTTCACGGCGCTCGACGAGCTTCCTTTCACAAGAAGGCCCCTCTCAATTTTGACCTTGTTCACGTCGTACATCTCTTGGGTCGCGTCCGAGTTGGCCAGCGCTTTGTCGACTATGTGGATGACGGGCATCTGGTACCTTTCTGCCCAGTTGAAGGCCCTCACGGTGTCATAGAAGGATTCTTCGAGGTCTCCGCTGGCCAGAATCAGTCTTGGGAACTCGCCGTGCCCGGCGTGCATGGCGAACCTCAGGTCGCCCTGCTCGTGCCTTGTGGGCAGACCTGTGCTCGGACCACCCCTCGAGTAGAGCGTGACTACCACAGGAACCTCGTTCATGCCGGCCCAGCCCAGACCCTCCGCCATCAGCGAGAATCCTGGGCCAGAAGTGGAGGTGGAGGACCTCACCCCCGTCAGGCAGCCACCAATCGCCATAGTGACAGCGGCTATCTCGTCTTCCGTCTGCAGAACGGCGATGGACCCTTGGCTCTGCATCGTGGCCACCTCTCCGACCTGTGGGTTCTCCTGAGCCGCGTGGCCATCAAGTTCAATGATCTCGTGAGCTTCTAGGTACTCGCTTTCGTCGCTCGCTGGTGTTATCGGGTAGTAGGTCTGAAGCCTGCAGCCTGCGAGCTCCTTGGCGATGGCGACGGTCGAGTTGCCTCTCATGTAGAGCCTGTCATCCGCGACCTTCATGGGCTCCAATTTGACCGAGAATCCACCATCGTACTTCTGACGAACGTACTCGAAGGCAGAGCCGACGGCCTCCGCGTTCATGTCGGCGACCTTTGGTTTGGATTTGAACTGCTTTCTGACAGCGTCCTTCACGAGTGCCTCGTCGTACGACAAAAGGGCGAAGGAGGCGGCGACGGCCATAACGTTCACCATCCGCTCCAAGGCGCTCAGAGAGTCCTCCCCGAATTTCTGACCCACCTTCTTGAGCAGGTCGATGTATGGAATGGGATAGATGTGGACGCCACGTCGTCTCGCCAACTCGATGATGCCCCTGACGTCGGCGGAGAGCCCCTCGCTTGAAAGCGCTCCAAGAATCGTCGCTCTTGCGGGGTCTTCGATCGTCGGAACTTCAGACAGCTTCTTTGGGTCTTGAGAATTATCGTAGATTATCGCGCCCTCTCTCCTGACCTCGAGAGCGTGCCTGAAGATGGTCTCCTCCTCGAACGTAGTGAGCATGTCGACTGTGTCGATGTGGGACCTGACAGGCGTCTTTGAAACGCGGACCTGGAAGTAGCTGTGCTCCCCCTTTATGTTAGAATAGTACTCCCTCTTCCCGAAGACGTAGAATCCCCCGGAGGCTGCCGCGCGGGCAAAGATGTTGGCAGAAGTGTCAACGCCGCTGCCCTGGACGCCACCCAGCATCCAAGAGAAGTCGTTCCTCTTCATTGCCTAGGGGAAATGGGGGCATTCGCGGTATAAGAATATAGTATATATAGTATTTACTAGTGCATACCTTGCATGGACGAACTCAGAAGAATCCAGAAGGTCGGATATTCCTCTCTCACCGTATCGATACCTAAGAGCCTGGCGAGGAGCTTGAACCTCGATGCGGGAGACAGGGTGATGTTCAGGGAAGAAACGGACGGGACAATCCGTCTGATCCCCGCAGGTGCGAGCGAGGCCGCGAGGAAGGTGAACATCAGAGTGGACCAGGTCGGGAGCGACGAACTTCTAGCTCGGCTGATAGTCGGCTCATATGCCCTCGGATATGACGCGATAGAAGTCTCCAGCAAGGGTAAGCTCGACCGAAAGATGGCTGACAGGGCGATGGAGACCGTGAGGCGACTCCGAGGTCTCGAGGTGGTCGAAACGCAAGAAGATCGGATCCTGGCTCAGAGCTTCACAGACCCAACGAAGTTCCCAGTCGACTCGCTCATCAAGAGACTGCAAATTCTGGTTTCCAAGAGCCTCGACAACGTCATAGCGGCAATGGAGCCGAGGCACACGGGTAACCTCAACGAGGTCCGAAGGGCGCAGGAAGAGGTCGACGAACTTTACTGGCTGATCGTAAGACAGCTGCTGGTGGCACTGAACCGGAGAGACTTGGCAGGAGCGATAGGCATCGAGTCGCCGCTCCATGCCGCAGGAGACAGGGTGACCGCAAAGACGCTCGATGAAATCGGCAGCATCACTCTCGGCATTGCTGAGGAATTGATCAGGCTGAGGGCTGAAGGGATCAGGCTCGACCCGAAGGTGGCCCTGGACGTGCGAAGACTCGCTACTTTTGCGAGGACTGCTTTCAACACCACGGTGGAGGGCCTGCTGACCCCAGACATCAAGCTCATAGAAAAGTCGATATCGCTTGTGAACGAAACACTCGAAATAGAGAGGTCTGCGACCCGAGTGGTCCTCTCGAGCGAATACGCGTATGCGAGGGTACTCGTGTCCTACTTCGGTCAACTCGCCCGGTATTGCAACATCATAATCGAGATAGCTTCGCACAGGCTGCTGAGGAAGTCCAGCAGGGTCGCGACGGTTGAGCAGTTAGTTTGAAGTCGGCAGTAAGTCCGCACCGCGTAGATTGTGGTGGTCCGCGAGAGACGGTCAAGCGTATGAAAAAGCCTATTGGCGGGAACGGGCACCCTTCTCATGTGCGGGGGTAGCCAAGCTCGGTTAAAGGCGGCGGAGCGCTGGGCGCCGACACTCAAGATCCTAGCTTGCATACGGGAGTAGTCATCCGCTCCCTCAGGGGTTCGTGGGTTCGAATCCCACCCCCCGCAGACCAATCTCCTCCGTGCGGTGTCTTCTTGAGGTTGTGTTGACTAGTATTAAATTTCTCATAGTGGAGATAGATATTATATAGTTATGTTATTCAGATATTCAATATACTTATTAATCCAAACCAAGCCAGCTCCCTGTTATGGGCAGCACGGAGAGCTCGAAGCCTAAGCAGAACGGATACGTATTGATCGGCGCAATCGTCGTGATAATTTTGGTAGTCGTCGGAATCGCAGGTGTGTATATTTTGAATAGGCCTTCGACCTCTTCCTCTGCGTCCAACTCCACAACATCAGGGTCGGCGAACGTCATCCAGGTCGTCGCAGCCGAGAACTTCTGGGGGAGTTTGGCTTCTCAGCTCGGTGGAGTTCACACGAACGTCACGAGCATAGTCTCTGACCCGAACACCGACCCACACGAGTACGAGGCGAATCCGGCAAACGCGATTGCAATCACCAACGCGAAATTCATAATCGTAAATGGTGCCGGATACGACACTTGGGCTCTCGACATCCTGTCATCTGAGAACACGCCGAACCAGGTGGTCCTGAACGTTCAACAGCTTCTAGGCCAACCGGTGGATGCAAATCCTCACTTTTGGTACCGAAGCCTATACGTCAACATCACGGTTCACGCGATGTACGAAGACCTGATCAAGATCGACCCCACCGATTCGTCATACTTCCAGTCGAACTACGCCAACCTGAATTCGTCACTTTGGTCTTCATACATGAGCCGAGAGGCATACATCAATCAGCAGTACGCGGGGACGCCGGTTGCGTCGACGGAGAGCATCTTCGTCTACATGGCCAACTCGACTGGGCTCAAGGTGATATCTCCAGCCGCGTTCATGGAGGCCGTGGCCGAGGGAAACGACCCTCCCGAGGCAAGCGTGGCAGAGTTCGAGACGGAGATTATGGGAGGGAACTCTACGATTCATGTGCTAGTCTACAACGAGCAGACCGTGACCCCGTTGACGCAGCAGATCAAGGCACTCGCAGCTCAGTACCAGATTCCAATCATAGGAGTGACCGAGACCATCCAGCCACCCAACGAAACGTTCCAATTCTGGATGGGGTCCGAGGTAGCCAACCTTCAGAACGCGCTGAACGCGGCAGCTCTGGGCGAATAGCTCGGCTGAATGAATATAATAGGTTCCAGGTGGTCGCGCTACCATTGCATTCTAGCCTCATAATCGCGAATAATCTAGCCGCTGGGTATCCTGGAAAGACGGTCTGGCGGGATGCTAACTTCGAGTTTGGTAGCGGAGAGTTCGTTGCCATCATAGGTCCAAACGGCGCAGGCAAAACGACTCTTCTCCGCATGTTGCTCGGATTGCAACAGCCGATCGGCGGGACGCTGAGAATCTTTGGGGATGAACCCAAGCGAGGGAATCCACGAATTGGTTACGTCCCTCAGAGGCACGTGATAGACAGCGACACGAACGTCGAGTGCCTTGAGCTCGTGACCCTCGGGCTCTCAGGAAAGCGTTGGGGTTTCAACCCGAACCCGTTCGATCACAGGGAGCGAGACACCGCCCTTGCCTCTCTCGAGGGGGTGGGAGCGACGGAGCTGGCCCACCGATCGCTAGGCGGTCTGTCGGGAGGCGAAATCCAGAGGATATTCCTGGCTGAGGCTCTTGTAAGCAATCCTGACCTTCTCCTGTTGGACGAGCCTCTCTCGAACCTTGACCTGAAGCGTGAGACGGACCTGCTTCACTTGGTCGACGACGTAGTCCGCAAGAGAAACGTAACCGCTCTGCTCATTGCTCATAACATCAATCCGCTTCTTCCTCACCTCGATAAGGTGATGTATGTCGCGAACGGAAGAATCGCCACCGGCAAGCCAAGCGAAGTCCTGACATCTGAAACCCTCACGGCCCTCTATGGCATTCAGGTGGAAGTCCTTCGCGACCCACACGGCAACGTCGCCATCATAGGGGTCGAGGAGCATCATGGTGACATCCGATGAGTTTCAGTCTCAACATCTATTCTGACTTCGTCCAGCTGTGGACGTACCAATTCATGCAGCACGCCTACGAGGCAGGCACCGCAATCGCCATCATCGCCGGGGTCACGGGTTACTTCGTCGTCCTGAGACGGTCCGCGTTCACCGCGCATGCGTTCTCGGAGATAGGCTTCGCCGGAGCATCGGGTGCGATTCTCCTGAACTCCGTATACTTTCCTCCAATCGCGGGTCTCCTGGTCGGCTCCATTTCTGGCGGCCTGGCTATTGCCGCGCTCGGTCGGCGGGCGGCCAACAGGGACACCCAAATCGGAATTGTCCTCGCGTTCGCGCTGGGGCTGGGTCTGCTGTTCATCAGTCTATACCGAGCCTTTGCGACAGCTGCTATCTCGGTGCTGTTCGGAGAGATCGTCGGGGTCAGCTATAGTGAAGTCGAGCTGACCGTCTATGCCGGAGTCCTGATCTTGCTCGCTGTCGGGGTGCTTTACAGGCCGCTGCTCTTCGCTTCTCTCGACGAGGACGTCGCGGAGGCAAAAGGGATGCCAATGCTCTTCCTCGGCACTGCCTTCATGATCATAGTCGCCGTATCGGTGTCTTTTGCTGTTCAGGTCACTGGCGTCCTTCTGATCTTCTCGTTGATGGTCACCCCCGCGGCGACCGCTCAGTACCTAGCGGCCCGGCCGTTCAGGGCGATAATCATCTCGGTCGTGATAGCGTTGACCGCCACCTGGGTCGGCCTCTTCGTCGCGTTCTGGACACCATACCCCGTCAGCTTCTTCATAACAGCGATTGCGTTCGGACTGTACCTGCTCGTCAGATTGGCCAAACTTGTGATCAGACCTCCACGGATCGTTCCTACGTCGTCTTCCTGACCGTGCTCAGACCTCTCTCCATCTTGCTTTCCGGATTGCGATGATGCCCAACACGATAGCCACGACCAGCAAGACCAGCCAATCTGCGCTGAGCAGAGCAGGAGAAAGGCTCAGAAGGCCCGTGGTAGACTGTGCAATCTCCGCTGCATAGGTTGTCGGCGAGAGGTACGCGAGATAGCGATATGGTAGTGGTATGTACGTGATAGGGTAGTACACCGGCGGCAGGGTCGAAAAGAGGGTGGAGATTAGGCTGGAGAAGGCAAAGCTCTGCACTATGTCGCTCGAGAACGTGGAAAGGGTGAAACCGATCGTCACCGACGCTATGAACATCAGCGACATCACGCCCAAGAGCTCGAGGGCCTGGAAGGAGGTCGGCTTTACTACCAGTGCCATCAGGATGACGAGCGTGATCAGGGCGGGAGTCGAATCGACTATCTCGGACAGCGCCATGCCGAAGACATAGGCGGCGGGGGTAGTGGGAGAGCTGACGACCATGTCCTGGAGCTTGAAGTCGTTCTTCAGATGGGATAGGTCTCTCTGAAGAGCCATCCCGTTCGAGAACATGCTCATTATGAGAGCGCCCTCAATCGCCTGGTCGACCAGGCCGCCTCTGCTGACGAAGTACACGACGAGCAGGAACCCGATGGGTGAGAGCACCGTGTTGACCAGTACCACGGGGTAATTCATCATCGCGTAGACCGAGTTGACAAGCACGGACGCAGTGGTCTCCCTGAGCCAGCCTCCCTTCATCAGGCCTCGCCCTCCGCACTGGAGTGGACGAAGTGAAAGAAGATGTCGTCCAACGAGATTCTGTTCACCGAAAAGCGCGTTCCCTGCTCCAGCAGCTCTTTGGACAGCTCGTAGGCTTGCGACTCCCCGGTAAGGATCTGCGTCTGACCGTCTTGACCTACCACGGTCTGACCGTCGATAGCGCGTGGCAGCTTCGAGCCAGAAGGGACGCGGAGGCTGTACTGATACTTTACAAGACTCCGGAGATGGTCGAGGCTCCCTATGGCGAGCAATCTACCTCGGTCGAGGATTCCGATCGTGTCCGCCAGGTTTTCGGCCTCCTCGAGATAATGGGTCGTCAGAATCAAGAACCTGTTCCGAGCGATTTCGTGTAATGACTTCCAGAGCTCTCTCCGGGATATAGGGTCCAGGCCGGTGGTTGGTTCGTCGAGGAAGGTCACCTCGGCTTCTGCGGCGAGCACGGAAGCGACCAGCACCTTCCTCCTCTGCCCGCCCGATAGCTTCCTGTTGAGCTTGGTCTGGAATTCCGCGGCACCTGTCTTGGAGAGAGCCTCCGCTGCTCTGGTCTTCGCCTCCCTGTAAGGAACATCGCGCCAGAGAAGGTAGGAGGAGACCGTCTGGAGCGGGGTCATCCAAGGAATCGTCCTCGCCTCCTGCGGAATCATGGCGATCTTGGACCTCAGCTTCCTCGCGTCTTTCATCACGTCCAATCCGTCTATGCTCGCCCTTCCCGAAGTCGGCTCTAGCTGAGTGCCAAGGATGCGCACGAGCGTGGTCTTCCCAGCTCCATTCTTCCCGATGAGAGCGAAGATTCCGCGTGAAGGGATGGAGAAGCTTATCGAATCGAGCGCGAGCTGGCTGCCCGAATCTCCGTAGAACTTGGTTAGATTCTCGCAGACGAGTTCTGCCTGCCCCAAAAGCGCCTCAAGATTCCGGGGTGGCGACCTAGTTTAATATTTCCTGAGCGCTTAGACCTTCACGCCCAGAATCTTCTCGATGATGTCCGTCAGCGTCAGAATTCCGACGACGGTCTCTCCTTCGTAAACGAACGCAATTGTAGTTCCAGCTTCTTGGAACTTTTCCATGACAGAGGTGAGCTTCTCATCTCTCTCTACGCTTGCCGGTTGTATGACGTAGTCATCCAAGTTGTTGTTGAGTAGGTCTCTGCTTACAGCCTTCGATATGGTCCTGAACGTGACCGCACCCACATAGATCTTCCTCTTTTCATCGAAGACAGGAATTCTCGGATGGTTCATCTTCCCCATCATCTTGAGCGCATCCAGTACGGTGGCACTGCTCGAGATGTGGACTATCTCCTCGACGGGGGTCGTGACATCCGCGACCGTGTTCTTCGATGATGCGAGAGCGCTTCGCAGGAGTCTCCCAGCGTCAGGTTCGATGTGACCGGCTTTCTCGAGCATCGTCACGACGTCTTCGAATTCGTCTGCCAAGTCCGCTTCAAATGCGGGCTTGCCCACGATTCGCTCTGACAGGCTACGTGCGAAGGAGGTGAGCGGGAGGGCGACCGGTGACAGGGTCTCTAGCAGGTAGTGCGTGCTGGGAGCGAGCCTGAGAGACATTCTGAGAGAATTCTCGATGCCTATCGCCTTGGGTAGAAGGTACAGGAGCGTCATGATGGCGAAGGACCCGATCACCACGCTGTAGACCCAGCCGATGGGCCCGAAGATTTCAGAGAGAATCAGGCCCATTGAACTGGCTAGAATCACGTTGGAAATTGTGTCGAGAAGCGTCGTGACGCTGACCAGCTTCGTCTTCTCGTTTATTATTTCGAGCGCCTTCTTGGCGCTCTCCGACCCATCTCCTATGGCGGAACTCAAGGAGAAACGGCTCAGTGTCAGGAAGGTCGCCTCTATCAGAGAAGACCAGAAACAGACGACGGTCGCGAACGCTAACGCTGCCAGGATGATTGGGGAGAAAGTCACTTCTGCTTGGCGCTCCGGCCGAGATTACGAAACGACTGTGCCGACGTTCTCTCCTCGCACCGCCCTGATTATGTTTCTGGGTCTGCGGCCGTTCAAGACCACTATCTTCACTCCCGATTCTGCCATGTAGTGAGCAGCCACGGGATCGATGATGCTGTGTATTCCTGGTCTGTGTTCTCCCCCGAGCAGACTCTCCATCCTCTGATGAGATATGCGCGAAAGCTTCTTCGCTCTCTTGTCAGTCCTTGGGTCCGAAGTGTAGATCCCTTCTTGGTCAGAGCCCTTGATCACCACGTCCGCTCCCCATTGTTTTGCGACCATGGCCGCGACGGTGTCTGTCGTTATCCCAGGTTTGAGTCCACCCATCACGGCAACCTTGTTTCTCGAGAGCCTTTGAACCAAGCTCTCCGTCGAAGTCGGGATGGAAGACACTCCTCCCAGTTTCATCGCCACGAGCTTCGCGTTGAGCCTCGATGCGTAGATCGCTATTGTGTCCTGTTGGAACGGAGACAGGTGAAGTTCGTTAGCCGACTTGATGTATTCCCTCGAGATTGGACCGCCTCCAACGATTACTGCGAGGGAATTCCCGGTCGAGGTGAGTTCCAGGACCACGCCCGAATATTCTTCAAGAAGCGCTGGGTTCGGAGGAGACCCGAGCACAGAACCCCCGATTCTGAGGACTATCTTCATGATTCGGATTATCGTCCCTTTCGAGCGAACAGGTTTTATAAATGACTTAGAGAATCGTCGCATACTGATGTCGCAGCCTCGAAGTCCGACTGGATTCGCAGCCTGACGTAGAGGCGTCTCTGCATTGTCCACGAAGGCGGATTCGGTCAAATTATACAAGGTTCGAAAGCTGATTTCAGAACTGGCAAACAAGGAAGGAAGGGGAACGGAACTGGTGACCCTGTACGTTCCCCCAAAAAAGCCGATTCACGAAGTCATCGCCAACCTTAGAGAGGAATGGGGGACCGCAGGTAACATCAAATCGGACACGACAAGGAACCACGTCCAAGACGCTCTCGTGCGGACGATGCAGAGACTGAAACTATACAGGGACACTCCAGAGAACGGGTTGGTGATCTTCTGCGGAGCTCTACCGACGAACGGCCCAGGGAGCGAAGTGATCAATCTGTACGAGATTTCACCTCCAAAGCCGGTGACCGCGTACCTCTACCAGTGCGACGACCACTTCCACCTGGAGTGGTTGAAGGACATGCTGAAGGAAGAGAAAGTCTACGGACTCCTGGTGGTGGACACCTCGGAGGCGGCGATAGGCGTGCTGAGCGGGGACAGACTCGACATACCTGACGACATGACGTCCGGGATTTCTGGGAAGACAAGAAAAGGAGGACAGAGCGCGAGGAGGTACGAACGCGGCCGCGAAATGGAGTTGACGTATTTCTATCACAGAGTTGCTGACCATGCAAACCATCTCCTCTTGGAGGAGAACAAGGTAACGGGAATAATAGTGGGCGGACCTGGTCCGACGAAGGAGGCTTTTCTGAAATCTGAACTGCTGAACTATCAGCTCCGGCAGAAGATTCTCGACGTGATCGACACTTCGTACTCAGGTCGAGAGGGCATCAGAGAGCTGCTGGAGAAGTCCACAGAAGTGCTGAAGAACGTGAGGCTGGTAGAAGAAAAGAAGCTGGTCCAAAGGTTCCTGGGAGAAATCAACAAGCAGAGCGGGCTCGCGGTCTACGGTGTCCCTCGCGTCATGGAGGCTCTTCAGAAGGCGAACGCGGAGGTGGTGCTCGTGTCGGACGACGTCGACATGGTTCAGCTCTCAGCGAAGTGTAAGAGGTGCGGGACCGTCAAGGAGGAACTGGCGGACGCCCGCGCGAAGGTTTCAGCTATCCAGCGGATGATGTCCGAACCGTGCGCGAAGTGTGGGGCGGTGGACTACGAATCCTCTGAGAAGGACATAGTCGACGTCCTGGAGGAGATGGCCTTTCAGGTGGGGTCGAAGGTCGAGGTGATCTCCTCAGGCACAGAGGAAGGGAGCATGTTCGGGTCCTTCGGCGGTGTCGGGGCGATTCTGAGGTACAGACCTGGCTAGGCCGAAGTCTCAGACTCCGCCTCCAAAGGTGTATTTTCAATTCATCTATCTTAAGAATAACTTTCCCAGTCGCGGTA
>Ga0187783_10002802_pt1 | contig 12921 bp, 13 predicted proteins | sample 1015_SJ02_MP02_2_FD_132471 | JGI IMG/M metagenome (GOLD analysis project Ga0187783, IMG submission 132471) | Tropical peat soil microbial communities from peatlands in Department of Meta, Colombia - 1015_SJ02_MP02_20_MG | ecosystem: Environmental > Terrestrial > Soil > Wetlands > Peat | place...
ATGCTCGAATAACCTGTGCCGAAGTCATCGACGGATACCAGTACGCCCATGCGACTGATGGCTTCGAGAATGTGGATCGACTCCTCGGCATCGCTCATGACCGCGCTCTCGGTGAGCTCGACCTCGAGGTACTGTGGATCGAGTTGCGCGGCCTGGAGCGCCTGGCGGATCTGGTCGACGAGATTGGTGAGCCTGAACTGCGAGGGTGCGAGATTTACGGCAACACGGACGGGGCGCAGTCCCTCGCGCTGCCACGCCTTCGCCTGCCGGCAGGCTTCGAAGAGCACCCACTCGCCGATGGTGTCGAGCAGCCCGCTCTCGGCCGCGACCGGAATGAAGTCCTTCGGCAGCAGCAGGCCGCGCTCGGGATGTCGCCAGCGGATCAGGGCCTCGGCGCTGTTGACGCGACCGGTCGCGGTGTCGACCTTCGGCTGATAGTGCAGCTCGAACTGCCCGCTGCGCAGCGCCTCGTGCAGCTCGCTCTCGAGGCGGACGCGCTCCTGCGTCAGCGTGCTCATGCCTTCGGCGTAGCACTGCACGTTGTTGCGACCACGTTCCTTGGCGCTGTACATGGCGGCATCGGCCCGAGCCAGGAGCGTGTCCACACTCGTGCCATCGTGCGGGTAGAACGCGACACCGATGCTCGGGGAAATGTGCACGTCGATCCCGAGGAGCCGCATGGCAGGCTTCATCGCCTCGATGGCACGCCGGCCGACCTCCACGGCCTCGCCACGCGTCACCGGTCCGTCGACCAGAATGACGAACTCATCACCGCCGATACGCGCCGTGGTATCCACGGCGCGCACGGCCGTCCGCAGGCGCTGTGCCACCTCCCGCAAGAGGTCATCGCCCGCGCGGTGACCGAGCGAATCATTGATCAGCTTGAATCGGTCGAGGTCGATGACGAGCAATGCGAACTGATGAGCCTGGCGGTTCGCCTGGGCGATCGCGCGGCTGACGCGGTCATCGAGCAGCAGGCGGTTCGGCAATCCCGTGAGGGCGTCGTGTGAGGCGAGATGCCGCAGCTGCCGGTTCGCCGCCTCGAGGCCCCTGGTGCGATCGGTCACAACGCGCTCGAGGCTCTCGACCTGATGGCGCAGCGCACGAGCGTTCTGCCACTTGCGGCTGAGCGCGCTTGCGGACTGCAGGATCTCGATGGGCTCGAACGGCTTCTTGATGACGATGAGCTTGTCAGAGTGCCCGAGCCGGGCGAGCAGCTCGAGCCAGTCGTAATCGGTGTAGGCCGAGCAGACGACGATCTGTACCTCCGGATCGATCTTCCACAGTTGCTCGATGGTCTCGAGTCCGTCCCACCCGGGCGGCATGCGCATGTCGACGAACGCCACCGAGTACGGACGCCCCTCGGCGAGCGCCTGGCGGACGCGCTCGACACCTTCGCGCCCCTGCATCGCGGAGTCCACGTCGAAGGTCGGCCCGGCGATGGCCGGCTGCTCGCCGAACAGCGCCGCTTCCGCAGCCGAGATGTGCCCGTCGTCGCGGCCGGCGAGGATCTTGCGGTAGTCCTCGTGGATCGCCGGATTGTCGTCGATCATGAGGAGGCGATGCGTCAGCAGCTCCGCATCAGCGCCCATCGCGCGGCTCCGCGGACTTCAGCGGCAAGGTGAGCGTGAAAGTCGCACCCTTGCCCGGACCGTCGCTCTGCGCCTCGAGCGAACCGCCGAGCTCCTGGGCCGCAAGCGCGCTGCTGTGCAGTCCGAAGCCGTGGCCCTCGGGGCGCGTGGTGAAGCCGTGATTGAAGATCCGCTGCAGGTTCTCCCGGGGAATGCCGATCCCGGTATCGATTACGGCCACGGTGACCGCCTGCTGTGCGGTACGTATGCGCACCGTGACGCGGCGCTCGCCGCGCTTGAGCTCGGCGCAGGCGTACTTGGCGTTGCGGATGACGTTGACCAGGATCTGCAACACCTTGTGCTTATCCACCTGAATGAGGGGTACCTCGGCGAAGTCACGCACGGTGGTTACGCCGTGGCGGCTGAAGGCCCCTTCGTTCATCCGCAGGCTATCCTCGGCCAGCGCGCGGATGTCGAGCGTGTCGGTGATGCCGCCGCGCTTGGCGTAGCCCTGCTGCATGGCGACGATTTCCTTGATGTGCTCGACATTGTGACGTAGCGCGACGAGCTCCTCGACCGCGGCGTCGCGCTCGGCGGTGAGCACCTCGGCGACCTCATGCAGATAGACGGGCAGCTGGCGTCCCTGCGCACCGTTGAGAAAGGTCGCGAGGTCCTGGGCATGCTCGCGCAGGAGCGCAGCGACGCGCGCGATGCTCGTGCACTTGGAGCGCTTGATGCGCTCGGCGACCAGGCTCGCGGAGACATTGACGCTGTTGAGGACGTTGCCAACGTTGTGCAATACGTTGGTTGCCACTTCCGCCATGCCGGCTTGCCGCGAAGCCACCATCAGCTGCTTATGCACCTCCTCGAGCTCCTCTTCCGCGAGGCGCCGCTCGGTGATGTCCTGAACCACGACCACCGCGCCGAGCGCCTGGCCCGCCGGTCCGACCAACCGTCGCGCGCTCGCCATCACGGTTCGCACCGCGCGGTCAGGCCTGATGATGACGAACTCGAGTTCGCTCGCCGCCTCACCGCGCAACGCACGCGCGAGCGGACGCTGTTCGCGCGGCACGGGTGTCGTGCCATCGGGCAGAAACACCTGGGATTTGATGGGGTAGGGGGACTTGGTGTCCTCGCTCGGAATCCCGAACAGCTCCACCGCGGCACGGTTATGGTGCGTGACGCGGCCGTCGACGTCGCAGGCAAGCAGCGCCAGCGGCAGCTCCGCGATCAGCGTCGAGAGCAGCGTCTGGTTCTGCATGAGCGACGCCGCGATCTCCTTGCGGGCGGAGATGTCGCGCAGGAATTCGACCGTACACGCCGGCGTCGCACCGCCGCCGTCGACGAGTGAAGTGGTTACGCGCACCCACAGCGCGCCGCCGTCCTTGCGGCGATAGCGCTTCTCGACATCGAGATGCGTGATGTCTCCACTCCACAGCCGCTCCAGGCCCTCGGCGGTGGCGGCGAGATCCGCCGGCAGCGTGATGCTGGTGATGGATCGGGCGGTGAGCTCTTCGACGCTGTAACCGAGCATCGCGCAGAACGCCTGGTTGCAGTGACGGTAGCTGCCGTCGCGGTTGGCGAAAGCGATGCCGACCGGCGCGTGTTCGACCGTGTTGCGAAACAGCGTGTCCGCGAGCAGCGTCGCCGCGCTGCGCTCGAGCAACGCAGCGTCGCCCGATTCGGCGGCGAAGTCCGCGGCGTTTTTCATCGCTATGGCTCGCCTGTCAAGTGCGCGAACCTCGAGTGCCACACCGTGCTCATGGAGGATGCTGATCGGCGCCTCGCCGCTCCCGTTCCCGTAACCGCCACTTGACAAAAAACGGAGGAATTCCAACACGGTGCAGCACCAGGGACAGCGAACTGGGTCGCACCTCCCGCGCACCGCGTGGCGTCAGTCTGTGAACGCGTTCGCGCTTCGGTTCACCGGCACTTGCGCCCAGGCGTGGCTGAGGAGTCGCTCGGTGCCAACTTTGTAGGAATGATCCGACGACAAGAGGCGCAAGCGGGCTCTTCAACCAACCTCGGCCCGGCAACTAAGGTCGGGGGGTGATTTAAACGGAGAGGATCAGCCATGGACTGGAATCGTGTTGAGGGAAATTGGAAGCAGCTCAAGGGCAAGGCCAAGCAAAAATGGGGACGGCTCACCGACGACGATCTGACACGGGCCGCTGGGCGCCGTGAGGAGCTGGCTGGCAGGGTTCAGGAGCGCTACGGCCTTGCCAAGGACGCCGCCCAGCAGCAGGTCGACGAGTGGATCCGCGGCGCAGACGACAGTTGGCTTACGAAACAGTAAGCACGACAGAGAGTCAGCAGCCCGGCGCACCGCGGCGCTGGTGTTGACCGCCTGTCCGGCCGGCTCGCTCTCGAGCCGGCCGGCTGGCGCAGGCGGCGCTAGCGCGGGCTGTTCGTGATGACGCTTTAAGGCCTTTCGAACGCCCGTTCGTCGTCCGTACGGGTCGCGCACCGCTGGTTGTACGGAAAGCGCGGTCCGCGGCGCTTTCCCACGGTCACGAGGCTATTCGGGTTTCAGCCATCGCGAGGTCGCTGGCAGGGATGTGGTCATAGGAGGGCGGTTGGAAGGCGGTTGCCGCCGTCAGGGCAACGGGGACTCCGGGCAGCTCGTATATCCGATATTTAACATAATATACATTATGCGAACTAGGCATAATTAAACCCGAGGTACATCGGGCGGCTAATCCTTCCTTTTCGAAGCCCCGCCTCGGTGAGCTCGACCTCCGTCGGCCGGCGCCTGACTTGTCGGCTACCAAGACGGTAGGGTTGCCACCCTGACAAGGGCTGGCGGCACCTGCCGTCGCCTAGGAGCAAGTTGAACTCATGCGTCTCATCGCCACATTCGCCGCCCTCTTCGCCTGTTGGCCTCAGTGGTCGTGCTCCGGACATGCCACGGTTCCTACATTGCCTCAAGGTATGTGGAACCTGCGTATCTGTCTCTTTGAAGGGATCACGACGCGGCAGCCTTGCGCCTACCTCGACAACCGACTGATTCTCCGAGTCGCGAACCCCGAAAGCCTTGGCCGCCGCGGAACGGTCGTGTTCGAGGAGCATATCTCGCAGGATTCGGCACAGAAGATATTCGCCAGCGCACTCTCCGCGGTCCGCTCGTTCAACAGTACGCCCGGCCGCCTGCTAACGGACGGCATACTCTTTACCATCGAGGTCTCGGCATCGGGCAACGTCGCGCAGGTTCGCTTCGCGAATACCGCTGTGTCGGAGATGGGATCGGAGGTTCGGGAACTCGAACGCCTCTTGCGTGAGACGGCGCGTGGCGCGTTCTAAGGGCGTGGCGCAGCCTTCCACGCTAAGAGTTTGACACTGGATGACCGATCTGCTCTCAGAGGCAGTCTCCACTGGCGCAGGCGCCCATAAAACCGACCAGAAACAGGGTGACCGACATGCCAATCATATAAACCGCGTAGACAACCAGGCGGAAACGTAGAGTCCCGAATGACGCGTAATGTATCGCCGCTAACCCTGTGAGCATGAGAAAAGCAAACGCACCGAACCACAGTAACTCCCCGGAGGGTCCCAGAAATGGGAGGTTGCTCGAGGCCAGTGCGATTCTGTATGCAATGAGGACAAAGGCTCCGAAGGTTGTCGGGACTCCTGCAAGTGCCCAGGCAAGTGAGAGCCGAGCCGCCGTGCGCTTCGGCTGGACTTTCAGCATGGAGCGAAATGTAGCAAGGACGCCAGGGGGAAATGTAGGAACCCCGCGCCTCGGACGCGTGGCACTACTTTCGCCTTGTATACATTATGCGCGTGACTAGGAATCCTCGGAGCCGCGCAGCCATCTCATTCGCTGGGCCAGTGGTCCTCGCCCTAGCCGTCTTGGCTATCCTGTGGGCCACGCCGGGTCCCGCTCCGTTGGCTCTAACACTCGAGCTGTCAGGCGTCGTTTTACTGTCCGGCGTGCTCGCGGCAGCGTTGTTCTCTGAATCCGAGCTTTCTCGTCTCCACAGGTTCATTATGCTCGCGAGCTGTGCGGCAGCAGCGTTCGCGAGTCTGTTTTTTGCTCCGGTCCTACTGATTGGTTGGGCCTATCCGGTGTGGTTCCTGGTCCGTTTCTACGGGGAGTTAGTCGCATAAAAAACCGTGCAGGGGTGCGTGGACGGCGTCGGGTTTGACACCCGGCATACATTATGCGCGGGAGGGCTTCAGCACAGCGTCCGAGAAGCCGTCGAGGCTCAGCACTTCATTCCTGGCGTCCGCAACGGAATCGTATAGACCGGGTTCTGGAGTCGCGACCTGCTCCGGATCTGGATCGTCGTAGCGCAGGATTTGAGGGTCCTCATCGGTCATCCAATTCCCTTCCCATCGCGTATGGCGGTAGATGCAATACAGCCCATCGCTCCGTCGAACAATCGCAGCTCTGCGATGTCCGTTGCGGCTTACGTAGACCTCTACTTCATCAACAGGCATCAGGATCGCCGTCAGAGCGCTGAGTGGTGACGGTTGCGCGAGCTACGCCTTGTATACATTATGCACATCTGACAACTCATGAGGATCTTGTGGTGCGTCGCTTTGTGGTCCCGGTTGTGGTCGTCTCCTGGTTGATGTTTCTCGTTGCCCCAGTCGCGTGGCTCTTTGCGCCACCAGCCACCGTTGACCAGGCGTGGCGAACCGGGCTTCCGGAGGCATTCGTCGAACTGCTAGGCGAGCGGTGGGGCCGCTGGGCCTTCAGCGGGATTTGGATCGCCTTGAATGCGGCCGTGGCCTGGCGGCTGCTGATCAGCAAGGCACCGCACGATGTCGGGCCGTCGCTTGATTTGGACGACTAGCGTGCGAGCCGCCGGGCGGTGGCGGAACTCACACTTGCTACACATTATGCGCGGCAGAACTCCGCAACACCTTCCACCAATTGACGGACGCGGTAGAACGATTCGCGCCGGTGCGGTCGTGCGCGTCGTGGGTCTCCCCGACCTGTCCTCCATGGCGCCGGAGCAGCGCGCCGAGACCCAGCCTGTGTTCGCACACATTCGTGGCACGTGCAAACGCGTGAGGGGCTTCAACCAGTTTGGGCTCATCGAGCTGACCTTCGGCATACTTCGCGGGCCCCACAGGGGACTGCACACGGTGTGGATCGAGCCGCACGTCTTGCTGGTCCAGCGGCGTCGGAGTGCCTAAGGCACGGTGGAGTGCCCGGCGTTCAGGCTGGCGATTAGTCGTTTGCGTGCTATGAGGTACTTTCGCATTCTGCGAGCTTCGGTAGTGGTGTCATTCTCCGGGAACCAATTCGACCTTGCCGGTAGCTCGGTCGACAATGGCCATGTAGTGGCCGCCAGGTGGGGGCGGATGCTGCATGTCGCCGAGGAGGATCATGAAGTGCCACGCTGTGGCCGTGTGATCCATAGGTGAGATTAGATAACGCGCAATCCGGTGCTGGGTTTGCGTCAGGAACTCGCGTTCGGCAAGGGCAGCGGCCGCACATTCGACGGCGGCCGGTGTCCCGGGGTGGAACTCTGCCGGGCAGGTCTGAATCACGCGCCTACCGTTCGGCAGCTGGGGGGTAGCCGGAAGTGATACTAGAAGGCCCAGAAACACCGCGAGCAATAGCCGCTGCCTCACCCTGCTCTCCTCACGGACACTTGCTATACGTTAGGCGGAGCGGTTACCGCACCGGAGATCACCGGCGGGGCCGGACCAGGGAAAAGGCCGCGAGGAGCCCAAGCGAAGTTAGAGCAAGGAAAACTGCGTCGGCGGCGAGGTTGGTCCAGGGCCACGCTAAACGCCACGCAATTGCAGCTAGTAAGCCGAGCAAGGCGAGCCACGCCTCCAGCGGGCGTCCCCGTTTCGCGGGACGGTCCTCACGGAGTTGATCGCGCTCTCGCATTCGAAGTCCTTCGGGCTCGGCGTGGTCGGTGCTAAGCAGTAGTGCAGCGCAGAAAATTTGCCGTGAATTAATGACTTGAGAAGCGGTCCGCACTTTCGCTTGCTATACATTATGCGAACTAGCATACCCACAGCCGAGGGCCCTCGGGCTAGTCTCAGCCCCTTCCTGGCTGGCCCGGGAAAAGCATGCTCGAACGCCCGCTTGGTCTTCCTTGCGGGCCTCGAGTTCATCTGGAAGCTTTGGGATTATCAGCTGTGCCACGGAAGCAACCTCGAGTTGGCCTACGATGCTAGCGATGCTGCCTCGAGCCCACTCGCTGCAAGCATTGAAAGCATCGCCGTCGCTACGGCAATTAGCGCGGCGCAGTTATTCCCTCGTCGACTGACAGGACCTCTTGTCCTAGTTTGTCGAGAATTGCTCGTACTCCTCGCATCCGTCGTATCCCCAGTATCCGTATCCGACGTACCCGCCGTATCCACAGGAGGCGTAAGTGACAGTGAAGGCAGGCGAGCTCGGTGGGATCGTATAGATCACGTCTGGAGCCCCCGGCGCGGTCGTCCATGGTCCCTGGGGGGTTGGCGCGATGAACCACTGGCCGCGTCGGCTGAGGTAGTAGACGGCTCCCACCAGAAGCACCTTGTCGGCGGTGTTGGTCGCATACTGCATCGTCGTGCCTTCGACTGGCGCGAACTGCGGGGTACCGACGTAGGTGACCCTCACATCCCGGGCCGATAGTGCCGGCCTCTTCGGAACCTGGGACAGGAGCGCAGCGTCCTCAGCCTGGGTCGTCCCGGGCACCGCTGCGAGAACGGCACCTGCGGGGCTGTCGGGCGGGATGTTGGAAAAGTCCGTTGGCAATGACGAAGTCGCATCACTCCAGGGACCCTTCAGGCTTGGGGCACTAAACCAGCGACCGACTACGAGGTAGTAATACGTTCCCGCCGGGTTCAACCGGAAGACCGGACTCCTGGTGTTAGTCGCCCGCTCGAGTTTTGTACCGGTGATGGGCGCGAAGGTGGGCGGTCCGTCGAAGAGAATCAGCGCAGCCGCAGAGGTGGCGTAGAGTACCTCGGGAGTCGGTCCGCGCACGGGCGGTGGAGGCACAAACTTCCGTACTGGCGTGAAGCGGTCGTCGGCGGGCAGGTGGCCGAAGTCCTCCGGCAGACGGCTAACATGCCGCCAGGGACCCTCGAGCTTGTTGGCCTCGAGCCAAATATTGTTGGCCAGCAGGTAGAAATGGCCATTCGCGGAGTCTTCGAACAGCGGCCAAGAGGTGTTGGCCACGTATTTCAGGCGCGTTTTTGGCACCGCAGTGAGGACAGGCTGACCTTTGAGCCGAAGCAGGACTGCGGGTGAAGAGCTTACGAGAATGACCGGCGGCGAAGTCGCGCTGGGCGCCTGCCTCATGCCTGCGGGCGTTCGCATGTAGGCGACGAGGCGATCGAGAGCGATATCGAACGTCGGGGGCAGGAGTGAGCTCACCAGCGCGACCAATGGCGGCGATGCAGCCTCATCGAGCCCGGGAAAATAGGTCCCAGTCACATGTATCCCCGTGATCGTGATGATGTGCGTCTCCTCGTTCGTGCTGGTTGTGCCTTCAAAGGACGCCGCGCCAATCGTCATGGGCTTGCCGGCTGGGGTCAGCTGGAAAGCCTGGCGCCAGACGATGCCACTATCCCAGCTGTCCACGTGCGGCTCAAAAAGCACGAGCTTGCCCGAGGGCTGCTGGATGGTGCGCGGCCATGCAGGAGCCTGAGCAAGCGCGGCAGAGCCGCCGACCAGGAAGCTGAGGACGAACAGGAGCAGTGTGGCGGGACGTCTCATGCGAACTAGCATACTAAGACGCGAGGGTCACCGCGCCGGGCGATCGTCGTACCACCGGCGCCTTAGCCTATTGGTGCTGCAGACGCCTGGTGTACCATCTACGGTTCCCGAGGTCGCAAAAAAAGCCGGGCCCTGAGCGCGCTTCGGGCTCGAGTTACACGGACAGGCGCACCATGCCAGACAACAATTGGGTGAGCATCGGCGAGTATCCAAACTTCGAATCCGCGGACGTGATCGCAGGCCGGCTGTCTGTGGACGGCGTGCTAAACCGAGTGGTATCTGCAGACCCTGCGGGTCCACTGTTCGGCGCTGTCGGCGAATTCGCGGTTCTGGTGCCGTCCGAATCCCTCGAAGCTGCCCAGCGAATTCTGGCGGAGTCTCCCATCCCTGATGAGGATCTGACCGCCCTCGCCCTCAAGCATCCTCCTCCCGATGACTTCGACCCCTCCGGAACGCGTGCGGGGGATGAGGATGAGGTACCAAAGGCCCCCAACGAATCGCAGGACTGAGCAAGCTAGCCAGGCGGCTGCCTGGATTCAGCGTGCACGGGGCGATGGTCCACGAATGTACGCACACCTGCATTGCTCCGGTCGCCGTTGCGCACCTCCGACGTGTCGAGACTCGAACGCAGCAGCGCAATGCGCAGCACCAGCGGAATGGCAACAATGTATGCGTAGATCACTCCGCCAGCCAGTGGGCATCGTCGGCACGGTCGCCCACGGGCATTGCGCCACTTGCGGGAGCGGTTAGCCGGAAGCCCCCTGCCCTGCGCCCATCAGCCGTACGCAAGGAAGCGATCTGGGTGATCCATAACACAACGACCCGGGCCCGCATGGCAGCCTGTGGTGCGCCCAGCAGGATGAATACCGGCGGAACAAGGCGGCAGCCCACGCCGCCTCGGGATCGGGTGCCCTTGGCTTAACCGAGGGCCAGGAGGGTGCCGGCCGTCGTAGCAGCGGACGACGCGCCGGTTGGCCGTCCCAATGCCTGCAACGCGTAAGCCGAGACAGCTGAGGACGAGATGGTCGCGTTAGTGCCCGTTACGGCGCTCGAGGCGCTGCTGCCGTCGCTGTTGCCATCCAACAGGTTAGTCAGCCAGGACGAGCCGCCGCCGTGGTGGTGCCCGTGATGATGGTGAGGCGCGGTCGCCGCGCTCGTGGCCGTACCCGATCCCCCTTGAGCATTGGCGGTAGCGCTGGCCGTGGCTGCGGTTCCGGCGGGCGCGGCGCCGCTGAGGGCCTGCTTGAGGTTTTCCAAAAAGGCCTGAACCGGTACGGAAAGCTGCGACGAGCCGGCGCTCGCGCCGGAGGCGGAAACGCCGCTCGTCGCTGTGCTCGTGGAACTTCCGCCAAGAGCGGAAGCGGCGGAGCTTGCGCCGGTCTGCTGAAGCGTCGTGGCGAGCTGACCGAACGTCGCGCTCGGACCGAAGATCGCAGGAGCCTGGGTGCCGGAGCCGCTCTGAGGGCTCTGCGTCGTAAACAGACTGGGCAGTAAGTACAAGCTCTGATTACCTTGAATCGGAATCGACATAGCTCGAATGCTCCTTCAGTGCCTTGGCACGTCCATGCCGCGCGGCAAGCACGAGCGGCAAGCTCTTGCCGCCTTTGGGGCCGCCTGGCTGCGGACGACACTACGAAAGTGGGTCGCGCGTCTCAGTCGCAGGGCCGAGCTGACCGTTAGAGCGGGTTGCAGCTCGCGCCTTCACTGGGGTACATGCGAAAAGGGTGCCAAAGCCTGGCGACGCCGCGGGGAGCGCACCGAACTCGCGCAGACATGCGGCGGGGTGAACTCCCAGACACCCAAGCCTTCGGCTGAGGCAATGTGCCGAGCCACGTTTGCTGGTGCGAGTTGGCGTGTCAGCCATAATCCTAAAAAGGGGTCAGGCATCGGCCCTCCGGCGGAGCCGCGCATGCAGAAATCTTCTTCTCCAGAGGGGATTCATCCGGGGTGGCGTGAGTTAATGAGACGAAGCCGCCGCTCTACGACGCGACGAAGATTCCTCTCGCGTGCCGCGGCGAGCGCAGGCGGGCTCGCATTGTGGTCGATGCTGCCCACCGGTTGCAGCGGCGGGTCGGGCGCGGCGAGCTCAGGTTCGGGTACGTCGCCGGATCAGGCGAACTGGCCCTCGAACAACGCAATCAAGCACATCGTCATCCTCTGTCAGGAGAATCGCTCCTTCGATCATTACTTCGGCTCGTTCGCCTCTATGTTTGGCAGCGGCGCGAACACGGCGGAAGGTTTCAACCCCGCCGCGCTCACTTACTACAACAGCGCCCGAACGGCCTTTCATCCCTATCACCTCAGCCAATTCTGTGATGAGGACCCCGACCACAGCTGGGAAGGCTCGCATGCCAAATGGAACCTTGGCGCCATGAACGGGTGGATCACCGATGAGGGAGGCCGCACGGGCTCGATTGCCTACCTCGAGCCCGCCGATCACATCTACGATGCGCAGCTCGCGCAGGCCTTCACCCTGTGCGATCACAGCTTCTGCTCGCAAATCGGTCCCACGATGCCCAACAGACTCTACCTGTGGAGTGGGACCAGCGGCTGGAACTACCTGAAGCCCGCTCAGACTGGCGGAGCGCTCCCTTACAACAATCCTTCGTTGTCCGTGGCCCCACCTGTTCTCGGGTGGCAGACGATGGCGGACGTGCTGGATGCCGTCGGCTTGCCCTGGAAAGGCTACTCGATCCAGGACGGCTCGGTGCCGACGGCGATCGGCGCCTTCAATCCTCTCGTGTTCTTCTCCCAGTTTCTGGAGAACCCGGCCCGTCTTGCCCAAGCGACCACTGATTTCGGTGAGTTCGCGTCTGATCTTGCCGCCGGCACTCTGCCGGCCGTCTCGTGGATCGTTACCGAAGCGGTGGTTTCGGAGCATCCGCCCGCTCCGCCAGACATGGGCCAGCTGCTGGTCGCGCGAGTCGTACAGGATCTCATGGCCTCGAGTGCCTGGAGCTCGACGGCACTATTCGTAACCTACGATGAGGCCGGCGGCTTTTTCGACCACGTGCCGCCCACGATCCTTGAGACCGTCCCCGCGGGCCTGCCCGATGCGGGTTTTGCGGTGGGACCGGCATTCCGTACACCCCTGATGATCGTGTCGCCTTGGGCACCGCCCAACACGGTCTTCACCGGGGTGATCGACCACACGTCCATTCTTCAATTTATCGAGCGCACCTTCTCCACCTCATCCACGCCCGTTACGCTTCCGACGATTCCCCTCGCGCGACGCGATCTGGCCGATCTCACTCAGGCGTTTGACTTCATGCAGGAGGCCAACAATCCCACCCTGCCGACGGCCGCACAGCTGTACGCGCAGGCCAGCAAAACCATCCTGGACCCCTCGGGCGGCGACACCTGCTCAACCGATCTGCCAAGCTGGCTTGCGCCGTTACTCGGGGCACCTTAGCCGGGGTACCGCGTTTGACCTGGCGCGCTTACGCCTCCCGCTGATCGTATCAGTGGCGGATCACCGTGCAGGAGGTCGCCGTCCAATCGCTGACCTTGCCCGCGGCCTGCAAACAGCGCCCGAGCGGTGAGGCGGACGTCACGGCGTCTCCCTCCTGTGCGTGCGCGAGAAAGTCATCGAGCACGCGATCGGCGCATAGTCCGTCGGGGTCGAGCCGCTGCTGGTAGGTCATCAGGTTACTCAGCTGCGAACGGACCGTGAAG
>Ga0187783_10002803_pt1 | contig 12918 bp, 9 predicted proteins | sample 1015_SJ02_MP02_2_FD_132471 | JGI IMG/M metagenome (GOLD analysis project Ga0187783, IMG submission 132471) | Tropical peat soil microbial communities from peatlands in Department of Meta, Colombia - 1015_SJ02_MP02_20_MG | ecosystem: Environmental > Terrestrial > Soil > Wetlands > Peat | place...
CCGGAGACTCTCAAGAAACAGTTTCCTGGATCCGTATTTACAGTGCGCTCGGACGACCCTCGCCGGGTTCACGAAGTACTCGCTTCGGCGCCGGGCGTAAACCGAACGGTGCTTGAGGGCGACGGCCTGCACCTGATTCTGGATCGCGCGGACCGCCTGCCCGAAATTCAATCCTTGCTCCGCACGGCGGGCGTCGACGCCGGGACGTTCATTTCCATCGAGCCCTCCGTCGAAGATTTGTTCGTTGCCGCAGTGTCCGATCCAGCGCGCCAAAACTCGGCTCCCAAAGATGCTCTGGGACAGCCCCAATGAACAACGGCGAAAACTCAGTTGTCGTTCAGGGGCTCACTAAAAAATTTGGCGACTTTGTTGCCGTCAACAATGTCAGCTTCGAGACGCGCAAAGGAGAAATCTTCGGCTTTCTCGGACCGAACGGAGCCGGGAAGTCCACGACGATTCGAATCTTGTGCGGCCTCCTGCTCCCGACCGCTGGACGCGCGAGTGTGGCAGGGCTTGACGTTATGAAGGAAGCCGAAAAGATTCGCCAGCGCATCGGCTACATGTCGCAGAAGTTTTCGCTCTACAACGATCTCCGCGTCACCGAGAACCTCCGCTTCTTCGCCGGGCTCTACAGCGTGCCCAATAAAATTCTCGCCGCGCGTATGGAGTGGGCCGTCAAGATGGCCGGGCTCGAAGGCCGTGAACGCGCGCTCACAGGGTCGCTCGCGGTGGGTTGGAAACAACGCCTCGCCCTCGGCTGCGCGGTCCTCCATCAGCCGCCGATCGTTTTTCTCGATGAACCAACCTCAGGCGTGGATCCTGTCACGCGGCAGCAGTTTTGGGAATTAATACACCAGATGGCCGCGGAGGGCGTGACAGTCTTCGTCACGACGCACTACATGGATGAGGCGGAATTTTGCAATCGCCTCGTGCTGATTGATCGCGGCCAAATCGTGGCGATGGGAACCCCGACTGAACTCAAGCGAACCTCCATGCATGGAGAGCTGCTCTTCATCGAATCCGAGCCTCTCGGCCAGGCTTTAGAAGTCGTGCCAATCGTCGAGGGAGTTCTTGACGTCGCCGTTTTTGGAAACGCGATTCACGCGGTCGTCTCCGGCGCCGCAGCCACGGCTCCCAGGATTCGTGCGGCATTGGAGGCGAAAAATATCCGCGTCCGCCGCGTTGAGCCGATTCCACCGACCCTCGAAGACGTGTTTGTTTCTCTCACTGCCGCGCGCGATTCGCGGGAGGGGAGGGCGGCATGAGTCCTGCGCGAATTTTCGCGATGATGCGGAAGGAAATCACCCAGGTTCTGCGCGACCCGCGTAGCCTGCTGGTTATCCTGCTCATGCCGGTGATGCAGCTCGTCATTTACGGTTATGCCGTGAATCTCGACGTCAATCATATTCCCCTCTGCGTTTACGATCGCGACGACACGCAGACCAGTCAGGAATTGATTAAGCGTTTCCAGGCGACGGACTATTTCACTATCGTCCACGTCGCGCACGACTATCCCGATGTGCTTCACCAGATCGATTCCGGTGTTGCGACCACTGCCATCGTCATTCCCTCGCAGTTTGATGAGACGCTCCGTTCCAGCGGAAAGGCCGGCGTGCAGCTCCTGATCGACGCCAGCGACAGTAATAGCGCCAACGTCGCGATGGGCTACGCTCAAAGCATCATTCAGAGCTACTCCTCGGACATCCTCGTGGACTGGGAGCAGCAGCACGGCCTTCCGGCTACCGGCGGGGGCACAGTGCAATTCCAGGCGCGCACTTGGTACAACGAAGACCTTGAGAGCATGGCGAATATCGTACCGGGCGTCGTCGCCATGGTCATGGCAGTTGTGGGATCGTTTCTCACTTCGCTCACGATTGCGCGCGAATGGGAACGCGGCACGATGGAGATGCTGATATCGACTCCGGTCAGCGCGCTGGAAATTCAAATCGGCAAGCTCGTTCCCTATTTCTTCATTGGGGTAATGGACACGACTCTGTGCGCCGTGATGGGCGTCTGGTGGTTCGGCGTTCCATTTCGCGGGAGTTGGATTGTGATGTTTTCCACCTCCGCGCTGTTCCTCACGGTCGTGTTGTCGCTCGGATATTATTTCTCGGTCGTCGCTAAATCTCAGATGGCGGCGAGCCAGTTGGCCATGCTCGCCACGTTTCTTCCCACATTTCTGCTGTCGGGATTTCTGTTCCCCATCGACCAGATGCCGAAGCCCGTGCAGTGGCTCTCCGTCATTCTTCCCGCTCGCTATTACGTCGAAATCCTCCGCAGCGTCTTTCTCAAGGGGACTTCCATCAGCCTGATGACGGGACAGATTGTGGCGCTGACCATCATTTCAGTCATCCTGATTGCTCTCGCAACGCGCGCGTTTCATAAGAGGCTCGAATGAAATTCCGGCAGGCATGGCAACGCATTGTTCGGATGCTGGTGAAGGAATTCATCCAGACGCTGCGCGATCCGCGCATGCGGTTTGTCCTCATCGGTCCGCCGATCATCCAGATGATGGTGTACGGCTATGCCGCCACGTACGAGGTCAAGCACGTCACGATGGCCCTGCTCGATCTGGACAAGACGCAGGAAAGCCGCGACCTCATTGCGCGTTTCACCGGCAGCCAGTATTTCAATCTAAGCCCGGCGCACTACGCCACGGAACCCACTCAGCTTCGCAACTGGATCGATCGCGGCGACGTGCTCCTCGCGGTTCAAATCGATTCCGGTTTCGCCCAGCGCCTTCGCAACGGCCAGGGCGCGCAGGTCGAAGTGATTGTGGATAGCTCGAACTCGAACACGGCGCTCATCGCCCTCGGCTATCTCTCACAGACGGGGGCCAAGTTTGCTCAGGACTATCAAATCGAGGCTCTCCAGCGCGCCTCTCCGCAACAGGCTGCATTCATGCCTCAAGTGGATCTCGAAACCCGGCCTTGGTTCAACGAAGGCCTCGAGAGCAAATGGTTCTTTGTGCCCGGAGTGATATGCAATCTTCTGCTCATCATGATCATGTCGCTGACTTCCTCTGCTGTCGTTCGCGAACGCGAAATTGGAACACTCGAGCAGATTATGGTGACTCCAATCCGCCGTTGGGAGTTCATCATCGGCAAGACACTGCCGTTTTATTTGATTGGAATTTTTGACGCCTTGCTCATCTCGCTTGTCGGCACTCTTTGGTTCGGCGTGCCCTTCCGCGGGAGGGTTGTCGTCATGGCCGCCGGGACGTTGATTTTCCTGCTTTCCTCCATCGGCGTCGGACTCTTCCTCTCCACCATTTCCGCCACGCAGCAACAATCCATGATTACGGCATTTTTCTTTATCATGCCCGCTGTAACGCTCTCCGGCTTCGCCACGCCGATCAGCAGCATGCCGCCGTTGTGGCAGAAGCTCAGCTATCTGAACCCGATGCGCTACTTCATGATTGTCGTGCGAGGAATTTATTTGAAAGGTGTGGGATTCGACGTTCTCTGGCCGCAGTTCCTCGGAATGGGGATCATCGGGGTCACTCTGCTCACGATCAGCGTCTTGCGATTCCACAAATCGCTGGACTAGCGTCGGCTTGAAAATTGCAGAACGGGATTGCGTGTGGCGACGCGAGTCTAGCGAACCGGCTCTGCGCTTGCCGGCGCTTGCGATGCGCCGTTTAGCGATGGATTGCAGGACTCAATGGAGTTTCCGCTATCCTGTCCTTGGCTCGGCACGCGGCATGTGGCTTCAGAAGTCCTCTCCTGCTGTTTCCCTTCGCCCTTCCGCAGCCAAAGCACAAGGATCTCACCGTTGGAATTGTAAGTTTCCCCGGTCGTGGTGCGCGCCGTCTCGACTGGATCCGTCGGCCGTACCAGCGTCCACTGCCCCACAGCGCCTGAGCCGCCGACAGTTTCCTGAACAAATGTCCGCTCGTCATCCACGTTCGGGTCAATGAAGTGCGTGTATTTCCATGCCCTGACGTTTCGCATGAACCCCAAATCGAATGTTGCCGCCCCGGCCCACAATGGACGCCCGCCGACTTCGTACGGCGTCTTCCACAGACGCAGATGGTGGCGCGCGTAAAAGACAAACTCGGGCTTCGCGTGGGTGAATCCGTAGTCCTGCGGTCGTCCGAAGAGATAGAGTTGGCTGATCGGCATCTTCTTCGTGATCGGATCAACCACGGAATCATTTACAATTCTTTTCAGGAGAAATGTCTTCGGCACAATTTCCACTTCTACCCAGCCCGCCTTTTGGAACGCCTGGACGACTTCATCGTCCGTGCCCACGATCAAGAGATTAATCATGTCGCCCGGGTTTCCATCGTTGTCGAAGACTCGCCTTGGGATATCGGCGAGCACCGATGAAGGAAATTCGGACGATGGCGCCTGGATGGCCGCGTTGCCATCCGGGGATTCATCTGCGGTTTGCACGAATGTCCCGGCGGGCCTCGTGATGACGACAATGACGTGGAAGCTGCCCTCGGATATTTCGTTCGGTGCTTCGTTGATTCCGAGGTAGAGGCGTCCGGAGGATTTCACCTTGATTTCGTGATGAGTGCCGATCTCAAACGGCGGCGTGACATTTCCGCGCCCGACGCGCCCCACGAGCGATCCCAATCCGCCCGATTGCACTGGAAAGCGAGTTAGCAGCTCGCGCCAGCCCCTGAGCAACCCGTCAGGGCCGCACGGCTTAGCCGCCGGACGCTGCACAGTCCCCGTCGCAACCAATCGAAGGTTGTCTCCCGCCGCAAGGTCAATCCCGCTATCCGTCCATTGCCGCTTGGCTGCAACATCGACGGCGGTTGTAAATTGGGTCTCCTCGACCGTGGTCGTTCCGCCTGTCGTTAGGGAAGGCTGCCGTGCCGATGCGGACCACGCGACAGAAAACAGCGCGGCAGCAGACAACACAATCCGGGGGACTAGCCGAATAGGATGGGGGTGCATTCGCGGGGCTTTTTTTTGTTCCTAAGTGGCGTTATTCGGGCCCGCCAAGAATAAGGATTTGGCTTCATTATGGCAAGCAATAGTTCCAATTTCTTGTCCCCAAGTACTTGTATTTTCAAGCACAAGGACCAAGGGGCCATCTGCCGACCGGCAGCCTCCCGCTCTTGTCTGGTGCCCCAATGACCAGGAATTGTGTTGCGCCCCAATTATCGGTACCCTTGCACCCGGCGTGGCGAGCCTGCCAGCTCGCCCGGAGGTCTTCGTGTTGCAGGGACTCACATCCCTCGTGCCACAAGCCGTCACCCAAATCTTGATTGTTCTGTTCCTCTCGTTTCTTCTCGGGCTGGAGCGCCAGGAACGGAAGTCGGGAGCCAGGGAGTTTGCCTTTGGCGGCGTCCGCACCTTCCCTCTGATTGGCTTGCTCGGATTCGCGCTGGGCGCACTCTCCGGCCAGTACCAATGGGGTTTGATTGCGACGGGCTTCGTTGTGGTTGGTTCGTTCCTTTTGCTTTCCTACCATCACAAGCTTGAAACGGCGACTTTCGCGGGGATGACGACGGAGCTATCTGGGCTCCTCACTTTCGTTATCGGCGTTCTGGTTTCCCGAAATCTTATCTGGGTCGCGATGACGCTGACCGTTCTCAGCATGCTCCTGCTCGAGTTGAAGGCGTTCTTGGATGATCTTTCCATGCGCATCCCTGACCGGGAGATTCTGACGTTCACGAAGTTCCTGTTGCTCACTGTTGTGATCTTGCCGGTCGTCCCCGATCGCACCTTCACTTCATACCAGATCAATCCGTTCAACGTGTGGCTGATCGTCGTCGCGGTCAGTGCCCTTTCTTACGGCAGCTATCTTCTCCAGAAACTCGCGAAGGCGAAAGGCAACGTTCTTCTCGCTGCGTTTCTAGGTGGAGCTTACTCTTCCACGCTCACCACGATTGTGCTTGCGAAGCGCGCCCGGCAGGGTTGCCAGACGCATCTTTACGCGGGCAGCATCCTGCTCGCTTCCGGCGTCATGTATCTGCGCTTCATTATTCTGGTCGGCCTTTTCAATCGGCCCCTCATGCATGCGATCCTTCTGCCGTTCTCGATCTTGGGGATTGTTGCGTCGGTGGTGGGCCTCCTTTGGGCTCGCCTGCCCGACGCCGGCGACGCACAGATACAGGGCGATTACTCTCCGAAGAACCCACTTGAATTGCCCGTCGCATTTTCCTTCGCGATCCTTTTCGTCGGCATTCTGATCTTGACGCACTTCACACTGCTTTACCTCGGCCGCGGCGGGATTTACGCTCTCGCGGGCATAATGGGCGCGACCGATGTGGACCCCTTCGTCATGGGTCTCACGCAGTCGGCCGGAACTTCGACGCCCCTCGCTCTCGCTGCCGCGGGGCTCGTGATTACAGCCGCAAGCAATAACCTCGCCAAGGGATTCTTTGCTCTCTTTCTAGCCGGTGGCCGCTGCGGAAAGCAGAGCTTTTTCCTTCTTTTCATTTTGACCCTGCTTGGCCTCCTGCCACTCATCTGGATCGGGCTTCACTAGGGTCATGCAGCCGACGAGGAATACTGCCGCTCTTGCGGTCTTTCTCCTTGCCGCCGCTGTTTTGCTCGTGCTCCCAATTTGGGTTGTGACGTTTCCTCCTTTGCTGGACTATCCGAATCACCTCGCGCGCGCATTCGTTTTGATCCACCTGCACGATTTGCCTTTCTCTTTCTCCCCGTGGTTTCTCACCGATTGGGGTTTCTATCCGTATCTCGGGATGGACGCCTGCCTCGCGGTTCTTGGCCGCATTTTCCCCATCGAGACCGCGGGCCGCATATTTCTAAGTCTTTGCGCTCTGTTGTTGCCCGCGAGCTCTTGGTTTCTCCTGCGTCAAGCGCATCCCGGGGAAGACTGGTCCGCCTGCTGGAGTTTGCTGATCGCCTGGAACGTTTTCTTCCTCGAAGGCTTTCTCAATTTTGACATCAGCCTCGCGATCGCCCTCTTCGCTGTGGGCTTTTGGTTGCGATGGCTCGCCAAGCCAGGCTCGCGACGATGGCTCGCCGCGCTATTTGCTTTCGTGTGTCTTTATTTCGCTCATCTGATCGGCTTCGCCCTCGCGGGCCTGATGGTCACAGCCTACGCCCTTTTCAGCCGCCGCTCTCTTCGCACGCTGTTTCTGTCCTGGTTGATGTTCGTTCCAGGTGCGGCCGCGTATCTCCACTCTTCGCGCGTCGGCCTCGGAAAGCAGGAAATTATCTATCAGGGATGGGATGACAAACTCGACGCGCTCAGCAAGATTATGCACGGCTATTCGCCTGCGCTTGACATGATCACGCTCATCGCGCTTGCGGCTTTTTTCGTTTTGGCCTGGGTGCGCAATCCAGCGTTTCGCTGGGACTGGCCCTGGCTCGGCACCGCGGCGATTCTATTCGCGGCGTTTTGGGCCATTCCGTGGGCTTACGGGGAGGGCTCGGACCTTGATATTCGCGTTCTGCCGTTGCTCTTTGTTGCGATTCTCGTGATCGCGCGCGTCGGTCCTCGCAGCCGCTGGCTCGCCGCGATTCCGATCATTTTGTTTCTTGCCCGGGCAGTGAGCGTCACGCAGGAATTCCGCTCCGAACAGCCTGAGCTTGCGGGCTTAGCCCGTTCCTTTGACCTTGTTCCGCGCGATGCGATTGTCTTCCCGATTGTGGAGGGCGATCAGGATCCGATCGCCCGTCCCTTCACGCATTTCTGGGCGTATGGCGTGATTCGTCGAGGTTGGTTTTCGCCGTACCTCTTCGATCATCTCGGCGAGACCCCGATGCGAATCACCTACGAAACTTACACGGCCGACGGTTTCTGGGATTTGGCGTACGACTCTCCGCCCGATTGGCCCGAAGTCCAGACCGACTATCAATACGTTTGGGCCTATGGAGTGCCCCGTTTCTCCGCGTCTCTCGAAGGAATCGGCGTCCGCATTTATTCGTACGGCGCGCTGGAGGTCTATCGCTTGCATCCGCCGCCGGAGTGAGTTGCTATCTTGAGCCAACCGTTTCAGGCGTGCACGAGAGTCTGTGATACGATGCGAGCCCGTCGCGTCCACGAATCGAATGAACATCCTGAAAATGACCGCGCCGAACTGCGGCGCGCCTAAGTCTCATGCGGTAACCGCACTTCTCGCGGCAACGTCAAATATCCAGGATAGGCCCTGCCCCGCGCCGGAGGACCAGGACAAATCATGAAGGCAAAGTTGCTTGCGCTGTACCACCAACACAGACTCATCTCACTGTGCGCAATTGGCATCGTTGTCTTGGTTCCCGCGGGCCTCATCATTCGAGGCCGCTCCGCACAAACTCGATATTTGACAGCCACTGTCACGAAGGGCTCAATTACCGCCACGGTTCAGGCTACGGGCACGATCAATCCCCTGACGACGGTGCCTGTCGGATCGTTCGTTTCGGGCACGGTTCAATACATTTTCGCCGACTTTAATACCCGCGTTCACGCCGGCCAGGTGCTCGCGCAATTGGATCCAACTTTGTATCAGGCGCAGGTCGTCACTGCACAGGGCAATCTCGATAACGCGAAAGCCAACCTGGCCGATCTTCTCGCCACGGTGGACGTGATGAAGGCCGATGTCCAAAAAGATCAAGCCGATCTTGCTTATCAGCAAGCCAGCGCAGCGCGCACGCAGCAGCTCTACCAGCAGGGCGTTTTTTCGATGGATCAGTATCAGCTGCAAGAGTCCACGCTGGGCCAGTCTCAGGCGACTCTCGCCGCCGGCCAGGCGCAAGTCGTGCAAACGGAAGCTCAAGTGCAGCAGGCGCGCGCGCAGGTGGAGTCCATGCAGGGCCAGCTCGAGCAGGCCCAAACAAATTTGAAGTACACGACGATCATCTCCCCGATTGACGGCACGGTTGTCGCGCGCAACATTGACGTCGGCCAATCGGTCGCCGCGTCGCTTCAAGCTCCCAACGTCTTCACCATCGCTCAGGACCTCACTCGCATGCAGGTCTACGCGAGCACCGACGAATCAGATACAGGCAACATTCACGTCGGCACCGAAGTCACATTCCAGGTGGATGCCTTCCCCACGCAGCAGTTTCGCGGCCGTATCAGCGCGATCCGCCTCAACGCCTACACCGTTCAGAACGTCGTCACCTACAACACGATCATCGACTTCAACAACCCGAACGAGATACTTCTGCCGAGCGAGACGGCGTATGTGACAATCCCCACTGGCCACGTCGAGAATGCTATTCGCATACCGAACGCCGCCCTCACATATACGCCAGGCCTCCCCTCGAGCACGCTCCAGCAGCTCTACAAACAGTACAACATCCCGGCGGCTGCTACGTCGACGCACCTCGGTGGCTGGCAAGTCGTCTGGAAGCAGGGGCCGCAGACGCCGATTCCCGTTGCCGTCCAGGTCGGCATCACCGACTACGTGAACACGCAGGCCATTCAAGGGAGCCTTCAGGAAGGCGACGTCCTGATTACTGCGGAGCAATCCACGGGATCGAAATCGTCCACGGCGCCTGGCCTCGGCGCTCAGCGCCCGGGCGGCGGTGGCACGAGGACCGGCAGCAGCAGGTGATAGCGTGAATTTCACTGAGGTTTTTCGTCTCGCGCTCCAGGCGCTCGGCCGCAACAAACTGCGAACGCTCTTGACGATGCTCGGCATGATTATTGGCGTGGGCGCCGTCATTTGCACGGTGGCCATCGGGGAAGGTGCGTCCCAGCAGGTTGCGCAGCAGATTCTCGCTCTCGGCGACAACATGATCATGATCTTTGCCGGAAGCGTGAACCAGAGTGGCGTCCGCCTCGGTAGCGGCGCCACAAAGACGCTCACTCTTGACGACGCCCAAGCAATCCAACAGCAGGTATCGACCATCACGCGCGTTTCTCCCGGTGTCGGCTCACGCGGTCAGGTCGTTTATCAAAATCAGAATTGGGCCACCAGCATTCGCGGCGTCTCTCCGGATTACATGATCATTCGCCACTGGGCCATAGAGCGCGGCAGCTCGTTTTCCGATCACGACGTGGAAGTATCTTCCGATGTTTGCCTCATCGGGCAGACTGTCGCCGAAAATCTCTTCGGCGACCAAGATCCCGTCGGTCAGACCATTCGCGTGCAGAATCTTCCGTTTCTGGTCATCGGTGAGCCGGTCTCAAAGGGACAGACTCCCTACGGCGGCGATGAAGACGACTGCCTCATCATGCCGTACACGACCGTGCAGAAAAAACTCGCTGGAATCAGCTGGCTCCAGTACATCGCAGCTTCTGCGGATTCGCAGGACGACATCAACCTCGCTGAGACGCAAATCACCGCGCTCCTCCGCCAGCGCCATCACCTCCGCCCGGACGAGGACAGCGATTTCATCATCATGAGCCCCACGGATCTCGCTCAGGCTCAGGAAGCCGCCGGCAGCGTCATGACCTTGCTTCTGGCGAGCCTCGCATCGGTTTCTCTTGTCGTCGGCGGCATCGGCATCATGAACATCATGCTCGTGTCCGTCACGGAGCGCACTCGCGAGATCGGCGTGCGGATGGCGGTCGGCGCCACCGAGCAGGATGTTCAGCATCAGTTCCTCTCCGAAGCGGTCGTCCTCAGCCTTTTGGGTGGCGGTATCGGAGTCATTGCGGGAGTTTTTGGCTCCGCCGCGATTTCCACTTGGCTCCAATGGCCGACGAGCATACCGATTTCTTCTATCTTTATCGCGGTCCTGTTTTCCGCCGGAGTCGGAGTTTTTTTTGGCTATTATCCCGCGCGCAAAGCCGCGCGCCTGGATCCCATCGAGGCTCTTCGCTATGAATGAGCACCTGGACGACCAAGCCCCTCAGGAACGCGATTTCCGCGAATTCGTGCATCGCAGGTTCGCGCCGCGCGCAGTGTTGGCTCTTGCCGCACTCCTGCTCCCGTGCGCGCTTCTCGCTCAGCAGAATCCGCCCGCCGCGGATCCCCCGGCCACGCAGGGAACACCGCCGGCCGCGGGCCAATCGCAAGCGCCTCCAACTCCCGCCTCGCAGACGGCCGCGCAACAAGCTGCCCGCAAGCTCAAGGCTGCGGACACGACCGGCGATTTCTACATCATCTCTTCGATTGATACGAAGGCGCAGCAAATCGTCTTGAAGAAGCCCACGGAAGTCACGCAGCTCGTGCAGGTCAACGCGCAAACTCAATACATCGATGAAAATGGCCAGACCCTCAAACTCCAGGATTTGCGCGCGGGCGACACGGTCTTCGTAGTCCTCGGCTCAAAATCCGCGGCGACTCCCATCGCGCAGCGCATCCGGCGCGGCCCAATGACGCTCGATCTCCTCCATGCGCGCTATTTTTCCGGCTCCGGCACCTAGCCGCCTCGGCGAGTACAACGAGCTTCCGGATCTGTCCTCAGTTCCTGAAGGGTCATTCCGAGGGCGCATCTTGCCCGAGGAATCCGCATCATCTGGACGGCTGACAACTGCTCATTTGTTCAATGGCCCCGCAACTCACGCCTTGATGTACCACGGCACATTGATCAGCACGATGTTTCTGCTTCCCTTCAAAAGGAGCCACGCTTTCAGCACTTCGGCACGCTGATTGTGCAGCGGATAGTGATACCAGTGGCTCTCCACGAGTTCCGGCACGACGACCGCGATCTGCCGGCCCGGATTCTGCGCCTCCATTTCCATCACATAGTCGAGGATCGGCTTGATGACCCAACGGAACGGCGAAGGCAGCGTCACCAGCGTGGGCGGCGTACCTCCCGCTTGCTGCACCGGATCCGCGACGATTCGTTTCCATTCCTCCTGCAGCTCGCCCGTCTCCTCTTCTGTGCCGACGTGCACCGCGTGAATCTCCGGCGAAAGTGTCAGCGCGAACTGCATCGCTCGTTGGGCGATAGTCGTCCAAGATTGGATCGGCACGACCACGATGGGCGGTCCGAGATTTGTGATTTGCAGTGGTGTCGTAATTTCCGTTTCTTCCGCGACCGCTTCGTAGTGCCGCTTCACCCATACCATTGCGAACATAATTCCTGCGATGAGCAACACGCTCACCCACGCACCCTCGACAAACTTTGCCATCAATACGACTACGAGCGTGCCGCCCGTCGCCACCGCGCCCAGCCCGTTGATTAACATGCTTCGCACGGCGCCGCGCCCGCCCGTCCTTCGCCAATGGCCCACCATTCCCGCCTGCGAAAGCGTGAACGCCAGAAACGCTCCAATCGCAAACAGAGGGATCAGTCGATCCGTAACCCCGCGAAAAATGATCAACAAGATTGCCGACAGCACGGCAAGCACGTAGATCCCTTGCGAATAGACGAGCCTCCTCCCGCGAAAACTGAATGAGTGCGGCAAATAGCCGTTTTGCGCCACGGCCTTGCACAGGCGCGGAAAATCCGCGAATGCCGTATTCGCGGAGAGGGAAAGAATCACGAGCACCGACCCAATCGTGAAGTAGTAGAACCATCCTCGCCCCGCTACGGCAGCCACCAGCATCGAAAGCACGCTCTGGTAGCCCGGCCTGCCAGGATCCGTCGCCATGATTCCGTACGCGCGCACCAGATATGCGATCCCGGCGAGGAGCACGATCAGGAGGCCGATGATTACGGTCAGCGTTCGCTGCGCATTGCGCACGGTCGGCTCGCGAAACGCCTTCACGCCGTTGCTGACCGCTTCCACGCCCGTCATCGCCGTACAGCCGTTCGAGAAAACTTGCAGCAGCAGCCAGACGCTCGCGGTTGCCGCGACAGGGAGAGTCGGCGCCGGTGGGCCGACGACCGGAACCGGGTGCCCCGCGCTCATCACCGTTTTCGCTACGCCGACGATGATCGCGATCAGCAACGAGCCGAGGAACGCGTATGTGGGGATCATGAACACGACGCCCGCTTCGCGCACGCCGCGGAGATTCACGATCGTGATGATTGCGAGGATGCCCAGGCAAATTGAAAGCGTGTGCGGCTGCAATTTCGGATCCGCCGAAACCAGCGCGCCCACTCCCGCCGAAATCCCGACTGCGACCACCAGCACGTAATCGATCATCAAGGCTGCGGCCGCCAG
>Ga0187783_10002804_pt1 | contig 12913 bp, 15 predicted proteins | sample 1015_SJ02_MP02_2_FD_132471 | JGI IMG/M metagenome (GOLD analysis project Ga0187783, IMG submission 132471) | Tropical peat soil microbial communities from peatlands in Department of Meta, Colombia - 1015_SJ02_MP02_20_MG | ecosystem: Environmental > Terrestrial > Soil > Wetlands > Peat | place...
GCACGCTCTGGAATCGAGTCGTGCTTATGCTCGGCCTTAGCATTTCGATCATGGGGTTGGGAAAGCATGGACTTGACGCTGGGTTGCCCGCCACTTGAAACCATTACCTGGTAGGGGTATATGATAGGCACCATGCGAAAAGACATCAAGGCGTCCTCTCTCAGGCGGCTCAACCGGATCGAAGGTCAGGTCCGGGGCCTTGCGCGCATGGTTGAAGAAGACCGGTATTGCATCGACATCGTTACTCAAATTTCGGCGGTTCGAGCCGCGCTTCGACGTGCGGAGGAAGAAATTCTGGCCGATCACGTCGCGCACTGTGTCGAAAACGCGATTACGTCGAACAACAAAGCCGAGCAGCGGCGCAAGATTAACGAACTCATGGAAGTCGTCACGCGCGCTGGGCGCTAGTGCGCTAACCCGGGTCGAGGCGTGGTTGTGGCAGAGGCAACAGACCAAAAAACGCCACAATAACGTTCACCGATTAGCGGCAAATCTGCTGTTGGTGCGTGTGTACGTATGGGTTTTGAAGCCGCAACCATACCAAACCCCAATTAATGCTTAATGCATCATGTGCTCATGAGTGTCTGTGCCTGACTGTTGTTTCATCTGTCGGTACTGATTTGGGGGCATTTCTGGAAGTTTTTCGATGAAGGCCACGATGCTCCAGATTTCCTCGTCATTGTGGGTTGCGCCGAATGACGGCATACCGGTCATTTTCACCCCATTGTTGACGATCCAAAACAATTGACGCGGCATCCACACCTTGACGGCATTGGCGAGATTAGGGGCTTGCGGGTTCAGCCCTTTACCAATCTCCCCGCGTTCGACACCGGGTCCACCATGACAAACAGTGCACATGTCATCGTAATGATCGAAGCCGTCCCTGACCATGTCATCGGTGAAGGCGGCCATGCGCAGTTAATTACCAAGACCGCCACCAGCACGGCTCCGTTAATCAAGTCAAATGCCGTTTGAAAATAGAGGCAGCGGATATTGGATCGCATACCTATTTGTAACGCCATCTGGCTCTACTGGCGAGGCACGTTAGGGCGAAATCTAGGATGACGGACTGCCGGGGAATCTAATTGGCAACTTGAAAAGTCGTCTTTTAGTTCCTACATCTTTTTTATCTCTCATATGATAACGAGGAAGTTGTATGACCGATGCTCGACTTGTTGCAGAATCTTTATTCGACCGCAATCGAAGGCGAGAAGCCGAAATCAGTGAGGCGTTACAGCAGGAGACGGCTCGTCATGAAGCTGCCGTCAAGAATATGCAACGCTTGAGAGCCTTGCGATTGCCGCGAGATGCAAAATTGAATAACAAGTAAACGTGCACTCAATTGCGCTGGAAATCCGTAGAAAGAGAAAAGGTGGGATTAATTTCCCGCCTTTTTCTAACCGCATTCATGGAGGGCTTTGAGACTGTAGGGCATGATCCCTTGTTCCTTCGACCACTTCACAACCAATGTCAGATGTTTTCATCCAACCGATAGGGTTTTTTCAGCTGTTTTTGAAGCAACGTGGCCTGAACAATCTAGATATTCACGATATACCCATCCAGTCGGAGCAATTGATTTATCTCCTTTCGGCATTTCACTTTCTTCTGATAACAGTCCAATGTAAGCCCATTTGTTTTTCGTATCGATGATCGTAACTGGAGTGCCGTTTTTCAACGTATCAACTATTGTTTCGCCACCCGGAACGGTGCGTACGTTCAGCGGAGTACCCGTGGGGTCTGTCACATGACAGACTAATACTTCCCCACGCGCCGGTAACGACAGTGCGCTTAGAATTGAAGCGACAAAAATAGGGCCTTTCATGCTCTGTAGCTCCGGCGTTTTATCTTCTCCAAGCTATACAGCGACCTCCATATGATAGGATGCATTGAGCGATGGAGCGATGATGGGGCGAAGGCGGCTCCGTGGTGTCTGCAGGCAATCCAAACCAAGCCATAAGTGATCCGCCTGAAGTCTCCTGAACTGTGTAGCTCAATCGACGACTAATAACGGGACCGTCTTGCGCTATTTGATGAATTAGGATTTGTGCTCGCGCAGTAGCGCCTTCATCCAGAACCTTTGCAGCTAGACCTTTAAGATCGGCTTCGTATGTAACAGCGCATCCAACTTTGCCTGTGGATTGATCAACCCTTTCCACAGTCGCGTCGTTCTGGACCCTCACGAATGATCCGTAACCGTCTTCAAGCCCTTGCTTAATTGTATTCGTCCAGGTCGGGGAAATGTGTTTTCCGTTAGAAACCAACATGTCGATAATCATCGGGCGAAGTGGGTCGTTAATAGCCCTTGCGCATATTCCAATAGGGTTGGATGTATCGGATTCCACATTGGCTTGCTGATTGCTCTTTCTGGGGACTGAGAGCGGCACATCGAGCGAAAGCTTCGCCTTTTGCTCCGATGTAATGTAACCGTGGGTCAAAAGATGAGCAGCTAGAGCTTCGGGAAAGTTGGTTTCGCGCTGATCGGCTTCCGGGCATTTTTCCATCGGAAGCGGTTCTGCACACTCCTCCATCCCCCAATTTGGGTCGGGGTCGTAAGTCGAAAGCATCGTTTGCCAAGCCGCTGACAGTTCTCCGACCAGTGTTTTCGCCGCCACCCATCCCCCCAGGAAGCCTGGAGAACGCAATGTGTCTTGATCGCCGGATTCTTTAGCGCTGGACTCCATCTGCCGGAGTCTCTGACGCAGAAAATCCTGATATTGAGTGGTGTCATCTTTAAGGTAGGTGTGCCCGACTAGCTTTTGAACGCGAATAGGTGCGTAGGAGCAGGCGTAGCAACCAAACGCGTATAAAAAACTGTTATCGACGCTTACCAATTCACTGCCGCCATTCCCATCCAAATCAATGAACTCGTAGCCATCATCTCCATCTAACACGTCACCATCCACTACATGCCAAGCGCCTCCTGAATCGATGCTTGCAATCCGTGTGACGGTACAGCAATGAGCGCCACCCCAAAAGTAAGTGAAGATTACCTCTGGCTGAGTGCTAGAAGGATCGAGCTTAATCAGACGAACCTGAGCTGTCGGTTCATCTCGTCCATTGGCTTCATTCCCAGTGAGATGGATTGAGAATGCGTTTTGCTCTTTGAATTGCCCTACAACAAATGGCAAACGTTCCGATTGATCGCTGGTTGGCTCACTGTCCACTGTAATGCGAAGGTCGCCGTACTGAAATGTAGCTGCCTTTTTCCCATCAAAATTTAATACAGCCAAAACAGGCGCTTCTGGCCAGTAAGTCTGCGGCGCAATTGACGTGGTCGAGTTTAATTGGGCTGCTTGAGAAATGACAACTAGGGCTTGAGACTTATAAGACCACCGTCCAAGATCAATACCGTGATTACCGATTGAATCAATGACTAACCAATTTTCGGGTACTTTCCCGTCATGTCGAGCAATAAACGTCCACATTCTATTGGAGGTCTTTAGTTGCCCATGATTCGAAACCAGAAAATTGTAACAGGGTCCGTTCGTTGTTTGGCGTGGGATTCCAACTGCACCTATGAATTCTACTAATTGAGCATCCGTCGCCAGCAAACCTTTGAGCGTTTGCCAGTCTGCAATAGTTGCATTTGGGCCGTAAGTTTCCTTAACTTTTCTTTCCACATCATCATTAGTGTCAAAAGCTTCCTTTGAAATTACAAACCTTTGCCCACCTGTTTCAAAACCGGAGCCAGGACTAACCTCGGTACATTGAGGATCGTCCCCAAAGTGCATGGGCTTCGTCGCGACCCAGCAAGTGGGACGGTCTGGACCATTTTTCTTGTCGTTTCGGCATGCCCCGCCAGAATAACGAAATATCTGGCAATTGTCGCAGAACTGGAAGCCCTGCGCTTTCATGCAGGCCCAGAATTCCTTATCGGTCCACGGATCAGAAACAGGCGGCTTACCAGACTTGATGTGCTCGACGTAGCAGCGATTTATCGCCGCCATCTGTTCTGGAAAATCGGCATCGTGGGTCTGGGTCCAGGCAGGACCGGCCCAGACGAAAACTGTCAACACTACGCTCGCTCGACCAATCACCTTATTCATTGCGGATTCTCCCCGCAGCGTTACTGCAAAGTGCCGCAAGAAATGCGGGGCTGATGATCTTTTGACTGTGTTGGTTGGTTGGAGTGCCTCATTCGCTGATAGGTTCTCCTATGAGTTTTGTAATCCAGAACGTTGCGTGTTCTACGTTGTGTTCCCAACTCTTTTCTTCACCAACTGTTACCGCGCAGAGCTGACCTATTTTGCATACCTTCAAGATTCGCTGTCCGATTGCGGAGTTCCCGTCAAAGTAGGTTTGGGTATCTTTTGTAACGATCCAATAATAATGTTGTGAGGCTGGCTCTCCGTCTATCGGGTCTGCCTTCTCAAGCTTCCCTATTAAGCCGTGGCCGGGATCGGAAGCGATTTTGCCTGAGGCTGGCGCAGTAGCGTTGAAGGGCTGGTGTACCGATCTTATCGCTGATGCCGCAGTCACTTGGAGAGAAGGCAAGCGCATTTGTACTTATCAGAGCCGCTGTGGTCGTAGTTATGAAATTAGTAGTGTTCATGGGCTTCGTCCCGATGAGAACGCGGCGACGACCGCCTAGTTTTAAGGTTTTAGAATGCGCTGACACAAACAGTGCTCGAACTAAGGGCCGAGGAAAACGTTACCGTCTCAAAACTACACAGCGCCCACCGTAAGCTAAGATGCAATAGACAGCAGCATGGCGACGAACGGGGTGAGATTCGGCGGTATCCGCCGTAATTCCAAGCCATACCATAAACGAGCCTCCAGATGTTTCTTGCACCGTATACGTCAATCGCCTGCTAATTCTCGGTCCGTCCTGTCCAATTCGACGGATCAATACTTGCGCACGTCCAGTAGCGCCCTCGTTTAGTACTTTTCCAGCGAGACCTTTGAGATCAGTATCATACGTGACCGCGCAACCGATCTTGCCGGTGTGTTGGTCAACCTTCTCGACTGTCGCGTCATCGTGAACGTTTAGGAAAGACCCATAATCATTCTCCAGTTCATGCTTTAAGTTATCCAGTCGCCCACCGAGATGTTTTCCGTCAAAAACAAGCACATCGATAATCATCTGTCGAAGAGGATTGTTGATGGCGGCAGCACAGAGTCCTAATGAAGTTGATGTTGCAGGGAGCGAATCATGTAGAGTTTTGCTCCTCGCGGCATCATTCTCATTTGCTGCCATTGTTTCCGCCTGCAGCCGCCGTGCCTCGCTTTTGGTGAGATCGCGAGCTTTTCCATAATCGACTTGCCCAGGTCCCACATCGGCAACACCTGGGGCATATCGCAGTCCGGTTTCCTGTGTTTCGAAAATAATATCTGGAAGAAAAATGTAAGCCCGATTGCCCTCTTCACATGTCAGAAGAACCCAATCTTCTTCTACAAACAGATTGTCCGGTACCTCATCCACGTGGTCAAAAAGGTCCTGATCGGCTGTGTATTGTTTTCCTGCAATCTCAATCTCAAAACTGCCTTCAGAATCGTTTCGGAGGTACTTTAGAATTTCACCTTTCTTGACATGTACCGTAACTTGTTTTTCTCCGAAATAACCATTGAAATTAAAATCTTCCTTAGTGATTAGTGGAATTATCTTCGTTGCTGAAAAAAACTGCACCTTACTCGTTCTGATGCGATCCGCATTCCAAGGATTGATTACTGCTAGGTAGGGCAGTTCACACCGTTGGTCGCGAGCGGCATTCTTGTCCATTTTGTTTCGTGCCATAACAACGGTTGATTCGCGTACCACGGAAAATCCTTGCGGGTACTCCCCACTCCAAAAATTTGAAATGTACCAAGAGCCACCATAACCCGTGTCATTGGCTTGTGCAGTAGCCAGTAGGATAAAGACTGCCAACAGTGCCCCTACTGTTACCTGCAAAAAATTTTTCACTTCGCGATTAGAGAATAATATTTTCGCGATGCCTCGGAGAGGCATCGTTCGCGCCGGTTTCGTGGCGGCCACGATTTTCTTGGTGTTCATGGTCGGTTACTCCGCCGCCAGCGTCTCTCTGCACACGGCTGAGGTTATCAGTTCCGGCCTAGCGTATGGTCGCGTGAGGTAGCGCCTGTACTCCTTGTACATGAACACGCCGTCCCTAAAGTTGGTCTGCTCGAGCGAACCGTACATCATAACGTTCCAATCCTTTTCCCAATGACCGTTCCACGTCCAGTATGGCTGTCGCAGGTTCGGCATGTACCAACGAATGTTGGTGTACTGCTCCTGCCTCCGATAGGACGCACCACGCACGGTGTTGTGCGACACGTCCCAGGTAATTTGCTTTGGCAGGCCGTCAGCCCCCCACGCAGTTTGGAGGCCGACGTCCACCGACATAACCGGATCGGGTTCGTTCGTGATGATGGTCGGAGTGCAGCTGAAGTTCCTGTTCGTGACGTCTTCCGGGCCCGCGTTGTAGTCCTGGTGCGGAGTTTGACCGCCGTTGTACAGAGCTTGCGCTTGGGCCCCTGTGATTGCCGTCGCAATCAAGGCAGCTGCGAGCGTTACGGGCCTCAGTGAGTTACGCACGTCTTACCAGTTTGATATGCCAATGGATGTCGGCGAGCGTTCTGTATCGGCAGCTGTGCGGAAGCCCTACGCGCTCCCGTCGCGTCTTCCTGTGGCAGCAAATTGTTAGTTTTGAAGAGAAATCCAAGGTAAAAGAGTTGGTCGAGCAGGCCAAAACGCTGGTAGTTTCCGCCAAAAACCACGATCGCGGACAAACTTATTGAGAATGGTTGTCACTCAAGAATAGCTCTGGTCGATACTCGAAGTGCATCGTGTCGAAGTGATACCAGTAGCCACCCCAGATGAAGCCGTGTTTTTCAAAGATGCGCACAATCTCTATTGGGATTTGGTTCTTCCAAATCGGATCGCTTCCGCTTGAGGACCACCTCCAATAGTCAGAATATTTTGAATTTATATCTATGGCAGCGCCGTAAGCGTGCATTGACCGCACATTTGAACCCGCAATGTTTCGACAGTTGTAGGTCCCCGCTGTAGGCTTCAGAAATCTGATGTAATCGATTGGCAGTTTGTCAAGTTCTCTTGAGACTGCTGTAAGCGCTTTATCGATACCGTTAACGGTGGTAACCACCACGTGTTCACCTCCGTGTGCCGATAGCCAATCTATCGTTCTGAGTTTAGAAACAACCTCGTTCTTTTTGCAATCGCCGTACATCGCTTGAAAAAGCGGCCCAAACCTAACTCTACCTGGATCGTAATTTTTCGCAGGTTGCTTGGGTGTTGTTCCGAATGGATACGGAACATAAAACATATCATCGATGTCAGGATGTTCGATAAGCTCTTCAAAGGACTTGTCGGTTCTATAATCGGAGATCGGAAATTTTAGTCCACTCTTGAGAATCAAATATTCGCTATCGTGATGTTCTATCCAATCGGGGTACGACCTTACCAACGTGTCTAGATAGGCATCGACGTTGGGCGGTGGCACACCGTAGGTATTGCCCGCGTTTCCAGAACCAACCGATGCAAATAAACAGATTGCGGCAGCCAGGACATAGCGTCGTTCAAGCGTAATCAAGCTACCTACCTACCAAGTCAAGACACCGTTTCATGAAATCTCTCGTTAATTCTTCCATGCACAAATCAAGCTCCTATAAGCATGTTCCAGCACAATTACGAGCATTGCACTGCAATGTTCACTTCTGCCGATGGGGCGCGCATCAAGGTCTTGATCCTGGTAAACCAAGGTGCGCGCCACATTCCTTGTATCAATCGTTACAACCTTGCAGCGTTTCCAAGCGTTGGATAGCGTTAACACGATCACGGTCACGATCCGAAAGTGGCACGTCGGATTGACTGTCATACTGACAACCCGCGTTGCCAAATGCTCGGATACCGCGCTGCGTATGGAAGCAGTAGCCAGCGTCCTTGAAGATGGTGTTGCGAGCATTCCAAAGCTGGTTGCACGAGCTAGCGTTCGCAGCGCTCGTAGCCATCAAAGCAATCACGATTGCGATTGCAAACTTTGGTGTATTCATGTTCTTCTCCTCATTTTCGGCAATTGGTCCGCCTACGCGACGGCAAATTGTTAGTTTTGAAGAGAAATCCAAGCTCCAAAAGCTGGTCGGGCAAGCCAAAACCCTGTTAGTTCCCGCCAAAAAATCCCTATAGTTGCGATCTCGGCCATGTGGCGCAAAGCGATGAAGATGGTGAGGGCTTAAGAATCTCTCTTCTCACTATCTCTTCATTATTTCCTTTTGATATTATTTTTGTGCAGTGAATTGTCTCGCGCTTCTCGATTTCGTCGATTTGCAAGCAGACGACTGATAACGCTAAGGCAATAATTGCAAGTGACCTCCTCCACAAGGACCGTGACGCGTTCGCCAGTTAGCGGTTCGAGCGCCGATTTACAAATAGGTTGGCGTTCCGAGGCGGTAAAAGTCCTGAAATGAATGCGACGGCTCTCGATCACGCTGTCTATTCTCTGAACGGAAATCTCTAAACGGAGATTTTTGCGGAATATCGACACCGGTTTTGATCAATAATCGTTGCTTCCTCAGACTTCCTGAGAGCGGACGCCAATTTCTTGAGAATTGCTGCCAAAATTGGTAGCAAAGCTGTTGACTTGAACACAGGTGAACCATGGCCGAACCCGACCTCAAGGAAACGGCAATATGGGCCCTGCAACTGGCTGAAGAATTAACCAAGCAGGGTCACCCTGTCAGACAGTTGCTGGCGCAGGCAGGGCTGGCGGAGCGCGATCTGCAAGGAAAGGACGCGCACATATCTTTTTTGAAGAATGCTGCCTTTTTCGAGCTTGCAGCCGAGGTTACTGAAAACAGTAATCTCGGCTTTGAGTTTGCCCAAAGCCGCGATATCCGCGACGCCGGTTTGCTCGGCTTTGTCGGACTAAACTCCCCGACGGTCAATGACACATTGAAAAACTTCAGCCATTACCGTCGCGTCATGAGCGACGCTCTTGAGATTGACGTCGATGAACTGGAAAAAAATGGTACCGTGAGGTGGTGGCGACGCGGTTTGACCTCACCCCGGTCTCGTCAATTTATGGAGTTTGGCACGACGAACCTCATCCGGTCTTTGCGGGAAATGACCAAGCGCAGGCTCACACCGGTTCGTGTGACCTTCGCACACCCGCGCAATGCGAGGATTAAGGAATTTGAGCGGTTTTTCGGCTGCCCTGTCGAGTTCGGGCGACGTGCCAATTTGATTGAACTAGGTCCAACGGACCTCAAAAGTCCGATAATGGAAGCCGACAAGCGCCTTCTTGATGTGCTTCGGAGCTATTGTGTGGAGGTCCTTGCGAAACATCGTGAACAGCCACCATCATTAATTGAGAAGGTTGAACGCCTGGTCGTTGACCGTTTGAGCAATGGCGAGGCAAGGATCGATATCGTCGCGAAGGAGTTGGGTATGAGCACACGTACCTTATCCCGCGCGCTCGCAAAGCTGGGTACTTCCTTTAACGCCGTTGTCGCAACGCTGCGCAAGGAATTAGCGCAGAAGTATTTAAAGCAGAGCGACCTTAGTCTGAAAGAGATCGCCTTTCTTTTAGGTTACATGGATTTCACCAGCTTCAACCATGCCTTCAAAAGGTGGACTGGCAGCACTCCAAACCAGGCTCGAAACTAAATTTAAACATAAGAACGAGGTCGCCGCCGGTTGTCGGGCTGGCCGCCAACTGAGGCTTGCAACGAATATACGAACCTACACCCGTATACGATCGCAAGCCTTTTTATATTTGGCGGGCAGAAGCTGCAAATTGGCGCAACAAAGCAGGGATGAGTGACGAATATCGCTTATATGCTGGAAGCCAACTGTCACTCAACACCAAGATATAGAGTTTGTGATGTCGAAGAGTTTTGCCATCCTTCGGGTTCTGCCAGCGATGCTCAGCGCTTGTGTATTCGTGCAAACGCAAGCAGCAGCAGCGACAAAGCACACTCTATGGGATCACAACGGATCGATCATGTATTTGATCGCTGAGGGCTCGTCGCGAGAATTCTATTACAAGGAGCCCCGCTCAGAAATGCTACGGGCAGGAGCACTTCCTGACTCTCTACTTTTTCGTGGTGAATCCAGCGGTGGACGTTATGTCGGTACGGCATTTATCTTTAATCGGCAGTGTGGTCAGTTTCCGTATTCGGTAAGCGGACCTATCCTCGATAATTCCGAGCGGGTCGTATTGACAGGTCGTGCGCCACGCATAGGACCCGATTGCAATATCCAGAGTTACATGACAGATCGGCTTGAATTCACATATTTAAAAACCGAATCTCTGCCCATCTTCGCACCTCAAGACCGGTCCGATACTCTTAATGACGAGTCTTCCGAGGAGAATGGCCCGAGCTTCAATTGTCGCTACGCCAAGACGCCGGACGAGGTTCTCATCTGCGAAAATTCCGACCTCGCCGATAAGGACGTCCAGTTGGCCAACTTTTTCTATCAGTTGCGCAATCAGATGTCCTACCGCATGCGCGGAATGATGGATGCAGACGAGGCAGCATGGCTTAGGCGGCGACAACAGTGCGGTCGCGATTCTGTCTGCATCAGTAAGGCCTATGACGATCGTATGAATGAACTTGGCCGCCGTTTCTGCGGCGATAACCGATATGACTGCACGATGTGAGCCACACCGTCCACCAGCCAAAAAAGTTTCACCAAGACACGCGGATAGTGGTTGGACAGCTTGGAAACATGACAAGTGTAATTTCGTCGTGAAGCGGGACGGAACAAAATTTATTCACAAGCCATTGTGAGATCGATCCGAGGGTATTTCGATATCGGAAGGGTCTGCGGTTTCGGCCGTGTCTCTGTGCCGGGAACAAAAATGCGTAAAATCTTATTTGCATCGATCACTGTTTTGTTGGTTGGTTCGACCACAGCGAATTCAGCTTGTTATGCCGTTGGTCGAATCCAGAAAGCCCATGTAGAAGCCAATTCTGAATCTCCAGTCCTCGACGCCTCCGTTGTCGTTGAAGACGGTGCAGAGGTATTGCCCCATTTTGAAACAAAGGGATGGACCTATATTGATGTTAGGGAGCGAATTGTAAACAAGGATACTACGGTCAACTCTTCTGGCAATTGGACCGGTATTTGGACGTGGGTCCAAGTCCATGTCGGATGGGTTCGATCTAAGCAAGTACAGTGTATGGAATGAGAGGCTAAGTAGCCGTGCACCTTCCGCGGCAGGCCACGCACCACTGCCCTTCAATGCTCGCTTTACCTCCGAAAGCGGACATTGGTTGAGCGTCTCATTCGCGGCGCGGTAGGCAAAAGATGTCCGCTCACGACATTATGCGCTGCAGCACGCAGGTGATCGCGAACCGTCTGGCTGACACAGGGGGCTATCACGTTGATTGGTCAGTGTTCGAAAAGCCTCCTGCCGTTACAAAACAGCGAAGGCAGCGCGGTTCAACTCGGAGACCATAAAGGTCAGAAGGTTGCCGCCAGCTGAGTGTCAACTTTCTCCGCAAATGGACAGTTTTTGGTACGGAAAAAGTCTCAACTTTCTTTGATCCGAAACGGTTTTCCGAATGCCTTCCAAGCTTATGACGAGGGTTCGATTCCCTTCACCCGCTCCAGTCCTTTCAAATATTTAAGTTTATGGCACCAGTCCCACGATCTGTGGGCTACATCAGGCTAACGCCCTCCGAAATGACCTCACGCCGCTTCCCGCCGCTGGTCGATCGTAATCATTCGCCAAGCACTCGCCGCCGATGCTCCTCGCGCATTTCGTCGGCGATGCTCGTCCGCGATAGGCGCACAAGCTCGGCGAACGGCGCGTTCGGGCGGCATGATCGGCATGACAGCGCGGGAATGAGGCTAGTCACCGCAGCGTCGTGGTGACGATCGAGCCTACTCAGTAATATTTCACGCGGCCGACGCGCTGTCCCGCCAGGCGGTCAGTCTAAGCTCGTGGTCACAGTCAGGGCATCGAAAGATGCGGATCTCGGTGTCGCCACTAGGCACCGGCGAGATGGCGATCAAATGCATTTCGGCGGTACAACGGCAATCAGGCAGCTCCGTTGAACCCGCTTCTAGCAGGCGCTCGAACTTTGACATTATATCCCCCTCCCCGGAAAGGCGTGCGGGTCCCCACCCACGCTGCAAAAAAAGCGCACGAGAAAGGCAAAACGATCGGCCACGCATGGCGTATCAATGACGCATCGGTGACGTTACAAAGATGACGTTCTAGATGTCGTCAGAATACCGCCGCGTGTAGGGCTATCTTGACGGCAACCGCGCACCGGCCGCACAGAGGCTTTCGCGCGCCGCCCCCTTCAATGGGGGCAAATAACGCACCAGCGACCTTCGTATTGAGGAAATTTCCGAGATGACCACCATGATCGAGCGCGTGGCGCGGGCGATAGCTAAGTCACAGGGTGTCGAAGACACTTGGCGCGGCTACATGGCCGAGACCCGCGCTGCCATCGCAGCGATGCGCGAGCCGACTGAGGCGATGGCACACGCTGGCGACCAGCACGCCGGTCGCGATGCATGGCAAGCCATGATCGACGCCGCGCTTAAGGAGGAACCGCGATGACCGGCCGTCACGATGCCGAATCGCCGCTTCCCGACCCGCCCGGTCGGGGCGGTGAACCCCCGTCGTGGTAAGGGTAGCGGTCGCCGGGTAATGTCCTAATGCGCGTTACGCCAGCAATGGCGGCCAGAGGAATTGGTGGACCGGACCTCAAAGTGAGGGCAGTAAAATGGTATGGCGCGTCACCACAATTCGCGACGGCACGGCACGCCATGACCCCGTCGCATACATCACCAAAGACGACGCGCTAAAGGTCATTAAATCATCACTCGACAAGGGTGTGATAGATTCGGCTTACATCGTTGACCCTTATTCGAATACGGAGGATTGGGCTGCAGTCAAAAAGGCGCTCGGATTATCCTGATGGGCAAATTAGGACA
>Ga0187783_10002805_pt1 | contig 12907 bp, 7 predicted proteins | sample 1015_SJ02_MP02_2_FD_132471 | JGI IMG/M metagenome (GOLD analysis project Ga0187783, IMG submission 132471) | Tropical peat soil microbial communities from peatlands in Department of Meta, Colombia - 1015_SJ02_MP02_20_MG | ecosystem: Environmental > Terrestrial > Soil > Wetlands > Peat | place...
AATTTCGGAATGGCCTGAATGGGCAGATAAAGCCGGCGCTCACGGGCATATTCGGCCAACAGCGAGCCATCGGTCGCATGAATACGCGTCATGACCGGCGGCTCGTAGTCCTGCAACTGCGAATAATCGGGAAGATCCTTGGAGAAATGCCAGAACAGTCCGGCCACCGCGGCGACGGCGACCAGAAACAGGATGGTTCCTACGGTGAACAGAAACCCGAAGAAACGCACCAGCAATCGCATCACGATGGCCCTAGCAACGTTCTAGCCCGGAAGACCCGCGGAATGCTCCGTTTGGTTCCCTCAATCGTTACGGGCGACTGTACCCTAGCCCGTACCGAAAACTGGGCGTTGGTGGCAGTCGGCTGTGCTAACGCCCTCGTTCCGACTGGCAGCTATCGCACTGTCACGGGTTCGATTTTACGGCGCGGCCTTTCCGCGCCAACCGCCAACCGAATAGCCAACAGCGGCGGCCGCCGCAGCGCGGCTGCTCCTCCTCGCGGTCAGCGGCGGGGCTTCCGCCGCGGAGACTCCTCGTGACTCGGGCGCCAGGCACCGCAGCCAATCCAGCCGCCCATGCAGCTGAACCGCTGCGCTCCCAACGCATTCTGGTTGCAGTCGGCGAGCGAAGACCCCCGTAATGCTGACCGGCCTGCTTGCCGCCGTTTTGTGTTCAAACTGAGGCTGTTGCGGGTGGGCACCTCAATCCCCGCCCGGCTGAGTACCGGCGATCCGAGTTGCAAAGAAGGTATGGATGGCCTGGACGATGGCGTCGGCGGCTTGCGAGCGCCAAGCCTCAGACGTGAGCTGATTGAGATCCTGGCGGTTCGACACGTAACCGAGTTCCAGCAGCACCGAGGGGACGTCCGGCGCCTTGAGCACGCGGAAGCCGGCCGCTTTTAGGGGTCGCTTGTGCAGCCGCACCGAATTTTTGAGCCCACCGGCGAGGGCGCGCGCGAAATGCATCGAGAACGACTTGGTCTCCCGCTGCGCGAGGTCGATCAGGATATCGGCAACATCACCGGGCTCTGCGCTCAAATCAACGCCGGCGATGACATCGGCGCGATTTTCGGCCTCCGCGAGGCGGCCAGCCTCGGCGTCGGAGGCCGTCTCGGAGAGCGTGTAAATGGTCGCCCCGTGGGCTTCCTGGTCCCGCCGTGCCAGCGCATCGGCATGAATTGAGAGGAACAGGGCCGCCTGCTGCGTGCGAGCGATGCGGACGCGCTCCGACAGCGGCACGAATCGATCGTCGCTGCGGGTCATCACCACACGGTATTTGCCGGTTCGTTCCAGTTTGTCGCGCAGGCGCAGGCCGAAATCGAGCACGATCGACTTTTCGGTCTCTCCGCTCTCGGCACTCGTCCCCGAATCCGGTCCGCCATGCCCGGGATCGATCACGATCAGGGGTCGGGTGTCACCGTTCTTGGGTACCGATGCTGGTTTCTTGATCGGATCGGCAACCTGTTGCGGCCGGTTGTCCGCCGCCAGGATGCGCATGAAGGTCTCGCGGTCGACGGCCACAAGGTCAAGCACCAACCGCGCAGGCTGGCCGTCGATTGGGTCCAGCACAAAGGCCTTGTCGACGCGCACCGGCCCGGTGGCGTCAAGCACGATTCGCGAGCCGCCTTGCATGATCAGCCCGTACCGGAAGGCTTTGATCAGCCCCCGCCCGCTTTCGCCGGTATGGGGCGGCAGGCGAAACGCGACCTGCGGCAGGTCGACAACGACGCGGTAGGGATCGGCCAGGGTGAAGGGAGTGATGTCTACCTTCTTGGTAAGATCGAGCACGAAACGCGTGCGGTTCTCGTCGCCACCCAATCGCGCATCGCTGGCGACCGCCAAGCTATCCGGCGCGACCGACCGGGCCACTGCGGATTCGGTTGCGCACGCGGGCGCGAGGCCAGCCAGGAGCGCTCCCCACAATACGATGACGCGGCTGGTCGCCTGAAGAATCACGGATTTTCTCGCCCTTCCCCCTTTCATACTCCAATAGGCAAGCGTGGTTAACGGGCTCTTAAGCCGGGCGCTAGGTTCACTGTGCAACTATGGCGGTTCCGTGGCTGCGGGCGCGCGCTGTCGGAGCCGAGATTGATGGGCATGGAGCGCATCGCTAGTCGGCCGAAGGTGGCCGGTCACCTTCGTTGCCTTACTGACCCCACCCGCCTCACCTTGCCAATACCAGCCGACGGCCGTAGAAAGGGAACGCTGATGGTTGAGTATCTCGGATTCGCCCGCATGCGGCCTGTTCGCCCGGGACCCTCCCACAACAACCAGCCGGGAGAGGCGCCGAAGTGCGGCAGGGCTGCGCTTGCTTGGCGTGCTGCGGCACCCGCGGCAAGGCGGCAGACGCCCCTTCCCGTGAACAGCCGATCGCCCCAGATTACCTACGGGGCGTGCGTGCAAGGGCTGGCGCGGCATGGTCTTGGCCGGCGTTGCGGCGTCCAAAGCCCTCAGCGGGTGAGAAACCACGGGTGGTGACTGTTGAGGTTGCCGCCCTTCCACGGGTCTAAGGTCCATGCCTGAGCTGCGACATCCCAACCGGCCGCTCCGCCGTGTCGTCGTCGCCGCGGGGCGCAACGACGCCGCGGGCATCAAGGCACCAGTCTTCGCGTGGTGCTGGCCGCGACAACCCGCCAGCGACGGGTGGGTTGGACCGAGCCGCGCCTGTCGTCCCCACCCGTTCCACAACTGTTCCGACGCGCCAGATGCCGCACGGCCACCGACCGCGATTCACGCGGTGCCCGGTTCCGACTGCCTGGCCCGCCGCAGAAAGACGTATCAATGGCCAATAAAATGCTTATCGACGCGACCCATCCGGAAGAAACCCGGGTGGTTGTCGTACGCGGAAACCGCGTTGAGGAGTTCGATTTCGAATCGGCAAGCCGCCGCCAACTGAGAGGCAATATCTATCTCGCCAAAGTCATGCGAGTGGAGCCGTCCTTGCAGGCGGCCTTTGTCGATTACGGCGGCAATCGCCACGGATTCCTGGCGTTCAGCGAAATCCACCCCGACTACTACCAGATCCCGGTCGCCGACCGGCAGGCGCTGATCGCCGAGGAGGAGCGCGCTCACCAGGCGGTTGACGCTGAGATCGATCGCCGCGCCGATCGTCGCGAGGGCGGCCGCCGTACGTCCGCCGCAACGCGGCGAGACGCCAGGACCGCCTCGGAGCCTTTGGCGAGTCCTGATGAGGAGGCGGAGGAACTCGGCGGCACCGCCGTGGCGCAAATTGACGTCCTCGACACCCAGCCGGCCGCGGGCCCGCTAGGAGCCGATGATTCCGCCTCCCTGTCGGACCCCGAAGGGCGCGAGCTGGAAGTTGCCGCACCAAACACCATGCCGCTTGCCCCTGCCGAGGATGGGCTGCCAGCAGCAAAGTCGTCTGATGACTCGCGCGGCGATCCAGGCTTGGAAGCCGAAGTGCAAATGGCCGCCGATGCCGCCATGCGCGATCTCGCGGAGGCCGGCGTCGATGCCGATGCGCGGTCCGAGACCGAAACGGTGGCGCGGATCTCCTCCGAGGAATCCGAAGGCGGTTCACGCGTCGAGGACGTTGAGGAGGAAGAAGTCGTCGAATCGGTGGGTGGCGGCGACGCCATGGAAGAGGTGCCAGAGCGTCTACCCCGGTTGCGGCGCCAATATAAAATCCAGGAAGTCATCAAGCGCCGCCAAGTCATGCTGGTGCAGGTCGTCAAGGAGGAGCGCGGGACCAAGGGCGCGGCATTGACCACATATTTGTCATTAGCCGGACGCTACTCGGTGCTCATGCCCAATACCGCGCGCGGCGGCGGCATCAGCCGCAAGATCACCAATGCTCAGGATCGAAAGCGTCTCAAGGAACTTGCCCAGGAACTCGAAGTCCCGGAAGGGATGGGTGTGATCCTGCGCACAGCCGGTGCCAATCGAACCAAGGCGGAAATCAAGCGGGACTTCGAATATCTCCTGAGACTGTGGGAGACCGTGCGCGATCTCACTCTGAAGTCGACCGCCCCGACGCTGGTCTATGAGGAAGGATCACTGATCAAGCGCTCCATCCGCGATCTCTACAACAAGGACATCGACGAGGTGGCGGTTGCCGGCGATGCGCCCTACCAGGAGGCCAAGGAATTCATGCGCATGCTCATGCCGAGCCATGCGAAGAATGTGAAGGCCTATCGCGAGACCCAGCCGCTGTTTACCCGCTACGGCATCGAGAGCCAGCTCGACGCCATGTTCTCACCAATCGTTCAGCTGCGATCCGGTGGCTACATCGTCCTCAACCAGACCGAGGCACTGGTTTCGATCGATGTCAATTCCGGTCGAGCCACCCGCGAACATCACATCGAGGACACGGCGCTCAAGACCAATCTGGAGGCCGCGGAGGAGATTGCCCGACAATTACGGCTGCGCGACTTGGCCGGCCTGATTGTCATCGACTTCATCGACATGGACGAAAAGCGCAACAACCGCGCGGTCGAGCGACGCCTTAAGGAGTGCCTCAAGCACGATCGGGCGCGGATCCAGGTGGGACGCATCTCCCATTTCGGCCTCCTCGAAATGTCGCGACAGCGGCTGCGGACCGGTGTGCTCGAGAGTTCGACGGAGAAATGCCCGCACTGCGGCGGCACTGGCCATGTGCGATCGGTCTCCTCGGTCGCCCTGCAATTGCTGCGCTCGCTCGAAGAAATGTTGCTCAAAGGCGCCACCCACAACCTGATTGTGCGCACCCGTGCGGAAGTGGCGCTCTATGTGCTCAATCATAAGCGGGCGCATTTGCGCGAACTCGAAGAGCGTTTCCGCGTCATGATTGCCGTCAACGCCGACCCCACGGTTGGCGGCCACCAATCCTTTGTGATCGACCGCGGCGAACAGGTCCACAGCATGGAGACTGCACGCGCGCTTGCCGTGCAGCCAATGACGGTGCTGCCGGCTAATGAAGCTGTCGAGGACGAAGAAGAGAATGATGCTGAACCGGAGGTCGAGGCCGAATCGGACGCCGACGAGGCCGCGGCCGATGCCGAGGATGACCAGCCCGGTGGCCGGCGCCGGCGCCGGCGTCGGCGGCGCCGACGTACCGATGGGCCGGATCTGCAACCAGCGGAGCCCGCGGACGCCGCCTCAGAACTCGCCGAGGCCGAGGACAATCAGCCGGCGGCCGACGAGGGTGAGCAGAGCGTTCATCTGGTCGAAGATACGGCGGAAACAGAAAGCGCCAGCGATGCCGATCGCCGTCGACGCCGGCGAGGTCGGCGCGGAGGTCGGCGCCGGCGCGGGCGCGACGGCAGTGAAGGCGAGGCAATCGCCGACGGGCACGATAGTCCCCCGGATGGCAGCGTCGAGGCTGGCCCGACGATGGAGCCGGCACTTGACGATACCATCAGCGGATTGGCGCCGCGCAGCGACGAACCAGCTCACGATGCGGCGGCCGACGCTGCGCCGGCGCCTGAGCCCGCCGCACCGGCCCAGTCTGACGTTCCGCGCTGGCGTTCGACAGTGCGTGAACCCGCTCCAATATTCGTGAAGGAGCATGCGAACGCGCTGACAGAGAATGCGAGCGAAGCGGCCGCAACCCATACCGATACGCCGTCGCCGACCGAGGGCGACCGCCAACACACCGGCGAACAATCGAACCAGAATGATAGCCCGGACCGCCCGCGGCGTACCGGCTGGTGGGCGCGTCGATTAGCCGGCGACAAAAACTCGGATCAACCGTGACGCGTGCGATTGCGGCCGGACCCGACGGGTATCCGGCCGCGGCATCGTAAGGTCCGTGGCAGCAGCCCTACCGGTCGGATAACAGAGAACCGATGCAGAGCGCTTGGGTTGATGGCGACGCACAGGCCATGGTCGAGGCCTTCACTGCGCGAGGGGTCGATCGTGATGTCGCGTTGCGTGTCTACACGACGCGGTTGCTGGGGCGAGACCCCCGGCTTGTTCTTCATGGAGGCGGCAACACCTCGGTCAAGACGCAAATGCCCGACCTTGCCGGCGACGTCACGCAGGTGCTGTGTGTCAAAGGCAGCGGCTGGGACATGGCATCGATCGAGCCTGCAGGCCTGCCGGCGGTCCGGCTTGAGCCGCTGCGCCGTTTGCGCGCCCGCGAAACGCTCTCGGACGAAGACATGGTGCGAATTCAGCGCGCCAATCTCATCGATCCGGCTGCCCCTAATCCGTCTGTCGAGACGCTGCTTCACGCCTTCCTGCCGCATCGCTTCATCGACCACACCCATTCGATCGCCGTCCTCAGCCTCATCGATCAGCCTGACGCCTGCGACATCTGCGCCGACGTTTACGGTGAACACTTGGGGATCGTACCCTATCTGATGCCGGGTTTCCGGCTTGCCCGCCGGGCGGTCGAGATTTTCGAGATAGATCCCCGGGTCAAAGGCCTGATGCTGCTCCGGCACGGCATCTTCACGTTCGCAGACACCGCGCGTGAAGCCTACGAACGCATGATCGAGGTGGTATCGCTGGCAGAAGCCCGATTAGTTCGCTCGCGCAGGCTGGTGTTCACCGCCGCTTCCCGGCCCGAACGACTGGCCCCACTCGATGCAGTCGCCCCGATCATCCGCGGCTGCTGTAGTCTCAAGGAGGCCGACCGCGAGGGCGCCTACCGGCGATTGATTCTGGAGTTTCGATCAAACCCCGCGGTGCTCAACTTCGTCAATGGCTCCGAGCTTAGCCGCTACAGCCAAGTCGGCCCCGTGACCCCCGATCACACCATTCGCACCAAAAATTGGCCGCTGATTGTCACGGCCGCTGAGTTCGACCGGCTCGAAACTTTCAAACGCGACGTTGCATCCCGCGTTGCGACCTTCGTCGAATCCTATCAGGCCTATTTTGATCGCAACAATGCGCGATGCGGTGGCAGCAAGCGCATGCTTGATCCTGTGCCGCGCGTTGTTCTCGTCCCGGGTCTTGGATTGTTTGGACTGGGCCGCAGCAAGCCGGAGGCGCGCATTGCTGCGGACCTCGCTGAGGCGGCGATCGCGACCATCACCGATGCGGAAGCCATCGGTCGGTTTGATTCGATCGACGAAGCCGACATGTTCGATATGGAGTACTGGTCGCTTGAGCAGGCCAAGCTCGGCAAAGTCGCGGAGCGCCCGCTCGCCGGTCAGATCGCGGTCATAACCGGTGGTGCTGGGGCCATCGGGTCAGCGACGGCGCGGGTATTTGCCAATGCCGGTGCGGCGGTTGCGTTGCTCGACATCGATGAGCGCCGTGCTCAGGCATCCGCTGCTGAGATCGGCGGCGGCGCTATTGCGGTGGCCTGTGACGTTACTGATGGCAAGGCGGTCCGTCGGGCCTTTGCGACGGTCGTGGAGAGCTTTGGCGGAGTTGACATCCTGGTCTCCAATGCCGGGGCCGCCTGGCAGGGCCGCATCGGCGAAGTAGACGAGACGTTGCTGCGTCAAAGCTTCGAGATTAATTTCTTTGCCCATCAGCGCCTCGCGCAACAGGCTGTGCGGATCATGCTGGCGCAGGGAACCGGCGGAGCCTTGCTCTTCAATGTCTCCAAACAGGCGGTCAATCCCGGCGCCAATTTCGGACCCTATGGGCTGCCCAAAGCTGCGACCTTGTTTCTGGTCCGCCAATATGCCCTCGACCATGGGGCCGACGGCATTCGCGCCAACGCGGTCAACGCCGACCGCATTCGTTCGGGCTTACTGACGCCAGCCTTGATCGCCGAACGGGCCAAAGCACGCGGGATCAGCGAACACGAGTACCTGGCCGGCAATCTGCTCGGGCGCGAGGTGACCGCCGACGATGTTGCCCAGGCCTTTTTGCACCATGCGTTGGCACTCAAAACGACCGGCGACGTGACGACAGTGGATGGCGGTAACATCGCCGCGGCACTGCGTTGAGCGGTTCGGGCCGGGGGTGCTGAACGGTTGCTCGCGGCGCGGTTGCTTTGGGGGCCGCGCCGAGTTGACGGCGAGCCTATTTCCGGACACATCCCGATAATGACGTCCATCGGAATCGACAGCCGTGTCGCCGGGGTTGCGGCTGCCCTTGATCGACCCGAAATGCTGCCATCAGCACGCGGCGAGGTTCCGCCTTTCATTGTCATGGACGTGATGGAGGCCGCCGCCCGCATGGAAGCGCGGGGCGCACGGGTTATTCACATGGAGGTCGGCCAGCCCGCGGCGCCGGCGCCTGTCGCTGCCCTTGAGGCGGCCCGCGCTGCCCTGGTGACAGGTCGGATCGACTACACACCGGCCCTCGGCATCGCTTCACTGCGCGCTCGCATCACACGCCACTATGCGGACGCTCACGGCGTCGGCATCGATCCCGGCCGAATCATCGTGACGACCGGCTCGTCCGGGGGCTTCATTCTCGGATTCCTGGCCATGTTTGAGCCGGGCGACCGGGTGGCCATTGCATCGCCCGGCTACCCACCCTACCGCCATGTGTTGACGGCGCTTGGCTGCGAGCCGGTTCTCATCGAAACCAGCGCCGATAGCCGCTGGGCGATCACGGTCGAGGCCTTGCTGGCGGTACATCGCCGCCGGCCTCTTGCGGGGGTTCTGGTTGCCAGCCCCGCCAACCCGACCGGAACCATGATGACCCCCGAGGCTCTTGCGAGGCTCATTGAGGCCGCCGAGGCCGAAGGAATCCGCGTCATCTCCGATGAAATCTATCATGGTCTCGACTACGCGTTTCCGGCGCAAACCGCTGCCGGGCTTTCCGATCGCGCTCTCGTCATCAATTCGTTTTCCAAATATTTCTGCATGACCGGCTGGCGGGTCGGATGGATGGTTGCACCCAGCGGGCTGGTACGCTCGATCGAGCGCTTGCAGCAGAATCTTGCCATCTCCGTACCGATGCTCTCGCAAATTGCTGCCGAAGCCGCGTTCGACGGGCGCAACGAGATGGAGGCCGTCAAGGCCGGTTACGCGCACAATCGTGCGCTGCTCATCGACGCCTTCGAGCAGCTTGGCATTCCGCTGCTTCCGGTCGACGGGGCGTTCTACATCTATGCCGATGTCTCCCGCTTTTCGGCTGACAGCTTGGACTTCGCCAAACAGCTGCTGGAGGGCGCCGGCGTCGCGGTCACGCCAGGCATCGATTTTGATCCGGTCCGAGGGCAGCGCTTTCTGCGCCTGTGCTACGCTGGCTCGGCAAGCGACATGCAGGAGGCGGCCGATCGTATCACCACCTTCGTGGCCGGCGGCCGGGTTGCTCCAGCGTGATCGACTGAGATGGCCAAGCCCTCAAACCGTCGTCCCGGATGGCCGGTTCCCGCCTCGTAATTGCCGCATTCGACCGCTTGCTTGCCGGCGCCCGGCGCGTGCAAACCATTGCGATGAGCGGCCGGGTCAAATCGTGCCCTTGGTCCTATGCATGCGCCGTAGATGCGGGCTTGGAGATCAGGGAGGGGGCGTCGGGTCTGCCGCACCGGAGGGCTTTGCGTCTTCGGTGCTCGTCACGTGTGAAGTCTGGCTCTTTTTTCATCCCGCTCACGTGATGCCGGGTGATGGCAACAGCGTTGACCGGGTTCGACCGTGTCCCTAATGAACACCTACCACCCAAGCTGTCGCTCCGAATGGAGTTTCCGGGCCGAAGCCCAGGGCCAGTTCCCAAGGAGCGGGGCAACACTCGGGCGAGGCTCCGGGGTGTCCGCGTTTTCAGGCACCAACCAGATCTTCTTCTGCTTTGAAGGTGCCTCATTCCGAGGCGCCTAATGGACAGCGACATGATTCATGTCAAGAGGCGCGCGTCACCCCCAGCCAAGCTACCGCTCCGGCTGGAGCACCGCGCGCGATTTGGTAGGTTGCGGCGACACTGCTTCGAGACTGGGTCTTCGATGATTGAGCGCGAGAGAATGATGAGGCCGTCGCGCCCCACGCTGGCGCGCCGTTTCACGGCCGTGGTCACGGCCTTGGCGGTTTGCGGGATGGGCCTGCCGGCGCGCGCCCAGCCGGCTCCGGAAACGGTCGGTCTGCCCATCATCCGCGATGCGGAAATCGAGCAGTTGCTGCGCGACTACACGGAACCGATTCTGCGCGTCGCTGGCCTGACCCAGCAGAACGTTCATGTCGTCATTATCAACGATCCGACATTTAACGCCTTTGTGGCCGACGGACGGCGGATCTTCGTCAATGTCGGCGCGCTGCGGGAATCGGAAACGCCGAACCAGATCATTGGGGTGCTTGCCCACGAAACCGGCCATATTGCCGGGGGACATCTGCAACGCATGCGCGAGCAATTGGCCAGCGCGCAAACCGCGGCGATTGTCGCCATGCTGCTCGGGGTTGGCGCCGCCGTGGCCGGTTCAAGGTCGCCGTCGGGCGACATGGGAGCGGTGGCGGGCGCCGCCCTGACGGGCCCCCAGGAGGTGATTCGCCACACCCTGCTGTCTTACGCGCGTCAGCAGGAGGAGCAGGCCGACCGTGCCGGTGTGAAATTCCTCACCGCGACCGGACAGTCCGCCAAGGGCATGTACGACACCTTCAAGCGCTTTGCCGCCCAGGTCCAATTCAGCCTCAACTACATAGACCCGTATCTACAAACCCACCCGATGCCGATGGAGCGCGTGGCGGCACTGGAGGAGGTCGCCAAGAGCAGCCCGTATTGGGACAAGAAAGATCCGCCGGAACTGCAACTGCGTCACGATCTCATGCGGGCGAAGCTTGCCGGCTTCATTGACCGGCCCGACACCGTGGCGCGGCGCTACCCGTCGAGCGACCAGAGTTTGGCGGCGCGCTACGCGCGGGCGATCAGCGCCTATCGTCACGGCGACCTGCGTATTGCGATCGCTCAGATCGATGGGTTGATCCAGGCTCAGCCACACAATCCGTATTTCTACGAGCTCAAGGGGCAGGCCTTGATGGAAAATGGGCACGCGCCGGAAGCATTGGGACCGCTTCGCCATGCCGTGTCGCTTGCCCCCAATGCCACGCTGATCCGCATGCTGCTCGGCCAGGCCCTGGTGGCAACCAGCGACCCGAAGAACGCCGACGAAGCTATTCCAATGCTCAAAACCGCACTCGCCCGGGAACCTGATGCACCTGACTCTTACAGTCAGCTGGCAATGGCATACGGACGCAAGGGCGACCTTGCCGAGGCCGACCTCGCCTCTGCGCAGGCTGCTTTTGCGCGTGGTGACTTCAAGACCGCACGCGAATTGGCCGCCCGCGCCAAAATCCGTTTTCCGACCGGTTCGCCCGGTTGGGTCAAGGCGGACGATATCGTAACATTTAAGCAGCCGGCCGGATTGGCGCGCCGAAACTGATTACAGCAGGAAGGACCCCCGATGACATTCTCTCTCCGCTGGGCTGCCGCGGCGGCCATGACCGTGCTCTTGCTGGCCGCTGCGCCCAGCCGCGCCGAGACCTTCTCGGCCGACCAGCGCACCGAGATCGAACACATCATCAAAGACTATCTCGTGGGCCATCCCGAGGTGCTGCAGGATGCCATGAACGAACTTGAGAAGCATCAGGCGGCCGCCGACGCCGAAAAGCATCGCACCATCATCAAGGAGCAGAGCGACAAACTGTTTAGTTCACCGCGGCAGGTCACCATCGGCAATCCGCAGGGCGACGTCACTTTGGTGGAGTTCTTCGACTATAATTGCGGATATTGCCGCCGCGCCTTGAGCGACATGCTCAGCCTCATGAAGGACGATCCGAATCTGCGGGTCGTGCTCAAGGAATTCCCGGTGCTTGGCCCAGGTTCAGTCGAGGCCGCCCAAGTAGCGGTGGCGGTGCGAATGCAGGACAAGACCGGCAAGAAATATCTGGAGTTCCACCAAAAGCTGCTCGGTGGCCGCGGTCAGGCCGACAAAAATCGGGCGCTGGCGGTCGCCAAGGACGTCGGGCTCGACATGTCGCGCATCGAAAAGGACATGGCCAGCGACGAGGTCCGTGCCACCATTGACGAGAACCTCAAGGTGGCGGACCTGCTCGGCCTTAATGGGACGCCGAGCTATATCGTGGGGGACGAGGTGGTCGTGGGTGCCGTGGGCCTTGACGCTCTCAAGAGCAAGGTTGGCGCCGCGCGCAAATAGCCAGGGCGCGCGCTGCTGAGGCAGCGATGTTAACACCCGTTGCGCTTCGGGCTTCCCCTTAACGCAGCGGGCTCCTATAAAGCGCGGACGCGCCGGCGAGCGGCCGGTCCAGTGATCCCGAAATCTTGCCGTCACAGTCAGATGTCGAAAACCATCTACGTCATTAACGGACCGAACCTCAATCTGCTCGGCACGCGCGAGCCGGAGAAGTACGGCCGCGCGACGCTTGCCGAGGTCGAAGCGCTGTGCCGTGATACGGCCGCGCGCTTTGGTCTGACGGTGGTGTGTCGACAGTCGAACCATGAGGGCGCGATCATCGACGCTTTCCACGAGGCCTTTCACGACAAGGCGGTCGGCATCGTGTTCAATCCGGCGGGTCACACGACGACGTCGGTTGCCATTCTCGACGCCATTCTGGCGGTCGGCATGCCGGTCATTGAAACGCATATCACCAACATTCACGCCCGCGAGGCCTTTCGCCACGACTCCTATGTGTCGCGCGTCGCCCGCGCGGTGATTTGTGGCTTCGGCGTTCAAGGCTATGCACTTGCGGTGATTGGACTTGCCGCGATGGTCGGAGCTGAGGCGCAGAAATAATAATCAGGAGCCCAGCGCGGCCCGTTTGAGGACAGCCGGATGCCGGACGACAAGATCGCCATCGATCGAGACCTGATCCGCGAGCTTGCCGGCTTGCTCGATGAGACGGGTCTGACCGAAATCGAGATCGAGCGCAACGGCGTGCGAATTCATGTGGCCCGCCAGATAACCTCGCTGACCGCCGCGGTGCCGGCGATGCCGCCGGTCTCGGTCGGACACCCGGCCGCTCCGGCGAGCGCACCGGTGTCCACGGCAGCGGTCGACCCCGCCAAGCATCCGGGCGCGGTAACCTCGCCCATGGTCGGCACCGCCTATCGGG
>Ga0187783_10002806_pt1 | contig 12906 bp, 7 predicted proteins | sample 1015_SJ02_MP02_2_FD_132471 | JGI IMG/M metagenome (GOLD analysis project Ga0187783, IMG submission 132471) | Tropical peat soil microbial communities from peatlands in Department of Meta, Colombia - 1015_SJ02_MP02_20_MG | ecosystem: Environmental > Terrestrial > Soil > Wetlands > Peat | place...
TTGTTCGGCCCGTAGGATCGACTTCGATGAGCAACGCCGCACACGCCAGGAGAAGTACTTCGATTTCGGCCCCCGCTGGCGGAGCCTCAGGTCATTGCATATCGGAGAACGGGAAGCTCTGGCTGAATTGCAATTAGGAGGGAACTTTGCCGCAGATTTAAACACTTGGCAGCTGCACCCGGCCATTCTTGATCTTGCAACCGGATCATCGCTCTATCTGATCAAGGGCTACGAGAATTCGGATACGATGTACTTTCCACTCTCCTACAAACGGATTTCTTTCTTTCGCCCTATCCCCGGCAAGGTCTACAGCCACATCCGGTGCCCTCAAGAGAACACAAGTCAGCGCGAAATCGCCACCTTCGATCTCACCTTGATGGACGAAAAGGGTCGGGTGTTGGCCGAGATTCATGAGTTTTCTCTGCGCCGAATGGCGACGGAGGCGGAGAGCCTTGTTGCGGTGGCGAACCGCCGATCCGCCGAAGGGTACAACGAGGCTATTGAGGTCAGTGCCGATCATGGAATTACCTCGCAGATTGGAATTAAGGCGCTGGACCAGATTCTCTCCGGGGATCTGCGATCGAACCTCATCATCCATCGCGGGGAGCTTTCGGCAAAACTACCGGTTTCACAAGCGCCCTCGAGTCACGCGGTTGCCGCTAAAGCGGACGGCGGGGTCGAAACAGTACTGGCCGAGTGGTGGCAAGAACTGTTGGGCATCGAGAGAGTCGGCCATGATGACGACTTCTTCGACCTCGGCGGTCACTCCCTCATTGCCGTGCGCTTGTTCAGCAAGATCAAAAAGACATTCCGTGTGGATCTGGCCCTTTCCACTTTGTTCGAATCGCGCACGATTCGACAACTGGGCAACTTGATCCGGCAAGTCGGCACATCTACTTCAAGCCACATCCAGAAGGCTGACGCTCCAACCGTGGTTCCGATTCGTTCACAAGGGTCGCGCTTGCCTCTCTTCCTGATTTCGGGTTTGGGGGGTGCGGTGATCAAATTCCACACTCTAGTCCGCCATCTCGGCGAGGACCAGCCGGTCTACGCGCTGCAACCTCAAGGCATTGATGGGAAGAAACCTTTCCTGACTCGCATTGAAGACATGGCCGCGTATTATATCGAGCAGGTCAAGAACGTCCAACCCCAAGGTCCCTACTGTTTGGCTGGCTACTCATTTGGAGGATATGTCGTTTTTGAGATGGCGCAACAGCTTCACGCTGCTGGCGACACTGTTGCCCTGCTAGGGTTCCTCGACACGATCGAATACCAATATCAGGAGCGACTCCGCCGACTATCGGGAGTTCGATGGGAGCGATGGCAGATGCGCATCAACCGGTTCAAAAATGGAGGCCAAAACTATGCGAAGGGCGCAGCCCGATCTTTTGTCGGGAGAGTGGCATACCGCGTTTTCGGAACACTCCATCGTCCCCTTCCCCAAGGTTTCAGCAAGCTGCATTGGGTTAATGGGTTTGCGATGAGCCAGTATCGGCCGACGGTCTATCCAGGACAGCTCATCATCTTCCGTTCAGTCAATCGCGAAGTAAGCTTCGAGAACGATGAACTGCTCGGGTGGGGTGGCATGGCCGCCCGAGGGATTGAGGTTTGCGACGTAACGGGAGCCCACCTTGAGATGCTCTACGAACCGAATGTGCGCATTCTCGCCAAACAACTGCGATCGCGCCTGGATCACGCACAAGCTAAGGCCCATAACACGCCTCCTTCGCAAAGTGCCGAGATCCTCGCCAGCCGCTGATCGTTTCCTGCCGACTCTGCTTTGTGTTCAGAGCCAGGGTGCATTTGCACTTGGTGGATCGTTCAGAACGTGGGCTGCTCCAGAGCTCTTTTTTCTCTCGTTGATTAATGCTGACGCCCGACAACTCAACCCTGTCCCGAACCAGACAAGTGTTGATCTGGCGTTGCTCAGGGTCCGCGCGAGCCGTCGCGGGTTATTCTTAATGTGAGCAAGACGATGTCCTCCGAAGAGGAAAAGAAAGTCTGGGAGACCGCTATTCGCGAGGTTCCTTTGAGGCCACGCGAAGTGCACGTCTGGCGCGTCCGCCTTTGCCAACCAGAACCAGTCATTAGAAATTTGCGCACGTTCCTTTCTCATGATGAATCGCTGCGAGCTGAGCGCTTTCGTTTTAAACGTGATCGCAATAGTTTTGTAATTACCAGAGGCGCCCTCCGCACAATTCTCTCTAGCTACTTGGATGTTGAGCCGAATGAGCTAGTATTCGCGTACGGTCCAAAAGGAAAGCCCCGTCTGGCATTTATGCGAAAAAACTACCGGTTAAATTTCAATGTCTCCCATTCACACGAGTTGGCTCTTGTTGCCATAGCAAATGGGCTAGAAGTTGGAATTGACATTGAGCGTATTCGTGAGGATTTCGCGACAGACCAAATCGCAAAGCAGTTTTTCTCCTCTCAGGAACTGTCGAGCATTCGGAATGTTACAGGCGGGAAGAGGGCAGAGTTCTTCTTTGACTGCTGGACGCGCAAGGAAGCATACATCAAGGCAGAAGGGCAAGGACTTTCGATCCCCTTGAACAGTTTCAGCGTTGCTTTTAGCTCCGGTGAAAGCATCCAGTTGCAGCACGGGAACGATATCGATTGCCGGGAAACTATATGCTGGGAGCTTTTTGAGCTACTTCCAGGACCGGAGTACAAGGCCGCCCTTGCAGTACAACGTGGTGCAAGCGCGCTCAGGTACTTGGAATGGATCTTCCCAATGGCAAGTCGTCTTAGTTCAGTGTAAACGCGCTATTGGAAATGAACCGTCCCGAGATGGAAGCACGCTTCGCGACAGCGCCGTGGATGCGAGTGTCGGCCCGGCGCTCTTCCCAGCGGTCCAGATAGGCTTGCTTCTTCCAGGCTTTCGAAGCGACAAACCCTTCAGGGGTGTTTTCTGCGCATGGCCCACCCCAGACTCGACTTTGCCTTTGGCGAAAAGCGTCTAGTGCAGACCGTGCTAAAAGAGCGTCTAACAAAACTCAACCCATCCGTGGAATCAACCAGTTCCAGTCCAAGCCATGGACCAGGTCACCACTAGGAGGTCAGCAGCGGCGCGAATCCCATTTCTCGGGCAGACCAAGCGGTAGGTGCGCTTGTTCCCTCTTTTCCTTCAGACGCGGACTACGTTGCGAACGCAGCCTGTCGATACTGTGCCTGAGTGTTGCTCATTGGTCTATAAAGGGGACTGGAAAAAGTGTTCCCAGACGGCATTCGAGTTAACACTCTAACGGATCAGTAAACCAACACCGATCGGCGTCGCGTACCGCCGGGCGCTAGTTTTTCGTCGACGGTTTGAGATCCCGTGGAGAGCTGAACCGCAGCGATCCGGCGATACAACTCTGCCAACAATATTGAGGCCTTGCGCGACCCTCGGCGTGGCTGGCCCTGTATTCGAAGATAGGCTTTGCCTTGAAAGTAATCGTAGCTTCGGAAACAATTCGGCAGCAAGGCTACTGAGGTTGAACTCTGCGAACGAAGGGATCGAAATTCTCCATCAACCAGACATCGGATTTCTGGTCACCGGCGCTTACTACAATCCGGCGTCCGTCCGGGCGGAGGGTGCCATAGTCGTAAATGACTGGTTCGCGCAGAGTCGCCAGCGAGGTAACTTCATGCGGACTCGTTAACCGGACTTTGGCAATTTCCCCTTTTCTGTCTTCTGTTCCTCGCATCGCGTACACATACTTTCCGTCGGGAGACCACCCAAAGGGATAGGCCCAGCCTGCCAGCACAAGGTTTTCAGAATACGGATCGAGAGAAACAATCCAGAGCCCGCGGTCGGGCCGGTTTCCGCTGTACCGGTTCCAATAGACGGCCACTCTTTTGCCGTCAGGCGAAAACACTGGCCTGTAGGGGAGGTAGCCTAACAATTCATTGTGCTGAATCAGGGGAGTTTCCGCCTGAGTCTTGTCATTGTACCGCAGGAAGTTTCTAAGCCCGGCTTTCTGATAGACAATGTCAGTGCTCGGCCACCAGGAAAGATAGTAGTTCGTAGTGGAGGCGTTTGTTTTCTCCAACATCGTAGGCGTGCCGCCATCCGAGGGGATGAGCCACACTTTGTGCGTGCCGTTCTGATCGCTGGTGAAGGCAATATGCTGCCCGTCCGGGGACCAGCCTGGACTGCTCGTCATGGCGTGTTCGAAAAAAGTAAGCTGGACGGGGTCACCGCCCGCGGTGGGCATTTTGAATAGGTTCGTTTCTTCGTTGGTCGGTCCCAGAGGAAACGCGATCCATCGTCCGTCAGGCGAAAAGGCAGGCGCGCCGTAGTAGTAGGTGCCCGAAGTGAGCGGGGCGACCTCCGCCTGTTGCGTCTTACCTTCAGGCGGGAGCTTGATTTCCCAGAGGTTGGAACTGCCTAACTCGCGCGTGTACGCGATGCGAGAGCCATCTGAGGAGATTGAGAAGGAGTCGCCAGTCTGCAGGCCCGAGGTAAGTGTGACCGGCTTAGCTCGGGGCGCCGCAACAGAAAGCCTGGAGAGTTCCTTTGTGCTGCCTTTTCCGAGCAGATAGTAAATGAAGTCCCCATTGGGAGACCAGCGTGCCGCGGCGATCCTCTCGCTTGTTTCAAACAGCGTGAGCTGACCGCTGCCATCAGGCTTGAAGACCCGGAGCTGATATTCATTAGCGTTCTTCAGGACCACTAGAATTGCCGGAGCACGGGGAGAACAGTCAAGGTCGTCAAGCCAGTCATATTCCGATAGGGGTACTTTCCTCACCTCGCCTGTGAACTTGTTGACCAAGTGGACGCCTTTGAAACCCAATTCCGTGTCAAGAGCGGTCACAATCTGGCCCCCATCAGACGTGAGCCAGCAGCTGTATCCCCCATAGCTGATGGGGCGTACAACCCCGCCCAAGCGAGGAACCACAAAGAGTCCCCAGCTCTTCGCCGTGGGTTCTCCTTTGTAAGGATCGGGATCGGACTTGAAAAACAGCACTTCCGAGCCGTTCGGAGACCAATGTGGCCGGTGAATAAGGGTGGCCCACGCAAGCTCGATTTTGGAACCGCTTGAATCCTGCACCATCAACTCGTTTGGCTTGCCAGACTTCCTGGTTACGTAAGCCACCAGGCTCCCATCCGGCGAAATCGCTGGATCGTAGGCATCCCCAAGAAATGTGAATTGCTTGTGGACAGTCTGGACATGGACGGCAGGAGTTGGGCGGAGAATTGGATAGAACATCGCACCTAGCCCCGCGCACACCACGAAGACGGCCAGCGCTATCCACCAACCTTTTGGCGCGACAGATTTGCCCACTTTGAGAGCCACAGCTAAAGGTCCACGCCCTATTGCTTCGTTGAACCCCGAACTCTCCGAGAGTGCTTCGATCGCGAATGCAAGGTCGGATGCTGACTGGAACCTTTGCTCTGGGCTCTTTTCCAGGCAGCGGTGGACTACTCGTTGCAGAGCAGGAGGGATGTTGGGTGTAACCTCCGAGATCGCTTGCGGGTCTTCGTTCAGGATCGCACTCATGATCTCGGCCGAGGTCGGCTTTCGGAATGCCTGCTTGCCCGTCAGCATTTCGTACAGGATGGCGCCGAATGAGAAGACGTCGGTGCGGTGGTCGGCCGGTTGCCCTCGCACTTGCTCCGGGGACATGTAGCAGACCGTGCCCATGACGACGCCGGGCGCGGTTTCTCCACGCATCGCCGTGGCGCTTTGCTCCGATCCTGGCGGCATCTGCGAGAGCTTCGCTAATCCGAAGTCGAGAATCTTTACCCGGCCGTCTTTGGTCACAAACAGGTTCTCCGGCTTCAGATCGCGATGGACGATGCCTTTCTCGTGCGCGGCGGAAACACCCCTCGCGATCTGCACGCCGTAGTCAATCGTCTTGCGAACGATGAGCTTCCCGCGCTTCAATTGCTCGCGCAGCGTCTCGCCCTCCAACAGTTCCGAAACGAGATATGGCGCGCCTTCGTAGGTGCCCATCTGATAGACCGCCAAGATATTGGGATGGTTCAGCGCCGCCGCCGCTTGCGCTTCCTGCTCGAATCGGCGGAGCCGTTCTTTCTCCGCGGAAAAAAACGACGGCAGTACTTTCACCGCTACATCCCGACACAAGCGCGTATCTCGCGCCCGATACACCTCTCCCATACCGCCTGCTCCGATTAGTGATTGAATCTCGTAGGCCCCCAGACGGGCGCCCTTTTCGAGCTGGACTCGAGGTGGTTGAGATTGCAGGAAACTGGTTCGCGCTTGGTCGTCTGCCGCCAGCAGAGACTCCACTTCACGGCGCAAGCTGTTATCCGAAGCGGCGGCTCGGTCCAGATAGTCGCGCCGCTTTCCAGGGTCCAGAAGGAGGGCCGCTTCTAGCACGCTTTTGACCTGCTGCCAGCGTTCGGCGTTCACGACGAGACATTCCTGTTCATTTGCCGGAACAACCACGCCCGCGCTGAGGCCCACGATCTCTCCACCGTCGTGTGCGATACGGAGAGAACCTCAGCGGTTTCAGCGATCGATAGCCCGCCGAAGAAACGCAACTCCACGATGCGGCTCTGCTGGGCGTCCATGCGCGCAAGCTCCTTGAGGGCTTCGTCGAGATCAACCAAGTCCACTTCCTTCGCGGGAAGTCTTATGGCTTCATCGAGCGCGAGCTTGAATCCCCCATCGCGTTTCTTTGAGCGATGTCTGCGAGCGTAGTCCACCAGAATCTGTCGCATCAACTGGGACGCCACCGCGAAAAAGTGTTCGCGGTTCTTGAAGTCCACCTCACCCTCAACCAGGCGGAGATAGGCTTCATGCACAACCGCCGTACTTTGCAGCGTGTGATCGGAGCGCTCGCGGCGTAGGTAGTTGTGTGCGACATGGCGCAGTTCGTCGTACACGAGCGGCATCAGGGAGTCGAGCGCTGCCTGGTCGCCTTCTCGCCATCTTCGAAGCAGCTCACTGAAAGGGTTAGAGGTGGTTTCAGACACGAGCCATCCCTGTCTGCGGACCCGGCCTCGCAGAAGTCTTCGAGAACATACCCCAATTCCTGCCCTAAATCAACTTGATGAAAACATGGACTTTATAGACCCAGGCCTGACCTTTTCCTGAAAAAGATCTCACGTTCTCTGAGGGAGTTGACCCGTTTTTTGCGCTTCTTCTCAGTAGACGGGCGAGAACGGACTTCACCCATCGACAGGAGAAAGCTCATGAAACGCAAAACTGCACAAACAGCATTGGCAGTTGTTTTCGCAATTGGTTTGATCGCGAGCATGGCAGCACCAGCGCACGCCGGGGATCATTCTTGCTCGCTGGCTGGCGCGGCGGGCAACTGGTCCATTACGGATCAGGGGACCGTAGTTGGAGTCGGCCCACGGACCGCGGTTGGTGTCTTCACCCTGGGGGAAGACGGAAAGCTCACCAACGGCGTTGCCACTTCGAGTTTGAATGGCAGCATCGCAGACGAGACCCTTTCCGGAACCTACAAGGTGAACAGCGACTGCACCGGCACCATCAACGCCACGATTTATTCGTCGGGGACGGAGCTCTTCGTTGTGACGTTGAACGTAGCCTTTGACGACGACATGAGGGAGATGCGTGCCATCTTCACGTCGGCGACGGAGCCCAATGGAACGGTCTTGCCGACCGTCATCAACCTTCAGGGACGGAAGCAATAAGGCCGGGCGACTCATCTTGGCCGCACGTGCCGCGCCGCAGTTTGAGAGAAGTCCTTGAACGTACCACCTCGGGACGTTCCCCCGTCCCAGTTTTTGCAATGACTCGCAAGACATCGAAGGGGGTGGCCCCGATTCGCGAAGCGGTGAAACAGAGACAGAACAGTTAAGTCGGAGAGGCAAAAGGGGGAGGCTTGATATGAATACGAAGAATCTTGTGGCGCTGCTGCAGATTTTGCTGTGCGCGGTCTTGATCGTCAGCCATCTGGGATGTGGCTCGTCGGGCGCAGCCCCTCCCGCGATCAGCGTGTCGCTCTCAAAGATCATGGCGACAGTAGAAATTGGAGCGACGTCGCAGTTCACGGCGAATGTCGCCAATGACTCGGCGAACATGGGAGTCCACTGGAGTGTGTCGTGCTCCGCACCACCCTGCGGCAGCGTCTCGCCGACATCCACCGCCAGCGGCGCACCAACGACTTACACGCCACCGAACTCGCAGACGAGCGCTCTCACGGTTAAACTGACAGCGACGTCAGCCAGTGACGCCACGAAGTCGGCTACCGCGACGATTACCGTTCCGGCGCTCACAGTCAGCCTTTCGTCCACTTCGACGACCTTGCAACCCGGGGCGCAGGCACAGTTCTCCGCGACTGTGACAAACGATGGAGCGAACGCAGGAGTGAACTGGACGGTATCGTGTCCGCAAGGTCCGGCAACGTGCGGCAGCGTTTCTCCCAGCTTCACAGCAAGCGGCGGGACGGTCACTTATACCGCTGGGACAGTGCCGCCATTCGGGGCCACCATGCCCGTGACCCTCACGGCAACTTCGGTAACTGACTCAGCTGCGGCCGCTTCCGCAACCATCACCATTCCCGGGATCGTGATCACCATTTCGCCGAATAACCCGTCGGTACAATCCGGAGGGACGCAGCAATTTGTTGCGACGGTCACCGGCGATCCAAGCAACGGCGGGGTAACCTGGCAAGTCGTCGCTCCCCACCAAGTGTGCAACCCTCTCAACCGCAACCATTGTGGTCCTGTAGGCTACAAAGCTTGCGCCAGTTGCGGAGCTGTCTCTCCGTCCAGCGCGGCAAGCGGCGCGCCCGTTACCTACACGGCTCCTGGGACCGCGCCTGCCGCCGCCTATATCGAGGCCACTTCCGTCACGGACATCGGAGCATGGACCGTGGTCCCGATAAACGTCCTGCCGATTTCGGTTGCCGTGTCTCCCAGTCCAAAAAACGTGGCATTGAGCTCCATCCAGCAGTTTGCTGCCGCCGTGACGAACGACGCGACAAACCGCGGCGTGACCTGGAGCCTCACGCAGAACGGTGCGGCCTGCTCGCCCGCTTGCGGCACGATCACCCCAACCACGACCGCGAGTGGCGCAGCCGTTAACTACACAGCGCCTGCAAATCCTCCCATGGTCCCTTCATTGATGCTAACCGCGACTTCGGTCGAGGACGGCACAAAATCTGCCGGCGCGAGCGTTTTGCTGACAGACGCGAACGGCACGCTGGCATGCACCGCAGGCTCGGGACAGGAATCTCTGCTTGAGGGTCAGTACGCATTTCTGTTGTGGGGCTTTGATACGGCAGAAAATGTTGCCACCGCGGGCAGCTTCACTGCCGACGGTAAGGGCCACATCGCGGGCGGTGAGGTGGATTCTCTCCATTCGTACAGCGGGTCTTCGCTGGGGGATGCCGGAATTACCGCTGCGGGTAGTTTGTATGCGGTCGGGCAGGATCATCGCGGCTGCTTGATGTTGTCGAACTCAGCTGGGAGCAGCATGTTTTTCGAATTTGCCCTGGGTTCGATTAATTCCAGCAGTATTGCAACCAAGGGACACGTGATTGAATTCGACGACACAGCGACTGAGGGCTCTACATGGGGGACCGGAACGCTGCGGCTGCAGGATCCGACCTCATTCTCAGCTCGCACGTTCAACGGCGGCTGGGTCTTTGGACTGGCCGGCGTCGGCGGCGTGGAGGGCCAGGCCGCAATGGCTGGAGCCATTACCCCTGACGGCACTTCGACAATTACGGGAGGCACTTTCGACTTCAACAGCACCGGGACCCTTACCAGCGATATCCCCTTCACGCCAGCCACGCCATTCGCTTGCTGTTCAGCTAACGGACGGGGAACCATTGGGACCGGCACGTTGCAGGATAACGGCGGCGCGTGGGTGCCCCAACTCACCATGTACATGATTGATAGCAACGACGCCTTCCTGGTTGGCACCATTCTTTATAACCCGGATAACAACTGCTGCGAGGCTACCGACGCCCTCTCTTTAGCTGGTGGCGAGGCATTTGCTGCGCCAGGACCGTTCTCGAATGCGTCGCTCAATGGAGCTATGGTCTTTCGGAGTGGCGGAATCAACACGGTTGATATCGGGATGGAAAACGCCGATGGATCCGGCAATCTGACCGGCACGGACTCCCTGAACAGTAGCGGCACCTTCACCACGACCAACACCGCATTTACGTACTCCGTCGGGTCGAACGGGCGAGTGACGCTTACCGGAGGCGCTACGCCGCCGGTCCTGTATCTCTACGGCACGAATCAAGGTTTGCTCCTGGGCACCGGCTCCAATGTAACTGTGGGCGCTTTCGAACCTCAGGCTGGGGGCCCGTTCAGCCAAGCTTCGTTATCCGGCGCATATATGCTCGGCAGCGAGACTCCTGCGTCAAACCTGCAATTGGTTTGCGAATGCCTAACCTTTGAATCGGGAGCACTCACGGCTGACGGAAATGGGAACGCCTCTGGGACCACGGATCAGGTGGGCCCGTCGGGCCTGGCCGACAACCAGAGCCTGAACTTTACTTACTCGATCGCAGCGAACGGAACCGGCAACGCGGGCAGCGGCACTACGGCGATTATGATTTCGCCTAACAAGCTAGCCTATTTCAACAATACCGACCCGAATCCGACGATTACCGTGGTGGAGAAATAGGAAAGAGAGGAGGGACTGGTTCATAGTTAATCGAGTCCAAGAGCATTCAATCAATGGCGGACGCCATGACAGAAAACAATGCTATGCAAGGGCTTCTAGAGTCCTCCCCTGCACGCACATCCTTCTGTACGGACGCCATGGCTGTCGTCGCGCTTCTCTTGGCTCTTATGCTTTTGGGAGGGTGCAGCGGAAGCAATTCGTCCACTCCTCCGCCCTCAGCCGTAACCGGAGTAAGTCTGGCGACAAATCCCCCGGGCATGTCGTCAGTCAATCCGACGGGAATGGTCCAGCTCGTTGCTACAGTCACGAGCGTCGGGCGTCCCGACACTAACGTCAATTGGGCGGTCAACGGCGTGCCAAACGGGAATTCGGCAGTTGGAACAATCACAGCGACAGGGACGGACACAGCGTTGTATACCACACCTGCCACCGCGGCCAATCCCGCGTCGGTCAACATTACGGCGACTTGCGCGGCTGACTCATCCAAGTCCGCGAGCCTGGTGGAGGCAATCCAGAGTTGCACGTTGAATGGGACGATTGGATAGTCGCCCCAGCGCCCTACGTGCCGCCTTCCGGTTCCACATGCGACGTTTCTGACGTGAGGAAGTCTCGGGAGGTTTTTGGGGGCGTGATTGCGCCATCAGTACGCGCCCAGCGGAGCCGCCTTTTAAGTCCGCTGCGTTTGCCAATTTCGCCATCCCGGCTTGGCGTTTATTTTAGCTGATCTCACAGTGGCCAGCGCGCTCCGAAGGGCAACCCAAGCTTCGCTATGCTCGGATGGCAGCACCGGCATCTGCCGTGGCAGATGGAATCGCGCGCTGTTTCCGTAGCGCTTCGTGGAACTCCTCCGTGGCCAGCGGTTCCGACGAATAAAAGAGTTGAAGCAGCGGATCCTCGAGGTCTGGGGGTATCGGTTTCGTGGAAATCGATTCTGTTTCCAAGCCCTCAGGCTGTACGAACAATTCGGGCAGCAAAGTCCGATTTTCGGTGAGCACGCCGAGAAACTTCTCCACGGCGGCCCGATTTTCCTGGGTGCCCAGGGTGAATTCGACGCCCATTCCCTTGTCGGGATGCATGACGCGTACGATGCCCTGAGCGTGTAATTCTGCGCCGCCTGCGCGCATCGAGAGCGTCACTCGGGTGGCAACCGGGAACGGCGAGGCAATCTCGAGGTAACATCCTCCAAGGCTCAAATCGGTCAACTGGCAGCGGATCGGAGGATCGTCCTGCTCGATTTCGGGAGAATTCCGCTTCAGCCATTCCTTCAGCTCGCGAGCGGATTCGGGTGGAGTCTGAACGAAGCGAAGACCGGCTTGCCGGCTCGCTCCCTCCCAAGCAAATTCGGCCGCAATCTCCAGCGGATGGTTGTTTCCGGGCAGCGTAAAGCTGATTTGCAGCGGATTCGTGGGACGGCGTCCGTGCGCCATGCTCACCGCCATCCCTCCTTCGCTGAGGTCAATGGTGTTGACTTTCATGTTGCCGCCGATTCCCATGGTGCGGACAACCACCGCAATCTGCACGGGAACGCGAGCGTTCCGGCGGCGTTCGCTCTTCATGAGGGCGCGCGCGGCGCGAAAACTGGATTTGGCCCGTTCGCTGGAAACCGGCTTGTAGAGCACAAAGTGCGCTCCCAGGCTAAAAATCGCCTTAAGTCCGATTATTGGATCGACAATGGCAACGGCCACAGCTTGCTTGTTGCAAGGGGCGGTGCGGGCGCTACGCAGGACTTCCGGCGCGCCATCTGCAACACAGTCCACAATAATCGCCTCATATCTTTGGCGGGTTAGCCTTCGCAAGGCAGAGTCCGAATTGGAACAGAGCTCAATCTCGATCTCAAGGTCGCCGAGTACGCGACGCAGCACGCGCACAATCTTCTCGTCCGAACACAACACCAGGGATTTCAGGGTCATAGCTGCGTCTGTTTTGAGCAAGCGTCGGTCTTAAAGAACTTGCTGCTCAGAGCTTCCGGTCGAGGGCAACCGGCCGCTAGGGCCTGGTAGGCCGGATTCCCCCTCCTGCACTCTATGTCCATCGATCGGAGCGTTCAACGTCTCACCCCCCACCCCTGATTACGCAGGTAACCTGATTTGCTCCTTTCGGTTTCCAAATGGATCATAATAAAGAGCTTGGGGAGGGTTTGCCTGGAATGGGGAGAATCCCACCCCTGCAACTGAACTAACTCTCACATTTACAATGTTTTACGATTATTTGAGGCTGTTCCTACCGGCAAATTTTCATTGACTTTGAGGTTCAATTGACCCTAAGATATTTAGTCTCCGATTAGGTCTAAGGCCGCCGCTTTGTAGGATCGTCCAAGCCCTTGGTTTGTCCACATAAA
>Ga0187783_10002807_pt1 | contig 12906 bp, 6 predicted proteins | sample 1015_SJ02_MP02_2_FD_132471 | JGI IMG/M metagenome (GOLD analysis project Ga0187783, IMG submission 132471) | Tropical peat soil microbial communities from peatlands in Department of Meta, Colombia - 1015_SJ02_MP02_20_MG | ecosystem: Environmental > Terrestrial > Soil > Wetlands > Peat | place...
CGCACGTTTCCGCGGAAACGTTGGCCGCCAAGCTTGCCGAACAATACAAGGACTCCGGCATCGGCTCCGCGCGGGCGCTGGCCGCGAAACTCGCCCCGCTCGCAGGCGATGAGCGGGCCCAGGCCGAGACCCGCCTGTACGCCGTCACCCGCGATTACCGCCTAGTCCAGCGCCTGCTGCCCTTCTACCGGATCATCCGCCAGGACCTGCGCGGCGACCCGATCGTGATCCTGCCCGGCGCCCTCTACGTCACCGAGTCGGCTCTGCGCGCCAGCACCGGCACCCACTACACCCCCAGGTTCCTCGCCGAACAGGTCGCCGAAGGCGCCCTGGAGCCCTTGGTCTACTCCCCCGGCCCGCTCCAGACCGCCGACCGTTCCCAGTGGAAACTCCGCCCCGCCGAGGAAATCCTCGCCCTGAGAGTCGCCGACATCGCGATGGGCTCCGGTGCCTTCCTCGTCGCCGCCTGCCGCTACCTGGCCGGCAAGCTAATCGAAGCTTGGTCCGCCGCAGGCAACGTAGACGCCGAACTCCTCCTTGCCGAGCCCCCCGTCGAGTCCGGCCTTGCCCTTGACGTGGCCGCCGACCCCCTGATCATCAAGGCCCGCCGCCAGATCATCGAGCACTGCCTCTACGGCGTTGACATCAACCCCATGGCCGTCGAAATGGCCAAGCTCTCCCTCTGGCTAGTCTCCATGGACCCTCACCGCCCTTTCACCTTCCTCGACGACAGATTGGCCACCGGTGACTCCCTCCTCGGCATCACCAGCATCGAGCAGTTGGAGTGGATGCACCTGGACCCCCAGGCAGGCCGCAAGCTCCACCAGGGCGCCCTCCTCGACTTCATGTCCGGCGTCCAGAGCCTGATCGCCGAGATCACCGAGCAGCGCCTTAACCTGGTCGCCATCCCAGACGACACCTTCGCCGACCTAACCAAGAAACGCCAGCTCCTATCTGACGTCCAAGCCAAAACCAAGCAGCTGACCCTCTATGCAGACCTAATCGTCGGCGCCGCCCTCGCCAGCTCCGGCAAGGGAGGCTTGTGGCTGACCGGCGCCAAAATCGCCAACGAGGCCGCCACCCACAACGCGGTCGAGGAAGCCGAAGAGCAAGCGAAGACGTGGCTAGCCGTCGACCAAGCCGATGGCAGCTTTAATAGAAACCCCTTGCACTGGCCTCTCATCTTCCCCGAGGTCTTCGATCCTGCTCGCAGCGAAGGTCCCGGTTTCGACGCCATTCTGGGCAATCCTCCCTTCCTCGGCGGGCAGAAGCTAACGGGCTCGCTTGGCACCGCCTACCGTGAGTATCTAGTCGACGTAATCGGCCACGGCGTCCGTGGCAGTGCTGACCTGATTGCATATTTCCTGCTCCGAGTTCACGCCGTGCTTAACGGTCGAGGACAGACAGGTCTGGTTGCGACCAACACGCTTGCGCAAGGAGACACCCGCGAGGTTGGTCTCGACCAGGTCGTAGCAGCCGGTACCGAGATCCGGCAGGCGGTTAAGAGCAAGCCTTGGCCATCAAGGGGCGCCGTACTTGAGTACGCGGCCGTCTGGACCAGCCGCGGTCGGATCAGCCCAGCCGCAGCGCGGATTGCCGATAGCATTCCAGTGAAGCGTATCTCATCGACGCTTGAACCAGCTACGCGCGTATCTGGTAACCCAGAACAACTTGCAGCTAATGCTCACATTTCCTTCCAGGGGACGATCATTCTCGGCATGGGTTTCACACTGACAACCGAACAAGCACAGCAACTGATCACAGAGGACCCGAGGAATGCTGATGCCCTGTCCCCCTATCTTAATGGGCAGAGCCTTAACTCAAGCCCAACATGCGCTCCAGACCGTTGGGTCATCAATTTCCACGACTGGAGCGAAGATAAGGCTCGAACTTATCCAGAGCTTTACAGCAAGATACTTAAGGAGGTAAAGCCGGAACGAGACACGAACAAACGTACGGCGCGACGGGAGAAATGGTGGCAGTACGCGGAGCCAGCGCGTAGTCTCTATAAGGCAATAGCGCGGCTCGATCGGGTGATCGTGCTTACACGAGTGAGTAAGGTTGTGATGCCTCTATTGGTGGCGACTGGACCTGTATTCACACTGGACCTCGCTGTCTTTGTATCAAGTGATCCCGCTATGCTGGCAATGTTGAGCAGTGCCCCTCATTACTGGTGGGCAATATCTCGGTCTTCGTCCATGAGGACAGATTTGCGGTATACGTTGTCTGATGTGTTTGAGACTCTTCCGCGTCCACAAACCACATCGGAGATGGCAAAGCAAGGCGATCGTCTTGATAAGTGCCGGCGGGACTTGATGCTGGCCAGGCAAGCAGGGCTGACGGCTACCTACAACCTCGTACATGACCAGCGTTGTACCGACTCGGATATTGCCGAACTGCGGGGGATTCACCGGGCGATCGATGAAGCCGTGGTGCGGGCGTACGGGTGGGACGACCTGTTCGCGGCCGGGCTGGATTATGAGTTCCATGACACGCGGCAGGGGCCGCGGTACACGATCGGGCCTGTGGTGCGGCAGGAGATCCTAGACCGGTTGCTCGAGTTGAACCATGAGCGGTACGCGGCCGAGGTCAAGGCCGGGCTGCACGACAAGCGTGGGCGAAAACGGTCTACACAGAGCATTCCCGGCGATTCAGCCCTGTTCTGACTCAGAAGCTTTGCGGTTGAGGCTACTGTCGTCGCTTGGCGGGCTGGGTTGCCGACATGCCAAGTTGTAACGGTAGGACCGCATCCTGCCCTTGCCTGCCGGGCTGCCCCTGCATGATATTGGTGGTGCGGCTGGTTGCCGCTGCCCGCTGCGCAGTGATGGATATCCGTACTCACCGGAGATCGTCATGGTAGAGACCGGACCCGATGCGAAGCATGAGCCCCGGCTCAAGGCTGGTCGTGTCTTTGCGAAGCGCTACCGCATTCTCGGACCCCTCGGCGAGGGCGGCCGCAAGCGAACGTATCTGGCTGAAGATACCGTGCTCGGCCGCAAGGTTGCCCTTGCCCTGCGTAAGGAAACGGCGGAAGGCACTCCTTCCGGGGCTATGCAGGAGTGGCAGGTCCTAGCGCAGACAGGGGATAATGAGAACATCGTGACTCTGTACGACAGAGGGACCTGCGAGGGAACGGACTATATGGTCTTCGTCTACCTGGCTGGTGGCCCGCTGCGTGAGCAGCTCAAGAAGCGGGCAGACGAGAACAGGCCATTCAACGCTGACGAGATCATGAGACTCGGCAGGCAGCTGGCCAGGGCTCTGTCCCACGTGCACAAGAACGGCGTTATCCATCGGGACGTTGCCCCGGCGAATGTGTGGCTTGATAAGCGTGGGGAAGCCCGTCTGGGCGATTTCGATGCAGCCATAAGCCGCGATACTCCGCAGGATGGCGATGCTCAGCATGCGACCACCCAGGGGTACGCGGCGCCCGAGGTGGCAGCTGGCGGTCGGGCCGATGAGCGCAGCGACCTCTACTCTCTTGGTGCCGTGCTCTATGAAGCGGTGACATTCCAACGCCCACCCGGCACCGGTGATTCGGAGACCGCCAAGTCCCTAGCCGCCCTCAGGCCGGATCTTCCACGCAAGGTGCTCACTGTCATCCGCCGACTGCTTGCCGAGTCACCCGAAGACCGACCGGCCTCAGCCGAGGAGGTCGTGGAAGCACTGAAGCCGGCCCGCAATCCGCTCGACTCCGACGAGGCCTGGATCAGCACGCTGCCCTTCCCGTTGGCCTCCATCTTGTGGCTCTACCTGGCCGAGCCAGAGCCCGGCGCCAAGGTGGACTTCCTGCTGAAGTTCTTTGAGGGTCTCGCCCAGTTCGCGACAACGGTACAGCTCAGCGCATGTAAGTCGGACCAGGCGTTTTTCGAGGAGAACCGGAAGGACTGGTTCAGAACAGACGGCCGTTCCTCACACGACCTGCGGCTCGCCACTTTCGGGCTCTGGGTAGAGCTGTCGAAGCGACTCGCTATCAAAGGCCGCGACATGCTTGCGAGTCACGGCGAGGAGTCCGACCGATACCTGCGGCTATTTAGCGCATCCGACACGGAGCTAGTAGAAGCCCTCACCAGCGGTGGACTGGTCAAGATACTCGTGCACGCCTGCAACAGACGGAACCAGTGGAGTGGTCACGGCGGTGTCGCCGGTCCTCGGCAGCATCGGGAACGGCTGCTTGAACTCGAGGAGCTGCTCGCCCGCACGCGAGGCCTGTTCGCATGGTCATTTGTGACATGGGCCATGTTGAAACCAGGAACCATGACCCTTTCGGATGGCGTCTTCCATCTGACTGCCTTCGACCTGACCGGTACGAACGCCGCGTTCCGTAAGAAGCAGGTCAAGCTCAGCCACCCGCTCGACTCCGGCTTCCTGTACTTTATGAACGATGGAAGTTCGGAGGCTCTGGCGCTGGAGCCGTTTATCCGCATCATCCCGGATAGCAACACCGGCGAAGACGCCTGTTACTTCTATAGCCGCCTAGAAGGCGATCAGGTCCGCTGGGTGTCTTACCACTACCGCGGAGAGCCAGAACTGGTGCTCCCGGATCCAGACGTCATCAGATGCCTTTCAAGCCTGACACCCTGACGGCCCAGGAAGCTGCGAGAAAGTCAAGCAGCCGCTGGAGCACGCGGCCGCTCCGCCAACGTGCACATCTACCCTCTCCGAGAACCGGCGTGAAGTTCATGGTCGACGAAAGCCCTCCATCCCAGCTAGCAAAGCTGCTGACGACATCAGGCATGACGCCGCAAACGTCCGCGACCGGGGGGCGGCGAGCGCCGAGCCACACCGCACTACAGCCTATTCGCTGAGGTGTCACCACCGCCCGTTCGGTATCAATGGAATTTCACTGAGGCCGGGATAGCGGGAAGATTCATTACCCTGGGTGCGGTGGCAGGACACGCGGTAGCGACGGAGGAGCGGTGCCATGACGGAAGTTGCCGAGGGCTGGCAGCCGTCGCCGCTTGACGAGGCGCAAGAGTTCGAGGACGTTTCCTCGTACCAGGTGCGGGAGGAGCTGGTCGGGCTCATCGAGCGAGACCTGCTGGGGCCGTGGGACGGGGAGCTGGAGGTGCTACCGCCGCGTTCGGCGGGTCCGGGCGAACGGTACCTGGTCGGGCGGCTCGGGCCGCGGCACGATCCGCAGTCCGAGGCGGAGGCGGCCGGGGACGCCGTCGACACCGAGATTGCGGCGGGCGGGGACGGCTCCGACGGGGAACTGCCTGACCTGCTCACCATGCAGAACGCGGGGCGGCTGTGGGCGTCCTCGATGGGATTGTCGTGCGTGGTGGCCTCCGGCGTGGACACGCTCACGGTCACGGCGTCCTGGGGCCGGTACGGCAAGGCCGAGGTGCTGGATGACGCAGGTAACGCGCGGCGCAGCTGGAGCCGGGAGCCGGTGCGGTACGTACAGCACGTGCGATTCGCTCACGGATCGTCGCAACGCATCCCGCTGACCATGCCCGACGCCCGGCAGCCCGGGGTGTACTTGGCCGTGGACATCCGGCCGTGCCTGGACGGCTCGGATCCTGGCGCCCACATGGTCGAGCTCGGCCTGGTGAATACGCAGAACGAGCCGGCGGTCAACAAGGACACTGCCTGGCTGTTCCAGCCGAAGCTGATTGTTACCGCGGCGGTCGAGAACGAGCTGGCCGTGTTCTGCCCGATCGATGATCCGCTGGACGACCTGGCGGCGCCGGATGGCGACGCGGAGGACCGGCACCTGCGGCTGTTGTACCGGGACGAGCTCCGGCACGCCGTGGGGCGCAACGTCGCAGTGCACGCGCATGTCCGGCCGGGCGAGCGGCACGCGTACCGGCTGGAGACGACCTGGCTGCCCGCCTACGAGGTAGCGGCGACGGTTGCGCCGCCCGCCGGGGAAGGTTCGTACCTGGCCGGGGCGGAGCTGTCGATGGACGAGTTGGCCGAGGCGTCGGCCGCCCAGCTGGCGGCAGGACTCGGGCCGTTGGCGGCGGGGTACGAGGCGTGGCTAGTCGACCAGCAAACACGAGTCGCCGGGCTGCCGGAGGGGCTGCGCGCGACCGCCGAGGCAGCGATCTTCACCGCGCTGCAGTGCGCGGGCCGGATCCGGGCCGGGATCGAGCTGCTGACCTCGCCTGAGGCTCCCGGACACGAGCTGGCGCTGGAGGCGTTCCGGTTCGCCAACCAGGCGATGGCGCTGCAGCGGCGGCATACCACCATTGCGGCGAAGCGGGAGTCCGAGGGGCTGAGCTACGCCGACGCGGCCGAGGCGGTCCGGGCGCAGGGTGTGCGGGTGGCCTCGTGGCGGCCGTTCCAGCTCGCGTTCGTACTGCTGAACCTGCCCGCGCTCACCGACCCCGCGCACCCTGAACGCGTTCCTGAAGGTCATGGGGCCCTGGTCGACCTGCTGTTCTTCCCGACCGGCGGCGGGAAGACCGAGGCGTATCTGGGCCTGGCCGCCTACACCTTCGCGATCCGGCGGCTGCAGGGCGTCATCGGCAGCGGGGCGTCGGCCCGCAGCGGTGCGGGCGGAGTGGCGGTGCTGATGCGGTACACGCTACGGCTGCTCACCGCGCAGCAGTTCCAGCGCGCGGCGGCGCTGGTGTGCGCGGCAGAGGTGCTGCGGCGTTCGGCGCTGGAGGATGGTGACACACGGTGGGGGGCCGAATCGTTCCGTATCGGGCTTTGGGTGGGTGGCGCGGTGTCGCCGAACTGGTACGACGACGCTGCCGAGCAGATTTCCGAAATTCGCGACGCGCCTTCGTCGCGGCGGACCGGGGTGCTGCAGACGCTGGCCTGCCCGTGGTGCGGGACCAAGCTGATGGCCCAGCGGGACCTGCACCCGGACGACGACCGCCGGCGGATCCTGCTGTACTGCTCATCCGGCGAAGGGCCGGACCCGTGCCCGTTCTCAGAGATGAAGTCGCCGGGCGAGGGGTTGCCGATCCTGACCGTGGACGAGGAGATTTACCGGTACCTGCCGAGCCTGGTCATCGCCACGGTTGACAAGCTCGCGCAGCTTCCCTGGCGCGGGTACGCGGGCATGCTGTTCGGCCGGGTGAGTTCGTGGTGCCCGCGGCATGGCTACCGGCATGAAGACCTGGACGACAGGACGGGTTGCCGACAGAGGCATAACGAGAGTCACCTTTCGAAGCTGCCTGCTGTTACGAGCCAGCCGGTCACCAGGCTTCGTCCGCCGGATCTCATTATCCAGGACGAGCTGCACCTGATCTCGGGCGCGCTCGGGACGACCGTCGGGCTGTTCGAGGCGGCCGTCGACGAGCTGTGCCGCTGGCGGGTCGGCGACGTGCTAACCGGTCCCAAGATTGTCGCGTCCACCGCGACCACTAAGCGGGCGCGCGAGCAGGTGCGCGGGGTCTTTGCCCGAGGGCTCGCGGTGTTCCCGCCGCCGGTGCTCGACATCACCAACTCCTTCTTTTCCCGGCAGGTGCCGGTGACCCCGGAGACGCCCGGCCGGCGTTACCTAGGCCTCTGCGCCCACGGCGTTCGGCTGAAGTCGGCCGAGATCCGCCTGGCGGAGATCCTGCTGATAGCTGGACAATCCCTGTTCGATGCTCATGGCGCCGCCGCTGATCCGTACATGACCGTGGTCGGCTATTTCAACGCGACCAGGGAGCTGGCCGGCATGCGGCGATACCTCGACGACGACGTGACGACCCGGGTCCGTAGGCACGGCCATCCGCGCGGCTTGTCCGAGCGGATCCAGTCCCCGGCTGGGATGCTCGCCATTGAAGAGCTCACCTCGCGGATCTCCTCGGCGGATATCAGCAACGTGCTGAAGCGGCTGGAAGCCGGCTTTGATCCCGACCTGGATACGTCCAGGCGGCGGCGGGGCATCGGTCTGGACCGATCCGCCGCATTGAAGGACAAGCGGGTTCCGCATCCGCTGGCCGAGCGTGACTTCGAACGCCTCAAGGCGGACGACGTGCCGGTCGACGTCGTGCTGGCGACCTCGATGCTGCAGGTGGGCGTAGACGTGTCCCGGTTCGGGCTGATGGTGGTGACAGGGCAGCCGAAGAACACCGCCGAGTACATCCAGGCGTCGTCGCGGGTCGGCCGGTCCGCCGAGAAGCCGGGTCTCGTGATCACGCTCTACAACTGGTCGCGGCCGCGCGACCTGGCGCACTACGAGGACTTCGAGTATTACCACGCCACGTACTACAGGCAGGTGGAGGCCCTGTCCGTCACGCCGTACACTCGGCGGGCCCTGGACCGGGGCACCGCGGCGACGTTCGTGGCCGCGGTCCGCAACATCACTGAGCCGTACTCGCGTGACGGCGACGCGCAGGACGTGGATCTCGACGGGCCGGTGGTCCGGTCGGTCACCGAGCAGATGCTCAACCGGGCCGAGGCCGCCTCAGACCTGCGCGGCCGGGATTACTTGCGGGAACGGATAGCTAGGCTGATCGATGATTGGAAGGGAGCCAAGACCGGCTCCACCCGGCTGGGGTACCGGAAGCGGTCGGGTAACCGGCCGCTGAACGGCCTGCTCGAGACGGCCGGCGGGACCGCATGGACGGCCCTGACCGTCCCGATGTCGATGCGGGAAACGGAAAACGAGATCAACCTGCTTATTCCCGGCGCCAGCCTCTTCGATCCTGTATACGGTCAGCCCGCCTGGTCGTTCGCTGCCCGGGACGACGAATCCGGCACCGAGGAAGCCGACGACTCCGACGGCGAGGACGACGCACCCGATGCCGACGAACTCGGTGAGTCGTTGGCTGGCCCGCCGACCGGAGGACGCTGATGCCAGGGACCCAGCACCGGCGCCGCGTCGGGACCGTGCGGCCTAGCCATCTGATGTTCACCGGCGGCGTGGGCGCCCTCGTCGACCTGCCGAACTTCCCCGTCCTGATCCGCGGCCTGGATGAGTGGCGGTTCGACACCGTTCCCGACTGGGTGCCGCTCTTCGAGCCCAGGCTGCTGGCCGCGGTTGGCAAGCTACTCAGCGCGCCGGTCACCCAGCTCAGGCCGGCGCCCTGGATCGACGGCTTCGACGCTGACCCGAACGGCCAGGCCGCACGGGTCGGGGTGCCGGTCATCCCGTTCCCGCAGTGGCTGCGGTGCACGGCCTGCAACCGCCTGGCGCCGCTGGACTCCGGTAACTGGGGATTCGTCAACGACAAGGCCCGCCGCCCGGACGAGGCCAGGTTCTTCCACCAGGACTGCCCGCGGCGCCGCAAGAAGCCGCTCGCGGTGGCCGCGCGCTTCGTGCTGGCCTGCGTCGACGGCCACCTGGACGATTTCCCTTATCGGGAGTTCGTCCATCATGGCGGCGCCTGTCCGGCCGTGAGTCATCCCCAGCTGCAGATGGAGGACTACGGCGGCAACCGGGGCGCCAACGTCGTGATCCGGTGCCCGAGCTGTGGCGCCAAGCGGAACATCAACCGGGCCATGGGCGCTCGCGGCGCTGAGAACCTGCCCGCCTGCCGCGGCCGGCACCCGCATCTCGGTACGTTCACCGAATGCCGCCGAGCGCCGATGGTGCTCATCGTGGGCGCATCCAACCAGTGGTTCGCGCAGACCCTGTCCGCGCTGGCCGTACCGCAGGTCGGCGCCAGCGCGCTCCAGACGAAGGTCGGGCAGCTCTGGGGCGACCTGCAGAACGTGACGGTCCCGGCCGCGCTGGATTTCGCGTGGACCCTGCCGCAGTTCCAGGTCCTGCACCAGTGGAGCAAGGACGACGTCTTCGACGCCATAACCCAGCACCGCAAGATCCTGGAATCCGAGCCCGCGCCGGAGCAGGCGGCCTACCCCGATCTCCGCACGCCCGAGTGGGAGGTGTTCGCCTCTCCGGTGCCGCCCGAGCCGACCGACGATTTCGCCTTGCACCGTGACCCCGAAGGCGTTCCGCTGGCGCTGGCGGGATTCCTTTCTGACGTGGCCCAGGCCGAGCGGCTGCGCGAGGTCCGGGCGCTGACCGGCTTCACTCGGCTGGACGCGCCCGACCCGGAAGACCCGGACCTGGTGACACGGGCTCCGCTGGCACGCGACCGCCCCACGTGGGTCCCGGCCAGCGAGGTGCGTGGCGAGGGAATTTTCCTGCGCATCGACCCGGTGCTGATGGCGGCCTGGGAGGGACAGGTCCGCGACTCGGCCGTGGTCCTCAGGCACATGGAGGCGTTCAAGCAGTTCCGGGTCAACCGCTACTCCGACCGGGTCAGGGCCGACTTCGACCCGCTCTACGGGTGGCCGGAGGCGCGGTACATCGCCCTGCATACGCTGTCGCACCTGCTGATCAGGACCATCGCGCTGGAGTGCGGCTACAGCTCGGCGAGCCTGTCCGAACGAATCTACCCCGGTCCGGACCAGGGCGGCATCCTCATCTACACTGCCGTGCCCGACGCGGAAGGCACCCTCGGCGGCCTGGTGTCGCTGGCCGAGCCTGAGCCGCTGACCCGCATCGTCCAGCGGGCGCTGCGCGACGCGCGCCGGTGCTCCTCAGACCCGCTATGCGCTGAGCGCCTGCCCAGGCACCCCGCCGACTTCCTGCACGGCGCGGCGTGCCATGCCTGCTTGTTCGTCTCCGAGACCACGTGCGAGCGCGGGAACCGGTTCCTCGACCGGCGTTTCGTCGTCCCGATTGACGAACAGTTCCCCTGCCTCATCCCAACATGACCTGGGACGCGCTGGAGAACGCCGGGGCCGAGCTTCTGCGGCGTCTCGGCCCTTCAGCCTTGCGCGCGATCGTCGATCACGCAGGCGGCGGGTGGCCGCGCGAGGCGATCCTGCGCGCAACTCCGGGTGCACAGGACGTGCTCGATGCGCTCGCGGGGGTGGACCATTCGGCTGGGCTGGCCTATCTGACCGGCCTGGCCGCCGGATACGCACAGCGTGCCGGGGAGGTCACCGTCGAGATGGTCTGGAGCGGACCAAGCTCGCACCACGTCCCGGTGCGGGCCACGGCTGCCGTCCTTGCCGATGTCGTCGGTGAGGCGCGGCACGAGCTGCTGCTGATGACCTACTCGGCCAAGCCGCACCAGCCGCTCCGCGAAGCCCTTCAGGCGGCCGTGAGCCGTGGCGTCGCGGTCAGCGCCGTGGTCGAGACCCTCCAGGGGGCGGGGAGCGCCCTATCCGGGGACGAGCCGTACCTCGCGTTCACCAGTGTTCCCGGGATCGAGCTGTGGCACTGGCCCGCTTCCCAGCGCGGCGAACAAGGCGCGAAGATGCACGCTAAGCTCGCCGTGGCCGACCGCCGGACCCTGCTGGTCACCAGCGCTAACCTCACTCAGTCCGGGGTTACCAAGAACGTCGAAGCCGGTCTGCTCATCCGCGGCGGGACGGCGCCCGTCCGGGCGGCCGAACATATCGATGCCCTCCGATCAGGTGGATACCTGACCCGTCTCAACTGACCAGGGCGGCCTGCGACGCGGCGGCATCGACGGATTACCGGAAGCTAGAGCAGCCGCGGGTGCAGACTAGCTGTCGTGCGGGCGTACGTAGGAGTAACTGATAACAGCTGGTACAGCTTCCTGGCTGCCCGCCCAGAAATGACAGAGGTCAATTTCTGGCAGCCCAGCGGTGTACACGACTTCCATGTCCTGGTCCCTGGAGAGCCATTCTTCTTCAAGACCCACTACCCGCAGAATAGAGTGGTCGGCGGCGGCATCTTCAGCGATTCGGCGCGGCTGAGGGTCTCTGAAGCCTGGGAGCATTTCGGAGAGGCCAACGGCGCCGTCGACGTGGACCAGATGCGGGCCCGGATCGGTCATTATCGCCGCACGCGGATCGGCACGGGCGAGGACCCAATTATCGGCTGCAGGTTTGTACGCGACGTGCGGTTCTTCCCGCAAGGTCTTGCCGTGGATCCGCCGCCTCAATTCGCTCCCAACATCGTGCAGGGCAAGAGCTACGACCTCGCCGACCCATCAGTGGCGCCATACTTCGCTGGCCTCTTGCAACTGATCCTTGGCACGGCGGTGGATCTGAATTTCAGTCAGCCGTGGCACCGGCCGGGCCCGACGTTTGGCGACCCGCGGCTGGCTCCCTACCGACTTGGCCAGCGATCCTTCCAGGCGGTCGTGCTGGATGCCTACCACCGACGCTGCGCCATCAGCGGCACGCATATCCCGCCGGTCCTCCAGGCGGCCCACATCCGCCCGGTCGCCGCCGGCGGCGAGCACCGGCTCGACAACGGAATGCTGCTTAGGTCAGACGTCCATACCCTGTTCGACCGCGGATACCTCGGCGTCGACCCCAGCTACCACCTGCTGGTCAGCCCCCGACTGCGAGCGGACTTCAGCAACGGCGACCAGTTCTACGCTCAAGCCGGTCAGGTCATTGACCTACCTGAACGCCGGGCTGACCGGCCCGGCCGGGAGTTCCTGAAATGGCATCTCGACGAGATCTTCCTGAAAACTGCCGCCAGCTGAGGGACACCGCCAATGGGTGAGCGCTTTGGCGCGGCGTTCCTCCTTCTTCGGGTACCTGGACGGTCACTCGTTCGAGGCCGCGATCGTAAACACCGCTCCGTACCCTGGGCTGGTTCGCGCTGTGCGCGGTCCTGTCGCGAACGGCGGTGTCCGGTGGGGCGCTCAGCGAGTCCTGAAGGGGGAACCACCGTCCGTTCGGTGAAAGGGCTTTGGATAATGCCGAACGGGCGGTGGTTCTTGTCTGAGCCAGGCGGACCGGAAGCGGGCTAATGATCGCGGAGCTTGCGCAGGATGCGGGCGAGGTGGGTGCGGTCGGCCGGGCTGAGCCGATCGAACGCCCGCTCGGCCTCGGTGCCGCGGGCCGCGCGGATCGCGTCGAGGACGCTGGTGCCGTGCTCGGTGAGTTCGACCAGGGTGGCCCGCCGGTCGCCGGGATCGGGGCGCCGGGCGGCCAGGCCGCGGGATTCCAGGGCGTCGACGACCTCGGTGGTCGAGCGGGGCGCGATCTGCAGGTGCTCGGATAGTTCGGACAGGC
>Ga0187783_10002808_pt1 | contig 12900 bp, 13 predicted proteins | sample 1015_SJ02_MP02_2_FD_132471 | JGI IMG/M metagenome (GOLD analysis project Ga0187783, IMG submission 132471) | Tropical peat soil microbial communities from peatlands in Department of Meta, Colombia - 1015_SJ02_MP02_20_MG | ecosystem: Environmental > Terrestrial > Soil > Wetlands > Peat | place...
GGCGGCAAGGGGATGCGGGTCGCGCGCGACCAGAAGGAGCTCGAGCGGCTGTTCCCGCTCGCGCGCGCCGAGGCCGACGCGGCCTTCAGTTCGCGCACCATGTATCTCGAGAAATATCTGGAGCGCGCGCGGCACGTTGAGTTCCAGATTCTCGCCGACAATCATCGCAACGCAATTCATCTCGGCGAGCGCGACTGCTCGATTCAGCGCCGCCATCAGAAGGTGATCGAAGAGTCGCCGTGTCCGGTTCTGACTCCGCGCCTGCGCGAGAAGATGGGCAAGGCCGCAGTGCGCGCGGCCGAGGTGGTCGGCTATTCGAACGTCGGCACGGTCGAGTTCCTGCTCTCGCCGAGCGGCGATTTCTACTTCATCGAGATGAACACCCGGATTCAGGTCGAACACGGGGTCACCGAGATGGTGACCGGCATCGACCTGGTCAAGGAAAGCATCCGCATGGCGATCGGCGAGCCGCTGACCTTGAAGCAGCGGCAGGTGACGTTCAGCGGCAACGCGATGGAGTTCCGAATCTACGCCGAGGACCCCGAGCGTCACATTCCTTCGCCCGGGCTGGTCAGCAATCACCATCCGCCCGGCGGGCTGGGGGTGCGGGTCGAGACCGCGCTCTACGACGGCTATCGGGTGCCGGTGCACTACGATCCGTTGGTGGCGAAGCTGATCGTCCACGCCGAGTCCCGCGCGGTAGCGCTGGCGCGTGCGCGTGCGGCGTTGCGCGAGTATGTGATCGACGGGATCAAGACCAACATCCCGCTGCACCTCAAAATCCTGCACGACCCGGATTTCATCCGCGGCGACTTCGCGACTGACTTCCTGACCCGCTACACGCCCGCCCGTGCCGCGGTGGAGAGCAGCGGCGAGCCCGCGGCAAGCTCCGGCGCCTATTGACCCGGCTGCCGGGTATCCAATTTCATATCTGGTGGCGGCGTTGGCCCGCTAATCCTGACCACTGGGTGTCTCATGCGACGAGTGCTTTGGCTTCTCCCAATTTCGCTGATGCTGGGCGGGTTGGCGTTTGCTCAAAATGCGCCGGGGATTCCGGGCGCTAACGCGGCGCCGCCCGGACCGCAGCCGAAGATCGAGGTCGAACAGCCGCTCTACAACTTCGGGTCAACGCTCGAAGGGACCATGGTCAACCACATCTTTACGATCAAAAACGTCGGCCAGGGGACGTTGGTGATTCATGGCACCCGCACCTCGTGCGGATGTACTGCCGCGCAGGCCACTAAAGAGACACTCGCGCCGGGTGAAACCGCCGAGATCTCGGCCGGGTTCGACACCCGGTTTCAGAAGGGCCATCAAACCCGCACCATTACCGTGTTCAACAACGATCCCAACACTCCCGAGGCGGTCATGACCATCGAGGGCGTGGTGCGCCGACAGGTCGCCGCGACGCCGGAGTCGGTCGCGTTTGGCAGTGTGCGCCACGGCAGCGAGAAGGAAATCGACGTAACTATCGAGGACCTGACCGGGCGCAAAGGGTTCACTGTCGGCCCGATCAGCAACTCGAACCCCGACATCAAGGTGGTGCAGCTTCCGCTGCCCGACAAGAAACCCGGTGCGCTGCTCAAGGTTACGCTCGATAGCTCGATGCCGCCGGGTTCGTTCGACGATACCATCAAGATCACGACCAACCGGATTCCGGTGCAGGTCCCGGTGTTCGGGACCGTGACCGGCGACCTTTCACTCGAGCCGGCGCAGGTCTCATTTGGGATTGTGCCCAAGGGGCAGGACGTTACCCGAATCCTAAAGCTCAGCAACAACGGACCCAAGCCAGTTAAAGTCCTCGATGTGACCAGCTCGACTCCGTCGGTGAGTGCTTCGGCAGAGCCGGTTAAGGACGGTAAGGAATACAAAATCACGGTGGTGCTGAAGCGCGGAACGCCGGACGGACAGTTGCGCGGGCAGCTCGCGATCAAGACCGACGATCCCGAGCAGGCGAGTGTCGAAGTGCCGTTTTACGCGATAGTTGGCCAGTTCAGGATTTAGCGCAGAGCACCTTAACTTACGTCATAAGCACGACGCGCGATGCTCTAGCCTTGAGCATCGCATGCCGACAGCGCTTGTCTCAAATCGGGGTGCCCCAATATAGTCGGATTAGGGCGCGATTTCGCGGCCTTAGTTCGATGGCCCGCATGAGGAACCCCTTCGCATGGATAGCGCAGAAGTTGTCTGACCTCGCGGTCAACGCGCTTACCAAGCCGCTCAAGCGTTACGAGCTCCATGTCCCCAACGACATGGTAAATTTAAAGCGCTACATTAAAAAGGGCGATGTGGTGCTGGTGGAGGGTAATGAGCGCATCAGCGAGTGCATCAAGTACCTGACCCAGAGCTCGTGGTCCCACTCAGCACTCTTCGTCGGCGACGAACCAACTCGGCGCAACCCGGCGCTGCGCGAGGAGCTCAAGACTCTGTTCGGCGACGATGCCGAGGTTTTGATTGTCGAGGCGCTGGTCGAAAGCGGAGTGGTGCTGGCGCCGCTCAGCAAATACCGCGACTTCAACCTGCGGGTGTGTCGGCCCTACAGTCTGACCGCCGCGGATCTCGCGGAGGTGCTCGATGAGGCGTTGCGCAGTGTCGGCGACACTTACGACATTCAGAACGTGGTCGACCTGGCGCGCTATTTCCTCCCGGTCAGCATCGTGCCCGCGCGCTTCAGGCGTAAGGCGCTGGAGTTTGGGAGTGGCCAACCCACCGAGGTTATCTGCTCGAGCCTCATCGCGTCGTGCTTCCAGCGGGTGCGCTTCCCGATCGTTCCCAAGTACGAGCAGTTGCCCGCGACCCCGACCAAAGTCCGGCGGCTCAGCGGGTGGCGGCGCAAGCGCGACGAGGATCCACAACCTTATGGAGTGATGCGCGCGGTTTCGCCCACCCTGATCACGCCGCGCGACTTCGATCTCTCCCCCTATTTTGAGATCATCAAGTTCAATATCATCGAGAACATGCGTTTTGACTACCACAAGATCGCCTGGGTAGATGCGCCCACGACCGCGGTCAAGAAGGGCGCGTAAACGCGGACACCTAATTGGGGGGTCGGGCAGTGAGCGAAGAGCAGCAATCTGGTGGATCGCGGCGGCAGTTGCTGGAAAAGGCGATCGCAAAGATCTTGCATCGCCACTGCAACTTCGGCTGGGCCAACTATTACATTCCGAGCGAGAAGTTTCCGAGCCTCATCGACGAGCTGATCGAGGCGCTCAGCCCGGGCGGGCAGGTCGGTCACGAGGAGCTGGTGCAGTTCTTTCTGGGCTCGCAGCGGAGCTCCTCCATTCAGGAACGGGTCGCGAAGTTCGAGCAGGAGTTCGCGGTTTACCGCCGCAGCTAGTGCAACTCGGCCTTTAGCGCGGTCAGCGCGGTCGACTCCGAGAACGCCTCGGCGGCAAGTTTACCCGGGAATCGGTCATGCAGCGGGCTCAGGCTGGAGCCTAACTGGGCGCAGCGGTGCGCCAGACGCGCAATCGCGCCGAACGGCGCCGGTACGATCTCGGATGCGCTCCGGAACTCCGCCAGCGCTAGTGTGTCCCAGCCCAGCAGTCCCGAGATGAACATGTACACCGGAAGCGACCCGAATAGCGCGAGCGCCACCACTCCGAACGTGTTGCCGATGTGACCGGGGCCGCTCCACAGCGCGAGCGCGGCGGTGCGGAGTACCGCGTAACTCACGACCATCGCCAGAATCGGGTTGAAGATGGTCTGCCACCAGCTTACCGACGGCCACGCAACCGTCTTGCCCATCAGCGGCCACGCGATCGCCGACTTGAGCAGGGCAGCCGCGATGAAGCCGTAAAACAGTCCCGGGAATCCGAATAGCTTGATGAGCTCGTACCACAGGATGATCCGTCCCACGTGCTCGACCACCGCGGTCAGGGTGAACAAGCCGGTCCGTCCGACTGCCTGAAACACCTGATCCGGCATGCGGGTGGTGAAATCGGCGGCGCGCCACAGATGAATCAGGACCAACACACCGACCGCGCGAATGAACTGCGGCGGCAGCAGTCCCTTGATCATGATGTCGGCGAACGCGATGTATGCGCCGCCGAGCATGCCGGTGCCGATCATCCCCCAGCGCAGTCCCTGGTCGAGGTAGCGGCGGGTGAGCTGCATCATGTGCTGCGAGTGGCTTTCAGAGATCGACGGCACCAGGGTCGAGAAGATGTACACCCCGGTCTCCAGATAACCGAAGGTCAGCGAGTAGGTGAGAATGAAGATCTCGTTGAGCTCGAGAAAGTTCGGCAGCAGCAGGCCCATGATCACCGGCAGCATGCCCCACGAGGCCGCCGCGAGCAGCTGCCCGCCGGTCAATTTCACCCCGTAGATCAGCGACTCGCGCACCACCTTGCGGTCGAAGTGCGCGAGGAACATGGTGGTGAGCTTGAACCCGACGCGGTGATAGAAGATCGAGCAGAAGCCTCCGAGGAACAGATTCGCTGCGACCCCGCCGATTGCGAATCCGAACACCACTCCCATGCCCTCGCCAAAGACCGGATGCATCAGGCCCCAGTGGCGGAAGTAGATGCCGCACGCCAGCTGCGCGATTGGGTTCAGCACGTAGAACAGCACGATCAGCAGCTCCGCGTAGTCGAAGCGCTGTAGCCCGCGGAACAGATTCAGAAAGATGAGCTGGAAGCCGGGGAACTGGATCAGCGCGTGCAGTATCACGAACCAGGTCAGGTACGCCGCCGCGGTGTGGGGCAGGAAGAGTCCCGCGAGCAGGCCGAGCGCGGTTATCTGCAGCACGCCGCACAGCAGGTGGAACCAGATGAAGAACTGCGCAAATTCCATCGCCTTGCCCGGCTCCTTCACCCGGTACTGGGCGAAGTACTTGACCATCGCCGGGCCGGTGCCGAGGTCCAGCAGCGTGAAGAAGATCAGCATGAACTGCACGACGTAATTCCACGCCCCGCGCGCTTCCAGGAACGGGTTCACGAACGTGCGCTCGATGTAGAAAGTCGTCACGAAGTTGAACGGGATCATGATCACGAGCGCGAGCAGGTAGTTGTAAAAGTAGCCGCTGAGCGGGCGGTGGAAGCCGACCACCTCCCAGCGCGGATCGCCGCGACGGACGGTGGGAGTCTTCGCCGGCGTGAGCGGCGTCGCGGCCGCCGCACCAAGCGAGGCTGGCTGCGGCTTTTGCTGGAGCGGCCGGTAGTACTGATTCACCAGCTCGGGATGGCGAAGGCTATAGCGGCGCACCCACAGGAACGCCGCGAGAAATATCGCCATCATCGAGAAGAACAGCACCGCGAGCGCCTCGTTCTGCGCGCGATGTGGCACCGGAGACTCAGCCCAGTCGCCGTAGGATTTTGCCGGAACCCCGGCGGCGCTGCGGCTCAGGTCATAGAGCAGCCAGTTGAAGTAGAACCAGCGCTGAAAGTCATAGTTGCGGGCGCCGCGAATTCCTTTCAGCAGCTCGCCGTAACTCGCGACGCGTGCGCTCTGGTCCCCCTGCCGGAGCCACACGTTGAGAATGAAGATGGTGCCCTTGCCCTCGGTGAGCCGAATCAGCGCCGGGGTTCGCCCCTGCACCGGATCCTTGGCGCTGGTGGCGACCAGCACCGTGGCCGCCGCCGTGGTCTTGAGCAGCGATCGTTCGGCGAGCCGCACCGCGCTGCTCCAGTTGACTCCGTGCGCCAGCGGATCGTCCTTGGGTCCGACGTATTCGATCGGCGCCGCGACCGCCTCCATCTTGCGCGCATGCTCCGGTCCCGGCGGCTCGTCGACCACGCCGGTCTGCGTCACCGCGCCGTTGGTCAGCGCCGCGAGTGAGGCGGCCGAGACGTCGGAGCCGGTGATCAGCACCAGCCCCATTCCGGAGGCGACTCGCGCCTTGAGCGCGTCGAGATCGACGCCCGGCGGCGCCAATTGATTCTGGAACACCGCGGTCTTCGCCTCGGCAAGACTCGGCGCCACGACGGTGTTCGGATCGAGTTGCAGGCGGGTGAGAACGAGGTCTTCCGCACCCTGGTAGTAGATTGGAAACGGAGTAGCGCCCTGGGCGGGGTCGGCAGCGGCTGCGGGCACAGACAGGAGCAGCGCCGTCACCACGGCGAGCCCCAGCATCAAGCGCGGGCCGATCCCCCGAACCGGCATCGCGCAGTCCCCAAATCGCATCGCGCCTCCGCCCGTCTCATTCCAGGTGGAATCGACGGCGAGTTGATACTACAAAATCCGGGCGAGATGTGACACGCGCGACCGCAGTGGAAAGTTTGCGGGCGTGTGACCATGGTCCCCCACGTTCATGCCTACCCATGTTGATCAGCGACTGTTGGTGCTCCGTCTGCGCCCCTCGCGCCGCAAGGCGCGGGACAGCGCGCTGGCCGAGACGCTCGCGCTTGTGCGCGGCCTCGGCGCCAGTGCCGCGCGCGGCGGTCCGCTTTCTGAGTTAACCGGCATCGCGTGGGTGACGGTTCCCGGGCAAACCCTTGATGCGGCGCTCTCGCGGCTGCGCACTCTCGGCTACGTCGAGTCGGTCCATCTGGTCACCGATCGGCACGAAGCTCATGGCGCAGCGGTTGAGGTCACTCGCTGGCGAGGACGCGAGGTGGCTCTGGTCCCGCTCTACCACGAGCCCGAGCAAAGCTTTCGTGAACGAGCGCCCGATCGCCGGAAGTTTCTGCTCGAGTGTGCCGACGGCGTCGTGCGGCCCATCACGGGCTATCGCGGAGGATCCGAAGCGCTCGAACATCGCGCGCTGCCGGTCGTCGATGCGCGCCTGCTGGTCAACCTGGCGGCGCGCGAGGGTGAACGCCTGCTCGATCCTTTCGCCGGCGCGGGCGCGGTGATCATCGCGGCGCGCGAGCGGGGTATCTCGGCGGTGAGTCTCGATTTTGATCGGGCGCTACGTTTCGGACTGCGCGAGTTCGCGAGCTGTCATGTCATTGGCGACGCGCGCGCGCTGCCGTTTGCCGACCGGTCGTTCGATGCGGTCGCGAGCGAACCTCCGTATCACCAGAGCGCGCTCCAGACGGTTCTGCTCTCCATAACGGAAGCTGCTAGAGTGGTGCGTCTGGGCGGACGGATCGCGTTGCTGGCCGCCGAGAGTCAGGCCTCGCAAATTCGCGAGGCGGCGGCGCGTGCCCGTCTGATGCCCGAGCTGGACTCTCGAATCGATCGCAAAGGCACCTGGGTTCAGGTCTTCTGCTGGACCCGATAGATCGGCCGAAGCGAAGGAGGGCGTACCGATGGACGCACTCGAAGCACTCACCACCCGGCGCGTGCAGCGCACTTTTGATTCGCGCGCGGTTGAGACCGAGAAGCTGCGCAGGATTATCGACGCGGGCCGCCACGCGATGAGCGCGCGCAACCTCCAGCCCTGGCAATTCATCGTGGTGCAGGACCGCGAGCACCTCAAACAGGTCGGCGCCCTGTGCTCGACTGGCCGCTTCGTCGCCGATTCGCCCGCGGCGGTCGTGATGCTCAAGGATACTTCAAACGCCCGGTGGGCCGATATCGATTGTGGTCATGCGGTGCAGAACATGGCCAACGCCGCGTGGGCGCTCGGGCTCGGAACCTGCTGGGTGGGCAATTTCGACGCCGCCAAGATCGGCGAGCTACTGGGCGTTCCGCAGGGCTGGGCGATCTTCACCATCTTGCCGTTCGGCTACCCTGACCCGAAAAATCCGTCGCAAGCGAGACCGCTCAAGCCGCGCAAGGAGCAGGTGTTCTTCGAGCGTTACGGCGCGTCGAAACCATAACCGCGCGGATGCGACAGTGAACCGGGCGCTCCTGAGCCTTCTCAGCCTCGCACTGGCAGCGCCGCTTTCCCGGGGATTGGTGTTCGGCCAAGCGCGCATCGGAAGTGTGGCACGGGTCAGCGGGATCGCGTTCTTGCAACGGGACGGAAAGCAAAGCGCGGTGGTGCCGACCATGGCGGTCGAAACCAACGACCGGTTCGGTACCCGGGCGAAGTCGAGCCTGATCATCGACTTCATCGACGGGACCGAGTTGCAATTGGGCGAATCGAGCCTCATCACCATCGAGCAGCGCCACGCGAGCGCGACCGGCCGTCGCGCGAGCCTGCTGATGCTGTGGAACGGAAAATTGCGCTCGATCGTCAAGGCGGTGCTTGCGGGAGCCGGCGACTTCGAAGTGCACACGCCAAACGCGGTTGCGGCCGTGCGCGGCACCGATTTCGAAACCGCGTTCGTGCAGGGCAAGCCCTGCCCTGAAGATCACACTTGCATGCGCTATACGACGGTCGGAGTTTCGAGCGGCAAAGTCGCCGTCAGCAACCCCTCGACTCCGGCCGCTTCGGTGCTGGTGACCGAGGGCTATGAAACCACGGTTGCCTGCGAGTCGCCGCCCACCTCACCCGCGCCGCTCGGCATGAACGAGATGGGTGCTCCCGGATATCATTGACGGCTATTGGCGCGCCGATGCTGGCACGGCTCCTCCCAATCATGCTGCTGGTGCTGGCGCTGACTGCGCGCCTGGATGCCTATCCATATTCTGACTTCTTTACGCTTGAACCCGCGCCGCAACTCTCGGTGAATCTGCTCGGAAGTGCGATAGGAAACGAGAGTCGTTACGCGGCGAGTCACGAGGGTTTCCAGCTCGAGCAGACCGTCACTCCCTACATCGACCTGGTCGGTCGCGCCGCCGCCTACCAGATTTACCAGGGCGGCGGCTGGGACAGTCCGCTCACCGACCATCCCGGCACCCGTCCTCGCAATTTCGGAGTCTTTCTCGGTGGTGTCAGCATCGCGCCGGTGCAAGGAACTACCTTTGCGATACTCGGCGGCCGCGACGTCGGTGACAGCACCGGCGCGCGAATCGAGGGCGACTTTTCGAGCTGGATTGCTCTCCACAGCCGCCACCCCATAAACGTCTCGTTCGTCGGCGAGCACTTCTACAACAATGGGCTCAGCAGCGGCGCGATCGACCTGCGCGCCGTGGTCGCCTCATCGCGCGACCTGATGTGGCTCTTCGGCGCTGGAGGGCAACTGTGGGGCGGCGGATCGGAGCCGCACCTGATGAAAGAGTTTGGCCCGGCGCTCGGCGTGCTGATCCGGCCGTGGGAGACCAACATCGATTTCCAGGCCGGTTACGGCAACAATCATGGTTACGGCATCATCGCGGTCTCCCGCCACTTCACTTGGGATGAGTGATGCGCGCCATTCAGTCCCGCGAGTTCCGTGCTAGCATCGAGCCGCTCGTGTGGAGGTTCCCATGGCAATCCGGCAACAGACACCCCCCGAGGCACATCAGACGCTCACGCAAAATCCCGGCGCGGTCTATCTCGACGTCCGCACCGAGGGCGAGTTCGCGCAGGGCCACGCCGCCGGCGCGATCAACGTCCCGGTGGTGTTCATCAAAGGGCCGGGCCAGATGCAGCTGAATCCCGAGTTTGTCGAAGTGGTCGAGCAGATCCTGCCCAAGAACACGAAGCTCGTCGTTGGATGTCAGGCCGGCGGACGGTCGCAACGCGCGTGCGAGATGCTCGAAGAAGCGGGATACACCGACCTGACCAACGTGGCCGGCGGCTTCGGCGGACAGCGCGACCAGAGTGGCAAGGTGGTCGTGCCGGGTTGGCGAGAGGCGGGCCTGCCGGTATCGAGCGAGGTTGGCGACGCCTCATACCAGTCGCAGCGCAAGAAGGCCGGGCTCTGATGGCGATTCGGCTGACCCGCATCTACACCCGCGGCGGCGATCAGGGCCTGACCTCGCTGGTCGGAGGCCGCCGTGTACCGAAGGAGAGTCTCCGGCTCGAAGCCTACGGCACGGTCGACGAGCTCAATTCGGTAATCGGCATCATCCGGACCTATCTGCCCGGTTTTCGCGCAAAACTCGTCGCCGACTTCGCTGAATATTCCGCAATGCTCCGCCGGATCCAGAACGAGCTGTTCGACGTCGGCTCTGAACTCGCCACTCCGCCCGATGCCGAGTACGAAGGCATGCACAAGATGTCGGAGGCCGAGGTCAAGCTGCTTGAGGAAGAGATGGATCGGATGGAGAAGCTGCTCCAGCCGCTCAAGTCGTTCACTCTTCCTGGCGGCGGAGTGCTGAACGCGTTCCTCCATCAGGCGCGCACCGTGTGCCGCCGCGCGGAACGGGTTTGCTGGCGGCTCAAGCGCGAGGAGCCGGTCGGCGATCAGCTGGTCATCTACCTGAATCGTCTGAGCGATCATCTGTTCGTGCAGTCGCGCTGGATCGCCGTACGTCTCGGCGAGGAGGAATTCCTGTGGGACCGGGGTCTGCGGCTCGACGCGCCCGAGATCAAGGCCGCGCGCCGGCGCGCTGCGATGAAACGTCTCGCCTCGCGCAAGTGAGGTCAGCGCGCCGATCGACCGGACCCATCACCGCACAGATACTTCCGATAAACCGGTAGCGCAGGGTCCTTGGCCGTGTCGATCCGGCTCCGCGGGTCGTTACGCCAGTCGCCCTGGTCGATGCACATGTACTTGATATTGCGGACGCAGTCGTAGGCATCGCTCATGAAGCCGACCTTGCCGATGTCCTGGTCGCGCTTCACCTCGGTGCTCTCCGTAAAGTAGACCAGCCCATCGTTCCCGCGGTGCACTGAGGCCGGGTCGAGATACGAACGTCCCGGAATGTTGTCCACCGCTTGCGTGTTCGGCTCCAGAACCCACTGCGCGCGACCCGCGGTCTGGGCGCGGATGCTCGCGGGAACCAGCAGGAGCGCGACTGCTACCATCAATTGAAAGTGTCGCATCAAGTCGTCCTCGCTAGAAACTAGCACCGCCGCTTCTCCGGTCAACGTAGGAACTTTCCCCGCCCCCGCGATAGAATCGCGCCATGGAAAAGCCCGAGACCCTCTACCTGCGACAGGTTCAGCTGGGACCGATGGCCAACTTCGTCTACTTCCTCGGCGACCCCGCCACGCGCAAGGCCGCGGTGGTCGATCCCGCGTGGGATGTCGACACCATCTGCGACTTTGCCGAGCGCGAGGGCTACGCGATCGAGCAGATCCTCATCACCCACTACCACCCCGACCATCTCGGCGGACGCATGATGGGACAAAGCATCGAGGGCGCCGCAGACATGCTGGCGCGGGTCAAGGCGAAGGTCTACGTGAACAAACACGAGGCCGAGGGGGTCAAGCGGGTCGCGGGGCTCGCCGATTCGGACCTGGTAAAGGCGGAGGCGGGCGACAGCTTCAAGCTCGGCCAGCTCGAAATCAAGCATCTTCATACTCCGGGACACACCCCGGGCTCGCAGTGCTTCCTGGTGGACGGGCATCTGGTTTCGGGCGACACGTTGTTCGTCAACTCCTGCGGACGAGTCGATCTGCCCGGTTCCGATCCCGAGGCGATGTATCACAGTCTCAACGACACACTGCGCAATCTCGACGATTCCACCGTGGTGTGGCCGGGCCATGCCTACGCGGTCGAGAACAAGACCACCATCGGCCAGCAGAAACGGACCAACATGTACATGCGCTTCCCGACGGTCGACGATTTCCTCGACGCGATGGGCGTAATGCGCCGCTAGCCCGACGTCTCCGATGTCGGTCGCATTGAGCACCCGCGCCGGCGAACTCTCGCTGGAACCCGCGACGCTCGCAGACTTCGCCACCGTAATGGCGATCGTGCGCGAGGCGGCCGCGTGGCTCAGCTCGCGCGGCAATCCGCAGTGGGAGATTTGGTACTCGGAAATAGGCGAGCAGATCATGCGCGAGCGTGTCGCGGAGCACGAGTTCTATCTCGGACGAATCGGCGACCGCTCCGTCGCGACCATCTGCATCCAGTGGTCGGACCCGATGGTGTGGGGCGCCAGGGGCGACGACGGCCTTGCCGGATACGTGCACAGCATCGCGATCGTCCGCGGCGTCGGCGGGCGCGGGGTCGGTGCGGATCTGCTCGAGTGGGCAGTGCGCCGAATCGCGGAGCGCGGTCGGCGGTTCGCCCGGCTCGACTGCATGGCTGGCAACGCCGCGCTGTGCGCCTACTACCAGGCGCGCGGATTTACCCCGCTCGGCGTGGCGACGCTGCCCGGCGACTGGACCAGCCGCCTCTTCGAGCGCGAAATTCCGCAATCGATCTGCTAGATTGCCGCCGATCTCGGATCTCGTCCAGCTATGGCCAGGCCGTCAGAACCGCGCGCCGAAGTCCACCAACTGCGCGAACAGATCAATCGCGCCAATTATCAGTACTACGTTCTCGACTCGCCCGAGATTTCCGACGCCGAATACGACGTCCTGATGCGCCGTCTCGAGGCGCTCGAGCGCGAACATCCCGCACTGCTGACGCCCGACTCGCCCACCCAGCGCGTGGGTGCGACTCCCAGCGAGAAATTCGCGGTGGTCAAACATCGCCGCATGATGATGTCGCTCGCCAACGCGATGAACGCCGATGAAATGGTCGAGTTCGACAAACGCATCAAGCGCCAGCTCAAGGCCGACGCCGATATCGAGTACGTCGCCGAGGTCAAGCTCGACGGGCTCTCCATCGAGCTGGTGTACGAAGATGGCGCGCTGGCGGTCGCCTCGACTCGCGGCGACGGCGAGCACGGCGAAGACGTCACCCCCAACATCAAGACCATCCGCTCGGTGCCGCTGAGACTGCGCGAGCCGCCGCACGGCAAGCTGCCGAGACTGCTCGAGGTGCGCGGCGAGGTGATCTTCTCCAAGCGCGGCTTTCTCAAACTCAACGAGGAGCGCGAGCGCGACGGCGAGCCGGTGTTCGCTAACCCGCGCAACGCCGCGGCCGGCTCGCTCCGCCAGCTCGATCCGCGCATCACCGCTTCGCGCCAGCTCGAGGTCTTCCTGTACGCGCCGGGGGTTGTCGAGGGCGCGACCTTCCATTCGCAGTGGGAATTTCTCGGTGCGCTGCGCGCGCTCGGACTCCGCACCAATCCGCTTTCGCGAGTGTGCAAGGGAGTCGGCGAGGTGCTCGAGTACTGGAACGAGATCACCGAAAAGCGCGAGCA
>Ga0187783_10002809_pt1 | contig 12900 bp, 9 predicted proteins | sample 1015_SJ02_MP02_2_FD_132471 | JGI IMG/M metagenome (GOLD analysis project Ga0187783, IMG submission 132471) | Tropical peat soil microbial communities from peatlands in Department of Meta, Colombia - 1015_SJ02_MP02_20_MG | ecosystem: Environmental > Terrestrial > Soil > Wetlands > Peat | place...
GATTTATTACGAGCCGAGGCTGGAGCCGCCGATGCCGTGGTGAACGCCGCATCGAGCGATCATCGGGGTGCGGTCGAGGCTTTGATTGCCGCCCTGGCCGGCTCGGCAAAGCCCCTTATTCTTCAAGCGGCAGCAGCATCGTTGCCGATATGGCGATGGGCGAACCGTCCGCTCGAGTCTTCGACGAGGCAACTCCGATCGCGCCGCTGCCCGCCGGCGCAGAGCGCGCAACTTCCCGCGCTGGTACGTCAGGCCAGAGCGTCCGGCGTAGCCTGCTATATCGGCCGCGGATTAAACCGCTGGTCGAACGTCCACATCGCCGACGTCGCTGCGCTCTACGGCCTGGCAATCGCGAAAGCGCCTGCGGGCACGTTCATGTACGTCGAGAGCGGCGAGGAGGCCCTCGGCGAAATCGCCATGGCGATCGGCAGCCGATTCAGATTAGGCCCCGCGCAATCGTTGCCGGCCAGCGAGGCCATTGCGGTTTGGGGCCGGAACCTCGCGGTGCTGTCGCTCGGCTCCAACAGTCGCGTCCGCGGCAGGGCCGCGGGCAATCTCGGCTGGGTGCCTGCTCACCGATCGATCGCCGGATGGATAGCAAACAACCTCGTCTAGTGTCGCGAAGCGCCATCCAGCAATGTAGAGGAAAGATTGCCGGCTGCATTCAGGTTGTCTGCTATATCTGATGCAAACTGAGGGACAACAGACCTCCCACCCACTTTGGAATCCGTCGAATCTGACCCATTGCGTCGTTGGGGTGACGCTGATCCGAGCTTAGGTCAGGAGCGGTCTGAGGGGTGCGGACGCAGTCGAGCCTGCGTTTGTGTGTTGGATGCGTGCCCACCGCGCCGCGCTTGATCCCCGTGGCGGGCTGACCGGATGCCACCTCGCCGAAGGGCTTGCGGCGAGATCGGGCTGCGCGATCTGCTGAGGTCGAGGTTCCCGGCAAAGGGGAAGAGTTGGTTAACAATTTATTCAGCGACGCGAATGCAGTCTCCCCGAATAGCCGCGCGCCAGGTCTGCGGGCATGCGTTGTCGTGCGTCATCCAAGCTATGGGCAAACGCGCCATGCACACGATCGCTATGATTTCGCGCAAGGGCGGCACCGGCAAGAGCACGCTCGCCATTGGGCTCGCGGTCGTGGCCATGGAGGCCGGCCACAGCATCTGTCTGCTTGAAGCCGACCCGCTGGGAACCGTGTCGAACTGGCGCCGCCGCCGCACCTTGGCGGGCCCCATGGTCGAGACCGCCCATGACGGATACGTGCTCTTTCATCGCGTGCAGGCGCTCGCGCACTGCGGCATTACTCTGACGATCGTCGATACCGCTGGCGGCTGGAGCGACGCCTGCAGGGGGGCCATGGCCGCCGCCGATTTCTGCCTTATTCCGGCGCGCCCGAGCCCGGTCGATATCGAGGCCACGGCGCCGACGCTCGCCGCCGTGCGCGAAAGCGGCAAGCCGTTCGCCTTTGTGCTCAATCAGATCCAGGCCCGCAGCGCCCGCCTAAATGGCGGAGCGGGCTCGCTTGGCGAACGCGCGATCGCGCTGGAGATCGCGGATGTGCTGGCGCTGCCCGCAATCGTGCTGCGCAACGATCAGCAGGACGCGTTAAGCAGGGGCCTTGGCGTCACGGAATACGCGCCCCGCGGAAAGTCAGCAAACGAGATCCGCGCGCTGTGGCAATGGGTTTGGGCGCGGCTAAGCTGCGTCTCACAGCCCGATGCGGAAGCGCCGGCCCGCACGTATGCGACTTTACCCGCGGCGGTCCCGCCGGCCGGTGCACAGCTGCGCTTGTGCGCCGCGGGTGCCGCTACCGGACACGCCGGCAGCATTGCCCCCGCCGGCTAGGCACGCGCAACTTCCCAATTTCGCTCATGACCGAAAAGCGATCTGATCGGTGCGTTCGTCCTCTCGCGGCAGGAAGTCAAAACGTCTTCTAAAAGCAGACCGAGCTCGCGACGAGCTTCGCCAGCCAAGCTGTCATCGCCATCGAGAACGCGCGACTTTTGAAAGACCTAGGTGAGAGAACCGGCCAGTTGGAGGTCCAATCACAGAAGGTCATGAAACTGAACCAGCAACTCAAACAGCGCCGCCCAGATCACGCCCCGGGCGCGCCCAGTCTCCGCCGCTTTTGAAGCGAATACTGAGATTGTCGGGCGCTGGCGAACCGAGCCGGATACGGGGAAGTTATTACATTGTCGGTTTGGACAGCCGCGTTTTGTACGCGGCTGTCTCCGTTGTGGTCGGGGCACCCTCCTAAGCCGAGATGCGCTCTGGCCACGGGGCCTCGGCGGTGCGTGTTGAGCTTCTCCGCCGAGGCTGCCACACCCCCTACTGCATGCTCCGCGTCTAATTTGCTGTGACGACGATCACAGAAACATTTGCAGCCGCACGAAGGTAGAACAAAGCCCTCCGATCGGCGTCGTTCGATCGCCGGCAAGTTGTCAACCGCTATTGCACAAGCTGCGAGGGTCGGCAATAGTCCGATCAAACTGAGTCGTGGAGCCTCACTGTGCGGTGTATGGCGTGTGGCGCAGACATGGTTTTGGTAGACACTGCCGAGGATTTGACCAAGCCAATCCTCGGCTTCGAACGCGAGACCTATGTCTGTTCGGGCTGCGGTGACTCCGAACAGCGCACTGTCTTTAACAAACAGGCCAAAGAAAAACGTCAGGCAGAGATTGCCACTATTCTCAACCCACCACCTACTGCGCCGCTTGAAAAGGTCGACGATCAGCCGCAGCGTCTTTTGAAACGGATGCTAGCTAGGATACGTGGGCTATAAGAGAAGTCCTGGTGTAAACCGCGCTTCGCGATTGGTGTCATTATCGCTGCAGACTTTTTGTCCCGCATTCATGCACTTGGGACACGGCACCCTCTTGGTTCCCACCGAACTGATTTAAGATTTCGGGGTCGTACGACACGATGGAAGTGAGGAAACCGTCGCGGGCTTTTAATCCAAAAGAAATGGGGAGTGAGCTATGTCAGCCACGATCGTCAATTTCATCATCCACTTATAGCCGGTGCGGTTGGCGGTAACGCTGCGGGTGCTGGTCTCAAGGACCACAGTCTCGGCCAGATCGGCAACACGATCGCGGGCGCGCTTGGCGGCGTCGGCGGCGGCTAACTTCTCGCCGCTCTCCCGCCCCTGCTCGCAGGGACTGCCGGGAATGTCGATATCGGTTCCGTTCTCGGACAAGCCGCAGGCGGCGGCGTTGCTGGTGCAATCGTCACTATGTGATCGGCCTAATCAAGAACGCCATGGCAGGCCAATCGGCGAAGTAAAGGGCGTAGAGCATCGGGCGCAAAGAGGGACCGGGGTCTCCCTCCCTAGTCCCTCCCGATAAGGCTTTTCAAATGTTGCTCACCGCCGCGGAAGCTTCATAGACTTCCCATTGCGGTGCCTTAGTCTCAACCCCAGTCACCGGCAGCTGAAGCACAGCGGCTCGCTGACCTTCTGCCAGCATCGTCAGCGGCACGACTTGGCCATCCGGGAACTCCAGCGCATCGTGGTTGGCAAACGGATTGTGCTCGTTGATGCGCCGGAAGATTGCGGTTTTTTGATTGATCGCTTTGCCTTGCCAGGGCCACACACGCATACGCCTAACTTCGGCGGTGAAGGACAACTCCGTCCCCGGCAGGACGCAAACTGCAACGTTCTTATCCTCTGACGCCGAGAACCCTCGGGTGCCCAAACCAAAGTCCCGCGTCGTTAGTTGGTCGCCGATTTTCGCTGGCCGAGATTTGACGTGTTGAAGGCTGTAGTCGCACATCTCGCCACTCCTACGTAGCCCCAGCCAAGGATCAGCTTAGCGCTTTGTTCGGCCTGTTGCGAGGCACTTTATCACGTCATCAAACTTGAGGCCGCGCCGGAAACTGTTGAGCGCCAAACCAAATGCACGATTTGTGACGAGTCACTTACGGCCGGCGACGGTAGTTTTCTCCCCGAAATACTCTCTGTTGCGAAAGGCGGCCCGCCGCGAGAAGGGGCGGCGACAGTCGCCAGCTAGCGATTGGCAAGGGCCGCAAGGACACCAATCGTCGTCGCACGCATGATGGCTGGCGGTGCAGAATGGATCTCTCGGCAGACCACTGTAACTGTCTGCGCTACATTTTTAGTGCGGGAATCTACTCGTCAGCTGAGCGCGTTGCTGGCGCTGATAAAAGTCGCAATATGCGAAGTCAAAGCCGGCAATCGATCCACGAAAGCTTTGATCATCGATTCTTTGCACCCTGAAGCACGGTTCAATTGGCAAGCCGGACAGATGGGCGCATATGGAGTGCCCGTCAGCCGTGATGGTGCCGGCTGGTAATGTGGCGAATTTTGCCTCGCCAGTTCCTCCGGGTGTGATTGTTCCGACAACGGAGCCGTCGGGGAATATACGACCCATGCCGGCGGTGCCGTCAAAGCAAGAGTAGGCAAACAGTTTGCCGACAACGAAAGCCCTAGCCTGTTCTGGACCGAGTTCTTCGGCAACAGCCGACGAAGCCGCCAAAACCTGCGCACAAAAGACCGCCACGCGCACTCGCATCGATTACGCCACTCCGCAGCTGCATCTTCGAATTTTGCTGATTTCGAAGGTTACGATATTAAACGGAGCGTCCAAAAATACGGTTACGTGTATTCTTAAATTTATCTCGACTGCGAGGTATGCCACTCTGAGACAACGAGACTGTCGTCTCAAACGGCACAAGTTGAACGTCTGGTCGCTTCGGCGGGCCAAAAGAAAAGCCCCGCAGTACGTCCGTACGGGGCTGAAGTTGGCTACGGCCTGCGAATTGGTTCCCGTGCAGCTTACCGTGTGCCTCTTTAAGGAAGCGTAAAGCCAGCAATGCTCTGCGCGTTCTGATTGTTGCCTGGCTATTCTATTAGGCGGTCGGGTCGGGGGCTGCAACGGGAAACGGCGCGCGGCCATGAATTCGGCGCCACGCAACGTCACACCGCTCATCGAAGCCCTTGGTTTTCGCAAAAAAGGAGCGATGCATTACCGTCATTTCTAACATGCGAGCTTCCGCGAGTGCAGGCGCAACCAGGTTTAGGTCACTCTGAGCAACTGGTAGTGGGGCAATCTAATCCCGCCGGAACGGCTTAAGTCCTTGCTGACGAGTCTCACTCGTCCTAAAATCAGTTTTGCTACGCGACTGCCCCATTTTGGGAATGCGCATGGCCGGCCACGTCTTACTTCGGTTAGCGGCGTCATTGTTCGCCTGCGCGCTCGTTTTTATCACCTTGCCGGATCCCGGCTTTGCCGCCACGCACGAACAGATCGTCGAGCGATGCAGGGAAAGCGCACGCCCGCAGGTCCACGCGTGTATGATGGGCAAACGCGGAACCGGCGATCGCGAGAGCAATCTAGCCTCCTGCCGCGCGTCGGTCGGTAGGCCGATCGTTCAGGCGTGCGTGCTGCGCGAGGAGCAGAAGCAGGCGGTGCGGACGCAGGCGCCGGCGACGCCGAAGGACGAGACGACGGTTGCGCCGAAGGACGTAGTGGCGGTGCAACCGGTTTTCGTCGCACCGCCGCGCACCATCGACGACATCACTGCGATCCTCGACAGCGAGAAACCCGACGAAGCGAAGATCGCTGAGCGGAAGGCCAAGGCCGACGCGACGCCGCCGGCCAATGCCTCTCCTACCGAACTCGCGCAATTTTACTACGACCGCGGCAATGCGCGCGCGTATCTTGACCGCAACAAGGAAGCGTTGGCTGACGGATTGCAGGCGCTCGCGGTCGGCAAGAACACGATCGCCCAACCGCAACGTTGGCGCATTCGGCAGTTTGTGGGTATCCAGTCCACGCTGCTCGGCAATCCGAAGCAGGCACTGGCGACGTTCGAGACGATGGCACGAGAGGCGGAGCAATCCGGCCGGCGGGGCGGCATGATCAATCCGCTGGCCAACGCGGTGCGCACCTTAGTTTCAATCGGCGATATCAACCAGGCCAGTACGTACGCGACGCGCGTTCAGGCGCTGGTCCAGGAGGCCCGCGGCAGTCCGAACCCGAAGTGGCGCGCATCTTACGCCATCTCGGGTCCTGCCTGGGAAGCCGACGCGGATTCGGCCCGCGCGACGCTATTCGAGGGGCGCGGTCAATATGCAGACGCTGAGGCCGCGTACCGGCGCGCCGAAGCTTTCCGACGAGCCTCGCTGAAGAGCATTGCCAAATACCCATTTCCGCCCCCGCCGGAACAGGTCCTACAGGCTGCGGACACTATGCTTCTCTCGGTTGCGCGCACTGAGGCGAAACAGATACGCCTTCCTGAAGCGGAGGCAGACGCGCGCCGCGCGTTGCTTGGTATCCTCAAAGCGCAGGGCAAATACAGTCCGGCGACCCCCGGATTCATTGTCGGCCTGGCCGCCATCCTGGTCGAGCAGGGCCGCTACGAGGAAGCCGAGAAGCTTGCGCGCACGGCGCTCGATATTCAGCGCACCATCGGCATCGGCGACGATGCTCCGCAAACCGCCAATATTCTCTCGCAACTTGGCAATATCCTGGTGCTACAGCGCAAGACCAAGGACGCAGCCGCGGTCTACGCGCAACTTGACCAGGCGCTGGCACAGTGGACGCCGGAGCGGCGCGAGGCCTTCCAGATCAACGGCTCGCGCATCGTGGCGCTTTACGCCGCCGGCCAGGTCGAGGCCGGGATCGCTGCGGCGGAAGCGTTCGTAAAAAGGCAGTCGGCGCGCACCGGCGCGAACAGCCTCGACACCGCTACAGCGCGGGGTGTGCTCGCGGTCGGTTATGCGCGCGCCGGGCGCGATGCCGACGCCATTCGCGAGTTCAAGGCCTCAGTGCCGCTCTTGATGACGGCGGTGCGCGAGAACGCCGACAGTGATGATGTAACGCTTGTTGCGGCGCGCACCTCGCGCCTGCAGAGGACCCTAGAGACCTATATTGGCGTACTGGCGCGTGGCTCAGGCACCGCGAACGATGCGGCGGTTGAGACCTTCGGGCTGGCCGACAGCATTCGCGGTCGGGCGGTTGAGCAGGCGCTCGCCGATTCGAGTGCGCGGGTGGTGGCCAAGGATCCGGCGCTCGCTGCGCTGGTGCGCACGGAGCAGGATCTCGCCAAGGAGATCAGCGCTGAGCTCGGCGCGCTCAACAATCAACTCGCCTTGCCGTCGGGAGAGCGCAACGACGGGACCGTGCGCGCGATCAATGCTGCGCTTGAGAAGCTGCGCGCCGATCGAAGGACCGCCTGGCAGGATATCAACCGGCGCTTCCCGTCCTACGCCAACCTCATCGATCCGAAGGCGCCAACCGTCGAGGAGATCAAAGCAACGTTGCGGCGGGGCGAGGCCGTGGTGTCATTTTATTTCGGGCAGACTCAGAGCTTTGTCTGGGCGGTGCCCAAGGACGGTCCGGTCGCGTTCGCGGCGGTGCCGGCGACCGCAGCCGAGCTTGCCGCCAAGGTCCGCAAATTGCGCGAGGCGCTCGAGCCGCAGATCACCCTGGTGAGCGAGATTCCGCCCTTCGATCTGACGCTCGCTTACGAGCTTTACGCATCGCTGCTCAAGCCGGTCGAGGCAGCGTGGAAACCGGCAAAGAGCCTGATCGTCATCACCAACGGAGCGCTCGGCGAGCTGCCGCTGAGTCTGCTCCCGACCTCCCCGGCCGAGGTCGATGCGCAGGCGAAGCCTTTGTTCGCCGGCTATCGCGACGTGCCCTGGCTCGCGCGCACCCACGCGGTGACCGTGATCCCGTCGGCCGCGGCGCTTGTGACTTTGCGCCGGCTGCCGCCCGGCTCGACCGATCGCAACCAGTTGATCGGCTTCGGCGATCCTTATTTCAACGCGCAGGAGGCGGCCGAAGCGGAACAGACCGCAAGCGTGGACAAAACGCAGGTCGCATCATCGGAAACGCCGGCCGATGCGGCGAACGCAGAGACGGCGACCCGCGGCGTGGCGCTCAAACGCCGCGCTTCGCCGCATACCGAGACGGTCGACAGCGCCGAGCTTGCCATGCTGCCGCGGCTTCCCGACACCCGCCTCGAATTGCAGGCCATGGCCAAGGCGCTCGACGTCGATCCGGGAAAATCGCTCTATCTCGGCAAGGACGCCAACGAGCAGAACGTCGAGACGCTCGACCTCGCCCATTACCGCATCGTCGCCTTCGCCACCCACGGGCTCGTCCCCGGCGACATCGACGGGCTGACGCAGCCGGCGCTGGCGCTGACCGCGCCGGACGTCGCCGGGGTCAAGGGCGACGGACTTTTGACCATGGAGAAGATTCTCGCGCTCAAGCTCGATGCCGATTGGGTGGTGCTGTCGGCCTGCAACACCGCGGCGGGGGCCGGCGCCGGCGCCGAAGCGGCCTCGGGCCTCGGCAGCGCTTTCTTCTACGCCGGCACGCGCGCGCTCCTCGTCACCAACTGGTCGGTGCAGTCGGCCTCGGCGCGCGAGCTGATGAGCGACCTGTTCCGGCGGCAGAGCGCCGATCCCAAGCTGTCACGCGGCGAGGCGCTGCGGCAGGCGATGATGGCGCTCGTTGACGGGCCGGGCTCGGTCGACGATGCCGGCCACACTGTGTTTACCTACGCCCATCCCCTGTTCTGGGCCCCCTACTCGGTGATCGGCGATGGCGGCGGCAGTTAAAGGCGTGCGCATGATGGCGGCGGTCTGCGTGGCCGGTGGTCTTGCCGGCCTCGCGGTGGCTCCTGCTGACGCGATCGAACTTGTCACCAAGGAGGAGGCCGCGCTGCCGGCCGGCCCGCCGCCGGCGCTGCAACTGCGCGGCAGTCCGACCCGGCGGCCGAAAATCGTCATCGTCTCACCGCCGCCCGGCGCCGGGCTGGTGCACTCGCCCTTGGACCTGAAACTCCAGTTTAATGCCCATGGCGGCGGGCAGATCGATCCGAGCTCGGTCGTCGTGACCTACCTCAAGCAGCCGGCGATCGACATCACCCAGCGGATCACGCCGTTCATCACCGCGGACGGAGTCGATATTACGCAGGCCGAGTTGCCGCCCGGCAAGCACCAGTTCTGGGTCGAGCTGAAAGACAAGGACGGGCGCATCAGCGGCGCCGAGATCGATTTTCAGGTCGCTAAATAGGCATCCGGGGCGATGCCGACGATCGCGATCTCCTATCGCCGCGCCGATACGTCGGCGATCGCCGGGCGCATCTTCGATCGCCTTGCCGCGCATTACGGCGAGGACTCGGTGTTCATGGATATCGACGACATTCCGTTCGGCATCGATTTCCGCGACCACATCCACGAGACCCTGCAGCGCACCGATATCGTCGTCGCCGTCATCGGCCCGAATTGGCTCGGCCTCGGCGCCGACGGCGCGGCGCGGATCAAGGATAAGACCGACCCGGTGCGGGTCGAGATCGAGACCGCGCTCGGGCGCAAGACCCCGATCATCCCGGTGCTGGTCGACGGCGCCAGGATGCCGCCGAGCACCGACCTGCCGGCGGAGTTCGGCAATTTCGCCTTTATCAATGCCGCCGAAGTGGCGAGCGGGCGCGATTTCCGCACCCACATGCAACGCCTGATCGGCGCCATCGACCGCGCTACGGCCGGCGGCCCGGCACCTGCTTCCGCCGCGCTGGCCGCGCCCGCGCCCGCGGCGATCGTCACAGCCGGCGAAGCAACGCCGCGCCGGCTCTGGCCGGCCGACGCGGTGCGCTATTTTCTGCTTCCGCTGGTGCTGCTCCTCGTCGCCCACCACGTCATCGTCAACATGCTCGATCTCAAGGCCGCCGACCTTTGGATCGCGTCTGCGGTCATTCCGTTCGTATTCGGCGCGGCGCTGTTTTGGCTCGGCGGCCGCGGCGCCGGGCCGGCTTTCGCGTTCGCCATTCCGCTCGGCCTCGCTGCCGTCGCCGGAATGACGCTGTCGCAGAGCCTGAACTCGGGCGACCCGATCCTGCCGCAGACGCGGTTCGAATGGTGGGACAATTTCAACATCGCCGCGCTGATCGCGCTCAGCTATCTCGCCGGCCACGCGCTCGCCCGCGGAGCGCGGGCGCTGTTGCGCCAGCAGCTGGGCAAACCGTAGCGAAGCCGGAACGCAAAATGTTTTCTGATCTCGAAGGCAGCGCCTTGACTCGCAGGTGAATACGCAAGGCGCGCACAACGATTTCTCCAATCTGTCAGTTCGGCACCTCTCCAATCCGTCAGTTCCAGTACCGCAATCTGACCGCAATCAAGCACACGGTTGCCGGATTTGCAGCGTGTTTGGTCAATTTTCTGCAGAGATACTGATGCGAATCAGCATGGCGGAGGGGACCATGCCAGGACACATCTCACGTTCGATCGAGTCGATCGCGGTGGTTGTTGCCGTTGTCGTTTCAGCGGCCGGCATCGACCTGCGAACCAACAGCGCATACGCGAGTGATTGTGTTGCGGCGCCGAACGCTTCCGCGCCGCAGGGCCAACATTGGTACTACCGCGTCGATCGACCGCACCATCGCAAGTGCTGGTACTTGCATGCGGCCCTGCCGCTGCTGCATCGGGCCGCGATCAAGCGCGCTGAACACCACGGGATCTCCACCGCCGCCAGCGCTCCGATGCCGCAAGACACCGAAGACGGTGCTGCCGGCTCGGCGCCCGCAACGACGCCCGCCGCGAAACCACAGCTTGTGCCGTTCATCCGCACGATGGCCGAAGAAGAAAGTCAGCAGAGCGTAGAAGAAGAAGCTGACCGGCCCTCAATTCCGCAAGAACCCGGCGCAGTAACGCTGCGATCCGACGCGCCCACTGATAGATCCGGTGATCCTGGGGACGCTGCCGCAAGCGATGAACCGACCGGAACGGCCGGAATACCCGGCGCCTTGCGATTGATCTTTCTTCTGCTCGGGCCCGCACTGGCGATCGCGGGCCTTCTGGTTCACGTCATGATCAAAATCGTCGGCGAGCGCCGTTTCCGAATTCCCGAAGCTGCCTGGATCGGTCGTCAGTTTTTTGACGAGCGTTCCAGTCGTCAAGCTCAAGACGAGCGCCGGGACGAGCGGCGCCGGCTTGGTTTTGCCGATCCTCGAAGCCGGGAACGTTTCGCCGCCCGACAGCAGGGGGTCAAAGAATTCCCGCCCGTATCGACGCGGCGTTCTGCGCCGCGATCCCAAAATACGGCCGCAACCGCGGCGGAGACGCCGAGGCCTGACACCAAGGGCATTGAACGGGCGCTGCGCGCCATCAAACAGGCCCGCCAACACCAAAGCGCATAGTGGGGCGGTTGCAGGTCTACTGGCATGCGCGTCACAAGGCCTTCGGACGGCGAGCGATTCGATAACTGACTGTCCGACCTGAATGTTATTGTAGTCCGAACCGGTCGCCAGCTGGAACGCAGGCGTTCTCTGACCTCCATCGGACCGCTCTACCCGGTCGTGCCGTCCCCAGCCCCCGGGCGATCTGTGTTGCGCAACTGTCAATAGACCGCCTGCGCTGGCCCTCGGCGCTGATTATCGGCGCTGATCGCTGCCGCAACGCGGCAAGCCATCGGGGCGACACCGTCGTGCGGTAGCGCATTGAGGGAAACCCAATGTGTCCGCAGATTTCTAGAATGCGCAATGGCGCCGCGATCGTTGCGATCGCGGCTGCGGCAGCATCGTCGTCCACCGCCGCGCACGCCCAGGCTGGCGTCTATCCCGACGGCAGCATGTATGTGGGCACTCCAACAGGCTGGACATGGACGAATCCTGCCGGGTCGGTGAAGCTCGACAAATCCGGCAACGTCGTCGACGTCTCACCGAACTGCAAGAATGTGACGTCGATAAAGGTGGAGCAGGCGAAATCGGTCTGCTGGAAGATCGGCAATAATTATCTGGTCTACAATGTCGGCTACGTGATCTACACCTGCTACGACACCGGCACGACCGTTGCCTCCCGCATAACGAGCTATGCGCAGGCGACCGGACGGAAGTGCGATCCGGCAGATGAAGCCAACGACCGCGGTGAAGCGCAGCTCAATTGGCAGGAAACCTGGCGCGTATCGACCACGCCGTTCACGCCGCCGGGCCAAGGCGGAGGCGATCAGCCTCCGGGTGGCGGCGACAATCCGCCGCCCGCGGGAGGCGGTGGGCGGTCGACCGATAATGGCGGGACGCAGACCGGTGGCGGCGGCACGCAAACCGGTGGCGGTGGCAGGCAGACCGGTGGCGGCGGCACGCAAACCGGCGACGCCGGCAAGACGCAAACCGGCGGCGGTACGACGCAAACCGGCGACGGCAGCCAGTCGGCGAACAACGCGCCCGGTCAGGCCTCGGGCGGCCCATTGAAGGGCGGCTGGCCGACCGGCGCCGACTGGGTGCGACCGGAGAAGAACGGCAATTGGACCATTCACTATCCGGACGGCAGAACCGTCGAGCAGATGCCCGACGGCAAGCTCGTCGAGCAGACGCCGCCGACTCAACCGTCGACCACAACGCCCTCGACAACGACGACACCCACCAGTGGCCACGACACCACGCCCAAGAAAGCGGAAGTGACCAAGAAATCGAAAGTGCGGACAGCCAGCAAGAAAACCAGCAGTCATTCTGGCCGGAACACCGGCAACGACGATCAATCGAATGGTGGCGGCGGAGGCACTGGCCTCGGCCTGGACATTGGCTTAGGCGTCATGGGCATGGGCCGCTCGCACGGCGGCGAGGGTATGGGCATAGGCCACACGCATGGCGGCGATCATTAAGCAAGACCGCGCGGGCTTTCGCTTTCTCTGCCCGCGCGATCATTCGATCTGCTCGCGGCGGGCAGCCGACGCGACCTAGTGCATCGCCGCGCTCGGGCGCGGCACCAATGCGCCGGGATGGCGGATGACATTGCCGGCGAGCCGATGCGCGTCGCCGGCCGCGGCCGCCGGCTCGCGGCCATTGAGCCGCGCCGCGAGATAGCCGGCATTGAAGCCGTCGCCGGCGGCGGTCGCATCGACCGGCACCACCACTTCCGGCACCGGCACGAAC
>Ga0187783_10002810_pt1 | contig 12898 bp, 12 predicted proteins | sample 1015_SJ02_MP02_2_FD_132471 | JGI IMG/M metagenome (GOLD analysis project Ga0187783, IMG submission 132471) | Tropical peat soil microbial communities from peatlands in Department of Meta, Colombia - 1015_SJ02_MP02_20_MG | ecosystem: Environmental > Terrestrial > Soil > Wetlands > Peat | place...
AATCGACAGCGGCAGTCCGCGCAGATCGCCGAGCCGATCGAGAACCGCCGCAACGCGCCTGCCATTGATCGATGTATCGACCTCGAGACCCAGACACTCGCGGCTGTAGTCGTCAACGATCGCCAGGCACCGGAGCTTGCGACCATCGATCAGACCATCAGCGACAAAATCCATCGACCAGCTGCGATTCACCGCGCTTGGTTTGGGCAACGGTTTGCGCTCAAAAAGCCCGATCCGCTTGCGCTTTCGCCGACGCACCGCCAATCCTGCTTCCCGGTACAGCCGGTAAGTACGCTTGCGATTCACTTTCCAACCTTCGCGGCGCAGCGGAATGTGAATGCGGCGGTATCCGTATCGACGCTTCTCGCCGGCGAGCTCACAGATCCGCTCGCGCAGTCCCGCCGGTACAGGTCGGCGGCTGCGATACCCGTACAGTGACCGTGAGATACCGACCAGCCCGCAAGCGCGCGTGATTCCAAACCCACGTTCTTCCTTGAGCACATCCACGGCTTGCCGCCTCGCCTGCGGGCTTACCATTTTCGATTGAGCAGATCCTTCAGCGCCGATTTGTCGAGCTCAGCTTCGGCCAGCAGCTTCTTCAGCTTGGAGTTCTCCGCCTCGAGTTCCTTAAGCCGCCTGGCTTCGGAGACCGTCAGTCCGGCGTACTTCGCCTTCCAGTTATAAAAAGTGACGTCGGAGATCCCGTACTTTCGGCAGAGATCCTTGGTTTTTGCCCCGGCCTCCGCTTCCTTCAGGACCGCGATGATCTGCTCCTCGGTAAATCGCTTCGCTTTCATTGTCCGCTCCCATTGGGCGGACTCTACTCCCTATCCCGTACTATTCGCGGGTGTCACCTCATCTGCTGCTAACAATCTGACTGCACCCCGTGCGCGCCCTAACGATGCGCCTTCAGGTTCACTTCGTGCCCGGGTGCAGGACCGTGAGTCCCGAAAGCGGTGGAGCGGCTACGTGACGTTTTCACTGGAACCTCGTGAGCGCGCTGGCAACCACTGCGGCGTGGGTCCACGCTACGCGCGGGGAATAGGTCTGTAGGCAGCTCGCCGGACCTCGAGGCGCTTGCACAGCGAGCGCACCATTTGGAAGAGTCCGTCGGCTCCAACGGGACTAAATTTCACATGTGCATCTTCCGGCGCGATCGACAGGGCATCCTGGGAAGCCGCCAAGGAAGTCAACCAATGGTCAACTCCACGAATCGACGACCCCGACAAGCTCGCGAACGTCGGCTTTCGACGAACCATAGCTGACTATCGCGACATCAAGGTCCGCACGCTTGTATATGCTCAACGCACGTCGGATCGCGCCGAGGATCCACTCCTTTTCATTTCCGAACGCCCCACCTCCGAGAAGCGTGAGGAAGACCCGATTGTTGCCATTTTCGAGGGAGTTCAATACTGCCGCGCACATCGTCGCCTCATAGGAGGCTTCCAGTACAAGCCGCGCGAAATTCGCCCATAAGCTTGCGTCGTGACGGCAATAGGCAACAGGTAAGGCGGAGCAATAGGCCTGCGAAACCAAGTGGGTGCAGTCGCCAAGCGTCACCTGGGTACGCCATTGCACGCCGATTCTTAGTAACTGACGAAATCCGTCTAGCTCGACCTCGCTCGCCTTTTGCAGCCGGTCCGAAATCTCGATGAGGCCAGACCTCGACGCTAGGGCATAGCCGTTTTTCATGTTCCACAGACGGTTGCCCGAGTTACCCAACGCGGCATCTAGATCGGCAAGGCAATCGAATTGGTTGCTAGCGGACTGGCCGGTACGCCCGTTCACGACCGCAAAGTAATTTCGGAAGATGGTACCCGCCCCCGCCGCGATCGCACACGCGGGTCCCTGGGTCCGATCGTTCTCATATAGACCCACACCATGCTCAGGCGTCAGATTCGGCGAAGCCATTTCAAGCAGGTTGAACTGCGATGCGACCTGAAAGAGCGAACCTGTATTCGCCTCCAGGACGTGCAATCGTTGGACATCACCTACTAGCTCACGGACCGACAGCTTTCCGGTTTTTTGCCGCCTCGAACAAACTCGTTCCCTCAACTCTCTCAAAGAGGGTGTTTCCAGGCGCCCGCAAACCATCACCTTTCCGTTTACTCGGGACCTGAGAGTGTCATCGGCGAGAGCGATATTCGTCCGAACCTGCTGGTGGGATTCCTCGCAAAATCCCGTTAGCGTCTCAAACCACATTCGTTGGCCTTAGCGTTAAGAGTGCGCTTACACGTGACGATTCGCTTTTAAACTGGGGGTCCAACGGTTGCTTCCTGGGCTTTCGCTTGCAGCCCTTATCGACTTTTGCACGCTCTAGTTGCTCTTTTTGGCAGACTTCCGGCTGCAGTCGCAAGACCCCCCTGGCGCTCGCCTACGGCAGCTCAAACATAGTTCTTGACCCGTTTTACGCTACTGAGCCAACGTTCGCGACATCGCCGCAGTTCCTGGGCAAGCGAAAGAGAATAATTGAGTTCAACGAGGCGACTTTCATGCCAAGCGCGTAGTTCAGCGATCTGTGCTTCAGTCACCGACGCGCCCCTACATTTTACGAATGCTGCTCACCTCGTGACCATTCAACAACCAATCGCGGAGGCATGCGCGGTGATCGCGCGCAATGCTCTTCAGCTCACCGACCGGAACCCTGCACACCAGAGAGGTGCTGGATCTACTCAACTTTTTCAACCTTGCCGATTAGGTAACTGCGCGGGACGACTCCCCTGTCAGCACTGTGATCGCGATTGTCGCCCATGACGTAGAACTCATTTGCTGACACACGGTATAGCGATCCACGCCTAGAGTATTCGCTCTCTTTGTTGCGGGGATCCACATACGGCTCATCTATTGGTTTCCCGTTTACAATGGTCACGCCGTCGACGATTTCGATGGTCGAGCCACCTCCGGCAATCACTCGCTCCACGAGAGACAGCGAGGGATCCCTTGGCCACCGAAAGGCTACGACATCTCCCAGTACTGGATCCGCCTTGACGTAGGGCCACGCAGAAACAACTACCGTTGCATTTTCGGGTATTGTAGGTTGCATCGAGATCGACCGCATCGTGAACAAGGTGAAGCCCACTACACGCATTCGCGGGTCATTCGAGGCGGTTCTCAGTGGGTTCAGGAAATAAACGCCAAGAAGCAAGGCCAGCGCCAAGGCTACTGCAACGGGCAAACCGGATCACGGAGGCGGACTGGATTTGTGTCGAATCCGGAGCCGCCCCGAAGCGGTTATGACTCGAATTGCCCGGTAGTGCGAGCATGACGTAAAGAACGAGCAGGCCCAAGTACGGGATGAGAGCAATGAGAACCCACAACCCTGATTTATCCCTGTCGTGGAGCCGGCGCACTGTGACGCCCAGATACGTAGGAAGCACGCCAAGATGTATGTCCCGCCCAACAGACCGACACCGAACCGCCGGCGAAACGTACCGGTCGCCAAGTCGATAATCACTAGGCACAACAATCCAATGGTGTTGAACAGAAAGAAGAACCAAAACTCCCTTCTTCCTGCCCGGCCGTCGAACTTGGCGTAGTGCCGCCACGCCGAGAAATACCAGTGCATTGCTACCAACCCTCCCAATCGCGACTGTGACCGAAGGCTTTGTTCGGCCCGTGACGCCACCCTTACATCACAACGGCTCGAGTTGCTAGCGCACCAAGCGTCTAGATCGTTTCTTGTAACACGGCATCGCGTCGGTGCCGTACAGCGATCAAAGAGGTAGTGCCCGAGCGCGCGAGCGCGCGAGCGAGTACTAGGGAGCCCATGATAAAGAGGCTGAGGAAGTCAATTGCGCCTCCGCCACCCCCACCACCGTTGCCTTCACCCCCACCGCCACTTCCATTACTCGCTGCCTGCACGGTAACTCTGGCGTTAGCCTGGAACACCTCCGTCTCCGTCGCGGTCGTACAGGTCAATCCGTAGTTATAAGTGCCAGCCGTCGTTTCCGTTACCTTGGTGCTGCCGGTGACGGGAAGCGTTCCGCTCCAACCGTCCGCAGAATTTCCGCCGGTCGCTGAGCAAGAACTTGCTGCCCCAGCGCTCCACGTGAGCGTGTCCGGAGTCCCCGCAATGACCGTGCCCGAGCTCGCACTCAAAGTCACCGGATTCGGAACGGTAATCTGATTGCTGAAATTGACGTACTGCCAGACGCAGTAGCCGGTGAAGTCCAACAACCCCGACCCCGTGCCTCCACACCCGTCAGACAGAGTAGAAGATACAAGAACCATCGAAACGTAATAGTTTCCGGGCGGGGGGAACTCGCAGGCCAGACTGTAGGAGCACACCGTCGTCGAAGCCGGGGCGACATATGGTCCGAAGACGAACGGGTTAGGCGGAGACGCCGGACATACCGCGTTGGAGAAGTACGTAAGTACCCATCCGGCCTGATCCAGGTCTTCGCCCTGGTACGGAGTCGTAGACAAGAGGAGCACGACCAGCGGACCCACACACGTCGTTCCCGCCGGTAGGTTCTCCTGCATCTGTTGCACGGACATGGAGATTGGGCTTGTGAGGGGATTGGCGGCGTTCCATTGAATGTCGAATGAAACAGTTCCCTGCATGCCGAGGCCGAAGGTGGAGCCGCTGCCGGCTCCGCCTCCACCGCCGCCGCCTGCACCGCCGCCGCCGCCTCCACCACCACCACCACTACCGCCGCCGCCACCACCACCACCGCCGCCGCCACTACCACCTCCACCGCCGGCGCTAAGCAGACTGCAGAAGAAACTGGAGTTGGGGACATCAATGCCGTTGTTGTCGTCGAAGCCGGAATAAGCAATCACTGAAACCTGGCCCAGTAACGGGACAGTGTTTTGCCCCGTGTCAACGATGTCAGGCCCTCCCGAATCACTGAAAAGAGAAAGAACCGCACTGCAGCTTAGGCCGGCTTGCGTCGTATTTTGTGCTTCCACCCAGTTCAGATCCTGCTCATTGCCGTCGGACCCAATCTGCGGCCAATCGCAGAACCACACCGTGCCGGATGACGCACCTCCAATAACTATCGGGTACGTCGCCGCGACGTATTGCGAATAGGGAGCAGGCGTGCCTGGGTACGGCGAACTCGAGCACGGCGTGTAAGCATTCTGAGCCCAGGTCTTCGGAGTGAATGAGAGCATGGCGAGGACCACAGCCAAGCCCATTAGGATTTGTCCGGCGCACATGATTCTTCGCATGGGTAGTCTCCTAGTGCAGTATCGGTTCTCGGTACTACCGGCTCGACCGTGTGTTTTTCACACCGCATCGCAGCGGTTCAGTGTGTTCGGAAACGTCGGGTCAACTGCGTAGAGCCTGACGCACAACAAGCAGCGCGTCTGTCTCACTATTGAACGTGCTGACTTCACGTCGCAATTCGTGGAAATCATTAAACGTCACTCCCCACTTCGACTGGTCAGCTGGGACAGATGGCGAGCGCAGATCCCGCCGCCTCACAGTTGAAGACGCGACAGCGCGTGATTTCCGGACATTTCGCCGAGGGGCCCGCGAATGACCGAGATTGATTGGCGCGCTTGAAGCCCTCCGAAATTCCTAGCGGTCGAACCAGACTCCAATGTCAGCGGCTTGGAGAGCATCCTCAATGCGCTTCGCGAAGAACGGCGAGCATCGCGGCGCGAGGCGTACGGTGGGCAGCCGTCTAGGCAATGCGCTGCCGCCCACGTATTGCGAATTAGCCGGCCGCCTGTAAGGCCGCCGCGATGCATTTCCTATTGTGTGAGAAAGCTAACACCTGGCAGGCGGCGGCCTTTGCAGACACGTCACTGGGTATCGAGGCAGGCCCCGGATGCCCGCGGACGCCTGGTGGATCCGAAAGGCATCCACCGGGCAACTGCCCCTACGCCGGTTCAGAGATCTCCTTGCAGAGCTTTCGTGCAACGAGCAGTGCGAGCCCGAGCAGCGCGTCTAGCCCGACGCTCCCGCCGCCGCCGCTACCCGAGTCGCCACCCGACCCACCTCCGGATCCCATGCCATTGTTCGAGGCCGAGCCGTCGTTGTTCGGCGCGTGCGGGTATGGCTGATGTTGTGGTCCAGCTAAGCGTAAGTGGTGAGCCAGCCGTAACCGTCGAAGCGCTTGACGTGAGGGGTCAATGCTCAGCCGCCGCCTTACCGCTCAATGATTGAACCCATTGATTGTGCTCCTCACAGGGTGTCTGACCCACGGCAGTGAAGTCCCTCTTGCAATTCCAGATGAGTCCAGATCCTGGTGGCGAAGTGCCTACTTCTTGGGAACTTACATTTTGATTCGCACCAGCGAGCGGTCGGATTGCTGGTGCCGTGGTATTCAACGAAATAGCGCTTGGGTTGGTGGGGTTGATGTTCCAAGTCCCGTTGATTGAATTGACCGCCGCTGCGGCCGCAGCATCATTAGCTTGCGAGTTGCCGGAGCTGCTCTGCGGCTGCGAACTCGATTGTGGGCTGGTTTGTGGGGATGCTGTTCCTGTTCCATCGCCATTTGAGTCCTGCGTACTTTGCGGTTGTGGACTAGGCTGTGGGCTCGGCTGTGGCGCTGGTGCCGCGTCGTTGGGAGTTTGCGTTGCCGGAGTGCAGTCACTGGATTGCTGTGCTTGACCGTCAAGACCTGCTGCGGAAGCCGTGCCGTTCTTCCATGCGTCCTGGAGGCACTGGCCGGCGCCGAGGTTCTGCGCGGTCTTTTTCAGCGCGTCGTCATCGGTGCCCAGAAGGGGAAGTGGCGTTTTAGGGTTTAGTGTGTTGTAGATCAGCGTACCAATGGTCGCGCCTTTGTCTCCGTCTCCCAGCACTTCCGCAGGCTCCTGAGCGAGGGATCGCTCGGTAGAGCATGTGACGGTCGCTAGGGCGAGAAGCAGTGGGGTGAACAGGACACGCCGATTGTGCTGCCCAGCGCGGCAAGCCCTCAAATGAGTCACTGAGCTGACACGTCTGGCTTCTGCGGGGGTTGACTGAATTAATTCGGCTCCACGGAACGCGGTAACACGAGTGCGAATCTTCATGAAATTCGTTCTTTGGTCTGATTCATATTTCGCCGGCATGACGGCTCTCGGTTCTGTAAGGGTTCATGGCGAGCGCGGATCGCCCGCCTCATTCTTGAAGACGGGACGGCGCGTCATTTCCGGACATTTGGGCGAGGGGCCTGGGCCGCGGGACCGAAATGTCGTGTCTTGCCAAGGGCGACTGGGCGCAGTCCAATACGGTCAATAAAAGCCGGTAGCGACGCGGACAGGGTCTAGAGGGGAGAAGCCGCGCAATGGCCCAGCTGACACAGCTCCTCGAGCGCATGCACGCGGGCGATGCTGCAGCGCGGGACGCCCTCTTTTCGACGGCCTACGAAGAGCTGCGTCGATTGGCGCGGGCCAGGTTGCGGGGCGGTGGCCGTAACACGGTGCTCGAGACAACGTCGCTGGTGCACGAATGCTATCTGCGGCTCGTGCGAGCGGAAGAGCTGCGCGCGGCGGATCGACGGGCCTTCTTTGCCTATGCCTCGCAGGTGATGCGATCGCTGATCGTAAACAGCGTGCGGGAACGGCAGGCCGAGCGCCGGGGCGGCGGTGCGCCGCCGCTGACGTTATCCACAGGGATCGAACCGAGTCTCTCGGGGGACGAAGAGATGATCCTGAAGGTGCACGAGGCTTTGGAAGTGCTGGCGCAGGCCGACGGCCGTCTAGCTCAGGTCGCGCAGATGCGCTACTTCGGCGGCTACAGCGAGCAGGAGATTGCCGAGGCGCTGGATGTGACCGAACGCACCGTGCGACGCGACTGGGAGAGGGCGCGGCTGATTCTGAAAGAGGCGCTTAGGTGACGACACGCTCCTCGAGAGGTAACTGAGCGCTTAATAGGCGAGGCTGGCGCGGAAGAGCGAGATGCTTTCAGCTGCTCAAATGGCGCAGATGAGCCGGTTGCTGGAGACAGCACTGGAACTGGATGCTGTAGGCCGGCGGAGTTGGCTCGAAGCGCTAGCTCCTGAATATGAGAATCTGCTGCCCGCGCTGCGGCGAGCACTACTGCCGGACGGCGATGAGGCATCCTGTTCCGAAGAATTGCCCAACATTGCCGCGGCCATCCAATCCGGGTCAATAGGCCCCTCAAGCGATGAGGCGCCGCCTGATGAGACAGTGCTCGTCGGACAGACCTTGGGTGGGCGTTATCGCCTTGAGCGCACAATCGGTGAAGGCGGGGTGGGGCGCGTGTATTTCGCCCGCGATGAACAGGTCGAAGGCGAGACGTTCGCGATCAAGGTGCTGAAGAGCGGGCTGCGTGCAAATGCGCTCGCGCTGTTACGCGAGGAAGTGCATAAGACACGGAGGTTGAGCCACCCTAACATTGTCGATGTGCATTCGCTGAACTCCGACGGCAGGCGCCTGTACGTGCTGATGGAGTATCTGGAAGGGAAGCCGCTAAACGTGCTGCTGGATGAGGAGTTCGGGCGTGGCATGCCCTTGAGCCGCGCCTGGCCGATCATCGAGGATGTGGGGGCGGCGCTCGCTTGTGCGCACGATCACGGCGTGATTCACAGCGATCTGAAGCCGGCGAACATCTTTGTGACCACCTCAGGCCGAACGAAGTTGCTGGACTTTGGCATTGCGCGTGCCTCGCGCGGGCAGGCGGGGAAGTCGGGGATCCACGCACTGACCCCCGCGTACGCCAGCTGCGAGATGCTGGAGGGTAAGAGAGCGCACCGCCGCGATGACATTTATTCGTTCGCCTGTGTCATCTACGAGATACTCTCCGCGGAGCGTCCATTCGGTGAACTGAACGCCCTTGAGGCCCGCGAAGCGGGTGCCAGGCCAGCACCTCTGGGGGTCCTATCGCGGGAACAGAATTCTGCGCTCCATCGAGCGTTGGCTTTTGAAGGTGACGTACGGACGAACTCGGTAGAGGAGCTCCTTTCTGGGCTCGCTCCCGAAATGAAACGTCGCGCTAGCCCCATTCCTGAGCGGTCGATCGCGGTCCTTCCATTCGTTGACTTGAGCGCGCAGAGGGATCAGGAATATTTCTCAGATGGTCTTGCCGAGGAACTCATCGACCTATTGACACAGGTTCAGGAACTTCGCGTTCCTGCTCGTACGTCGTCGTTCTATTTCAAAGGAAAGTCGGAACCGATTCTAACGATCGCTCATACTCTGGGCGTAGCTCACGTCCTTGAGGGCAGTGTTCGCAAGGCCGGCAATAGAGTCAGGGTCACTGCCCATCTCATCCGGGCTGACAATGGGTATCATCTATGGTCGAAGACCTTTGATCGAGAAGTCGAGAACGTCTTTATTGTTCAGGACCAAATCGCGGCTGCTGTCGTCCAAGCGTTGAAGGCTCAGTTACTTCCGAATCAGCAGGTCATTAACCATCATCGCACCGACTCTGCCGATGCCTACGACCAGTATCTGCGTGCGAAACGACTCTCCAATCTCCGCACAGTTGACAGTCTGCATCGTGCGATCGAGGCTCTCCAACAGACGATTATTCTTGATCCTAAGTACGCCCCAGCATACGTCACCCTCGCTATGACGAGGTTCGCGCTAGTGGAACAGGGCGCGACCCGAGATCCGACAGACGCCGAGACAGCATTTGCCGCCGCCAATAGCGCAGTGGAACTCGCACCAGGGCTTGCCGAGGCCTATTCGGCGCGTGGCTATGTACGTTTGCGTGTGCGCTGGGACTGGACGGGCGCAGCCGCGGATCTCAATAGAGCGATACAGCTCGACCCCCGGCACAGTGCCACCCAGAGCACGTACGCCTTCATGCTAGGCACTCTCGGTCGGTACCCAGAGGCCGTTGAGGCTGCGGAGAGAGCGATCGAGATAAACCCGCTGGATCCGTGGAGTTGGACGATTCTTGGTATATGCCTGGAAGGCGCAGGAAACAACGCGGCGGCGACGCGCGCCTTCAACCACGCTCTCGAAGTCAGTCCTGAAGGAGCGACGTCGATCGCCAATCTGGTGGTAGTCGAACTAGCGCAAGGTCATGTGCAGGAGGCGCGTAAAGCGAACTCGCGACAGCGCAATGAGGCTTGGCGATGGATGGGTGACGCAATGATTGAGCACGCATCCGGTTATGCGAAGAAATCTCAGGATGCCCTAGACGCTCTGATTGGCAAGTACGGTAGGATCATCCCCTATGTTGTTGCCGGCGTGTACGCGTCGTGTGGTCAGAAGGACAAGGCCTTTGAATGGCTCGATCGTGCGTTCGATCAGCGCGACGTGAATTTGTGCATGATAAAACTCCACGCCCCGGGTGTAGCTCTGAAGAACGATCCGCGCTATCAGGCGTTCCTACGCAAGATAAAGCTGCCGGAATGACTGTTAACGGGAGCGCTTCCAGGCGATCGAGCCGCCGCTGAAGTTCCCAGACTAAGTCGCTCGCGAGGCAGTCGTTTGTAAGCGGAAAACTAAGATTGAGGTATACGACGGCTTCTGGCCCGAACTGAGACAGAGTCGGCAAGCCCTGAATCAAAGAATCAAAACCTACAGGAGTGCCTTCACCGCTCGGATCAGCGCTCGAACGTCCCGTCTCTCCTGGACGGACGCGTTCGAGGTGAGGCTGCTACGATATCAGCTTGCTCGGCATCGGGTCGTCCAGGTTAAGACCCGTGATCGTGCCACCAATCGCGTAAAGGGTCGGAATGGGGTCGGGGTTAGGGTTAGGGCTCGGGTTGGGATTGCTTGCCCCGCCACCCCCGCAGGCGCTGAGGGCCAGGGGGCAGGAAAGGAAGCTGGCTCTAAACATCATGCGTTCAGCCACATCGATTCTCGTAGGGACTCCTGACAAGACAATAGTGGGTGGGTTTTTCGGTATTGCGTTACTCTCACTGCGCGCAGATCGCCGCAGCGCTCTGGCGCGCCTGCGTCGCTGCCGACTGGAGCTGACTGCCGCAGGGACAAGCACCGCACTGGGATGCCGCCATCGAGTAGCATCGCGCCGTTTTCATGAACGTGGCGCACATAGAGACAGTCGTTTGCTGCATGCAGCTGGACGCGGCGGTCAGCGCCCGGTTTGCGGACATTTGACACGCATCAGGAGGGCCGCCCCCTGCGGGGATGACAGAGCCCGGCAAGGGCGCTTCGAACGTGGCGAGAGCAGCCGCCAGGGCCGCATCGTCGGAGCATTTCTGTTCCGCGGCGCTGTAGAAGTGCTGGTCAAAGGCCTTTCGGGCATCGAGGAGGGTCCGAAGCTTCTGGGCCTTGTCGTTGGCTTGGGTTTCTACGTCGTCCCAAATTGTTTTAATCGTGTTCGTGTACCAGGCCGCACTGGGGTCATCTTCGCTCCCATCGCTACGAAAGAAAAACTCCCACATCTCATAGTTCGCACCCGGGGCCTTTAATTGCGCGGCCTCAGCGATCGTCAATTTTGCAAAAAGAGACTCGAGCCGCTGGTGGAGACTGTCGATGCCGAGCAAAATGATTTTGAATGACCCCGCCAAGTAAGCAAGCTTGTTCAGTTTCTCGATCGCAACCTCAATCCTCGCGATCTGGTCGGCGCTAGTTTTGGCCTGAGCGCAGTAATTGAGGTGACTGTAGTCAGGGGCCTTGTCCAGGTTCGTGTTGACGTGAGCGACCGCGGCCTTTGCCTGTTGCGCCTGGTCATACATCGCAGCCAACTGCGCAGGGATATTCCCCGAGGCCACTTTCGCTGTGAACTCGATAACCAGGTCCTTGGCCTGATCGGCCCCCAGACCAGTGCCGACATTACCGAATTGACTCAAGAGAGAACTGCCCTGACTTGTTAGTTGGGAGTTCGCGAGTGCGTCTGACAGCTTTTTCACGATGTCCGTAAGCTCTGACACCGATTGCGCGGACGCATTCGAGGTGACGACCATCACGACCGCCAGGATGGCGCTCAACAACTGTCGCGGTACGGGCATGGTCAGACGTGCCCGGCGTTAGGCAACGCCTCGCGTGCTGCGAGCGCCGGGCGCCAATAGCCGGTCACCGCGCCGACGAGCACCACGCTCAGGCTTTTGCGTTGTGCCTTCGAGTTCGACGTACCGGTAGGTGCCGGAATACGAGGTACAGAAGCACGGGGCGGAACCGTCCGCCCCGTATCGTCTCTATTTCCAGTCCTATGCACGGCGGATGCCACCCAATCTGCAACCAGTTAGTTCGAGGCCGTAGTGGTGACCCCACACTTGCGGGCGAAATAGATCTGGATCAGAGCATCGTGCCGCTGGTTGTAGTTGACCCGAAGCTGCCCAGTTGTCATCTGTTGGTTGTTTTCGCTGCCCGCATCTGCGTTGGACATAATCGAAGCGGCGTTGTCGATCTGCGCGCTGGCCGCATTGGGAGCCGTCGCACCCAAGACCCCCCAGGCGGCCGCCATCCACGTCGACGATTGACTCTGTTGCTGATGGAGCGCGATCTGCTTGTCCAGGACCTTAATGGCGTTCTCCGTATCGTCGATCTCGCGCTTCAGATCTGAGCAAGTCATGTTCAGATCCTGCGTCTGGTGTGTGATCACCGGAGCGAAGCTTTTCTTCAGATCCGGATCCGGCGGATCCGTGGCGCAACCTGTAAGCGTCGCGACGAGGCCGGCGCAAATTCCGGCCTTGATGAAGCGATTGATAGTGAACATTGCATGTCCCTCCTAGGGTGGTAAATCGCTCTTCAGTTCTCAGGGGAGGGTGATGCTGTTTCACGTTTGAACTCGCGCAGATTCGCCTCCCTCATTCTTGAAGACGCGATAGTGTGTGATTTCCGGACATCTGGCGGAAGGCCTGAGCAGCGCCAGTGCCGTGTCTTTCCAACCGCGACTGGTCGCCGTCAAATAGAGACAAATAGGGGCCGATACCGTGACGCGGGTAGGGGACTCGGAAGGGAGTGCGGATTCCACGCATGCCGGCCGGTGATTCCAGGCGATGCCGGTCCAGCGTTCCATGTCATGCCGGGCCAGGTGTGAGCAGGACGTTGATACTTTCGTTGAGCTTCTGATCTTCGTCAATGG
>Ga0187783_10002811_pt1 | contig 12898 bp, 10 predicted proteins | sample 1015_SJ02_MP02_2_FD_132471 | JGI IMG/M metagenome (GOLD analysis project Ga0187783, IMG submission 132471) | Tropical peat soil microbial communities from peatlands in Department of Meta, Colombia - 1015_SJ02_MP02_20_MG | ecosystem: Environmental > Terrestrial > Soil > Wetlands > Peat | place...
CGCTCGAGATAACTGGAGATCTCGGCAATGATCCGGTTGAACAGTGCATCACCGCCCGCCTGCCGCTTGAGCGTGGCGTGCGACTTCCACGCCACGATGATGTCCGCGCGCGGCATCTCCCACAGGAACGTACGCTCGATGGATCTGACAGCAGAGAAACGACCGCTCGCATCGATGACCTCGGTCGGATTTTCCCGTCTCGACCCATACGAGTAGCCCGCAATGTGGGTCTTGATAATAGCCTCGATGTGCTGCTGTACCGGATCCTCGAGATCGCGATGGTTCCACATGCAGGCAAACCAGCCGCGGGGCATGAGAATTCTGGCTACCTCACTCAATGCGGCGCCCTGGTCGACCACATTGAATGAGCTACCGAAGAAGACGGCATAGGCACTCGCGTCCGCCAGTCCACTTGCCTCGCCGGTGCCGATCGACCAGGTGACCGAGCCACCCTGGGTATTGCGGGTCCCGATCGCACGCATCGCCTCGTTCGGCTCCACTGCACTGACCGTCAGCCCGCGCTTCAGCAGCTCCTTGGTCAGTTTGCCCGTCCCCGCGCCAATCTCCGCCACAGGCCTCGAGCGCGTACAGCCGATCGCGGCCAGCAGCTCCTCGATGGCCGCGGCGCAGTAGTCGGCGCGCTTGTCGTAGTGGGCGGCGTGCCCGGTGTAATCCCAATCGACCTTGGGGATCGTGGCTGCAGTGGCTGCGATCATGGATTTCCTCACCGCGCCGGAGCACGCCTCGGCGGATCGGCTGCTGTCTATGGGAGTTAAACTTTAGCATTACCAATCGCGATCAAGGGTGTGAAAAGTAAGCGAATTTATCCGGCGGTACTCGACTGACATCGAATGGTTACGCCAGCCGCGCGGTTGCCATGCGAATCAATTGGTTACTGATCGCATCGCCCGGGCGGACGGGAGGCACCCGGCTCGCAGTGACGCGACCCGCAGGAATGGAAGTCGGCCGCCGCACGGCCGGAGCGTTCGGCGGCTCGGCGACGGCGGCTTGGGCTACGAACCGCTCAGGCAGGTCTTCATGTAGGCCTTGCGGTCGTCGCCCTTCAGGCCCTTGCTGGTAGCGTCGGCATTGCAGCTCTTCATTTTTTCCTGCTGGCTGTTGCCGCTCTTCGCCGTGCCTTCCTTCGACAGACAGGTCTTCATGAAGGCCTTGCGATCATCACCCTTGAGGGACTTGCCGTCGGCGTCCGCGTTGCAGCTCTTCATCTTCTCCTGCTGGCTGTTCGTATGGGTCGCGGTCGAAGACGTCGCCTGTGCCAGGACGGCCTGCCCCGCCAGCAGCGCCGCTGCCGCACCGATCCCGATCAGCCACGTCGAGCGTCTCATTGTTCCTCTCCCCTGTGCCGAGCGCGATGACTCGCGCTTATGGTAACTCCAAGCGCCGCGGCTACTCCATGTCGGGGTAGGGGCCGCGGCCGTCCTCGGCGATGAAGCGCTCGATGCGCCCGCGCAGCACCGGCAGCGGCACTGAGCCCAGCTCGAGCACCGCGTCGTGGAAGGCGCGTACGTTGAAGCGCTCGCCGAGCGCCTTCTCGGCGCGCGCGCGCTCTTCGAGGATGGCGCGCTCGCCGAGGTAGTAGGACAGCGCCTGGCCCGGCCAGGCAATGTAGCGATCCACCTCGGTACCAATTTCGTGCTCGGGCAGCGCCGTGTACTCCTTCAGATAGTCGATCGCCTGTTGCCGCGTCCAGCCCTGGGCGTGAACCCCAGTGTCGACCACCAGGCGCGCGGCGCGCCAGATCTGGTAGCCGAGCATGCCGAAGCGGTCGTAGGCGCTGTCATACAGGCCCATCTCCACACCCAGCCGCTCGCAGTAGAGCGCCCAGCCCTCCCCATAGGCGGAGATATAGGTCAGCTGGCGAAAGCTCGGCTGGTCCTTGTGCTCCATCGCGATGGGGATCTGGAAGGCATGCCCGGGGGCCGATTCGTGCAGGGTGAGCGCGGTGAGGTTGTACAGCGGCCGGCTCGGCAGGTTGTAGGTGTTGAGCAGATACACGCCGGAACCGCCGCGGCCCGCGGTATAGAACGGGGCGAGGTCATCCGGAACCGGCTTGATGGTGAAGCGCGCGCGGGGCAGGTAGCCGAAGAACTGCGACGCCTTGCCGTCGAAGCGCTTGGCGATCCACGCGGCGCGTTCCAGCAGCTCCTCGGGTGTCTTGGCGTAGAAGCGCGGGTCACTGCGCAGGAAAGCGAGGAAAGCCGGGAAGTCGCCGCTGAAGCCGGTCTCGTGCATGGCGGTGACCATCTGCGCGTGCAGCCGAGCGACCTCCGAGACGCCGAGCTCGTGGATGGCATCGGGGTCCATGTCGAGGGTGGTGAACTCGTGGATCTTGGCGCGGTAGTAGTTGCGGCCGTCGGGCAGGTCGGCGGCGGCAAGCGTCGTGCGCATGCCGGGCACGTACTCGGTGCGCATGAACTTCAGCAGCTCGACGTAAGCTGGCTGCACCAGCGCGCCGATGGTCTTCACGGCCTCGGCCCGCAGCGCCGCCTGCTTGTCGGCCGGTATGCCCGGCATTTCGTTGAAGGGCGTGTAGAACAGGCTCTTCTCCGGCGTCGCTTCGGTGACCGCCGTGATGGAGGTGTCACGGCCCTCCATGGTGACCCGCGGCGGGGTAAAGCCGCGCTTCATCCCGGCACGCATCTCGTCCATCTGCTCGTGAAAGTAGCGCGGGATGTCGCGCATCTGCGCGATCCAGTGCTGGTAGTCGGTGAGCGTGCGGAACGGCCGGCGCGCGGTGTAGCCGAGATCGGTCCAGAAGGTGGTGTCGGAGTTGGCCGGCATCTCGAAGTCGCGGAAGCGCTGGTCGCTGATCAGGACCGCGATCTGGTTGCGGTAGATGTCGTAGTTCACCTGCTCGCGCGGCGAGAGGCTGCCGCGCGGGATGGCGTCCACCTGCGTCAGCACGTTCTGCCAGTACTTGAGGCGCATCTCCTCGGTCGCCGGATCGACTTTCGGCAGGTGATCGGCGATCGGACGCGTGCCGTCCTCGTTGTCGGGCTGCTGGTCGGTACGCCACTTCCACTCGCTGGTGTAGATCGCCCGCAGCCGCTCGTCGGCGCTCTGCTGAGCGGACTGGCGCGAGCAGCCGGCGAGCGCGGCCGCGCAGGCAGCGAGCGCGAGCACGGGAATCAGGGGCGTGCGCATGAGGCGCCTTCCAGCTATGCAGGTTGGGAAAGTGGCGCTAAGCATACTCGAACCGTTGCGCGGCGCTCGCGCGGTACGGTACAAGGCTCCGGTCATGTGGAAAGCGATCGTGGCCATCAGCGTCGGAGCGAGCCTCGGCGCGCTGCTGCGCTGGTGGCTGGGCCTGACACTCAACCAGCATTTCCCCGCGATTCCCCCCGGCACGCTGGCCGCCAATCTCATCGGCGGCTATGTGATCGGGGTGGCGATCGCGGTGTTCGGCGTCTACTCGGCGCTCGCCCCGGAGTGGCGGTTGTTCGTGATCACGGGGTTCTGCGGAGGGCTCACCACCTTCTCCACCTTCTCCGCCGAGGTGGTGACGCTGCTGCAGCAGGGACGGCCCTCGTGGGCGCTCGCGGCGGCAGCCGTGCACCTGTTCGGATCGGTGCTCATGACGCTCGCCGGTATCGGCACCGTGCTGTGGGTACGCAGCTGAGGGCAGTCGCCGGCGCCGACAATACGGAGCTGCAAACATGCAAGGGTCGTTCCTCAGGTTCTACGTGCACGAGGGGCAGCGGCACAAGCGGCGCCTGGTGTGGGAGTGGCTGCTCGAGCAGGCCAACGAGCTCGGCATCCGCGGCGGCTCGGCCTTTCGCGCCATGGCCGGGTTCGGCCGCCACCACGTGCTGCACGAGAGTACCTTTTTCGAGCTGGCCGGAACGCTCACGGTCGAAGTCGAGTTCATCGTCACCGACGAGGAGGCGCACCGGCTGCTCGAGCGGGTGCGCGCCGAGGGCATTCGTCTCTTCTACGCCTGCATTCCGGCGCTGTTCGGCGTGATCAACCCGGACGCGGCGGACCCGGCCGCGGAATGAGGGCTCACTTGCGCTCGATGGTATGCAGCGGTGCAACGCCGCTCGCGGTGCGCGTCGGCCGATCGGCCTCGGGAGCGGAGAGCGGCTGACACTCGCGCTGCGTGGCGAGCGCGCGCACCGCCAGCTCCTGGTATTCGCGCGTGCCGCTCACCTTCCAGGCGAGCTCCTCGGGCTTGAGCTCGCGCACCAGGCGCGCCGGCACGCCCATGACCAGCGTGCGCCGCGGCACCACGAACCCGGCGCGCACGAAGCTGGCGGCGGCCACGAAGGCCTCCTGCTCGACCACCGCATCGTCCATGACGATGGCGCCGATGCCGATCAGGGCGCCGCGGCGCACGGTGCAGCCGTGCAGCACCGCGCCGTGCCCGACATGCGCGTCGTCCTCGAGCAGCGTGTCCTTGCCCGGAAAGCTGTGCAGCACGCAGCAGTCCTGCACATTACATCCTGCACCGATGATGATGCGGCCGAAGTCTCCACGGAGCGAGGCAGCCGGCCCGATATAGCAGCCGGCCCCCACCCGCACGTCACCGATCAGGCTCGCCTGGGGATGCACGAACGCCGATGGGTGGACAATCGGTATGAGTCCATCGATTGAGTAGACCGCCATGCGAGCTACCGTGCGCCCTGCAGGTCCCGGCGAGCCTTCAGCCGCCGCGCCCGGCAGTGAGGAATGCGCGGATGCCGGCGCGAAACTCCTCGGACTGCAGCTGCGCGCCGAAAATGCGCGCTTCTTCCTCGATGCGCGCCAGGATCTCGCGCGGCTCGCCGCGCAGCAGCCGCCGGGTGGCGGCGAGCGCGCTCGCGGGCTGGCGGGCCAGGGCTGCGGCCAGCGCGCGCGCCTCTTCGAGCACGGCGCCGTCCTCGAGCACGCGGTTGACGAGGCCGAGGCTTGCGGCCGTGGCGGCATCGAAGGGCCTGCCGAGCAGCAGCAGCTCCGCCGCGCGTTGCTGGCCGACGAGGCGCGGCAGAAGCAATGAGCTGCCCGCCTCGGGCACGAGTCCGAGCGCCACGAACGGCAGGGAGAACTGCGTGCCGCGCGCCGCCACGATCAGGTCGCAGTGAAGCAGCAGGGTCACGCCGATGCCGACCGCCTGCCCGTGCACCGCCGCGAGCAGTGGCTTGGTGAGCATCGGCAGGAGGCGCAGGAAACGCATCGCGGGGTGCTCAGCGCTCAGCGGCGGGCTGTTGAGGAAATCGCCGAGATCGTTGCCGGCGCAGAAGCCTGCGCCCGCGCCGCTCACGAGCACCACGCGCACCGCCTGATCCGCCTCGGCCTCACTCAGTGCGCGATACAGAGCCTCATACATGGCGAGCGTGATGGCGTTGCGCTTCTCGGGGCGATTGAGTCGCACCTCGCACACCCCGGAGGCGCTCGACACCAGGACCTGCTCGCTCATCGCGTGCAAGCTTGCGGCACGGGGCGCCGCGACGCAACCGACGGCTGCCCGATGGCGGTTGGCCGCGGCCGGGGCCGCGCTGGCACTAAGGGTGCGCGGCGGATGCGGCCGCAGCGCGAAAGTCGACGTCGCTGTCAGCCACGAGCCATACCAGGGCCGCCCAGGCGGCGACGTTCTGGTCGAGCTGGCTGCGGTCGACCTTGTCGAGCGTGTCGTCGGGCGTGTGATGGATGTCGAAGTAGTGCGTGGCGTCCTGACTCAGCTGAAACGCCGGCACGCCGGCATCGATGCACGGGCCGACGTCGGCACCGGCCTCGGCCGGCGGCCCGTCGGCTGCCAGGATGCCGATCGGATTCAACACGCGCAGCGCGCTGCGCGCGAACTCCACGCTCGCACCCTTGGGCAGGGCGAACGAATAGACGCGATCGGTGCCCAAGTCGCTCTCCCCGACCAGCACGTGATCGACGAGCTCGGCCTGATGGTTGCTGGCGTACGCATGACCGCCGAACACGCTCTCCGGCGGCACCGGCTGGCTCACCTCCTCGGAGCCGAACAGCACCACGCGCACCGTGCGCCGCGGCCGGTGCGGCGCGTCACGGATCAGCTTCGCCGCCGCAACGACGATCGCGGTGCCGGTGCCATCGTCGATGGCACCGGTCCCCTGGTCCCAGCTGTCGAGGTGTGCTCCGAGCAGCACCACTTCCTGCGGGCGCTCGCGGCCGCGCACTTCGGCGATGACGTTCTGCGAATGCGCATTCGGCAGGTAGGAGGCGCTGGAGAACAGGTGCACCCGCACCGTCTGGCCGAGCCGCGCGATACGCTCGATCTGGTCGGCATCAGGAGCCGAGAGTGCGAACGCCGGTACCGGTACGCGGCCATCCACGTAGTGCGCCGTGCCGGTGTGCACGATGCGATGATTGTCGGTGCCCACCGAGCGCAGCAGAAAGGCGATCGCCCCGCGCTGCGCGGCCTCGTGCGCGCCCTCGGTGCGCCCCTCGACCGCCGCACTGTAGCCGGCCCCATCCTGGGTGCGCACCGTGCGCTCGTCGACCATCGCCACCTTGCCGGCGAGCGAGCCGGGCGCGGCGGCTTTCAGCTCCGCGAGCGAGGCGAAGATCACGACGTCGCCGTCCAGACCGGCGGCAGGCGTGGGCGGGGACTCCCCGAGCGCCGCCACGACCAGCGGCTGCGCGCGCGGGGCGATGATCGCGCCACTCTCGCTGCCGCGCGCCCAGGCGGTAATCGGGAAGCCCTCGATGTGCGCATTCTCGAAGCCGAGCGACTTCAGGCGCGCCGCGGCCCACTCGGCCGCCTGATGCTCGCTGGCGGAGCCAGCCGGGCGCGGACCGAAGCGCGTGGTGAGCTCGCTCACCCACTCGTAGGCGAGCGAATGGCCGGCGAGCGCAGCATCGCGCAGCTGCACGGCCACGCTCTCGGGTGCGGACGTCGGCAGTGCGCGCGCACCGAGCGCGGCGGCAGAGAGCGCGAGGACGACGGCGAATTTCGAGCGCAGAGTCGGGTGTGAGTGACGGGCGGGGTCAGTCGGCACGTGTCAGGCTTTCAGTCCGTAGGCGAAGAAGCGCGCATTCTACGCAAAGCGACTGCGCACGCACCATGTGGTTGGGACGAACGCGTCGCCGGGCGTGCCACGACATGCGGCGCGCGCCACACACGCGGCGCGCGCTACAGGGGAAGCTCCGCGACCGGCAGGGCCTGCGCGAGGTGATAACCCTGCGCGTAGTCGACGCCGATGCGCCGCAGCTCGGCGAGCACGGCTTCGCCCTCGACACACTCGGCCACCGTGGCGATGCCGAGCGCACGGCCCACCTTGCCGACCGCCTCCACCATGCTGCGGTTGACGGGGTCGCTGGTGATGTGGCTGACGAACTGGCCGTCGATCTTGAGGAAGTCGACCGGTAGCGTCTTCAGGTAGACGAACGAGGATACGCCGGTGCCGAAGTCATCGAGCGCGAAGCGACAGCCGCGTCCGCGCAGCTCGCTCATCAGGTAGCGCGCGTTGGAGAGGCTGGTGACCGCGGTAGTCTCGGTGATCTCGAAGCACAGCGCACCGGCGATCGCCGGATCGGCGACGCTCTGCAGGACGAACTCGACGAACGACTGCTCGTTCAGCGAGGTGCCCGACAGGTTGACCGCCAGCAGCGGCAGCGGCCGCCCGAGCCGTTGCCGCTCGTACAGCAGCTCGATCGCCTGCCCCACCACCCAGCGATCGATCACCGACATGACGTTGTAGCGTTCGGCGGCCGGGATGAACTCGGAGGGCGGCACCAGCACGTCGTTGTCGTCGCGCAGGCGCACCGTGAGCTCGTAGAAGGCGCGCTGCGCGGGTGCGCCGAGCGGCACGATCGGCTGGAAGAACAGCTCGAGGCGATTGTCTTCGGCGGCGCGCGTGACGCGTGTCACCCAGTGCATCTCGCGGTGGCGGTGCGAGACGCCGTCGGCCTCGTAGACATGGATGCGGTTGCGTCCGGCGTCCTTGGCGGCGTAGCAGGCGATGTCCGCAGCGCTCATGACGGTGGTGGCGTTCTCGGTCTCGGCACGGATCTGCACGATGCCGATACTCGCCCCGACCGACACCGTGTTCGCGCCCCACACGAAGCGGAAGTCGCGGATCGCCTGACGCACACCCTCGGCGATGCGGGTGGCCTGCTCGAGCGTGCAGCCCTCGAGCAGCACGCCGAACTCGTCGCCGCCGAGACGCGCGATGATGTCCGAGGCACGCACCCGCGTCTGCAGCAGCCCGGTGACATCGCGCAGCAGGCGATCGCCCGCCTGGTGACCGCAGGTATCGTTCACCAGCTTGAACTGGTCGAGATCGATGTACAGCAGCGCATGCGAGCCCTCGCCGCGCTGCGCCGACAGCAGTGCCGCGTGCAGGCGGTTGTCGAACTCACGCCGGTTGATGAGGCCGGTGAGCGCGTCGTGGCTCGCCTGCCACGACAGCGCGCGTTTCAGGCGCCGCTCGCGGGTGTTGTCGTGGAACACCACCACCGCGCCGATCACCCGGCCGCCGCGGTCGCAGATCGGCGCCGCCGACTCCTGGATCGCCACCTCGCTGCCGGTGCGCGTGATGAGCACCGTATGATCGGCGGGCGCACCGGTCTCGGAGCGTCCGAGTGCGCCGGTGAGTGAGTTCTCGATCGGCTCGCGAGTGAGCTCGTTGACGAGTTTCAGCACGGCGCCGATCGGCTGACCGCGCGCCTCGGCGAGGGTCCAGGCCGTGAGGCTCTCGGCCACCGGGTTGATGTATTCGATGCGGCCTTCCGGATCGGTGCTGATCACCGCATCGCCGATCGACTCGAGCGTCACCTGGGCGCGCTCCTTCTCGGCGAAGATCGCCTGCTCGGCGCGCTTGCGCTCGGTGATGTTGGCGATCGTACCCTCGTAGCCGACGATGCGTCCGCTCGCATCGCGCATCGGGCGCGCGTTCTCCAGGATCACCAGCTGCTGCCCGTCGCGCCGGCGCATGAGGAACTCCGCATCGCGGATCTCGCCTTCCGCCTCCATGCGGCGCACGAACTCGGCACGGTCCGCCGGATTCCAGTAGAGCGTCTCGGCGGGCTGGCGGCACAGCTCCTCGGTGCTCGCGTGTCCGAACATGCTGACGAAGGCGGGATTCACCGACAACAGCCGCCCGTCGAGCCCGCTCTGGTACACGCCCTCGGCGATGCTCTCGAACAGTCCGCGGAAACTGCGCTCGCTGCTGCGCAGCGCCTCCTCGGCGAGTCGCCGTTCGATGGCGATGCCGGCGAGCTGCGCGGCGCGCGCCATGATCTGCGTTTCGTGCGTGCTCGGCAGGCCGGCATTGGCGCGGAACACGCCGAGCGCACCGAGCGCGTGCCCCGCGGCCGCCTTGATCGGCGTCGACCAGGCGGCGCGCAGCCCTGCGGCGAGCGCCGCCTCGCGCCGCTCGCTCCAGTACGGGTCGATGCCGACGTCCTCCACCAGCACCGGCCGCTCGAGATGGACGGCGGCGGCGCACGAGCCGTCGCGCAGGCCGATGCGTGCGCGCGCGAGCGGCGCGCGCAGCGCATCGGGCAGCTGCGGCGCGACCAGCTCGGCGAACGACTGGCGATCCTCGGCGAGCACGCTGACCGAGGACACCGTGCCCGCCCCGCCCGCCTCCGTGAAGCGCGTGATGGACGCGAGCACCTCCGCCAGCGGCGCATTGCGCGTCATCTGCTCGAACACCTTGCGCTCGGCGGCGCTCATGCGCTCGGCGCGCTTGCGCTCGGAGATGTCGGCGATGCTGCCGCGTATCAGGCGACGCGCGCCGCTCGGCAGGCGCACCAGGCGCGCCTCACACATGCTCTCTCGGCCGCCGGCATCGTAGTACGCCCACTCGAACGCCGGCACCTCGCCATCGAGCGCCTGCTGAATGTAGACCTGGGCGCGCTCCTCGGAAGGCGCGCCGTCGGGTTGCAGCGGCGGACTGACGTCGAGCGGGCCGACCGTGAGCAGCCGCGTACGCTCGAGGCCGAACAGCTTGAGCGCCTTGTCGTTGGCGTCCACGAAGCGCCCGGTATCGACATCGAGCACCACGATTGCCTCGGGAGCGTGATCGACCAGTAGCCGGTAGCGGGCGGCGCTCTCGCGCATCGCCTGCTCGGACTCGCGCCGCTCGGTGACATCGCGCAGGCACAGCACGAACATCTCGTGGCGCGACAGCGGCGCCTTGCTGACCGCGATCTCGGCGGGGAAGGCATCGCCGCTCTTGCGGCGCGCGAACAGCTCGCGCGCGGTCAGATCGAGCGCGGTGTCGCCGGCACTCGCCGCGAGGCGCTGCAGTGCCTCCGGTACGCTCTCCTTGGTGGCGATACCGGGGATCAGAAAGTCGATGCGCTGACCGACCACCTCCGCCTCGGCGTAGCCGAACACCCGTTCGCCGGTCGGGTTGAAGGTGCGGATCACGCCCTCCTGGTCGAGCGCCAGCACTACGTCCTTGATGTGATCGAGAATGACCTGCAGGTGCTCCGAGCTCTGCTCGTGCGCCTCGAGCGCGAGCGCGCGCGCCTCATCCGCCATGAGGCGCATCGACTCGACGATGCCGCGCCGCTCGGCGTCGATGGTGAGGTAGTGATCGTTGATCAGCTGCAGCAGCATCGGCACGTCGGGCGTGGCGCTGCCGGTGCGCAGTTGCAACTCACGCAGCTGCGCGCGCAGGTGCGGATGCAGCTCCGGGTGGCTCTCGCCCGCGGGCCGCGGGTCGGCGCGCACGAGGGTCGTCGTGGCGCCTTGAGCGGCGTCCGGAGAAGAACCGGGGCGCGTCCGGAGGATCTGCGGCTTTGACATAAGCGAGGCGATCGAACCCGACAGCGATCATACGGACGCCGTCCGGACTTCCCCGTGAACCCCCTCCCGATTCTGTCGGGCCGACCGAGCGGGAAACGCTGCGCGGGCTGCGCAGGATCAGTGCGCCGCGGCGGCGCCGGCGTTCAGGGCGCTCGGGCTCGCCGGGGCAGCAAGCGCTGCGGCACTGGAGGCCGCGAGCGTGGAAGAGGTGCCGGTGGTCGGTCGCCCGGCAGGCGGACCCGCAGCGGTCGGTGCCGGTGCGGGCTTGCCTGTCCCCGGGCTCGCCGGCAGGTCCGGCATTCCGGCGCCGGCGATCACCGGCATGGAATAGGTCTCGGTGTTCGACTGGCCGCCGGTATCGACGGTCAGCACCGCGCTGAAGGTAAAGATCCCGTCGCGCTCCGGGCGCACCTTGATCGTGTGCTGAATCGGCACGCCCTCCGCAGGCCGGTCGCTCGCCGGGATCTGGGCGCCGTCCACGAGCTCGAGGCCGTCATCGGCCTGCACCTTGCCGGAGATGCGATCGACGCTGGCGGAGGTCGGCAGGATGACGAGGTTGATGTCGACCGGCTGTCCGACGTCGGGACGATCCTTGAGATCGAACTTCACCTGCACCGGGAATGTCGCGTTCTTGCTAGCGGGAACCGCACTTACCAGGATGTCGGGCGCCTTGGCCGCCTTGCGGGCTGCTGCAGCGCGGGCTGACAGCCGAGCGCCGTCTCCGGAGTCCTGGCCGGAGCTGCAGCCGCAGAGGATCCCGCCCACCAGCAGGCCCAGCGCGAGATTTCTGTTCAGCGTCCGCATGGTCGCAGGGCTACCCCGGAAGCGGTATTAAGTCACATAAAGGGTGCGGCACGCACGATAACGCGTCTGTGCGGGCCGGTGCACGTGCGCACTGCGCATTTCGGGGAAGGCCGGGGGGGATTTCAGCGCTGCAGGAGCGGCGGCTCGTCGATCGCGGCGATCTGCTCGAGGAGATCGAGCAGGTGGCCCTCCCAGTAGCGCGGCTCGGCAGCCCAGGGGAAGGCGCGCGGAAAGGCGGGATCCGCCCAGCGGTGCACCACCCAGGCCGCGTGATGCACCATGCGCAGCGCCCGCAGCGGCTCGATCAGGGTTATCTCCTTGAAGTCGAAGTCCGCGAACTGCTGGTACCCCTCGAGCAGCTGCTCCCATTGCGACTGCTGCTCGGCCGGCGGCCCGGACAACATCATCCACAGATCCTGGACACGCGGCCCCGTGGCGCAGTCATCGAGGTCCACGAACACCGGCCCGTGCTCGTTCCAGAGCAGGTTGCCGAGATGACAGTCGCCGTGCACGCGGATCTCGCGCACCTCGGCTGCTGCACCGAAGGCCGCGGTCACCCGATCGAGCAGTGCGCCGCTCACCGACGAATAGCGCTCGTGCAGGGCCTGCGGCAACAGTTCGCTCGCCAGCACCTGCGCGCGCGCCTCCCAGCCCAGGCGCTGCACGTTGATGTGCGGGCGCACCACGAAAGGGCGCGTGGCGCCGATCTGGTGGATGCGCGCCACGGTGCGTCCCAGCAGCTGCCGCGCCTCGGGCGCATCGAGCTCGGGGGTGCGCCCACGCATCCAGGGGAATGCCGCAAAGCGGAAATCGCGGTAACGGCACAGCGTCTCGCCGGCGATGACCAGCGGGGCGGCCACCGGCAGCTCCGCCGTCGCGAGCTGCGCGGTGAAGCGGTGCTCCTCGGCGATCTGTGCATCGCTCCAGCGCGCGGGTCGATAGAACTTCAGCACCAGCTGCCGCTCCCCGGCGCCGAGCTGATATACGCGGTTCTCGTAGCTGTTCAGCGCGAACAGCCGCCCGTCGGGCTCGAGTCCGCAGGCGACCGCGGCATCCAGCACGACCTCGGGTGTCAGACCTGAGAACGGCTGCAGGTCGCTGGCGCGACTTTTGTTTATCATCGCTGCCCCATGAAGCAGGGCAGCATATTAGTCACCGGCGGTGCGGGCTACATCGGCAGCCACGTGGCGCTGCAGCTGCGTGAGCGCGGCGAGCAGGTCGTGATCCTCGATGACCTGTCGCGCGGCTTCCGCCAGGCGGTACTCGATGCGCCGCTGATCGTAGGGAAGGTCGGCGATCGCGACACGGTGCGCCGCCTGCTAGCCGCGCACGAGGTCCAGACCGTCATGCACTTTGCCGCCTATACCA
>Ga0187783_10002812_pt1 | contig 12889 bp, 9 predicted proteins | sample 1015_SJ02_MP02_2_FD_132471 | JGI IMG/M metagenome (GOLD analysis project Ga0187783, IMG submission 132471) | Tropical peat soil microbial communities from peatlands in Department of Meta, Colombia - 1015_SJ02_MP02_20_MG | ecosystem: Environmental > Terrestrial > Soil > Wetlands > Peat | place...
CGCAGTCTGGCGATCAGACAGACAATCTTGGTGGTGCCGATATCGAGCGCGCAGATGATGGCCGACCGGCGCTGCGAAATCGGCCGCATCTTCGGGGTCAATCCATGCAGCAGGGAGGACGTCATGCGTCGCCTCCCTTGCGTTTGGTTTTCTTGTCCTTTGCGGCGTCCTCCCGTGCGCCGGCGGCGGCATCGGAGAGCTGGACGCTGACACGGTCGGGCAGGCGCAGATCGACCCCGGCGATATCGCGGGTGAGCAGACCCTTATCGTGATCGAGTTCGACCAGGGTGGCGAGCGCAGCATCGATGCCGGTCTCGGGCAAGCGGATGTCGATGCCGTTCTTGAGCAGGAGATTCCACCGCCGCTCCGCGACCAGGATGGCGGCGCGCATTTGATCGCGCAGGCCCGGATAGTGGTCGAGAAGGGCGAGAAATTCTCTGGCACGGGCGGCCGCGCCGCGCCCCACCACGAACGGCAACGCGGCGAATCGCGGATCAAGCGGCCCGAGGACCGTCCCGTCGGCGGCAATCACCGAAACCTTGCCGTTGATCTGCCAGAGCGCAAAGGCCTCGCGCTCGCTCACCGTAATCTGCAGGCGATCCGGGTAGAGCTTGCGAATGCTGGCATCGGCGATCCAGGGAATCGCCTTGACGCGCTCGCGGGCGGCCTCGGCGTCGAGGAACATCAGCGAGGCGTGATCGGTCACGCCGGCCGCGCGGAAGATCTCGGCGCGGCTGACCTGCTTGGGGCCAGCCAACGACACCGACGCAATGCGAAAACCGGCCGCGTTCGCGACCGCATCGCGCGTATCCTCGAGGACGCCGACGATCATCGGGACATGGTCACCCTTCACCACGCCATAGCAGATGCTGGCGAGTACAAACGCCAACGCTGCCGGGACGCCGACGAAGCGTGCCGACTGCAGGCGCTCGACCGCCGCAAACCAGCGTCGCACAGACCGAGTGATTCGGCTCGCGCGTTTCGCTGTGTTACGCACCCGCACACCCTCTCGGATGCGAGGACGCTCCACCGCGACGGCAAATTCCTCCCGGTCCCACGGCCGGGACTGCGTCAGCGGTTTAGCGAGGCATCCTCGACCATCCATCGCACCAGCTCACCGAACGAGATGCCCGCATGGGCCGCCATCTCGGGCACCAGCGAGGTCTCAGTCATGCCGGGCTGAGTATTGACTTCGAGACAGATCAGTCCCCCAGTCCCCTCCGCACTGTCGTCATAGCGAAAATCGGCGCGGCTCACGCCCCGGCACCCGAGCGCGCGGTGGGCCGCAAGTGCCAGTCTTCGGGCCTCTTGGTAAACATTTGGTGAAACTGGCGCCGGCAAAAGGTGCCGTGAGCCCCCGGCAGCGTACTTTGCCTCGTAGTCATAGAAGCGTGTCGCCGGCACGACCTCGATCACGTCAAGTGCCTGGTCACCCATGACAGCGCAGGTCAGCTCCTTGCCGGGCACGTAGCGCTCGCAAATCACCCGGTCGCCGTACGCCCAGTCGTCGCGATAGAGCTCCTGGGGCGGAAATTCGTGGGCGTCGGTGACGATGAACACTCCCACGCTCGACCCTTCGCTGAGCGGTTTGAGCACATAGGGCCGGGGCATCAGGTGCTCGCGTGCGGCCTCGAGGCGCGAGACCACAAGGCCGGGCGCGACCGGGACGCCGGCCGCCGACAACATGGTCTTGGCGAGGTCCTTCTGCATCGCGAGCGCAGAGGCGAGCACGCCCGAATGGCTGTAAGGGATACCAATCACTTCCAGCACGCCTTGGAGGGTGCCGTCCTCGCCCGGGCGGCCATGCAGAACGTTGAGCGCGACGTCGGGCTTGAGGGTCTGCAACAGCGTGGCGATGTCGCGTCCGACATCGATGCGCGTCACCCGGTAGCCCTGCTGCTCGAGGGCTTCCGCGCAGGCCTTGCCGGATCGCAGCGACACCTCGCGTTCGGCCGACCAGCCACCCATCAGCACGGCAACGTGCTTGGCTCGATTCATGAAATCTCCTCAACCGGAAACCGGCTTGCCTTGGGTTGTTAGAAAGACGTGATTCACGGAGATTTTGCTACCCCGATCCGTTTGATTTCCCATTCAAGCTCGATTCCGCAGCTGGCCTGGACGCGCTCGCGGACGGTTTCGCCGAGGGTTTCGATGTCGGCCGCCGAGGCCGCTCCGAGATTGATCAGAAAATTGCAGTGAAGGGTTGAGACCTCGGCACCGCCGATTCGCAGTCCCCGGCAGCCCGCCGCGTCGATCAGCTGCCAGGCCTTCTGACCGGGCGGATTTTTGAAAGTCGAACCGCCGGTGCGAGTCTTGACCGGCTGGGTTGCCTCGCGGGACTGGGTGATGCTCTGCATCTGAGCCGCAATCACCTCGCGATCGCCGGGCGCGCCCTGCAGCAGGGCCTGCGTGAAGATCATCTCCTCGGGCAGCCCACAATGCCGGTAGCTGTAGCCCATCTCGGGGGCCGCGAAGACGTGGAGCCGGCCGGCGCGATCGACGGCGCGCGCCTCAATCAGAACGTCGCGCAACTCGCGTCCATAGGCGCCGCCGTTCATCCGCAGCGCGCCGCCAACGGCACCCGGGATCCCACGCAGGAATTCAAGCCCCGCCAAGCCCGCTTCCTGAGCTGCTCGCGCGACCTTCAGATCGGGTACCGCGGCGCCGGCCCGCAACCGGTGGCCCGGCTCGATCGTGATGTCGCCGAAGCCCCGCCCGAGCCGGATGACCACGCCCGGTACCCCGCCGTCCCGGACGATCAGGTTGGATCCGAGCCCCACGACCGTGACCGGAATTTCCGCCGGCAGGTGAGCCATCATGGAGGAAAGATCGTCCTCGGCCTCGGGCGTGAAGAGCACCTGGGCCGGTCCGCCCACCCGGAACCAGGTGAGATCCGCGAGCGGTTGATTCGCCAGCAGTCGTCCCCTCAGGGCCGGCATGGCGTCGCGCAGGGTCGGGACAATGTCCTTAAAACTCATGGCGTCGCGATGCTCAGCGCACGCCAGACAATGCGCCAAGCTCTACTGGGAGTGCATAGGCCCACTGGGTGATGTTGCCGGCGCCCAGACAGACCACGTAATCGCCCGGTTTGGCGACCTCGCGGATGATGCCGGCGAGTTGCTCCGGTCCTGCGAGCGCCGTGGCATGTCGATGGCCGCGGGTGCGCAGGCCCTGCACCAAGCTGTCGCGGTCGGCGCCCGGGATCGGGGTTTCGCCGGCCGCATAAACCGGGGCCACGATGACCCGGTCGGCATCATTGAAACAGGTGCAGAACTGCTCAAACAGAGAAGCCAAGCGCGTGTAGCGGTGCGGCTGGACCACCGCAATAATACGTCCGTCGGTCGATTCGCGGGCCGCCTTGAGGACTGCGGCGATCTCGACCGGATGATGTCCGTAGTCGTCGATGATGACGACTCCGTTCCAGACGCCGGTCCGCGTGAACCGCCGCTTGACTCCGGCAAAGGCGGCGACGGCCTGGCGGATCATCCGATCGGAAACGCCGAGTTCATGGGCGACCGCGATGGCGGCGGTCGCGTTGAGAGCGTTATGGCGCCCGGGCATCGGCAACCGAAGCCCATCGATGATGTTCACCGTCTCGCCGGACCGATCGCGAAAGACGATGCCGAAGGAGGAGTGGCCATTGGAATGAACGAGGTCGACGAGACGCACGTCGGCCTGCGGATTTTCTCCATAGGTCACAATGCGGCGATCCTCGATCCGCCCGACCAGGGTCTGAACCACGGGGTGGTCGGTGCACATCACCGCAAACCCGTAGAACGGCACGTTCTCGACAAAGGATTGGAATGCGTCCTGGACTGCCCCGAAGGTCCGGAAATGATCGAGATGTTCGGGGTCCACGTTGGTGACCACCGCGATGTCAGCCGGCAACTTGAGAAAGGTGCCGTCGGACTCGTCGGCTTCGACAACCATCCAATCGCCGGTGCCGAGCCGGGTGTTGGTGCCGTAAGCATTGATGATGCCGCCATTAATGACGGTCGGATCGAAGTGTCCGGCCTCCAGCAGCGCGGCCACCAGGGAGGTGGTGGTGGTCTTGCCGTGGGTGCCGGCGATCGCCACACAGCTCTTCAGGCGCATCAACTCGGCGAGCATCTCGGCGCGGCGCACCACCGGCAGGCGCCGTGCTCGGGCCGCTGCAATTTCCGGATTGTCACGTTTGATGGCCGACGACACCACAATCACGTCCGCCCCTTCGATATTGGCGGCGTCGTGCGCGATGGTCACCGCGATGCCCTGTTCGCGCAATCTTCGTACATTGGCGTTCTCGGTCACGTCCGATCCGCGCACCGTATAGCCAAGATTGGCCAATACCTCGGCGATGCCGCTCATTCCGATGCCGCCGATGCCCACGAAATGAATCGGTCCAATATCCCGTGGCAGTTTCATCGATTGTGTCCCCTCAAAGCACCGGCCGCAGCAAGGTGCAGACCGGCCGGGCTGGCTTATGGCATGATTTGCGGCCCGACGTCAGCGCCCGGCGCGGGCGGGCTCGATCCCAACCGGCGCGGCTTGGCCACTAACCCCTTGGAGACGTCGTTGGATCCACCGGTGCGCCGGAACCGTGCTGGCGCACCTGCGGTTGCGCCGGCGGTCTCGGTGCCGGGCCGTCGAGATTGACGGGAACCAAAGAGTGGTGCTCTCAAACAGACGCACCAGGCCGGTTCCCGGCCGTGCGGTTTATGGCCGACCAACAAACTTAAGTTCTGGTCTCGACCGCGCTGATCAGATGTTCATGAGCGAATGATTGATCACAGCGCGACGCGACGATGATGGACCAATCAACGAATCGCGATCGCTCGTTATCGCAGGCCAGCAATTGTTACGACAGCTCAAGCGGACCAGCTGCTTTGCTTCACTCGTGTCAGGCAGTCTGGTGATTATCGCGCCGACCGCGCGCGAGATGCTCACCCTCCCCCCTTGATGGGCGTTCAAATGGCTGCGAGCTCCGACCCAAACATTGACCAGGCTCGCGTGGTGGTTCCTGTGTGCGCCCGAGTAACTTGTCGATCGATGGCGGGTCAACGGACGTACGATGCCTGACGGACGCTCAAAAAAAGGGCACTGGACGGCATTGACCCGGCGGTGTTTTCGCGGAGAAATCGATCCCTCGAGCGTTTGTTAAGAAACGCTCGTCTGTGCCGGGCCAAGGCCGTGACCTTGAGTGCACATCAGTCAAGACGGCGGGGCTTGACTGATACCTGCGAAATCAATCCGCAGTTTTCGGCGGCATTATGGCTGCAACCTTCTTTCACTGTCGGTGTTATCTGCAGCGTCTGGCGTGCATTTAGCATAAGCGTCGCAAATAGTCGGGTGAATAAGTGGACCGATTGATAACGAGAAATTGTCTTGGGGAATTGACGGCATTTCGCTAGACGAGATCGCCGCAAAAATCTGGCGTTGACCGGTTGTGTCGGCGCTGCTTGGAAAACGTTTATTATAGAAATTTATAAGGCGGCGGCAGGAACGCAAGACAGCCGAGCCTGCCTACCACGATTGGCCCACTTGTTCGCATGGCAGGTTAAGGAGCGCAATTCTGATATGACTTTGATCGGCGTCAAAGGCTCAGCGCCTGACATTGCCGGCAGCGTTTTTGCTGCAGCAGTGCCCCAACGCATATCCCGGCCGAACGGCAGAGATTTTCGGGCCGCGGCCGGAGCCCAGCTCCCGAAAACCAATGAGGCTGCTGTCATGAGATACGTGGTCACGGATGACTTCGTGGCGAAACACGGTTGGACACCCGACACCATGGCCAGGGCGCTCTTTAAACCGCTGGCGCAAATTGGTGTGCATGTCGAAAGAGCGCGCGGCTTCGGCCAGGGAGGCTTTCAATCCGACGGATTGACCCCCGAAGAACTCAGACAAAAAGTCGCCGAGGTCAAACGAGTGCTCAACGAGGTGCTTGATGGCCCACCTCCGGACAAACCTACAGACCGATAGCCATTAGACATACCAACTTTCAGCCGGCGATCGAACACCGTGGCGATTGCCGACCATCTTCTTCCCATCAAATGCCCCTCGCACATCAAGGAAATATCCCCGAAGGGTCGAGTCCTGCCTGATTGAGAAGTGATATAACAGACGTCCTCGACAGCAGCTCCGCGACTCGTGTCCGTGACGATGGGTGGGGCGTTTATGGAAGAATTTCGCCGCTGATCGTGCGGAGGTGAGAGCGACACCCCTCTTTAATCTGATCTCGCTGAGTCCAGATAAGACTGTCAACCGCCCGACTTGCAGCAAACATTGACTGTTTGGTCGGAACCGCCGATTACCGCCTCGCAGGACATTGCGTGTCGCGCGTGAAAGCCAAGACCGGACGCCTGCTTCGAGATGGTTCGATCGGGCCTTTGTCGCCGCCGACCTTCGGTTAATCTCGTCTGGCAGCGTCGTGCCCGATCATCAGCTGTCTGTTGGGTTTATCGGGACAGTCCGGCAGTGCTGAGGACAAGGTCAGCGAGCCGATCGGCGGCATCGGTTGTGCCCATCGTGGCAGCGGCCTTCGCCATGGCGGCGAGCCGATCTGAGCCGGCAAGACGGATGATTTCATCCGCCAGGCGCTCCGGCGAGAAGGCGTCCTGTATTACGACGATAGCACCCCCCACCCTTGCGAGCGCCGTCGCATTGGCGAGTTGATCCTGGTCGAGTGCGTGGGGGAGCGGGACCAGAATGGCCGGTCGACCGATCGCTGCCAGTTCCGCAACCGTCGAAGCCCCGGAGCGGGACACCACAAGGTGGGCGCTCGCCATACGGGCGGGCAAATCCGAAAAGAATGGCGCCACTTCGGTCTCCACACCGAGGGCCGAATAGCTTTGCCGGACTTCCTCGATGTCCTCGGGGCGAGCCTGTTGAATGACGCGAAGCCGGCTGCGCAATGTGGGATCGAGGTGCGCGATCGCAGGGGGCACGATCTTCGCCATAATGTGCGCCCCCTGGCTGCCGCCGAAAACGAGCAATCGCAACGGGCCCTCGGGCTCAGTCGGCCGATAGGGAATTTTGGCGGCGGCCACGACGGCGGGCCGAACCGGGTTACCGGTCTGGTGGACCTTCGGGGTCCACCGGTGATTCGGCCCGAGGACCGCCGGAAAGCTCGTCGCAATCGCGGTGACGCGGGCGGCCAGCAGCCGATTGGCTCGGCCCATGACGCCGTTCTGCTCATGAATGATGGTAGGGATGCCGCGCAGGGTAGCCGCCATGACGGGCGGAACCGTGGGGTAGCCGCCAAATCCGATGACGGCCGCCGGTCTCAATTGGCCCAGCAGGACCCAGGCCTTGGCGAGCCCGAGGCCGAGCATCGTGGCGGTTTGGGCGACGGCGATCGGATGACGGGCGCGCAGGGTCGCGCTCGGAATGAGGTGGATCGTTGCGGCCGGAAAGTGATCGCCGTAGCGCGTGGCGCGGCTGTCGGTCACCAGCGCGACGTCTTTCGAACGTGTCTGCAAAACACTCGCCAGGGCCTCGGCCGGGAACAGATGCCCGCCGGTGCCGCCCGCCGCCACCACGATGAGCGGCGCGCGGTTGCCGGCCACCATCAATTTTCTCCCCGATCGGGCTGGTAGAATTCGGCTGCACCCAGCTGGTCAGCCAAGGGACGCTCGCGGGTGAGCGCCAGCAACATGCCCATTCCGTAGCCGAGCGAGATCAGCGAGGAGCCCCCATAGGAAATGAACGGCAGGGTCATTCCCTTGGCGGGAATCAGATGCAGATTGACGGCCATGTTGATGGCCGATTGCAGGCCGAACAACATGACCAACCCGGCCGCCGCGAAGCGGGTGAACGGCTCCTGGTCGCGCAACGCGCGCATCAGCCCGCGCAGTACCACGAAGGCAAACAGCGCGACCAGCACCAGGCAAAGCGCGATGCCAAACTCCTCGGCCGCCACCGCGAAGACGAAGTCGGCATGGCTGTCTGGCAGCACGCGTTTCACCGTCCCCTCACCCGGTCCCTGTCCGAACCAGCCCCCGCGCGCGAAGGACTCGACCGCGGTGTCGATCTGAAAGGTATCGCCGGAACTCGGGTCGATGAAGCGTTTGATGCGTCCGGCGACGTGCGGCACGGTTGCGTAGGCCCCGAGCAACCCGATCAGCGCCGTCGTGCCGAGAGCGATCGCCCAAACCAACCGCATGCCGGCAAGAAAGAACAGCATGCCCCAGACAAGCGTGACCAGCATGGTCTGTCCGAAATCGGGCTGAAGCATCAGCAGAAACACCACCGTGAGGAGCATGGCCAGTGCCATGGCGTTGGCGGGCATTTCCGGCTTACGTGAGGCTTCGCCAAACAACCACGCGACCAGCACGATGAAGGCCGGCTTGAGGAATTCGGAGGGCTGGACGTTGATGCCGAACAGGGTAAGCCAGCGGTGTGCCCCTTTGATCTCGGCCCCGAGATAGAGCGTGGCCGCCACCAGCACCAGGCTGACCACGAAAACGACCCCGGACAGCCGCCGGATCTGCCGCGGCGTGAGGAAGGAGGTTGCGATCAGCACCAGGATGGCTGGCACCAAGAACAGCACATGGCGATTGACGAAGTGGAAGGGGTCGAGGCCGATGCGCGCCGCCACCGGAGGGCTTGCGGCGAGCGACAGCACGATGCCGGCGAGCATCAGGCCCGCAAGGGCCGCCAGGGTCAGTTTGTCGACCGTCCACCACCAGGCTGCAAACGGCGTGCGCTCAACGCGGGAAACCATGACTGAACTCCGCCGGCCGGACAGCGCCCCCCATAGTCCTCGCTCCCGGAGAGTTTCCAACGCGTTAACGATGCCGCTGAGCGGGGCGATTTCGCGGCGGCCTGCGAAGCGATCAAGCCCCGAGTGCGTGGACGACTGCGCGGAATTGCGCGCCGCGGGCTTCAAAATTGGGGAACTGATCGAACGACGCGCACGCCGGCGACAGCAGGACAACCGGTTCGTCGAGGCCTGAGACTTCCGCATCGTGGGAGGCGAGCTCGACCGCGCGCTCAAGCGTTCCGGCCATCACATGCGCGACCTCACCGTCAAGTGTGGCAGCAAATTCACCGGCGGCTTCGCCGATCAGATACGCCTTGCGGATACGGGGGAAGAATCCAGAAAGACCGCTGATGCCGCCTGCCTTGGCCCGTCCACCGGCGATCCAGAAAATATCGGAATAGCAGGCGAGCGCTCGCGCGGCGGCCTCGGCATTGGTGGCTTTGGAATCATTGACGTAGGCGACGCCGTTACGCCGGCCGACCTGCTCCATCCGATGGGCCAGTCCTGGAAACGACAAAAGGCCGGCTTGGATTGCGGTGTCGTCAAGACCAAGCGTCAGCGTAGCCGCGACAGCGCAGGCGGCGTTCTGGGCGTTGTGCACACCGCGCAGCGAGTCGATGCCGCCGATACGCGCGACCGGACGAGTGGCGCCACCGCGGGCCTGCAAAATCTGTCCGTCTTCCAGATAGAGGCCGTCAGCGAGCGGCTCGCGCACCGAGACTCGCAACACCGCGCGTTCGGCCCGCTCGAGCCGGTCGGCGATGCGCTGGCCCCAGTCATCATCGACCCCGACAATTGCCGTCCCCTCCGAGCCCACCCCGGTGACCAGACGCTCCTTGATGGCCGCATAATTGCTCATGGTGCCGTGACGATCGAGATGATCGGGGGTGACATTGATGAGGATGCCCACGGTCGGATCGAGCGTCGGCGCCAGATCGATCTGGTAGGACGAGCACTCGATCACATGAGCATGTCCGGCGTGCGGGGGGGTGAGCGAGAGGACCGGCACGCCGATATTGCCGCCGGGCTCGGCGCTGAATTTTGCCGAATTCAACAGGTGGGAAATCAACGCGGTCGTGGTCGACTTGCCATTGGTGCCGGTGACCGCGATGAACGGAGCGCGCGGCGCAAGCGCCCGGCGTTGCCGGCAATAGAGTTCGATATCGCCGATCACCTCGACGCCGGCACTGCGGGCGAGCCCAACGACCCAGTGCGGGGCCGGATGGGTCAGCGCAACGCCGGGGGAGAGAACGAGGGCGGCAAGCCCCGCCCAGTCGATATGGCGTAGGTCCGCGGTCGGCACCGAGGCGGCGGCCGCTCGCTCGACTTTGGCACGGTCGTCGTCGAAGGCCGTGACATCGGCGCCGCCGGCCAGCAGGACTTGCGCCGTCGCAAGGCCCGACTCGCCAAGGCCGAACACCGCCACCCTGCGGTGCGCGAGGACGGTCACCGGGATCATGTCGGCGCTCCCTGCTGGTCAGCGCAATTTCAAGGTGGACAATCCGGCGAGTGCCAGCACGACCGCCACGATCCAGAACCGGATCACGATCTGCGGCTCGGTCCAGCCGAGCTGCTCGAAATGGTGATGGATTGGCGCCATCTTAAAGACCCGCTTGCCGGTCAGCTTGAACGAGGCGACCTGGACGATGACCGACACCGCCTCCAGTACGAACAGACCGCCGATCACGGCGAGAACGACCTCGTGTTTGGTGGCGACCGCGATGGCACCGAGCATGCCGCCGAGCGCCAGCGAACCGGTGTCGCCCATGAAAATCGATGCCGGCGGAGCGTTGAACCATAGAAATCCCAGTCCGGCGCCCAACATGGCGCCGCACAGCACAGCAAGCTCGCCGGTTCCGGCCACAAAATGGATCTGCAGATATTCGGAAAAATTGGCGTTACCGGCCAGATAGGCGATCATCCCGAAGCTTGCCGAGGCAATCATCACCGGCACGATTGCCAGGCCGTCGAGACCATCGGTGAGGTTGACGGCGTTGCCGGAACCGACGATCACGAAGGCGCCGAGCGCCAGAAAGAGCCAGCCGAGATCGACGACCACCTCCTTGAAGAAGGGAAACACCAGTGAGGTCGCAAAGGGTGGCCGCCCGAGATGGGCGAGCGCGAAGCAGGCCACCACCGCGATCGCCGTCTCGATCAGAAATCGGGTGCGGCCGGAAAATCCGTTGTGACTCTGCTTAGTGACTTTCAGATAGTCGTCATAGAAGCCGACCAACCCGAAGCCCAGCGTCACACCGAGAACTACCCACACATAAGGATTGCGTAGATTGGCCCACAGCAGCGTCGACACCACCAGGCCCGACAGAATCATCAACCCGCCCATGGTGGGGGTGCCGATCTTATTGACAAGATGCGACCGCGGGCCATCGACACGGATCGGCTGTCCCTTGCCCTGATGGACGCGCAACAGATTGATGATGGTCGGCCCGAACAAAAAGACGAACAGCAGAGCGGTGATGATGGCGCCGCCGGTGCGGAACGTGATGTAGCGAAACACGTTCAGCACCGAGATCTTGCCCGACAATTCGACAAACAGCCAATAAAACATCTGTCAAACCTCACACCGAAAGCAGCCGGGCGGCATCATTGCCGGCAAAGTCGCGTCGCAATCACCGTCACTTGATCGCGGACGGATGTTTTCGAGCACGTTCTCGCGTCCGCATCGCATGCGGTCCGACGTCGGCGACAAGGTGGCCGATACCCGGTGAAACATCATTCAGACCTCAGTTGAGGGCTGGGCGATCTCATTGCCCGCATAGTCGCGCACCAGCGCGCGGACGATCGGCCCCATGCGTGAGCCGAGTGAACCCTTGACCATGACGGCGTCACCGCCACGGATGTTGGTGACGATCTGAGATTGGAGTTCGGCCGCGGTCTCGGCATAGCCGCCGCGACGCTCGGAGGGAAGGCTATCCCACAGGTGCTTCATCAGCGGCCCGCAACAGAACACCAGGTCGACCCCGTTATCGAGGACCGCATCGGCAAGGCCGCGATGCCACTCCTCGGCTTGCTCGCCGAGTTCCAACATGTCGCCAAGTACCGCGATGCGACGACCGAGCGCCTTTACCGGCATGTGGCCGAGAAGGGCGAGGCCGGCCCGCATGGAGGCCGGGTTGGCGTTATAGCTCTCGTCGATCAGGATGGCCTCGTCGCCCATGACGTGCAGCTTGATGCGGGCGCCGCGCCCGGTCGGCGGCCGCAGGTCGACAAATGCGAGTGCTGCCAGCGCGAGATCGGCGCCGACCAGCGAAGCCGCCGCCAGCACGGCCAGCGAGTTGCAGACGACGTGAAGGCCGGGCGCGCCGATCTTATAGGTGAGCTCGTGATCGAGAATGCGCGCTTGAACGGTTGAGCAATCGGGTTTGATCGCCGCCTTGATGACGCGCGCGTCGGCCTGCGCATGCTCACCGAAGGAGACGATCCGCGCGGCACCCGCCGCCCGCGCACGCTGCGCAAGCCGCTCGTAATATGGATTGTCGCGGTTGATTACTGCGGCGCCGTCCGGCTCGAGCCCGAGGAAAATCTCGGCCTTGGCGTCGGCAATCGCTTCCAACGAGGCAAAATGCGCCAGATGCGCCGGCGCGACCGAGACCACGATGGCGACGTGAGGCCGCACCAGCCGTGTCAGCGGCTCAATCTCGCCGGCATGGTTCATGCCCATCTCGAAAACCCCGAAGCGGGTTTCGGCCGGCATGCGGGCGACGGACAGCGGGACCCCCCAGTGATTGTTGTAGGACGCCTCGGACGCGTGGGTCGGACCCTGCCGGCCGAGGATCAGGCGAAGCGCCTCCTTGGTCCCGGTCTTGCCGACCGATCCGGTGACGCCGACGACGCGAGCCGCCGTTCGGGCGCGGGCCGCGCGAGCGAGTGCGGTAAGCGCTTCGAGCACGTCAGGCACGACGAGAAGCGGCGCGTCGGCCGGCATGTCCCCTCGTCGACTCTCAGCCACCACCGCCAGGCCGGCACCGGCTGCCAGTGCGCCCGCCACGAAGTCGTGACCGTCACGGTGGTCGCCGCGGATCGCAAAGAAAGCCTCACCTGGCGACAGGCTGCGGCTGTCGATCGAAAGGCCGGACACGGTTGCGGGCAACGACACCGGCTGCCCGTCCGCGGGGGCCGCGCCCATCGCACGCC
>Ga0187783_10002813_pt1 | contig 12887 bp, 12 predicted proteins | sample 1015_SJ02_MP02_2_FD_132471 | JGI IMG/M metagenome (GOLD analysis project Ga0187783, IMG submission 132471) | Tropical peat soil microbial communities from peatlands in Department of Meta, Colombia - 1015_SJ02_MP02_20_MG | ecosystem: Environmental > Terrestrial > Soil > Wetlands > Peat | place...
CCACCGGAATTAACTGACCGTCAAACAGCTCGCGCCAGGGCTTTTCGAAAAAATTGGAAAAATATTCAACCGCGCGAAACGGGTTGAGCGGCGACAGCACGCTCCACGGCCACACCAGGCCCATGACAAGATAGGCGAGTATCGCGGCCGGGATGAATGCGACGGCGAACGAGCCGCATTCGTCAAGCGCCGGTTTTAATCCGGCAGCGCGCGTCCGGATGGCGCCAACAAGGGCAAGCGGAATGAGTGCATTCAGCACCGCAAAGCCACCCAGGACACGCGCGCCGACCGCAAGACCGACGCCTATGCCGCATAGCGCAACCGTCGCCGGCGTGGCGCGCGGATATTCTTGGAACGCCCGGACGATGCCAAGCAGCGCCAACGCCATGACCGCGGCGAAAGGTCCATCTTTTGCATTGATGAATATTTGGCCGTAGTAGAGCGGACAGGCGGCAAGGAGCACGAGCGACGTCACCCCCGCAAACCGGCCGCCGAGGCGACGACCGAGCCGCCAGGTCGCGAACAGTCCAACGATGCCGATCAGGGCGCCGATCAGACGGCGCGTCTCAAACAGGCCGAACGGCAGTATTTTTGCGGCAAGCGTGGCGAGCATGTCGTAGCCGCCGCCGTACATATAAAGGTTGACGAACGATAGCGCGCGCCGATCAGCGAAGCCGGAGCCATACAGCGCGACCAGAAGGTTGCCGTATTGGGCATGGGTGTAGTCATCCCAGCCGAGCCCGTAGTCGCGAAAGGTGGCCAGCGCAACTACCGCGGTCAGCGCCAGCACACCGATCGCAAGCGCATCGAACCATCGGACGTCGGCGCCCGTTTTCGACCGCAGCGGTAGTGCATTGGTCGCGACCTGGCGCACGATGGTGCCGCTCTGGGTCTCGCCCATAAAAGCTAAGCCTATCTCATCAGGCACGTTCGCGAACGGGACAAGCCGTCGAATGAGCAGGTGGCTCGGTGCAAGAAGCGGGGCCGATGGCCCCGCTTGGAGTCTTTTGAGCGTGATTCGACGCGTTCACTTGATGGCCGCTTCGTACATTTCGGCCACGTAATCCCAATTCACCAGATTATCGAAAAAGGCCTTCAGATAATCCGGGCGTCGGTTGCGATAGTCGATGTAATAGGAATGCTCCCAGACGTCGCAGCCGAGAATAGGCTTGCCTCCGTGAACCAGCGGGTTCTCTCCGTTCGGCGTTTTCATCACAACGATTTTGCCGTCTTTGACCGCGAGCCAGCACCAGCCGGAGCCGAACTGGGTGACGCCGGCCTGAATGAGGTCCTCCTTGACCTTCGCCAGCGGTCCAATGTCGGACGTGATTTGGTTCTCGAGTTTGCCGGGCAGTTTGTCGCCGCCGCCACCCTTCTTCATCCATTTCCAAAAATGGATGTGATTGAAATGCTGGGCGGCATTGTTGAACAGACCGGGGACCTTGCCAAAGGTGCCCTTGACGACGTCCTCGACGGGCTTGTTTTCCCATTCGGTGCCCTTGGCCAGATTATTGCCGGTGTTGACGTAGGCCTGATGGTGCTTGTCGTGATGGTATTCGAGAGTTTCCCGCGACATGTGCGGCGTCAGGGCGTCGTACGGATAGGGAAGGTCGGGCAGCGTGAATGGCATTGGTCTACTCCTCAATGCGGGGAACGGCGGGGATGAGCAGTGCAACCGTCTGAGAAAGAGAAAGGTTCCCCTAGATAGGACCTTCGCGGGGGGTTGGGCAACGGGCGCGGCGTTCACCATAAGGCAGGGTTCGATAACTCGGCCGGGTCTATTGGGAGAATAGTCCTTGCGCCGCGGCCACAGGGTCGGCACAATATCACGTTCAGGCGGCTCGGCGGCGGTTGAAGCCGGGGACGGGCGTATGTATTTGCTTTTGTTGGTGTTTGGCGCGGTCTTGGGCGCGGCTGGTGTCATGCTGGCGGCATCGGGTCTGTCGCTCCGCGACCATGCGTTTGACGCCTCGATCGTCACGCCCGGCATTGTTGCCGCCGTCGGCGGACTTCTTCTTATCGGACTAGGGTTGGCGCTTCGCGTGCTGCAGCGGATCGAACAGGCGCTGGCGGCGCGGCTCGACGAAACGACCGAGCCTGCTGCGGCGGCAGAGCGCGCAGCTCACTTGAGCCGAGGTCGACTTCCGTCGAAGGTTGCCGCCCAGGCGCAATCTGCGCCTTCTGTGGCGTCCACTGCGGCCGCCGGCGAGAAGCGCGACGTCGGTTTGCCGGGGAAAATTCCCGCCGCGGCCGGGCTCCACAGCAGCCAAGTTCAGGAAGAGACCGAGCTGTCGCCGTCGCTGACATCTCCGGCACCGTTGGCGCCGGCGAGCGTCGATGAGAGCGTCGCGGAAGCCGACAAGTCGCGGCTGGCACGACGAAGAAGTGGCCCCGTACCAACCAGAATTTCACCACGGCTCGACATCGGCACCCGTCCTGGCACACGCTCTGAACGGCCTGCGGGACCGGCCTTCGATACGCTTTGGGCGAAGGGCCCCCGTCCGACGCGGGCTGCGCAGTCTGCCGCCGCACCAGTCACCACAGCGCCGGTCGTAGAGCCGGAACAAAAAAGCGAACCGGTGCCCGATACCGCGCAGACGGCGGTGCCGGATCAGCCATCGGCGCAGGTTTCGGTCCTCAAATCCGGGGTCGTCGACGGAATGGCCTACACTTTGTATTCCGATGGCTCCATTGAGGCGCAGTTGCCGCAGGGCACGCTGCGCTTCGGCTCGATCACTGAACTGCGCAACCACATCGAGCAGAGCGCGTAAGCACGGGCGGCTTGATTCCGGTTATCCGGCGTGCTGCCGTTGGAAGCAATCGGCCGGGACAATTTGTGAATAGCGCAAGAATCTATAGTTTCGGCTATTGACAATTGCGGCTGCCGCATCGGTGTTTTATTGCCTTTACTCCCCTTCGGTAATATAAACCAAGTTGACGCACAGCATTTCCAGGACCGTGGGGAGAGCGCCAACCGTGACCGAAACTTCGGGTGACAGCGTCTTTATCGAGCTGGCTGCAAACATCGTCTCCGCTTATGTGAGCCACAACTCGGTGTTGAGCGCCGAAATCCCAAACCTCATCAGTCAGGTTTATTCTGCCCTAAAACGCGCATCCGGCAGCCAGTCGACGGCGGCGGCGCAGCCGCTCAAGCCGGCCGTTCCGATCAAACGCTCGGTCACTCCCGACTATCTCGTCTGTTTGGAAGACGGACTGAAATTCAAGTCGCTCAAGCGCCATTTGCGCACCCGCTACAATATGACGCCCGACGAGTATCGCGAGAAATGGGGCCTGCCGGCCGATTATTCGATGGTGGCCCCCAGTTACGCGGCAGCGCGATCGCAGCTCGCCAAGCAGATGGGACTGGGCCAGCAGCGCCGGCGCCGCCGCGAGCGCGGCTGAACCGGCGTTTGACCCGCCACCTTCAGCGCTGCAGAACGCCGACGGCGCGATTGGCAAAACTCAGCCGCTCCGACATGACTGAAACGATATAGCCGAGCAGGGCCTGGCTGAGCGCCGGCTGCTCCCGGTTGATGCGCTCGTAGGATTCGGCGGTGAGTTCGTAGAGCATGCTGTCGGCTTCGGCGACGATCGTGGCGCTGCGCGGCCGTCCGGTGATCAGTCCCATTTCGCCGATCGTGGTGTGCCGGCCGAGGCTGCGCAGCCGCACCGTGCGCCCGTCGTCCAGATCGACGACGATGCCGACGCGTCCGTCGAGGATGAAGTGCATCGACGTGGCCGGTTCGCCCTGCCGGGCAATAACCTGACCGGCCGCAACTTCAAGGCGTCGGCAATAATCGGCCAGGCGGTCGGCGTGCACGACGCTGCCCAGCGCGTCCGACCACCAGGCGCGCAGCGATCGCGCATCGTCTGCTGCGGTGCGATACGCCGCGATGATACTCTGCTCGCAGGATTCGAGCGCGCGGTCGAGATCCGAGGCGACAATCACGTCGTCGGCAATAAATCTGGCGGTGCGAAAGGCCCGTTCCAATCCCGGCGTCAAATTGACGAGCACGATGCGGGCGCCGCACGCGGCCGCCGCTTGCTTGATCTGGGTAAAGCTGTGGGTCGCCGATGAATCGATGCCGGTGACGAGCCGGAAATCGAAAATCAGGAAACGGCAATCCGGGTGAGCCGCCAGCAGTGCCTTGACGTGCTGATAAAGCCGATTGGCGGAGCCGAAGAACAGGTAGCTCTGCAACGCGATGCCCTGAATCTTCCGGCCGTGATCGGCTAGTAGCGACAATTCATACGGACCGCGATCGAGCGAAGAGCGATATTCGGAGCCGTCGAAACTGAATTTGATCACGTTAACCCGGCTCGCGCTCAGGGCAAACGTGGCGCAACCAATCACGATGCCGATCAACACGCCGGCGATGAAACCGAAATAGATGATCAAGACGGCGATCGCGAGCAGCGACAAATATTCAAGCGGCAGCAGGCGCCGTGACGATTGGATCAGCCACTGATAGACGAGGTCGGCGCCGAGATAGAATATCAGCCCGCCGAGGATATATTTCGGCACAAAGCCGAGAAACGACGGATCGGCAACGAGCACGGCGACCGAGATCGCCGCCACGGTCATTCCGGCCAAGCGACTGGTGGCGCCTGCCGTGCGGACCAGCATGGAGCGGCTGAACGAGGTGCAGCTGACGTAGCTGCCGAGTGCGGCAATGACGATATTGGCAAAGCCGAGCACTTTCAGGTCGCGATCGATGTCGGCTTCGCTGCGGGCCGCGATTTCGATGCCCGTCGTGTTGAGCAGGAAGTTCGTGACGGTGACGAACATGACGGCAAGAAGATCGCCGGCAAGCGACGGCAACGCCGACCACGGAAAGGCATGCAGTGGCGCCAATTTCCACGCCAGCGTCAATCCGGCCGCCGGCTGCAGCCGAAACAGCCAGCCGCTGGCTTGAGCCGCGGCAATGGTCGTGCCGTTTGCCAGCAGCAAAAGATGCGTCGCTACTAGCGCCGTCACCAGCACGCCCGGCAGGACGAACGGGCTTTTCGAGCGGCGCAGCAGGATATAAAGCGCGATCGCGACGATCAGCCCGGACGCGAGCTTGGCGGCCATCGCCACATCGAGAAAAGCCTCGAGATTGGCGAGCGTCGGCCGCGCATCGGTCGTGACCTGGATCCCGCCGGTAATCAAGAGCCAGCCGGTCGCGCCAAGGAAGCCGCCGATCACCGGATAGGGCAGAAAACGGATGGCCCGGCCCGCATGCGTGAAGCCGAGCACGCACAGCAACAGGCCGGTCAGAGCCGTCGCCGCCGCCATGGCGATCAAAACCGGCTGCAAAAGATCGCCGTCGCCGGCGGCGACGAGCCGTTGCACGAGCGTGGCGACCAGCGCCGCTAACACGACCGAGATGGAACTGTCGGGTCCGGCGACGGCAAAAGGCAGCGAGCTTCGCAATGCAACGATCGATCCGCCGACCGCGGCGGACAGAAACGTGACGGCAATGCCGTAAGACAATAGATGTTCGAGCGAACCGGTAAAGATTAGCGCCGCATAGGACAGGCAATAGGCGATCGACAAAATGCTGCAGACCGTGCCGGCGAATACGTCGGTCAGTGCTGCACGGAGGTTTTGATCGCTCAACGGGACACACCCCTACGCCCGTCCGAGATTTACAACACGATCTTCACCGCCGCCAGAGGTTCAAAGCGCGCGATCACGCGGCCGTCGCCAGCGCGGTGCGCGCATCCGAACGGATGCGCTCGACCATCGAACGAAAACCGTTCGAACGCTGCGGTGTCAGGTGCTCCTTGAGCCCCATTCCTTCGAACAATTTTACTGCGTCGATCGTCAGGATGTCGGCTGCGCACTTGCCGGAATACGTCGCGAGCAGGATGGCGATCAGTCCGCGCACGATGTGCGCGTCGCTGTCGCCCGCGAAAGTCAGGATGGGGCCGCCGGCGCCATTTGGCCGCAGTGTCGTATCCAACCAGACCTGACTGGCGCAGCCTTGCACCTTGTTGGCGTCGTTATGCGCGGCCTCGGACAGCGGCGGCAGCTCCCGTCCGAGTTCGATCAGATAGCGGTAGCGATCGTCCCAGTCGTCAAGGACCGAGAAATTGCCGATGATCTCGTCGATGTCAGTCATCGCGCCGATGTCCCGAATCCCTCCATTTCACCCCTATATAGGGCGCTCGGCTCGGTAGGTCGATGTATGGGATTCTTGCCGATGGCTTGCCTCGGCTTGAATTGGCGGCGCCATGGACTCGGCAGGACTAGGCCGAGGGTTTGGCATCCTTACGCGGGGCGGGACCGTGCCAGGCCGGCGCCAGATCGGCCGGAGTAAGCGTATCCTGCGAGGCCTTGTCCGCCAGCGATTGGCCCGCTGCAGATTTGCCCGAATGGGACCCGGCGCTTGCCAGCGAACCGGTTTCCTTGGGCGCGAGCGCCTCGGTCAAGAATTCAAAAAGCATCTTCGCGCCCGCCTGCGCCTTATAGCCGAGTTCGGTCGCGACGTGCGAACCGACCGTGCAGGCATCGGGCTGCCGGGTGCAGAACTGTCGCAGGTCGCCGACGGTCGCGGAGGCGGCCGAAATCGCCGCCGACGCGCTGACCTCATCCGCCGGGGCGATCCGCTCCGCCGAACCGCTCGGCAAAAGGATCAGCACCAGGCCGAGCCAGAACGCCATACGCAACAAGAAGAACATGAAACCCGCATCCCCAGCGGCGCACATTGCCGCATGGGCGTGCAAGCTAGCAGGCAGCGTTGAAGGCGGCGTTCGCGCGGCTGGTATGCTTTTGTCCATAATCGAGCAAAATACGCCGCAAATTTTCGCGCAATTGGAAAAAATATAATTTACCTAAAATTTGAGCGAACGCGCCCGCCCGCCCATCATGCGGTGTTTGTCGCCGCGCAAAAAGCCCAGCAACATCGGCCTCTGTCGAGGTATCGCCGGCACGGCAAACATCTGGCAACCGTGCGCAGCAACGGGAGATTCACCATAATGGGCATTTGCCGGCGCCGCCGAGCTACATGGCGATTTGCTCCGCTTGAGGCGCGAGCGATGCCTTAGCGTTCGTTTAAGCGGCCTCTGACACGATCGCGTCTCACAACAAGGGGGGCGCGTCTGCACCGCGGGCGTGCGCTGGAACGTGGGCCTGCTTGCGCCGATACGAAATTATCTTGCAACGCTGATCCATCCATCGGCGCAGCACGATGCGTTGACCGCGGCACGACATTGGGCCTTCATCGCGCCGCGTCTTCTCGGTAGCGTCGTCGCACTGGCGGCGTTCCCGGCTTATCTGCTCGTGCGCGGCGCGCCAAGCGGCATCGAACTATTGATCTTTGCCTGGCTCGTCGCGCCGATTCTGACCGCATATTTTGTGTCCCGCACCGGCCGTTACGAGAGCGCGCACGTGCAGTCTTCGCTCGCCTTGACCGGATTGGTAACGGCAGTCGCGGCGGCAACCGGCGGCATTGCCTCGTCCGCCGCGATCTGGCTCGTAGTCGTGCCGCTCGAGGCCGCACTGTCCGCGTCGCGCCGGGTGGTGGCGACCGCCTCGACGTTCGCGCTCGGCGCTGCGGGACTATTGGTGCTGCTCGGCAGCCAAGGTTTGCTCCCACCGCCGAATTCGAATGCCACCGCGGCGCTAGCTGCGCTCGGCATCGTTTCCGCAGCCCTCTATGCGACCGGGCTCGCGCTCGGCGCCGAGGCCCTGGCGCGCACCAGCTTCTGGCTGCTCTACGCCGAGGAAGACCGCTACCGTCTCTTGGCGCGCAACATCACCGATGTCATCACCCGGCATAGCCGCGACGGCGCGGTCTTGTTCGTATCGCCAGCTGCCGAGGCGCTTTTCGGTTCGAGCACCGCGCGGCTGCACGGCCACGGCCTATTCGAGCGCGTTCATGTCGCCGACCGCCCGGCTTTTCTGACGGCGCTGGGTGACGCTGCGGCGCTGGGCGAATCCAGTTCGGTCGAATTTCGCGTGCGGCGCGACGGTGTCGATGCCGACGGCCGTCCTGCGGTGGAATTCGTCTGGGTCGAAATGCGCTGCCGGCCGCTCGAGCAGGCAAACGACGGCTCAAGCGGGCAAGACCGCCGTGAGGTCGTGACGGTATTGCGCGACGTGACCGAACGCAAACGGCACCAGCAGGCGCTGCTCGACGCGCACGGCGAGGCCGAGCGCGCCAACGCCGCCAAGAGCCGGTTCCTGGCCACTATGAGCCACGAGTTACGCACGCCGCTCAATGCCATCATCGGCTTCTCGGACATGTTGATGCGGGAGACGGCCTTGGCGCTCGACGCCCAACGTCGCGCCGAATATGCCGGTTTCATCAACGGATCGGGGCATCATTTGCTAGCGGTCGTTAACGGCATACTCGACATGTCCAAGATCGAGACCGGTAATTTCGAGATCAGGCTGGAGCCGTTCGCGCCGGCGCAAGTCGTCGCCGGCTGTTGCGGGATGCTTGAGCTGCGGGCGCGCGAGGCCGGCGTGCTGCTGCACGCGGTGGCTGCCGACGATCTGCCGGAAATGATCGCTGACAAGCGCGCCGTCAATCAGATTCTCATCAACCTCCTCTCTAACGCGATCCGTTTCACCGATCGCGGCGGCACCGTCACCGTCGGCGCACGGGCCGAGGCGGCACATATCACCTTTGCGGTCGAAGACGAGGGCGTCGGCATCAGCGACGAAGATCTGGCGCGGGTCGGCGAACCGTACTTTCAAGCCGGCAGTTCCTACGACCGACGCCAAGGCGGCACCGGTCTGGGACTGTCGATCGTCAAGGGCTTGGTGCGATTGCACGGCGGCGAGCTTTCGATCCGCAGCCGGATAGGCGAGGGCACACGTGTCGTTGTGCGGCTGCCGCTCGATTGCGAACGGGCGTGGACCGCGATCAAGCACGCCGCCGTACCGGCCGCCGTGAGCTATTTGCCGGGCAAGTCGCAGCCGACGAGCACCACGGTCGCGGCCGAGGATCGATCGACCCGCGGCGATACAGCGGTGAAAAAAATTGCGTAACCGCCGCTATGCCGACCACAACCTCCACGCCCGCATAGCGGGCGCAGCCGGGGCATTGGCTTTTCGATTGTGGGCCAAAGCGACGCGCCGCCCGGTGGATGCGATCGCCGTCCTAGCCGCGATCGCGACGAGCTGCATCATTGTCGTCAACGCGGTGTTTTTACAGATGGGCTCGCATCCGGCGCCATTTTTTGCGGCTCCCAAGCGGTTGCAGGCGGCGGGCTACGATCCGTCGGAGCGCGCTGACCCGGGGCAAACGCGGCCGGCGGCGCCGTCCGTCATGCCGCAACCCGTCACCGCACGGCGCAATGACCCGATCGCCGATTTGATCGGCCCCTCGGCGCGCATAGCGGCGGTGCAACGCGCCTTGTCCGACTATGGCTACGGCCAGATCAAACCATCCGGCATACTCGACGCGCCAACCAGCAACGCCATCGAAAAATTCGAACGCGAGCACAAGCTACCGGTGACTGGGGCCGTGTCCGACCGCCTGGTCGGCGAACTTGCGACCATGGTCGGTCACCCGCTGCAATAGCTGCTGCTTTCGTCATTCCGGCGCCGGAGCACGGCTTGGAGCCCGGAATCCATGTTCGTTTTGCCTTGCAATCTGGCACTAGGCTTCGGAAAACGTCTTAGTCACCGGCTATGGATAACCGGGCCTTGGGACTGCGTCACGGCACGACCGACAACGATGCGCCTTAAAACCGCACTCTGGGTTGCCGCCTATTTGCGCCGGTGTCAGGTTGAGGGCGCGTTCGCGGTCGTGCGCCGGCGCGGTGCGGAAGAGGCCGGCGCCGTGTTCGTGCGCGTCAGTCGGCTCGACGGCACCTCCGACCTGTATGGCCCGGCGCCACAAAGCACGTTTGATAGCGGCCGCGGCGCGGACCGCACCTTTACGGCGAGCCTTGCCAAACAGCCGGCTTCGGATGCCGCAGTCGAGGTCTATCTCGCGCGCGAGATGAAATTCGATCCGGACGTCTGGATCGTCGAAGTCGAGGATTCGGCCGGGCGAAATTTTCTCGATCTCGTTGCCTGATAGTCGAGCGCGATTTCCGAAAAAGCGGATATCGATTTTCGGCAAAGATCGTGCTGCGGCAGAACTGTCTTTAGGAAGCGTCGCGGCGTTCGTTTGGCGGTTGCGCCGGGGCGCGGCGCACGGTCGCCGTCGCGGTCCGGGCGCGCCCTCGCGTGTCATCGTTCCACAACAACGGCCGGAGCCGCGCTGTGGCGCGCTCGTGGCGCTGCAGCGCCTGCCAGATCGCGACGATATGTTCGGCGGCCTGCGTCGTCATCGCGTCGTACAGCGCGGCAAGCGCGTGGACACGCTCGACCGAATGGCCGACGGTGGTGTTGACGAACAACAGGATCCGATAGACCACGTCGCGCCGCAGGGTGAGTGCCTTGGCGGCGACCACAATCGGCTCTCCGAGTTCATCGCCGGCGACGCGCCTCGCTTGCGCGCGCGAAATCTGCAGCGATCGCGCGAGATGTTGCGCGAACTCATCGCTGTTGCGCGCGAGCGCCGCATTCTCCAACCGCTGGCCGACCCCGGCATCGGGCACGAGTTGGATGTGGCCGGCCGAGATAGGAGCGGCGACTTGAAGATTGAGCAGAATGAGACGCCGTTCGTCGGCGTTCGCGGCGAAAAATAGCTCATTCAGCTCGCTGGCAATGTCGGCGGCGATCATGCCGGCAAATTCCGGGACGGGGCGAACTTCGTCGTCACGCTTTTCAGTTGTTTGAATTTTGGCTTTGGTTTTTGCCTCACCAATGCCGCGTTCTCGAACCTCGGAAACCGAAGGACGAGGCGCCGGCTCGTTCGTTTCGCGGACGCGCTGCAACACGTGATGGCCGCGAACCGGCGCTGCGACCTCGGGCAGATCGGATAAAAGGCGCAGGATGACCCGCGACGGCGGCGACAGATGGCGCGCCATCCGTCCGGCGACCGCCGCACGTGTCGCCACATCGACGACGTCTAGCAGCCGCAGCGCCAGCTCGGTATAATGGCCCTCTTCATCCGCGGTGTGGGTCAGTTTCTGGACATAGAGATCGGTAAGGACGCGCAATAGCGTGGGCCGCATGTCGACACCGCGGCGCAATCCGAGATGGGTCAGATTGTCCAAGCTCGACGGAGTTGAGCTTTGCATAGCGTGACTCGATCGCAACAGGTGACCGGACGGCCACTCCACCCGGTAACCTAAGTTGTCCGCGTTAGCGGAGCGTTAACCTTGCATGCCGCTTAATCAGGGCGATGCCGATTTCCGCGCATCGGGGCAGAACGCCTCTTTGCCGGCGGCAAAGGAAAGCGGCTGGTGGGCAACGTTATCAAATTCCCCGACGAGGGGCGTATTGTGCGCTTTGGCCGTGAGGCAACAGATGAATCGGCAACGATCATCATCCTGCCCGTGATCCGGATCGAACGCTACGCCGATCCGTCCGTCGAAGAGGCCGAGCCGCAAAGCCATCCGCCGGCGGACAACGGCGGCCGCCGACGGCTGAGGCGCCGCTGATCCGGCTTCCGCGATGTTGCCGCGCGCCCGCCGCCGACGCGATCTAAGCCCGTCGGTTGTCCTGGCCGCCCTTGCGCTTCCGATTCTGTCCGGTTGTTCCAGCACCGGTGATTTCGGGCGGTTGAGTGACCCGCTGGTTACCGACGATATTCATGCCTGGGTCGGGCAGGAGGCCGCTGCCAGGGCCGGTGCCCCGATCTCCCCCGACAATCTGACCGACGACGAGCGGACGCTTCGTGACCTCGCCTTTCCCCTGATCGAGCCGCCTTATGATAGGCAGCGCTGGGACGCGGTGGTGTACGAATACGGTACCAAGCGATCGTTCCAGCGCGAATTATGGGCGTTCGATCCGACGGCGTATTACCGACACCTGCAAGGGCAATTCCATCGCTCGAGCGCGGCGCGCTACAATCAGTTGATCGACGACATTCGCAACGACATCGTACGGATCGGGCCGTTTTACATGACCGCGCTCCGCGTCGTCGACCTCGACCGGCGGCGCCAAGCGAGCCTAGCGCAAATCGCCGATCTGACGCGTGCCGATCACCTCAACGCGCAGGCGCGCGTCGGCGAGAACAGCTTAACCATCGCTTGGGTGAACAATTCGCTGAAACAGCGTTGCGGCGGCTATCGCTTCGCGCTCGACCATCTCGCGGTCGCCGAACCGGAACCCGCCGCCGCCGAAGCGGATCGCGTGCTGACTCAGTTGCAGCAGCAGATCGAAGCCAGCCGGGTGGTGGTCATCGCGCCGCATTTTGCCGAGGTGCTGAACGCGGTGGCGGCGCGGCACGCCGCGGTGCCCAAATAGCTTATTGCACCGGCTGAATGCCGCAGCGCGCGCCGGCCAGCGCCTGCCGCGCCATCGGCATGAGGCCGGGCTCGGGCGTCAGGGCGCGCAATACGATTACACCCGTGGTGCTCGGCGATTCGATGATGAGTCGATCGGCGGCGGTTATTTCTTCGTCTTCGGGAACTTGCGCATGCTGTTCGGGCGTCATCAGATCGAGTTCGATGCTGCGCCGGCCGGCGGCGCGATCGTTGATCGCGTAATAGGCGATGCTCTTGCGCGTGTAGAAGGTGACCGAGGTATAGGCTTGGCTGACCGGCGCGATGAGCTTGAGCGTTCCGCCGGTCAGATCGTAGCGGCATACCGCCTCGGCAAAGGCCGGATCCATAAACGGCATGATGGCGGATTTGGCGGTCGGCGCGGCGAGCGGCACCATGGCGTTGACCGGCGTCAGGGGGACGAGCCGCGCATAGGCGTCCTGTTGTGCCGCCTGCGGCAGGGCCAGCACGGTCGACAGATGCACGATGCCGCCGAGCAGAATGGCACCGAGAATCCACAACGGCGCGCGGATCATGAGCAACCCTTTCGCGCGATCGCCGGCATCGGG
>Ga0187783_10002814_pt1 | contig 12887 bp, 7 predicted proteins | sample 1015_SJ02_MP02_2_FD_132471 | JGI IMG/M metagenome (GOLD analysis project Ga0187783, IMG submission 132471) | Tropical peat soil microbial communities from peatlands in Department of Meta, Colombia - 1015_SJ02_MP02_20_MG | ecosystem: Environmental > Terrestrial > Soil > Wetlands > Peat | place...
CACCGTGTTCGAAAGCAAGCTGCTGACGCAACTGTTGCTATCGCACTGGCCAACGCCGTTTCCTTGCGTGATGTCGTAATAATGATGCTCTGCTGCGGAAACCTTTGCCAGCAACGTCGACGACATAAAATCCCGGTTGTTCGTGCCCGACCAGGGTAGATGGGTACTGCGGTTGGCAACGTAGTCGATGCCAAGGACGATTTGGCTGGGCAACTCCCGCTGCAGGCCAAGATTCCACTGATAAATGTCGGCGTCTCGGGCCGCCGTCGTGCCTAAGTCATTCGCGTTGGTGTACCCCCAATTGGCGAAGGCACCGTATTGTGTGCCCTGCGGACCAGTAAAGCCGGCGGGAAAGGGATTGTCCAGGCTGGCGTATTGGCTGACAAAATTATTTTGGGTAAAGAACATGGTTGCGGTCTTGCTGAAAGCGGTTCCAGGATATTGGAAGTTGGTGGCCGGGCTCATCCCGAAATAGATGCCGGCTCCGCCGCGCACGACCGTCTTTGCATCGAGCCCGTAAGCAAAGCCTAGCCTCGGCCCAATGTCGTTGCGGTACACCGGCACGTTTCTCATGGAGGGAGTGGGGAACAAGGTCGTGCCGAGTAACGCCTCTGAGGACGGAAAACTCACCCCGATGCCTGCGAGCGCCGCTTGGGCAGCAGTTTGATTCAGAGTAAAGCCGCTTTGGCCGGTGAAATCGCTGAATTGGATATGGTTGTTCCGCTCGTTGTACGGGGTGCTCCACTCATAGCGCAAGCCGAGGTTTAAAGTAAGTTTGCTGTTCACTTTCCAATCGTCCTGCACATAGAAGCCCGTCTCTTTGGACTTGTTGGCCACCGAGGGAAGCACGATCAGCCCCGTCGGTGCAGGAGTAGGGTTGACGTTGTCGGCGTATCCAAAAAGTAAGCTGGCAAAAGGATTGCCTGTGATAGTAGTACCGTTGGCAGCCGTTTCGCTGTTGGGAGTGGGCGACGTCACATAGTCGGTAAAGTTGAAGGTGCCGGTGGGTCCGGTGGGCTGGAAGAAGTTGTTGAAGAAAAGTCTCTGCTCCCCGCCGAACTTGATCAAGTGCGGGCCTCTTGAAACCACCAACTGCGACGAGTAACTGTACAACGTGTGCGCAAAAGTGGTGTTGATGCAGCACTGATCAAACAGATCGGCGGTGGTCGATGCGTACGAAGCAAGGGCCGCTCCCGACATGTAGAACTGGGGCATTCGGTCGATTCCATTGGCTTCCTCGAACACCGGCGGTAATTGGGGAAGGCCGGCCGCCGCCTGTTTCGCATTGAAACTGGCAATCGTCGGAATGTTGGATGTCTCGAGGGAGTACACACGGTCGACGGAGAAGTGGTTGGTCCAGATCAGTCGCGGGTTAATCGTCCAGGTGTGCTCAAGCGACCCGTTTTGTGCGGTGGTGGGAGTGTTTGCGATCCCGTCTCCCGTTCCGTTGTTGTCGAAGGCGTCTCCCAGAATCTCGGGAGTGTAGTAATTCGAGTACGATCGGCTGTAGCGGGCGCTTATGCGATGGCTGTCGTTGATCTGATGATCCACTTTGATATCGAATTGGTAGTCGGGCGCCTCGGCCACACCGCTGAATAGGAAGTTATTAAACTCTCCCGTTAAATTGGGTTGCGGGTAGAGGTTGAGAATCGCCCGCCCGATGGGGTTGACTTCGCCGGCAGGGATGATGTTATTGGGGACCGGCGGCCGCTGGCAATTTGCCGGACAACCGATCATAGGCTTCGTGGGGTCGTAAATAAGGGTCGCCGTCCCCGAGAAATCGGGGTTGAGCGCTCGCTCCGCCATGGTCGGCACGGTGGCGACGTTGTTGAACCCCAGGGAAGTGGCGACCTTTTCAAAGTCCACGAAGAAAAACGTCCGGTTCTTCACGATCGGCCCGCCGAGAGAGAACCCCCCTTGGTCGCGCCGGCTATCGGGCTTGGGATTTGGTTCGGGATTAAAGAAATCGCGCGCGTCCATCTGCGGGCGCTGCAGAAAATACCAGCCGCTGCCGTGGAATGAGTTGGTCCCGCTCTTCAGCACCATGTTGACCACGGTGCCGCCGTTGTTGCCGAACTCCGCCGAGAACAGGCTGTTCTGAACCTTGAATTCCTGCACGCCCTCAATCAGCGGCTCGTAGTAGACGTTGGTGTTTCCTCCCTCGCCCTGTTCCGGCGCGGTGATCAGGGCACCATCGATACGAATCTCGGCGGTTGCATTGCGCTGTCCATTGGAGACGAAGTTGGTTCCGGTTGGATAGTTGTCCTGGATTCCCGATCCCGCGGTCTCGGTCACACCTCCGGCCAGAAAGGTCAGGCCGAAGAAGTCGCGGTTCAGCAGAGGCAGTTCCTTCACATACTGGCCGGTGATGTCGGTGCCGAGCGTCGCGCTTTCGGTATCAAGCAAGGGCGCGGTGGTCGTAACTTGGACCGTGGTGGATACGCCTGCCGTCGCTAGAGTGAAATTCAGGGATGACTGTTGGTCAACCGCTAGAACCACATTGGTGCGCTCCGCCGGACGAAAGCCCGGGGCCTCGGCTTTCACCATATACGTGGATGGGCGCAGGCCAGTGAAATAGTACTCGCCTTTCTCGTCGCTGTTCACGGAGCTGGAGATGTTCGTGCCCACGTCGGTGATGGTCACTCTCGCGTGCACGACAACCGCTCCGCTCGCGTCCGTAACCACACCCCGCAATTGCGCCCGGTAGCTGCCTTGGGCGACGGCGAAGGTCGCTAAACCGAACCACAGCAAACCCATCGCGATCGAAGAAGAAATCTGCCGACTCACCCTCATGCGGCCCTCCTCCTACACCTGCCGGCGCAGTTGCATTCCGCCCACGATTCCTCTTGTTTCCGAATTGTTACGATTTATTACGAATGCAATCTTTTGCCATTTCGCGAAACTTTGTCAAGCGAAATCTCTTGCTCATGGCCGATACCAGAAAACCCCTCCCTTGGCGACGGGGGGCAGAGTGAAAGTAATTCTGCCATCTTGGGGGGTACCTTCCAATTTCTGTACCTCCCCAAGGAAAGGCAAGAAATAGCCGGAACCGCCGGAATTGGTCGGCAGACTGATTTTGATATCCGTCTGCACAGACTGCACCGGGTTCCTGCCGCCCACCAGGCCGGCGAAGTTTGCAAGGAACACCTGGTCGACGCCTTCGACCTGAGCTACCGAGGTGGCAACCGACGGCGACGCCGAAATCGCAAGGCCTTGGTTTGGGCTCAGGCTGTCGAGGAACGGCTGCTCGATCCGCGGAGTGGTGTGTTCGAAATCCGTCTCGAGCGAGGTGCTGTAAGCCTTCCCGGGACAGGTGGGGAAGCGCACCAGGTTGGCCTGCGGGTTGAATGGCAGAGGGCTTTCGCCGGTAAGGATCAACCTCGTATCCCGCCGCAGGTATTGTTCGAGCCAGCTTCGTTCGTGCTCGCTCACGACACGCACATCCGGGAGAACGAGAGTTCTGCCGTGAAATTCCTCGAGGGTGCGGGGGGTGACGATCTGGAATTCTCGGTGGGACTGCATCAACAGAATGAGAATCCCGCGGTAGGAGCGAATGAACTCCTGGGCATAAAAGTTGCGGGTTTGGGGGGAAAAGTACACTCCCACCGGGTCAATCGGCAGGCGCGGGAGGTAGAAGGTTTTCTCGTTCTGCTTGATCCAGGAAAAGATTTTCCTGCGTGTGGCACGATCGTTGGACCCAGCCATCGAATGCCCTGGCGCATCCCAGAAATTTGCTCCCGCCATCACTTCCGACATGGCTAGATTCATCATGGCTTCCCGCCGGTCCACGTTTTGGTCTCCATCCCAGGAGTAGTTCAGAATCCAGGTTGCCTTGCCCTGGGCAAAGGCGCGGAAGGAATGCATGCCGACCTGGTAGGCGAACCAGGCGAAGGGCGTGCGCGAAGACGCCATATGATTACCGCCGCCGAATTCATATTCGTGCGCGATGACATCGACCACCGGATACAGGCTATAAACATCCGCGCCCACGCGCACGGATTCTTCCTCAATGCCCGGATAAATTTCGGGAATGGTCTTGATGGCAGGATTGACGGATTTGGCGTTCTGATCAATCTCGTGCAAAAAGTCGGTGAAGGTCTGAATTCTAAACTCAACCCACTTTCGAAAGTTGGCGTCGGAGAAGTCTCCCAGTCGCAGATCGTGTTTGGCATCCAGCCCTGTTTGTTGCTTGAACGCCGCAACCGTGTAGTTATCGAAGCTCGCCCAGGTGTCTTCCCAGCCTTCAAAGTGCGTCATCCAATAGGGAATGTCGACATAGATTCCATCAATCCCCGTGCCCGCGATCTGCCGCACCCGTTCCATGTAGGTCCGGCGCCATTCGGGTGCATACGGGCTTACCCAAACGTCTTCGTCGCCCTTCTTGATCCAGAAGGCCGTGCCCCCACCGAAAATCGCCGGCTCTCCCGAGATCTTCCGCTGCAGCCAGTCGGGATGATCCTTGGCTAGGGTATGTGGGGTCTCGGCGGCGTTCGCCGTAATGCACTCCGTGCCAGCGATGTACACAAATGCGTGGTTGCCCACGCGATGGGCTTCCTCGGCAACCTGCCGGATCGCGGCAAGCTTTTCTTCCGGATGAAGAAAACTTTCGTAGCGACCAGGAATATCGTTGTCCACCTCGATCCCGAACACGCCGTCTTCCTGGGCGTCGGCCACAGTTTTCTCCGCACGGTTGGGTGCAAGCCCGTAGGCGCCGATGCGAGCATAGTTGCTCCAGTCTTGTTCGACAGAAGTCTGGGCAGCGGTCGTGCCCAGGAACAAGAGAAGGAAAGGAACCACCGCAATCCTAAGCCGGTGCATACGAGCTCCAATCGTATTGCGCGTAGAAAACAAGAACCTGAACTTTGTCGAGCCCCGACTCGATCAGCCCGACTCTCCAGGGCGAGTGCTGATGATCCCTTGCCTGCGGTACGGACCTAAGGCGCTACAACGTGCCGACCGCTGATTCTCCCGTAGTCCCCGCGATTTCGATGGCAAGTCCTCGCTCGCAACCTCAATTCTTCAATGGGCGGGCGCTTGTCGCACGGCGATGAGCGATACCTGCTCCAGCCCAGGGTAGTGATCTTCTTTGTCGGCTTTGCGTTCCGTGGGTGCTCTTTGCTGAATGGTTGTTCGCGCTGGCAGCACATCGCCGAAGTACTGAGCGTACACCTCGTCAAAAACCTCAAGGTCAGACAGATCATCCAGGTAGACGTTGGTGGCCACGATCTGGCCGAAATTCATCTCGGCTTCCTCGAGGTTGTCGAGCTGATTACGCATGGTCTGCCGGAGTTGATGGGGTGTGGTCGAGGCATAAATGCCGCCATGCGGCCCTGGAATAAAGCCGTCCTTGGCGGAACAATACAAAGTGTCGCCGGCGAAAACACAGGGGCTTGCGGTCGGGCTGGGCGGCATGTTCTTGGGGCGCACGGCTTTCCTTTGCTGGAGGTCTCGCACGGCCACACCCGTGTACTCGATGTGGGCGCCACCGGGCAAGCCCGACACTTCGATGGTGGCGCGGGCCGGGGTGTTACCGAACTCAAAGCGGCGTGCGTAACGCTCGTTCATAACCCGCATCGGAATTTCTGAAGTCAGATACGGGTTGACGAAAACCATATGGCTGAGCTCGAGGCCGGCGGCTTTCACGACCGCCTGCAAGCGATCGAGGGCTAGATCGACTTGCGCTGCCGCATCCTCCGGAACCTTTCCCGCGACAGGACCGCTGCCGAGCATTCCGGATATGAACAGGCGGTCATGGGTAAGAACGCCGGGTGACTGGCCGGGCGGGTAGTTTGGCAGAGAGACGACCTGCCGGTCGGCCAAACTGCGCACCGCGACAGCGCTAATCTGCAGGGGTGGTTCCGGAGTCCGGGCCACGCCCAGCACGGCGCGAGCCGGCGGAGCCTTGGGAAAATAGGCGGCGAAAACCGCATTCAATTCGTCATACTTGGTGACGTCCTCGAGATAGACCTGGGTGTAAACAACATGCTCCATGGTTAAACCGGCCGCCTCGACGATCGCCTTGATGTTGTCGAGGGCCTGACCGACCTGCGCCCCAAAGCTTGCGGGCGAACTGCCATCCGGCCGAAGCGGGCCCTGGCCAGAGATGTAGACGTAGTCTCCCGCGTCCACAGCCGGCGAGCAGAAGCGGTTGGCGTGCATGGAAGCCGCGGCGCCGACCGCTCGCACTTGCCCATGGGCCGCGAGAGCCGACGAAAGCAGAAATGCAATGGATAGCAGTCGCATGGGAACCTCCCTTGGGTTCTTACAACCCGAGGTCGCGCCGCTCGCCTAGGCAGCGGACTTTTTCTGGGCGGCACGCAGAACACCCCGCAATCTTTGTCCCACAATGAGCTCCTCTCCGGGCTTGATGGTCATCGACACCAACTCGATGCGGTCGGGTTCCTTGCGTTCTTTCCGATTTGGGTTACCCTCGCGAACCGCCTTCACCAGGCTGGGGTTATCCGGCCCGAGCACCTCGATGACCGGGTTGCCCGCACGCAGCTCCTTGACGCAATCGGAGACGGGAAAGCCCCAGGCCTCGGTATCCCACGACACCCGAAGGGTTGGATAGCGGTTCCCATCGTTGGGAATGTAGATGTCTGTCTTTACGCCGGGAACCGTCTCCACCAGCTTGCGGATACGGTCGACGCGGGCATTCCATTGCGCATATAGTTTTTTCTCGTCCAGCTTCAGCCAGGTCTCAAGCGCCGTGACGCAACCGATGATTTCCTCTTTGCCGACCTTCATGGGACGGCACACAGCTCCCTCCCGCGGATTGCAATTCATCAGGGCCGACTCGATGAGGTCTTTTCGTCCCAGAAGCAACCCGCTGCACTGCGGACCACACAGTCCCTTCCCGCCGGAGAAGCAGTAAAGGTCGATGCCCATTTTGGCGTAGAGCCTGGCGTTATCGGCGGGGGGGATCCCTGCGGCGTCGTCCAACAAGAGGGGCACTTTGGAGTCTTTCGCGACCGCTAATTCTCGTTGTAACTTCTCACCGAGATCTGTGGTGTAGATCATCGCGGTGTTTTCGTTGAGGGCGGCGGCCAGTTCTTCCGCGGAATAGACCAGCACCAGTTTGGCGCCAACCAAACGGATGGCGCTGTCGAAGGCGCTCCGACCTCCGACCATGACAACCTCGTGCTTCAGGCCGGTCGTATCCGGGAGTTGCCAGATGGATTTGTCATCGCTGCCGGCGATGCAGGCGGCGGTGGCCGCGGACATCGCACCCGCCGCTCCCGAAGTGACAAGGCCGGACTCGGCGCCGGTCAACTCCGCCAAGCGCCGACCCGCCGCGCGTTGTAGTTCGAACAGGTTGACGAAATAATCGGCCGCTTCCATCTGCGCTTGACGGACCTCTGGAAACTCAAGCGATCCGCTCAGATAAGTCCAGGTGCCCCGGCAATTGATGACCGTGTTGACCCCAAGCCGGGTGTAAACATTCTGTCGCGGATCCTTGCCCATGGCAGTGGCGGCCTGGGCATACAACTCGCGGGCTGCCACCTGGCTGAGCAACGGGGCCGCCGCCAACAGTTTCATGAAGGATCGCCGGCTGGCATTCTGCACACGCATGAAGACGCCTCCTCAATCGCAGTTTCCGCCTAACCTAACAGACCTCCCCACTAACCTTTGCGACCACAAACTCGAACCACGGCTGCCTTCCTAATCTGCGTCCCGGGAAAGTGGAATCTGCGATCGCACCGCCAGAATATATGCCTTTGCTCCCGGCTGGTTCTGGTTATAGAACCCCACCGTGCAGTTCGGCCGGAAGTAGTATGCATCTCCTGCCTTGGCCGCATACCGGCCTGCGATGCCGTCCATTCCGCTCCCTGCGACCATCTCGCCCTGTCCTTCGAGCACGAGATAGATTTCTTCCGCGGTTTCATGATGATGGGGGAAATTCGTGCCTCCCGGGGCAAAGTTCATCCAGAAGAAGCTGGTGACGACGGACGCCTCATCGATGGCATCGCGCTTGCCCGTGCGCGGACCGAGCAAGAGCTTGTACACCACGGACGTGGGATGCCCTTCGACGGTTTGCTCTTTAACTTCGTCGAGATTCACAAGCTTGGGACGAGGCGAGGGCGCGCTGAGGGAGATCGTGGGTGGGATCTTGAATCCCATGACCAGGACCCGCAACGGCTGTTCTGTATTGTTTCTGATCGAGTGCGCCATGCCAGGAGGCAGGTAGGTGAAATCATTCGAGCGCATGGCATCGGTCTGCGGACCATAGCGAAGCTCCCCTTGGCCTGCCAGGACGAAATAAATTTCCTCTTCGCGATCGTAGAGCGTGCTCTGGCAATCACCGTGCGCATCGACGGTGACTTCCGCAAAACGGACCACGCTCCGCAAGATTCGCTTCTCCGTGTCACCGTCGCCGAAAATCGGCTTGTAGTGGCAAGTCGCGGAGGTCAGATTGGCTCGCGTCTCACTCAGATCTGGCACATAGCGGTGCAGCCACGTGGCGTCTACCTTCCAATCCTGAGCGAGCAGACGGGAGGAGAGCAGCAGTAGTGGCAGCAGGATCTTCAACTTCGTTCCCGGGCCGATGTCATTCCATGGACTGGCCCACTCCGTATACCACAGAATTCGCTTGACGCAAATCGAAATCTTTCGTTTTATTGGGTTTCATTGCGTTCTTCTCCGGCAGGGTGGTGTAGAAGCGGTCATTGAAGCAAGACAGAGGACCGCGGTATGCTGCCCTCGACCGGCGGGGCTTTCGAGAAAGGCGTAGGCATGGCATTGCACTCTGCGGTGGCGCATAGGAAGCGACGATTGGCTTTGCTTTGTTTTCTGGGCGCGAGTGGGTTGTGGCTGAGGGCTGCGCCGAGGCCGAGGCAAGCCAATGTGCCCGCCACGGCAGAGTGCCACGTCGAGGCCGTAGATTACGAGGGCTGGCACGCGGAGCAACTTGCCAATCGATGGGTGCAGCTGGTTGTGGTGCCGCAGAACGGCGGCCGGGTCATGCAGGTGAGTTTCGCGGGGCATCCCTACCTCTTCGTCAACCCCAAGTTGGCCGGCAAGTACTTGCCACCCACCCCCGGTCAATGGTTCAACTACGGAGGCGACAAGCTCTGGCTCCTGCCTGAGGGAAACAGCGACGAACAACATTGGGCGGGTGATTCTGACTTGTTGGACGATGGGCCTTTCTCCTTTCGAAAGGTTTCGGAGGGAAAACAGTGCGAGATCGAACTTACGGGGCCGGCCGATCCCCAGACGGGAATCCAGTTTCGGCGAACGATTCGCTTGGACGCCGACTCTCCGCGGATCCGCTTTCACGCCTCCATGAAGAACGTGACCGGCCACCCAGTCGAATGGTCGATGCAGTCGGTTTCCCAATACGATACCGCCGACCGATCCTCGGCCACTGGCTTCAACCAAGATTTCTGGACCTTCACCCCGACCAACCCGTTCAGCAGCTACCTCAACCGCTATCATGTGCGCTTCGGACCGGCGGAGAACTCTGCGGTGTCGGTGAGGAACGATGGGCTGTTTACCGTGCATTACGTGCACATGGCTGCCGAGCTGTGGCTGGACTCGACCGAAGGCTGGCTGGCAGTCGTCGATGGTGGCAGCCGCTACGCCATGGTGGAGCGTTTCCCGTTCCAAGGGAACAAGCCCTATCCGGGCAAGGCTTCGGTCATTTTCTGGACCAACGGCCCAGAACTCAGGCTGCGGGGCGATGGCATCCCTTCTCTGAGCGCTGATCCAGACGCAAGCCCTTACTACCTTGAGGCTGAGATCAACAGTCCGCTGTGCCGACTGCTTCCGGAGGAGACTTGTGACCTCGATACGGAATGGCTTCCTACCCGAGCTGGCAGCGAATTCCAAGGTGTCACCGACGCCGGGGTGGTGACTCGTCGCCTCGAGAGCCTTCGTCTCGACAACGGCAAAATCAAGCTTTCCGGCTCCTTTGGCGTGTTCTCTCCCGGGCGCCTGGTGGTGCACTTCTACAGCGAGCACGGTTCCAGTCTCGGGACCATGCGCCTCGTCGATGTCAGTCCCACCCAGCCGGTGTCGTTTGAAACCGAAGTTGTCCCTGCCGGAAAAGCCGCACGGGTCTCGCTTCACGTGGAAGACGAGAATGGCGTCGACCGAGGTGCCCTGCAGGAGGTAAAAGTAGGCATCGGCGACAATCGCTGACATGAGATCGCGGGCTGAACTACGAATCCCCCTCTTGCTGGCCATCTTCCTGGGAGTACCGATGGCGGGGCAACAAGGGCAATCTCCGGTCACTGCCGCGGTGGAGTTGAGCGCGGAAGATTTGCTGGCGCGCCCGGTGGGGGCCAATTGGCCTTCCTATAATGGCGATTACACCGGACAGCGCTACAGTACTCTGCGAGAGATCAACGTCGCCAACGTCCGTCAACTGCGCGCCGCATGGGTTTTTCACCCCGGCAACTCGCAGAATCTCGAAGCCACGCCCGTGGTGCTCAACGGCGTCATGTACGTAACGTCGGCCAATGACGTATTCGCCCTGGATGCGCGAACCGGACGGACGGTTTGGCATCACCAACGACCGCCGAGCTCAGGGCTGCTCGACGACGCCGCGGCGCACAAGAACCGCGGGGTGGCCGTGTGGCAGCACTCTGTTTACGTGGAGACCGACGATGCCCACTTGCTCTCGCTCGACGCTCGCTCGGGCGGCTTGCGATGGGATGTTCAATACGCCGACAAAGCCAAGCACTACGGTGCGACCAGCGCTCCCCTGGTGGTGAAAGGGACGGTGATTGTGGGTACGTCCGGGGGTGACTCCGGAGTGCGCGGATTCCTCGCCGCCTACGATGCGGGGACGGGAGTGCGAAAGTGGCGATTCTGGACCATTCCCGGGCCGGGAGAATTCGGATCCTCCAGTTGGCCCGGTAATGCGTATCTCCATGGAGGCGGCACAACCTGGATGCCCGGTTCGTATGATCCGGAACTCAACACTCTGTATTGGGCAACCAGCAACCCCGCCCCCGATTTTGTGGGGGACTCGCGCCCGGGCGACGACCTTTATACGGATTGCGTCTTGGCCCTCGATCCAGACACTGGCGAGTTGCGCTGGTACTTCCAGTTCACTCCCCACGACCTTTATGACTACGACGCCAACGAGACCCCGGTGCTGGCGAATGTAGAGGAGAACGGCACGATGCGTCGCCTCCTCGTGCAGGCGAACCGCAACGGCTTTTTTTATGTTCTCGACCGGACGAATGGCAAATTCCTGCGTGCCACTCCCTTCGTGGAGAAGTTGAATTGGGCTAAAGGCGTGGACCCCTCCGGTCGCCCCCTCGTCTCGGGGCGAATCCCCACGGCGGAAGGCACGCTTCTCTGTCCCGGCATCAATGGCGCGACGAATTGGTTCTCGCCCTCCTACAATCCCGATACCGGGCTCTTCTACGTGATGGCTCTCGAAAGCTGTAATCTGTTTTTCGCAAACCCGCAACCGTTTACACGAGGAAAAACCTACTACAATACGGGCACGAAACTTCCGCCGGATGAGCACGCGGGGAAGATTCTGTTGGCGCTTTCCGTGGCAGATGGAAAGCCGGCCTGGCGTTACCCTCAGGTGGGCCAGGGCCGATCCTGGGGTGGGACCCTCGCCACCGCCGGGGGATTAGTCTTCTTCGGGGACGATGCCGGATCTTTTGAGGCGGTTGAGGCGGGGACCGGCCGCGCCCTCTGGCACTTCAACGCCGGGCAGGGAGTGCGGGCTTCGCCGATGAGTTACGCGGTGGATGGAATGCAATACGTGGCAGTCTCCGCCGGGAGTGACGTGTTCAGCTTTGCACTTGCACCTTGATCCTCGTTCTTCTCGCGAGTTCCTAAGACGGTTCTTACACCCGAGGCAGCACTTCTTTCGCGAGGCGCTCCATCTGGTTCTCTTCGTCGAACACGGGATTAAGCAGGACATAGTCGAGGCCAGCCTCCTTGAGACGTCTGACTTCGTCTGCAATGCGCTGTGGTGATCCCCAGACCGCCACCTGATCCGCCATTTCGGGCTTGTGATAAAACGCCCCAAACCATTCTCGCAATCTCGGCAAACCATCTCCCAAGGCTAGATAGAGGCGCTTGGCTTTCGGGAAATCCGGCGGCAAGTTCTTGATATCTTCCAGAAATTCCTGGACCGGAGTCGAACCGGCGCCGATGTAACCGTGCCCCAACTCTACGGCACGACGCAAGGCGGCTTCCGCGTGTCCGCCAAACCAGATCGGAGGATGGGGTTTTTGCACGGGTTTTGGCTCCATCGGAATGTTGTCGAGCTGGGAGAATCGCCCGTTCAGCGTGACCCTGTCTTCGGTCCACAGCCGTTTCATGATCTCAAGGTTTTCGCGGAAGCGGGCCACCCGACCCTCCGGCACCAGTCCATAGGCGGGATAGTGGCGCGTGCTTGCGCCAAGTCCGACACCAACCATCAGCCTGCCGTTCGAAAGCACATCGAGGGAAGACAGAGACTTTGCCAGGCTGATGGGGTTGCGCTGAGTGATCAGCAAAACGGCAATTCCAAGACGCAAACGTTTCGTAATTCCGGCCGCATACGCCAGCGTGGTTACCGATTCCAACACCGGAGCCGTGCCAATAACTTGTTCAATCGACCATGCCGCAACGAAGGGCAACTCCTCGGCTCGCCGCAAGAAGCGTTCTATACCTGCCAAGTCGGGATGGGTCTGGGGGATGGCGATTGCGAAATCCATCTGGCGTTTTCCGCCTTTCTGCGCGCAGTCCTACCCTCGCCGGATTCTAGGCGGCGCAGATCTAGAGCATCGGGCTTTAGCTCCGGGTGAGTTCTGCCTCGGGTGACGGTACGTCAACCAGTTTCCAGACTCCCGGTTGCACCAAGCGCTCAACTTCTCACGCGGCTGATGACAAATCGACCCATCCCCCACGCCGGATTGGCCCGCCGCTGAACC
>Ga0187783_10002815_pt1 | contig 12886 bp, 8 predicted proteins | sample 1015_SJ02_MP02_2_FD_132471 | JGI IMG/M metagenome (GOLD analysis project Ga0187783, IMG submission 132471) | Tropical peat soil microbial communities from peatlands in Department of Meta, Colombia - 1015_SJ02_MP02_20_MG | ecosystem: Environmental > Terrestrial > Soil > Wetlands > Peat | place...
CCAAGCTCGAGTACGAGCGCGGTAAGCCGCTCGTCGAGGCGGCGGTCGCCGGCGCGCGGCTGCGGCTGCGACCGATCCTCATGACCTCGTTCGCTTTCATCCTCGGCTCGGTGCCCCTCGCCGTCGCGAGCGGGGCGGGCTCGGGTGCGCGGCTGGTGCTGGGCACCGCCGTGGTGTTCGGCATGAGCGCCGCCACGGCGATCGGCATCTTCATCATTCCGGTCTTCTATGTGCTGGTGCAGACGCTGGCGGAGCGCCTCGGCGGCAAGCGCGCGCCGCACCCGGAAACCCCGCAATGAGGCCCGCCGGTGCGAAGATCCTGGCCACGGCCGGCACGCTGTTGCTGGCCGGCGGATGTGCGCTCGGGCCGGACTATCGCCGCCCGAGCGAACAGGTTCCCGAGGCTTATCGCTTCGAGGCCAATCCGACGCCCGGCTCGTTTGCCGACCAGGGCTGGTGGCAGGTGTACGAGGATGCCACCCTGCAGGCGCTGCTGACGGATGCGCTGGCGCACAATCTCGATGTGCGCATCGCGGCCACGCGCGTGGAGCAGGCCGCAGCGCTCCTGGGCACGGCGCGGCTGCAGCAGCTGCCGCAGGTGTCGGCGAGTTTCGGTGCCGAGCGCGAGCGCACCTCGCAGTACGTGCTCACGCCCGGTGAGCCGGAGATCGCCAATGTGTTCTCGGCGCAGGGCACTCTCTCCTACGAGTTCGACTTCTGGGGCAAGTACCGGCGCGCCAGCGAGGCAGCGCGCGCGCAACTGCTGTCGACCGAGTACGCGCGGCAGGACGTGGCGGCGAGTCTGATCGCCAGTGTCGCCACCGCCTATTTCACCCTGCAGACGCTCGATGAGCAGGTCGGCATCACCCGGCGGACGATCGAGACCCGGCAGAAATTCGTCGAGCTCACGCAGGGTCAGCACGAACGCGGCACGGTCTCGGGACTCGACGTCGCGACCGCGCAGGCGCAGCTCGCCGTCGCCGAAGCAAGCCTGCCGGACCTCGAGCGCCAGATCGCGCAGCTCGAAGACCAGCTGAGCGTGCTGCTCGGTCACAACCCGGCCGCCATCGTGCGCAACGCCGACGGGCAGCTGAAGCGCATGGCGGCCCCCGAGCTGCCGCCGGTGCCGCCGGCCGGCCTGCCTTCGAGCCTCATCGAGCGGCGACCCGACGTGCGCGAGGCGGAGCAGAACCTGGTTGCCGCCAATGCCCAGATCGGCGTGGCGAAGGCCAACCTCTTCCCCACCATCAGCCTGACCGCGGCCGACGGCGGCGTGAGTACGGCGCTGTCGAACCTGTTCACGGCACCCGCGCGCGCCTGGTCGTTCGGCGGCAGCGTGCTGCAACCGCTGCTCGACCCCGAGCGCAGTCTCTACCAGCTGGACCTCGCGGATGCGCAGAAGCGTCAGGCGCTGTTGCAGTACGAGGAACGGGTACGGACCGCCTTCCAGGAAGTATCGGACGCCCTGATCGGACGGCAGAAGTACGCGGAAGTGCAGCGCGCGCTGCAGACCAGCGTGGACGCGCAGCGCACCGCCGATACCATAGCCCTGGCGCGCTACCGGGTGGGCAGTGCCTCCTACTTCGACGTGATCAACGCCGACCGCGATCTGTTCGCCGCGGAACTGACGCTGTCGCAGGCGCATCTGAACACGCTGCTGTCCGTCGTGCAGTTGTATCGCGCGCTCGGGGGCGGCTGGCAGGCTCGGCCGGCCACGAGCAGCGCGGCGCCGGCGGCAACAGCTGGGTCGTCCCAGCAATGAGAATCGCCCAGCATTGCGAGCGCGCCGCGCAGCTATCCTTGCGCGCTGTTGATGGCGCCGAGCATGCTCCGTCGGCATCCAGTCCTTGCACCTCTCCTACGCAGTCAGAGCTACGCGAAGCTCGGTCGCACGGTGCAATCGCAGGTCGTAGGTGACCCGAGAGCCGTAGGCGTCAGGAGCTTGCGGATCGTGGCGAACCTTGTCGAGCACGATCAGCCGCGTGCCCAGATGGAATGCCTCCTGCAAGTCGTGCGTGGTCATGAAGACCGCCATGCGGTTAGCCGACCAGAGCTCCAGAATGAGCTTGTGCATGTCGGCGGTAAGTCCTGGATCGAGCGCGCCAAATGGCTCATCGAGCAACAGCAGACGCGGCTCACAGATGACCGATTGCGCGATTGACAGCCGCTGCTGCATGCCGCCGGACAGCTGCGCGGGGTACTTGGCACGTGCGCTCGTCAGCCCGACTATCTCGAGCAGCTGATCAGCTTTCCTGATCGCCGCCCTGCGCCGCTCGCCGAACAGTCTTCCGAGGAACCGCGAGCTCCGCAGCTCCAGGCCGAGCAGCATATTCCCCAACACAGTCAGATGAGGAAACGGTGAATACTGCTGAAATACGATGCCGCGATTCGCGCCCGGCTCGGGCGGCACGGGCTGGCCGTCGATCAGCAGCGCGCCGCGGCTTGGCTTCTCCATCCCGACAAGCAGTCGCAGGAGCGTGCTCTTACCACAGCCGGAAGCGCCGACGATGGTGACGAACTCGTGTTCGCCGATTTCCAGATTGATGTTCTCCAGAACGACATGCTCGCCGTAAGACTTCCACAATCCCTTGGCGGTGACGCAGGCCACGCCGACGCGCTCAGCGGGCCCAAGCGAAGGCGCGCGCGCGCAGTTGCCTCAGCAGCCAATCGATAACCAGCGCCAGCAGCGTGATCCAGGCGACGTACGGCAGGATCACGTCCATCGCCAGATAGCGTCGCACGAGGAAAATCCTGTAGCCCAATCCGTCGGTTGAGGCGATGGCTTCCGCGGCAATCAGAAACAGCCAGGCCGCCCCGAGCTGCAGACGCACGACATCGATCAAGCGCGGCCACATCTGCGGGAGAATCACCCGGCTGACCAGCTGCCACGACGAGGCACCCAATGTCTGTGCCTTGACGAGCTGCTCCGCGGGTAGCTCGCCAGCCCGGAGCGAGATGTCCCGCGCGATCACCGGCGTAAGCCCGATCACGATCAGCGCGACCTTCGCCAGTTCACCCAGGCCTAATACGATGAACAGAATCGGCAGGATCGCAAGTGGCGGAATCATCGCGAGCGCCGCGACGAACGGCGCCAGCGCCGCGCGCAGCACTGGCACCGTTCCGACTGCCAGCCCGATCAGCAGCCCGAGTGCCGCCGAAATGACCAGAGCGAGCGTCAGTCGCTCGAGGCTCGCTGCGGTGTCGACCCAGAAGAGCACCTGACCGCTGCGAACGTCCTCGTGCGCCGCGTAGGTGCGCAGCGTCTCGGCGAGTCTTGCCGGTGTCGGCAGCAACTTGTCATCCGGGTTCGCCGCGCTGCGCACCTGCGAGCCAACCAGGTACAGGAGGGCTGTAGCCACGAAGGGCACCAGTCCGAGAGCTATTCCCGCGCCACGGCCTGGAATCCGATTGACGACTCGAGTCATCGGCCGCAACGTGCTTCAGAGCTTGCCGTCTGCCGCGAGCTTCACGTAACTGGCATCGAAACGCAGCTTGACGTTGGTGGCGCTGCCGAGGGTTTTGCCGTCTGCAAACTGGATCCCCACCGCGTCCGGGCTGCGCGCGCCGTCTCCCAGCAGCCCGTGCCGAAAGGAAAACAGTCGCACCATGTTCATGGTCTTCATGAGCGCGTCCTGGGTGGTGAAGGCGTACGCCTCCTGCGCGGTGACGAACATCCTGGTGGTCGCGAGCTGACGTTGAAAGCCCTGACTGTCCGTGCCCGAGGCCCTCGCCATGGCCGCGAGTGCTGCGGCACCCCGACCGTCCTGCGCGAACATCAGCGCGAGCGTCTCGTACCAGGCGCCGACGAGTGCCTTGCCGAAGGCAGGATTTGCCTTGAGTGCGGCGCTGTTGACTACCATGAGGTCGAGGATCTCGCCGGGTATCCTGCTCGAGTCGAATACCTCACTGATACTCGGCTGCGCGAGCACCTGGGCCAGCTGAGGCTTCCAAGTGACCACTGCGGTGGCTGCTGACGAGGCAAACGCACCGGCGATGTCCGCATCGGAGGTATTGACGATTCGCACATCTCGCTCGCTCATACCGGCGCTCTCCAGTCCACGCACGAGCAGGTAATGCGAGACCGACAGCTGCACGAGATTCACCGACTGCCCCCTGATATCGGGCAGCGTCTTACCCTTTCCTTTCAGCACGATGCCGTCGTTACCGTTGGAGAAATCCCCGACGATCAGCACCGTGGAGTCGACTCCACCGGCGGCCGGGATCGTGAGCGCATCCATGTTCGTCATCACGCACGCATCGAACCCACCGTTGGTGTACTGATTGATGGACTCGATGTAGTCATTGACCTGCGTGAGCCGAACGGTGATCCCGTATCGGTCGGCCCACTTCTTGAGGATGCCGCTCTGCTGGGCGTAGTCCCAGGGCATCCAGCCCACGTAGATGCTCCAGGCGACCCTGAAGGTCTTTTGCTCCGCGGCTGCATGGTCCACGCCGATGAACCCTGCGACCAGGCCGAGGATCGTGGTGAGAATCAGGCGCCTGATGCCGTCCAATGGGTCCCCCTGGGAGTGCCCCAGACGATGCAAGCCTCGTGCCGGGCGAACGCGCGCTTTCTGCGCGCTCGGAGCGCGCCGCCGGCACTGTTGGGATGCAATGCTGCATCGGCGTGCACCAATATTGCGCATGACTGCGGTGCATTTCGCCCTTACTACGCCGGTTCTGGCTGGTATGTGATTTGCACAGCTCCTGTACGTTACGCACAGGGGGACGCCCGGTGACGGCGGATATCTCACCCGGACGACTGCTATGGGAGGAGCATCTTCACGACGGCGCTCACTGGTCGGGCGTTCTGCGTCGCGGCACGACACTGCGCCTGACAGACCTCGAAGGCGGCGGCAATGTCGCCGCGCTCATGTACAACCACGAGGATCGAACTGAGCGCTACTGCATGGCGGATACGCTCAAGGCGCAACACACCGCGTATCTGACGCGCGGCTGCGTCTGTTACTCGGACATGGGACGCGTGCTCTGCTCGCTCGTCGAGGACAGTTGTGGCTGGCATGACGCGATCGGTGGGCTGTCAAACGCCGCCTCGGTGGCTGCCAAGTACGGCGTGACCCGCTTTCAGGAACAGCGAAACGGCTTCTACAAGAATGGCTACGACAGCATCCTTACCGAGCTTCGCAAGTACGGCCTGGGACGTCGCGATATCGTCGCCAACATCAGCTTCTTCAGCAAGGTCACGGTGGGGAACGACGGGCAGCTCCTTTTCCGGCCCGGCAACTCCCCGGCCGGCGCACACCTGGACCTGCGCTTCGAAATGCATACGCTCGTGGCATTCTCGAGCTGCCAGCACCCCCTGGATCCCGAGCCGGCCTACCGGCCCCGACCCATCAGGCTGACGGCGTTCGAATCGCCGCGGCCATCGACTGAGGATCCCTGCCGTACACGCTGCCCGGAGAACGGGCGGGGCTTCGTCAACACCGAAAGAGTGTTCCTGTGACGGTCGCCCCGGCGCAGCACAGCCGCCTGGAGCCAGCGCGCGCCGCGCGGCGCGAGATCGTCCCGGCCGGCGCACCCTGGCACGGCGTTCTGCGGGCGGGCGGCATTCTGCGCATCGTCGACCTCGAGGGCAATCAGGCGGTTGACACGCTCTTCTACAATGCGCGGCAGACGGATGAACACTACAGCGCCCAGGACACGATGCGCTCACAGGCCAACATCTATCTGACGGCCGGCACGCGGCTGCTCTCGAGTGAAGGCAACGTGCTCCTCGAGATCACTGCGGACACCTGCGGCCGGCATGACACGCTCGGCGGGGCGTGTTCGGCCGAGAGCAACACCGTGCGCTACGCCCTGCAGAAGCGTCACATGCATAGCTGCCGTGACAACTTTCTCGCGGCTTTGACGGCGTACGACGGCCGGCTCGGTAAGCGTGATCTGCCCGCGAACATCAATTTCTTCATGAATGTGCCGGTCACGCCGCAAGGCGAACTGAGATTCGCCGACGGCATCTCGGCCGCCGGCCGCTACGTGGAGATGCGTGCCGCCATGGACGTATTGGTGCTGATCTCTAACTGTCCGCAGCTCAATAACCCCTGCAACGCCTACAATCCGACACCCATAGAGCTTGTGGTTTGGGAAGGCAGCTAGCGCGGCCGTCCTGGCCGCGGGACGACCCGCGGATCCTCGTCAGATCGCCGGGACGACCCGGCCTGCGGAGATGAGATCTCCGTCGGAGGTTCGCGGGCGATGTTTGACAAGGTCCTGATTGCGAATCGCGGCGCCATTGCGTGCCGCATCCTGCGCACCCTGGAGCGCCTGAAGATCGCTTCGGTGGCGGTGTACTCGCAACCCGATCGGGACGCACCGCACGTCACGCGGGCGGGGTCGGCCGTGTGTCTCGGCCCCGGTCCGCCCGCGGAAAGCTACCTGCGCGTCGACCGAATCATCGACGCGGCGCGCGACAGCGGAGCTCAGGCCATCCATCCGGGCTATGGCTTCCTCAGCGAGAGTGCGGAGTTCGCGGAGGCCTGCGAGGGCGCGGGCATCGCCTTCATCGGTCCGACCACAGCACAGATTCGTGACTTTGGGCTCAAGCATCGGGCGCGAGCCCTGGCGAGCGCGCACGGTTTGCCCCTGCTCCCCGCAACCGATTTGCTGGCGGGCGCGGCAGAGGCGTGCGCGCGCGCCGCGCGCCTGGGCTTTCCGCTGATGCTCAAGAGCACCGCGGGCGGCGGCGGAATAGGCATGCAGCTCTGTCACAATGCGGCCGAGCTCGAGAAAGCCTTCAGCACTGCCGAGCGCCTGGCGGGGCTGCATTTCGGAGATAACCGCCTCTATCTCGAGCGCTACATCGAGGAGGCTCGACACCTCGAAGTGCAGCTGCTCGGCGATGGCCATGGGACTGTCGTCGGTCTCGGTGAGCGCGATTGCTCGGTGCAGCGCCGCAATCAGAAGGTGATCGAGGAGGCGCCGGCGCCGTGCCTGGACGAGCCTCTGCGCACCCGGCTGCAGGCTGCCGCGCTCCGGCTCGGCGAGAGCGTGGCCTACCGCTCGGCAGGCACGGTCGAGTTCATCTACGACCGCGCCAGCGAGCAATTCTACTTCCTCGAGGTAAATACCCGTCTGCAGGTCGAGCACGGTGTCACCGAGGAGGTTACCGGCATCGACCTGGTCGAATGGATGATCCGGATCGCTGCCGGCGAGCGCCTCACCCAGAGCCTGCCGCGCCAGCCGCACGGGCACGCCATACAGGCGCGCGTCTATGCCGAGGACCCCGCACGCGGCTTCCGCCCCGCGGCCGGACTGCTCACGCACGTGCAGCTGCCGGCGGGAGTGCGACTGGACGGATGGATCGCCAGCGGAGCCGAGGTCACATCGTTCTACGACCCGTTGCTGCTGAAGGTCATTGCACATGGAGCGACCCGCGAGGCCGCACTGGCGAGCTTGCAGGAGGCTCTTGCCCAGACGCGCATCGATGGCATCGAAACCAACCTCGAGTACCTGCGCGCCGTCCTCCGCCTGCCTGCGTTGCGCGCCGGCCGACAGTCGACCCGCTTGCTGTCGACATTACACTTCAACTCACGCTCGGTTGAAGTGCTCAAGCCCGGAACGCATACGAGCGTGCAGGACTTCCCCGGCCGGCTGGGTTACTGGAACGTCGGCGTGCCGCCTTCGGGACCGATGGACGACCTCGCCTTCCGCTTCGCGAACCGCATTCTCGGCAACGCGATCGGGGCGGCCGGACTCGAGATGGCTGGCGAGGGGCCAGCGCTGCAGTTTGCATGCGACACGACAATCGCACTGACCGGTGCGCGCATGCGCGCCGAACTCGACGGCAACCCGGTCGGTTTCTGGGAGCCGGTAGCTGTGCGAGCGGGTGCCGTGCTCACCTTGATTGCGTGCGCCGGCGCCGGCCAACGCGCCTATCTCGCCGTGCGAGGCGGATTTGACCTTCCCAGGTATCTCGGCAGTAGCTCCACGTTTGCGCTCGGTCGCTTCGGGGGACACGCGGGTCGCGTGCTGCGCGCGGGTGACGTTCTGAAGCTGACCGCAGAGTGCTCGTCTGCGGTGCCGACGAATGCTGTGCGCGCTGATCCTCCGCCAGCCCGGTATGCCGATCACTGGACCATCGGCGTGACCTACGGTCCGCACGGCGCGCCCGATTTTTTCACCCCGGCAGATATCGATACGTTCTTCGCGACCGACTGGAAGGTGCACTACAACTCAAGCCGCACCGGTATACGTCTCGTCGGACCCAAGCCCGAGTGGGCTCGCAGCGACGGCGGCGAGGCGGGGTTGCACCCGTCCAACATCCATGACAACGCCTACGCGATCGGCGCCATCGACTACACCGGAGACATGCCAGTGATCCTCGGCCCCGACGGACCGAGCCTCGGTGGCTTCGTCTGTCCCGCCGTCGTGACCCGGCGCGAGCGCTGGAAACTGGGGCAGCTCTCGCCCGGCGACACGATTCGCTTCTCGCCAAGCCCCGCGAACGTTTCGCCGGTGATCCTGCGCCTCGCAGAGACGATCGACCGACCCGCGGTCTGTTACCGGCATTGCGGCGAGGATTACCTCCTGATCGAATACGGCCCTGCCCGCCTCGACCTCGATCTGCGCTTCCGCGCCCATGCCTTGATGCAGGCGCTGGCAGCGCGCAACGAGGTGGCGATCATCGATCTGACGCCGGGGATTCGCTCGCTGCAGGTTCACTACGATCCGGATCGCCTGCCACAGAGCGCGCTGCTCGATTTACTGCTCGCGCTCGAGCAGGCGCTGCCGGCACTCGAAGCGCTCGAAGTGGCGAGCCGCTGCCTGCACCTGCCGCTGTCATGGGATGACCCCGCCACGCGGCTCGCGATCGAGCGGTACAACCTCTCAGTGCGCAAGGATGCGCCTTGGTATCCGAGCAACATCGAGTTCATTCGTCGCATCAATGGACTCGAGTCGATCGAGGAAGTGAAGCGGATCGTGTTCGATGCCGAGTACCTGGTGCTAGGGCTCGGCGACGTCTATCTGGGGGCCCCGGTTGCCACCCCGCTCGATCCGCGCCATCGGCTCATCACCACCAAGTACAACCCGGCGCGCACCTGGACTCCGGAGAATGCGGTGGGAATCGGCGGGGCCTACCTGTGCGTGTACGGCATGGAGGGCCCGGGAGGCTATCAGTTCGTCGGACGCACGCTGCAGATGTGGAACCACCGGGTCGATGCAGCAAGCGGCCACGACGTCACGCCGTGGCTGCTGCGCTTCTTCGACGTGATTCGCTTTTATCCGGTGAGCGCCGAGGAGCTGCTCGAGATTCGCGAGAGTTTCCCGCGCGGGCGCCATAGGCTGGCCATCGAGCCAAGGACACTGAGTCTGCGCGACTACCGGCGATTCCTGCGCGCCAACGCGGACTCGATCGAGGCCTTCAGGCAGTGCCAGCGAGCGGCGTTTGATGCCGAGCGGCAGCGCTGGCGGCAAATGAGCGATGCGTCGACGGATCCGGAATTGGAAGCCGCCCCGGCGCCTGCATCCACTTCCAGCCGGATCCCGGCCGGTTGCCAGGCGCTGAGTTCCCCCGTTACGGGCAGCATCTGGCAGATCAGCGCCCAACCCGGCCAGCACGTGCCGCGCGGGTACGAGCTTGCGCTGATAGAGGCAATGAAGATGGAAATCCCGATCACCGTTGAGGTGCCGAGCGAAGTGGTGGAAATCTTCGGTGCGCGCGGGCGAATGGTGAATGCGGGAGACACGATCGCCATAGTGCGCCCGCTGCCGCCGTAGTGGAGGCTGTGCGATGTCCGTAACGGCCCCACTGCTCATCTCGAATCTGTTGCACGGCTATCGTTCCCGGCGCTTCTCACCACTCGAGGTCATCGAGCAGGTGTTGAGTACCATCGCAGCCGCCCCCGATCGCCGGGCCTGGATCACCCTGCTGCCGGCCGAGGAGCTGCGGCGGCGGGCGCGCGCGCTCGCCAGCCTCGCGCCCGAATCCTTGCCCCTCTACGGCGTCCCGTTTGCCATCAAGGACAACATCGATCTGGCGGACGTGCCGACCACCGCCGGGTGCCGCGCCTATGCCTACACACCCTCGACGACCGCACCGGTCGTGGCGCGACTGATTGCGGCCGGCGCCCTGCCGATCGGAAAAACGAATCTCGATCAGTTTGCCACCGGTCTCGTCGGCACCCGCTCGCCGTGGGGTGCCTGCCGCAACAGCTTCGATCCACAGTTCATTTCGGGCGGATCGAGCTCGGGTTCCAGCGTCGCGGTCGCCACCGGCCAGGTAAGCTTTGCCCTCGGCACTGACACGGCGGGATCCGGACGCGTGCCCGCCGCCTTCAACAATCTCATTGGACTCAAGCCGACCCGTGGAAGTATCAGCACGCGCGGCGTAGTGCCTGCGTGCCGCTCGCTCGATTGCGTCTCACTGTTGGCACTGACGGCGTCCGACGCGGCCGCAGTCGCGGCGGTGGCGCAGGCGTTCGATTCCCAGGATCCGTACTCGCGCGCCGCGCAACCGCTGCGCGCCCGCCGTGATCCTACGAGGACTGGCTTCCGCTTCGGCGTACCGAAGCATTCACAGCTGCAGTTCTGCGGCGATCACGACTACGAGCGTTTGTTCGAGACCGCGATCCTGCATCTTGAAGAGTTGGGCGGCGTGCCGGTGGAGATCGACCTCGAGCCCTTTCTGGCAGCGGCGCGCCTGTTGTATGAAGGCCCGTGGATCGCGGAGCGTTACTGCGCGGTGGGCAGCTTCATCGATGAGAACCCGCAAGCCGTCCTCGCCGTGACGCGCGCCATCATCTCAGCCGGCCGCGAGGTCCCGGCGACCGACGCTTTTGCCGGTCAGCACCGCCTGCGAGAGCTGCAGCGAGCCAGCGAGAGCGCCTGGGATGCGATCGACGTGCTGATCACACCCACAGCACCCACCATCTACCGCATTGCGGCCGTCGAGGCCGACCCCATGACCCTCAATTCCAACCTCGGGATATACACCAATTTCGTCAATCTGTTCGATCTCGCAGCGGTCGCGGCGCCCGCCGGGTTTCGCAGCGACGGATTGCCGTTCGGGATCTCACTCATCGGCCGGGCTTGGACCGATCACGAGCTGCTGCGGCTCGCCGCGGGCTTCCACCAGCTCTCCAGCCCGACCTTGGGCGCCCTCGCTGCAGCGACTCCGCCGCCAACCGCCTCGAGCTCTGAGCTGCCGAGCGAACACCGCGTCAGCGTGGCAGTCTGCGGTGCCCACATGCAGGGTCTGCCGCTCAATCACCAGATCACTGCCAGGGGTGGCTATCTGCTGCGGCTCGCGCACACCGCCCCAACCTACAAACTGTATGCGTTGCGCGGAAGCTCGCCGCCCAGGCCCGGCCTGGTGAGAGTTGACAGCGACGGCGGCGCCATCGAGCTCGAGCTCTGGTCCATGCCCCTGGCGAGCTTCGGCGACTTCGTCGCGGCCATTCCCGCACCACTCGGCATCGGCAAGGTCGAGCTGGCAGACGGTCAGCGGGTCTGCGGATTTATCTGTGAAGCACAAGGAGTGCTCGGGGCGGAGGACGTCACCTCGCTCGGCAGCTGGCGCCGCTATCTGAGCCGCGCGGCGCCCTGAGGCACACAGCTTCCGTGGGCCATCACTAACTGCGACTGATTCGTCTCGGGGCAAGTCAGCGAATCCTGCGCCGTGTTGGTGCGGGCTCGGGTTCAGGCGCCCGATCCGCCCGCGCTCACTTTCGGTGCAGGCGAGCTAACTCCCGGTTTTCCCTGATGAACACGGCCGCAGTTCAATTGATGGGTCCGCGGCACGTTAGTTGCACAGGCACAGCCAGAATGTGCGTCTAGGGTTCCGGCCTGCGCACGCGCAGTACATCGGCGCGGCAGGCGTCTGGTCCGAGAGAGGCAGTCCAAGACCGACGGGGGTCGCGCGAGATCGGTCTGGATACACGGCGGGACAAAAGCCCGGGAGATCTGGTGTCGAGGAGACTTGGCTGATCCTCGGGACGGTCTCCCATCGATCGTCCCGATCCCAACAGCAAGGTCTCCTCTGCGGGGAGTGGTACTGCGTTGGGAGGCTGCTCGAATGGCACGCACAGAAATCCGTCTGGGACCCGCGCTCGCTCTGCTGGGCCTTCTCGCCGGCAGCCCCGCATCCGCCGCGGCGGCGACGGACGAGGCGGCCGCCACGTCGGCTGCGGCACTGGAGGGCATGAGCGATTCCGCAACGCTGCCCGAGGTCGTAGTCACCTCGCAGAAGCGCACCGAGAACCTGCAGACTGTGCCGATCAGCATCACCGCTGTCAGCGGCGACGAATTGCAGGCGCAACGCATTTGGGATTACGACGACCTTTCCCGCGTCGTGCCGGGGCTCGCTTTCAACTCCGAGGCCGGCAGAGAGGGGAGCAGCAACATCATCATTCGCGGGGTGAGCTCGACCTCGGGTTCCGCCACGGTCGGCCTGTACGTGGACGACGTGTCCATAACGACCAAGAATTTCTACGATGGCGCCGCCCAGCCGCGGCTGTTCGATCTCGAACGAATCGAAGTGCTGCGTGGTCCTCAAGGCACGCTCTGGGGCGACAGCTCCGAAGGAGGCACGATCCGCTTCGTGACGCGCCAGCCGAATATGACGCAATCGAGCGGCGAGCTGACCGGAGACTGGTCGAAGACCGAGCACGGCGGCGACAACTACCTGATCGGCACCGTTTTTAACGTCCCGGTGGTCAATGACGTATTCGCCCTCCGCGCCAGTCTCAGCTACCAGAGCGAATCCGGCTGGATCGATCACTACTCCAATCCGGCCCAGAGCAGCGCAGAAACGCTCTCCCAGGTTACGCCCTATTTCGAGCTTCTGAAGTCCGGCGTCAACTGGGAGGACACTTTCATGGGACGCCTTAACGCACGGATTGACGTGAATCCAAACCTCACCATCGTTCCC
>Ga0187783_10002816_pt1 | contig 12879 bp, 9 predicted proteins | sample 1015_SJ02_MP02_2_FD_132471 | JGI IMG/M metagenome (GOLD analysis project Ga0187783, IMG submission 132471) | Tropical peat soil microbial communities from peatlands in Department of Meta, Colombia - 1015_SJ02_MP02_20_MG | ecosystem: Environmental > Terrestrial > Soil > Wetlands > Peat | place...
ACATCGATCGCCGCAATCTCGCTGGCATTGGCAATAGGCGCCAACACAACCATTTTTTCCGTCATGAAGCGCCTTCTTCTCGACCGGCTCGATGTGCCCCACGCCGTGAACCTCCGCCTGCTCCATTGGCAAGGAGACAGGCACACAGCGGTCACACATATGTGGGGGCTGTCTGACAATCTACGGGAAGGAATCGGGGCGGCATTGTTTTCTTATCCCGCATTCGAACAATTGCGCCGCGATAATCGTGTGCTGGAGGACCTTTTTGCGTTCAAGGACGTGGGCAGGATGAATGCGACCATTGATGGCAATGCCCAGATCCTGCAAGGCGAATTGGTGAGCGGAAACTTTTTCGATCAGCTGCAGGTGCAGCCGCAGATCGGCCGCCCAATTCTCGCAGCCGACGACCAGATCGGCGCGCCGACCGTTGCTCTTATCAGCGCAGAACTTTGGGAACGCGCGTTCAGATCTTCGCCCTCGGTCGTGGGCCGCACGATCAAAGTCAACATGATGCCGGTCACGATCATAGGCGTCACGCCGTCAGGATTCACCGGCGCCAAGAGCGTGCAGTCAAGCCCAGACCTATTCCTTCCTTTGAGTTCCCAGCCGCTCGTCGAGCCGCGAGGAAAAAGCGGGTCGCTCCTCGGCTACTCGAGTCCGGAAATCTGGTGGCTGAACATCATGGGACGCACAAAGGCAGAGGTCTCGGGGATTACTGCGCAGACGGCTCTCGATACGTCACTGGCGGCGGTCGTGCGCTCAACTTTGAACCTGGACGCGTACACGACGATCCCGCGACTGGACTTGCTGGACGGCAGCCGAGGATTATTCCTCTCGAAGCAGATGTTCGCAAAGCCCGTTGCGGTGCTCATGGCAGTGGTATCCCTCGTACTTCTGCTGGCCTGCTCCAACATCGCAAGCCTGCTATTCGCGCGGTCGATGGCGCGACAGCGGGAGATCGGCGTGCGGCTCGCCCTGGGAGCAAGTCGAGCTCGCGTGTTGCGTGGCGTGCTGACCGAAAGCCTGTTGCTATCGACGCCAGGGGGAGTGCTCGGCCTGGCGCTCGCCTTTCTCGGCTGCCGCACGTTGCCCACGGTGCTGGCAAATCCTTGGGAGACGTCACAGTTCAAGTTGCCACTCGACTGGACCGTTCTAGCGTTTGCCGCAAGCGTCACTGTCTTCAGTGGACTGCTCTTCGGCATTGTCCCGGCATGGATCGCCACCCGAAGTGATGGTGGCGCGTGCCTGAAGGGCACAGCGCAGAACATTACACGGCAGCGCAAGGGCTTTGGCAGCAAGATGATTGTCAGTTTCCAGGTCATGTTGTCGACGTTGCTGGTGGCGGGGGCTTTTCTGTTCCTGGGGACGATGTTCCGCCTCGCCCAGGTGAATCCTGGTTTTCGAACGGATCACCTGGTGTTGTTTGCGATTCAGCAACCCGAGTCACGCTATCCACCTCCGAAAGACCTGCAACTGCATCATCAAATCGAAGAGCGGCTGCGCGCTCTGCCGGGCGTCGAGAACGTCACGCTCTCCGAGGTGGGATACATTTCCGACAGCATGGAGAGCTCGAACTTCTTGCCTGAGGGAAGAACTCCGGACCCCGACAAAAATCAGTCCGCGTGGAATAACGCAGTCGGCCCCGGTTTCTTTCATACGATGGGCATTCCAATCCTGACAGGCCGTGATTTCAATGAGAATGACACGGCGAGTGCGGCCAAGGTCGGCATCCTGAGCGAAAGCCTCGCGCGTCAGGCGTTTCCGGGCCAGAATCCAATCGGGAAGCATTTCCTAGCAAACTTTCATCCCAGCCAAGGCACTCTGGGTGATTTGATCGAAGTCGTGGGCATATGCGGCGATACGCGGTACTGGTCGCTGAAGCAGGATCCTGTCGGCATGTTCTACCAGCCGTACCAGCAGACGGCAAATCTCGATTTCGGAGCAACCTACGAGGTGCGTACAAAACTGAGCCCGCAGTCGATCACGCCATCGTTACGCAAAGTCGTGCAGGCGATCGATCCGGATTTGCCGCTGCAGGAGATCCGCACCCAGGAAGAGCAGATTGACTCCTCGATGCAACAGGAGCGGATTGTTGCCGCGCTGACTGCGTCATTCGGCTTGTTGGCGCTGGTGCTTGCGTGCGTCGGAGTGTATGGCGTGATGGCATATTCCGTTGCGCAGCGCACGGGCGAGATTGGTATTCGAATGGCCCTGGGCGCCCTGCCGCTGGAGATACTCACGATGGTCTTGCGCGAGTCGACATGGATTACGTTGCTGGGAATCACCTGTGGCATCGGTGCCACTCTTCTGTCAACCCCCGTAGTAAAATCGCTGCTTTACGGTTTGCCTCCGAACGATCCGGCGGTGTTGGCGGCATCCGCCACGCTGCTCGCGCTGGTCGGATTAGCAGCGACCTGGGCTCCCGCCCGCCGCGCGGCAGCGGTAGAACCAATGCAGGCTCTAAGGCACGAATGAAGCCGTCTTCTTGCCCGCCTTTGCCTTCGCCCATCTCGGCGTTTGCGCCGCTGCGATGCTTTTCCCGGTGGCTGCCGAGAGCACCCGGTTTCCTCCTATCGCAACACCCCTTGGAAGATCTACTTCTCTCTACAACAGCTTTCGTGTTCGTGAAACAGACCGCGAGAGACTAAGATTCGGACTGCTTTTATGTCCTTCAGCGGGAAGTCCGGCGCCAGTCCCAGTTGGTGAAAAGTCCCGGCTACGCTCGTCACTCCGATCCCCAATTTGGCCCGACGCGGCGTTCTCCCCTGCCGACAATTTGCCCCTCTGGCGGTAGCAGCTTAAAGGGTTTCGGCGTCGGGCAATTCCATCCCGGCCTTCGCGCGAATGTGAGCCTTCCGTACCCCATAGCGGCATCGAAGAAACCCGAGCACGGCAACAAACAAACAGCAAGCTTCAATGAAGACCTTCTCTCCGTCAAGCGGGTCCAGCGGTGTGTTCTTCAGATTGGGATCAGTGAGGATGCCGTGCCAGAACAGCGCAATGGCTGCCGCGTAAATTACGAAATGAAATGACTTCCACAGCCTCCGCCCCAATTGCAGCCGAAAGTACGACGTGATGACGACAATCACGATGCCGTACAAGGCGATTGCCCCAATCGTGTTCTCTAGCGGCTGGCTGGGCGAGTGCAGGGGATAAAAGATGTCCAGTATCCGGAACCTTGCGGTCGACGAGAAGAGCAGTACAACGGGATGCAAAATCGAAGTCGCAAACACAGCGTATCCAGTCCATCGGTGAATTCGAAAAATGTCGAATCGTCGATGAGGCCAGAATTTCCACGGGCTGTAACGCAGTGCAATCAAAAGCCCGATCCCAAGATTCAGGGTCACGAGTCCAACAGCTACCAGGCCGACATCCGCAGACAAGTCAATCGCGTTCACTTAGTTCTCAGATCGAGCAATCCCTCTATTCGTTGTATTGGATTCTATGCAAACAAGTGGCGCTGTGACTACCAATTGAGGATAATTATTGCGCCGTGATGCCGACTTCAAAAGCTCCGACGGCTTGCTTACCGTCGCCGCCGCTTGGCTTGCTTCCTGGTGGAGCGAACCCGTTCCCATGCGGGAGTTGCACTCGCCGAAGTCCGGCACCTTCCGCTGCACACTGTTTTCGCCAATTGATCTTGCGGCACGCTGAGTAACGCTCGATGCCATCGTTTTTCTACCGGGCGCCCCCGAGGCATGTCTATTCAGCTTGGTTCTTTGCGGCATCGTGGTCGGGCCTGGTCCAACCGGTCCGGCCGCTCAGAGTTGACCCCGGCCTGCTGACAAAGGCAAAATCTCTGCCAGTTGGACCCCATCTCTTGCGCCGTTTGCAACGAGAAGTGGAATCACCGCTCCTCCTTGAGGTTTCACATGAAACTCCCTGAATGGTTTTCCAGTTTAATTCTTGTGGGCGTCGTCCTTGCACTGACGACCACACTGGCGGCACAAGATGCATCGCATCCCACGAATTCACAACGGAGGTTCATCAGCGAGAAAGACCTGTTTGACTTCATCTGGGTGGCGAATCCTCAGGTCTCGCCCGACGGCAGCAGGGTCGCCTTCACCCGCGTAAACGTCGACGACAAGAAGGCTGGCTACGAGACCTCGATCTTCGTGGTGGCCACCGATGGCAAGCAAGCTCCCATCCGCCTGACCAACGGAAAGCACGATTCACAGCCGCGTTGGGCCCCAGACGGCAGCCGCCTCGTCTTTGTGCGCGGTGGCGACAAGGACGAAAGCGGCAAACCCAAGCCCAGCCAGCTCGCCATGCTCGCGCTCAGCGGGGGTGAAGCGTGGACCATCACTGACCTTCCCAAAGGTGCTGCCGGTCCAGTCTGGTCGCCCGACGGCAAGCATATCGCTTTCATGAGTACAACCACGCAGGACGACATCGACAAGGCTAAGAAGAAGGGCACAAAATCCGCCGACACCAAAGGGGGTGAAGAGCACGAGTCCGATGTCCACGTCATCAGCCGCGCCGTGTATCGCTCGAACGACGAGGGCTATCTCGATTTCAAGCGTCACGACCACATCTGGCTGGTCGATGTTCCTTCCGCCTCCGACGAAATACCCAAACCAGTGCAGCTCACCAGCGGCAATTACGGCGAAGAGCAAATGGTCTGGAACCGCGACGGCTCGCGTCTTTACTTTCTTACGCGGCGTGTGGACGAGCCCTATTACGAACCGCCCAGCACCGATATCTACTCCCTGCCGACAAGCGGCGGGATCCCGGAGAAGCTGGCCACGATTCCCATGGGCATCTATGGCCTGGTGCTTAGTCCGGATGGGAAACAGATGGCCTTCCGCGGCTCTGTGACTGAGCCGGTGCGTTCTTATTCAGAACCTGACCTCTGGGTCATGGACATTGCGCAAACGGCGAAGCCGCAAAACCTGACTGCCGACTACGATTTCGACATCGGTGGCGCAGTCGGCGGCGACAATGCCCCGCCTCGGGGTGGGCACGGACGTGCCATCTACTGGTCACCCGATGGCCGCTGGATCTACGACACCGTCGAAATTCATGGCCGAACGCCCATCGTTCGCGTCGATTCCCGTACCGGCAATGTTAGTGAGCTCACCCACGGCGATCAGGCCGTGCTGGACTTTTCCACCAATCCCGATGGCAGCTCGATGGTTGCTCTCATCTCTTCGCCGGTGGTCATCGGCGACCTTTTCCTGATATCGAGTGACGGCAAACAAACCCAGATCACCGACTTCAATCACAAGCTCTGGTCGCAGCTCAACATCACCATGCCGGAGGAAATCACCTACAAGAGTTTTGATGGCAAGAACATCCAAGGCTGGATCCAGAAACCACCCGACTTCGATTCGAAGAAACAGTACCCGCTCATCCTCGACATTCACGGCGGCCCGCACGCCGCTTACGGCTGGGTTTTCGATCACGAATTTCAGTGGATGGCCGCCAAAGGCTACGTCGTGTTCTACCCCAACCCGCGCGGATCGACCAGCTATGGGCAAGAGTTCGGCAACATCATTCAGTACCACTATCCTGGAGATGACTACAAAGACCTGATGGCCGGCGTCGATGAGATTCTGAAGCGCGGCTATGTTGATCCAAGAAAACTCGGCGTCACCGGAGGCTCGGGAGGAGGCGTTCTGACCGACTGGACTATCACCCACACTGACCGCTTTGCCGCCGCCGTTTCCCAGCGCGACATTTCCAATTGGGCCTCGTGGTGGTATACGGCCGACTTCACTCTCTTCCAGCCGAACTGGTTCAAGGCGCCGCCCTTCGAGGATCCTGAAGACTACAAGAATCGTTCGGCCATCACCTTCGTGAAGAACATTCACACGCCGGTTCTGTTTGTGCTCGGTGAAGCCGACTATCGCACTCCGCAAGACTCCGGCGGAGAGCAGCTCTTCCGCGCACTCAAATACATGAAGCGCCCGACGGTCATGGTTGTCTTCCCGCGTGAGACGCACGAACTCTCACGGTCGGGCGAACCCTGGCATCGTATTGAACGCCTCGATCACATCGTGGGCTGGTTCGACAAATGGCTGATGGGCGCGCCGCATCCGGAATATGATCTTAACCCCGAGCCGCAGACAGAGAAGTCATCACCGTAAGAGTTAAGATCAAGACAGGTAGCCTCAGTGGCCATTGTGGGTGCAATCGGGGTTGACGTCACCTGCCCGCGATTATTCCAGCCTCGCTGGTAGGTCCCGGAACAGTCAAACAGACCAGGAAAGCAAGACATGCGAGTGATTCGAGCATCGCGTATCCGGCTGATTTTCCAACCCGACTCTTAGCCGGTCTGAGAGGGTTGGATGATGGGTCATATTGGGGCGACATCGCGACGCGCGCTTTTCCTTCGCTTTTTGGGGGCCAAGTAGGGATTTCCTGGCGGTGCTCATTCGTATCGGAGCGCGACCATGGGATCGACCTTGGCCGCATGGCGCGCAGGGATGAACCCGGCAGCGAGAGCGACCGCAGCAAGCACCAGCATGGCACCGACGAGCGTTACGGGATCGTGTGTACTCAATCCAAAAAGTAAATCCTGAAGCAAACGAAGGGTTAGCAATGAAATCGCGACGCCAGCCAACAGACCCGTAACCAGGATCAGAGCAACGTCGCGCATGACCAGCCGTAGGATGGACCCCGGTGGAGCACCGAGTGCCAGACGGATACCGAACTCCGCTCGTCGCTGACTGACCATGTAGCTAAGGGCACCATACAACCCGATCATGGCCAGGAGAAGGGCGAGGCATCCAAAGAAGGAGGAAAGAGTGGCCAAGAGCCGCTCCTGCACAAGGGAATCATCAACTTGTTCGGCAAGAGACTGGAAATCGAGAGCTACGGCTTTGTTGGATTCACCGATCACATGCTCGATCTCCCGGATCAAAGACGTCGGGCGGGCATGTGTCCGCGCCTCGAAAAACTCCCCGTCATCTTGCCCGGCATCAACTTGTGATACGGGCATGAATGCCTGGGAGAGGGCATCCTCGCGCACCGATTCATATTTTGAATCCTTGACCAAGCCCACAATCTGAATGGATGGCGCAGGCACACCGGGCTCGGCGCCCCTCCTGCGGAAGTACCTTCCAACCGGATTCACCCCGGGCAGGAATTTGCGGGCAAACGTTTCGTTGACAATCGCTACTCGAAGCGAGCGCTTGGTATCGCTTTCCCCGAAATTGCGTCCGGCAATGAGCGGAGTCCGCAGTGTGGGGAAATATCCGGGCGACACAAAGTTGAAATAAACCAGCGCCTCGGGTCCTTTAGGCGGGTTGGCCGTGTCAACCTCAACACCTTCGTTCCACTCGAAATAGCTGAGGGGAGTGCGAACAGATCTGCCGACGGAAATCACGCCAGGAATTGCACCAAGACGGCCCTCTATTTCGTCGTAGAGCGCAAGCCGCGAGGCGGGCAGAACATTGGCTGCTTTGAGATTGGCATTAACCAGCAGGACATGATTGCGGTCGAATCCTAGATCCAACTTTACGAGCTTGACCAAATTCCGCAGGAACAGTCCGGCAACGACCAGCAACACCAGCGAAAAAGTCAGCTGAGAAGCCACGATCCATTTCCCGGAACGCGCCACTGCACCCGGACGGCATACTTCAGCCTGACTTCCCTTTAGAACGGCTGCCACAGGTACGCGTGTGGAGCGCAACGCGGGAAGAGCGCCAAACAGGATCGCCGTGAGCCCACCGATTGCCGCGGCAAAGCTCAAGACCCGCCAGTCAACAGACAGATCCAAAAAAACCGCACTTTGCGCGCTAGAAATGAAATGCAGGAGAAGCAAGGCTCCCCAATGGGCAAGCACAATGCCCAGGAGAGTGCCGGCGCAGGAAAGGAGCAGACACTCCGTCAGCAGGTGCCGAACCAGACGGGCGCGCGATGCACCAAGGGCTTTACGAATGGCGATTTCTCTGTGTCGCGAAGCAGCGCGTGCAAAGATCAAGCTGGCCAAATTCGTACAGCCGATCAGAAGCACTAGCCCGACGGAGGCCATCAGAATCTCGAGCGGCTGTCCAAAAGTTGCGCGCAAATCGGAGACGCCTGTAGCCGCGGGCACACTTACCAGAAGATTCTCACGGAAACCCTGCTGGGCTGCCGCATCCCAATGCTCCGGTACAGCGCCAGCGAATATTTTCGGCGCCAGTACTGCAAGGTTCGCTTTCAACTGCTCAGGACCAACACCTGGCTTCACCCTGCCGGCTATCCGAAGCCACCAGAAGGAGCGCATATCGAGCCGACCGTCAAAAGCTGCAGCTGAGCAAATAGGAATGGCGACGTCAAATTTGTTTCCGACATCGAGGCCGTAGAACCCTGGTGAACCGACCCCAACCACTTCAAAAGCGTGCCTGTTCAACAAGAGCGTGCCGCCGATCACGCTCGATGCTCCCCCGAAATGCTCCTGCCAGAAGCTATAACTGAGTACCGCAGTGGCTGCGCAGCCGCGTTGGTCATCTACAGGCGAAAAAAGACGGCCTAGAGCGGGCCGCACGCCGAGTGTGCTGAAGTAACTGCCGCTGGTGAATACTCCGTTCACGTAGTGAACAGCACCGCTCTGTGCCAGATCGAGCCTGTCTGTGCTCCAGGCGAAAACACCCAAAAAAGAATCCTGTTTGTCCCTCACCTGCTCCCATAGAGAGTTCGTAAAACTGGGAGTAGGATCTCCTCCGATAAAGGGGTTTAACCTGCGCAATTCCACTAACTCTTGGGGCCTCTGCACCGGAAGGAGACGCAGCATAACTGCGTCAATGAGGTTGAAGATGGCAGTGTTCGCACCAATCCCGAGAGCCAGTGTGAGAACGGCGACCGCGGTGAATCCTGGATTCTTGCCCAGTTGACGAAGCGCGTAACGAAGATCTTGGGATAGTCCGCCCATCTCAGATTCGTCCTCCTGCTCGCCCATCAGCGCTGAGTACTCTTGCCAATACGAACGCGAACGATCTCTTCCGCTGACAGATTTGGTTCCTCGAGCAGGACTTTTACCAATCTAGTGCAAAGCGTAACCGTTTGATATGGAAAAGGACAAGCGAGTGTTGCTGCCAACCAATGTTTTACAAAATGCCACGGGTGGGGAGACGCCCGCAAGAATCTTCACCTGTGTCATCAACCGACCCGGATGCTATCTCACGGCATTCGATGCAGCGCCTTTGCCTCGAAGTGTGGACAACCATCTCTGCGACGGGGCGCGACTGTTGGGAACAGTTCTCTCCGGTTTCTCCTGGGCTCATCGCCGGATGGGCGACGAACTGGTCGGAGAGTAGGGCAACGAAACCCCATTCGAGTTGGCATTTTGTTCACTTTTGGGGCTTTAGCCTGTGCTGTCTTCGGCACCGGATTGGGAGTGGCAAAATTCGGCGATGCGATTGCCTGGAAGCTTATCGCTGAACCCGCTGTGGTCCCCAAAATCAATGGCGCGAGTCTCTGCACTCCCCCCGCGAGCACCAATTCGAAATCCACACATCTCCACTCAGCGCTCTCGCGCCGCGCTCGCCCCGCGGTGCAGTTGACCATCCATCAGTTTGGAAACGGGTCAGATTGTCGAATCCGACGATTCGAAGGTTCGTTCGAAAAGCTCCAACGTGGAAGGCTTCGGACTCAGGAAGTCCGCGCTGATAGCGCGCTCGTTGTATTCGGCAATTTTGCCGGCCCGATGGTTGTTCTCGTTTACCTGGACCGCCAAGAGTTGATCGTAGTCTGTGACGGGGGAGAACAACTTCATCAGCACCGGCATGGTGTCGAAGGCAATGAACAGCAGGGTGATCGCCCAATACACCTTCCACATCGGGCTGAGGAAGGGAGTAGCGCGATCTAGCGCTTCGAAGCGGGTGGGAAAATCATAAACCGGCTTGATTTCCTGGCCTTTGTAGTCCGCGGCAATGCGAGCGCGGTCCTCGGAGATCCGAGAGAGTTCTTCCTGGATTTCCTTTTCCTGCAGGCCGATCAGCTCAAGCCGCTCGTTCGCAGCTTTGTAAGCAGGTCCCTCGCCGGGAATTCCCGTGGTTTGCCCCGCGATGACGCGGCCCACGATTTCCGCCTCCCTGTTCCGACCCGTTTCTTGAGCCTGGCGTCGCAATTCGGCGAGCTGATTTTGCAGATCGGCCTCGTGTTTGTCCGCTTCCTGCTGACGTTGCTTAAGGCGGCCGATTTCCTCCTTGTTATCGGTGGCGTAATCACGCTCGATTTGCTGGTCGATACGGCCCTGCATGAGGGACATGACCAAGGGAATTGCAACCGTGGCTCCCAGGAATAGCGACAAGACGAAGCGTGTCCAGAGCGAGCGGCGTGACCAATGTCCGACCAACTCTCGATCGAACATGAAAATCACGAGCGCGCCCAAAAGAGCCAAGGGGAATGCGATCCTACTGGTCCGGCCAGTGGTGGAGAGGGCGTAGTCGATTGCCACGAACGCCAGAACGGATGTTGCGAGAACAAAAAAACCTCTGGCGACGTGCGTCTTCCGCGTCCAATTGGTGCACGAACGGATGATGCGGCGGTCAGTCTTCGCAGCCCAAAGAAAGAACCTCGTGAAGGGATTTATGATGTGGAATTCGTGACGGAGGGTGACTGGGGGTTGCGCGCTGCTGGCCATTTTTCCTCATTTCCAAGCAATCAGTCCGGCATGCTCTGTTGCCATGTCAACACGACGCAAAACCTGCTTCTAAAGTTGCACTCGAATCTCCTTATTCTCTGCACCACTTGGAAAGAAGATCCAATGCCAAAGTCAGCGCTTATATTTAGGAAAATTACGAAGTGAAGTATCTGCAACGAGTAACTGTCGGGTCTGGAATCAAGCGGTTTTTTGGAAAGGTGTTTCTGCCGGTCTTTCTAGCGCTGTGCGATCCCATTTGGCGAGATCTGCCGCGGCTTCATATGTGGACTGGCAGAAATCCAGCAGGGTTGTGCTGGGCGACGCTGAAGTCCGCACCGCCTCATACATCACGATGAACTCGCCCACTTGGGTCTCGTATCGTGCTGCCGCTGGTCGAACAGGCCAATCACGGAACCCCGACGGCTCGGGAGCCGCGTACGAGTAGAACGCCGCGTCCGTGATGACGCCGCTCCCGGGCCAAAATCCCACGCTGCTAACTTCGTGCGAATATGCCTCGCGCGTCACCCGATCCGCGCCGGGCCGCTCCGGTGCGGGTCGTCCCGAGAAGCGCGTCACCGCCAGATCAAAACTGCCCCAGAAAAAATGAATGGGGCTGCACTTGCCAAGGAACCTGGATCGGAATTCTTCGAACACGCATTGCACGCTCAATAGGATCTTCCAGAATCGTTGCACAGCTTCGGGATCATAGGTAGCGTGCACGCGATCCTCGTCGAATGGGATCGGATCGGGCACTTCGACCGGCATCCGCCAAATCTTTACCTCGATGCCGCTCAATCGCAACATTGCCATAACCTTTTGGTAGAAATCGGCTACGGCCATCGAACTCAGAGGAAGCAATTTGGGTGGACCGTCACTGGTCTGCAACACGAGTTGGTGATCTAGGAAATCAAACCGCAATTCAAACGACCGATCACGATACGGAATGGTAGACGTGGTGAGCCCGCGGGCGGTGACATACAACGGCACATTCCACCAGTGATTGAGCAACGGCGTGAGCGCGAGACGGACCTTTCCGACAATCTGCGTCCACATATGCAGCGTCGCGTAGGTGTCCTTCCACTCTTGCAGCGGGAGGGCCGGCCACACACGTTCGTCATGAGCGACAATAGACGACATCAGGCGACTTCTTTCTTCGATTCAGTCTACAGCCACGGGACCGCGTCCAGACGCCGATCGGGTATCCCGTCGAAGCTTCGGCAACTTTGCCTAGAACAGTATGGTCCTCGTGGCTTTGTAGCGGGCCGCCGCGCGCCCATACATTACCTCGGGCTGCCCAATGGGAGTTGCCGAAGCGCGCGACCGGGTCGTTGTACCGGCGCTCCGCATTCGGTAGTTCTCATGGACGAATGCGATCCGGCCGAGGCCACTCCCCAGAGCGGTTAGGAAATACTCGTTGGGCCAGCCTTCGAGCCGCACCCGCTCCTTGCCTTCATTGTCGAGCAGCAGCACTGTCGGCGTCCACACCGCGTCGAATCGATGGAACCACGCGGCACGCTCCTCGATGTGTGCTTCGACGGGTAGAAACTTCAGCTTGAGGCACTCTGCGGTCTTTTTATCTTCGTAGGATTCGGCGTCCAGCCGGGCACAGGCTCCTCACCTAGGCGCTGCGCTGAAATCCAACAAAATGGGCCGGGATTGCTCTTTGGCTGCGGCCAGTGTTTGATCGATATCCTTGTTCCAGTTACCGGCCATTTAGCCTCCTTGGCAACGTCACTTAAGATGCCTGCCTTGAGTCCACCGGGCACACTGAACGAAAAAATTATGGGTGCGCCACAGCACAGCAGTCAATAGCATTACGGGCAATCTGGAACCCGTCTATGGTTCTTCCGGATCGGTATCGACAAGCCTCGTTCTAAGAAATTACTGCCTCGCGAAATGGCGTTGAGTCAGATCCAGAAAATCCGCTGAAAATTGTACCTGCTTAGTGCGAAGATAGGCGCCACGACCATGGCGGCTCCGAATTTCTCTTGACGACACTCGGTCCGGCTTTGATCGCGCTGAGCCGGCTGGATGGACTACACTTTGCATTCACGAATCCTCTTATCGTTTTCGGCCGAGTACCGTTCTTCTACTATGCGGCGCACTTGTTGCCCGCCCATACCATCGCGATTGTGCTGAACATCGCCCGTCATCGCCGAACGCCTTTTCTATGGGTCGCGCCTCCATCCATGGGTGGTCCGACTGACCTGTTCCTTCCAATTTCGGTTTCCCGCTTTGGGTGGTCTATGCGGTGTGGATCGTTGTTCTACTTATTCTGTATCCGGCCTGCCTGTGGTTCGCGCGGCTCA
>Ga0187783_10002817_pt1 | contig 12877 bp, 14 predicted proteins | sample 1015_SJ02_MP02_2_FD_132471 | JGI IMG/M metagenome (GOLD analysis project Ga0187783, IMG submission 132471) | Tropical peat soil microbial communities from peatlands in Department of Meta, Colombia - 1015_SJ02_MP02_20_MG | ecosystem: Environmental > Terrestrial > Soil > Wetlands > Peat | place...
GCTGCCGCGTCGCCGCACCTGATCTGCCAGGTCACCAGGGTGTTGCCGACTTCATGCACCAGCGGCGCGCCGGCCGCCTGAGCCGATTCGACGTCGAAGACCCCGGCTAGCTCGTCGTACTCGATGGCGACAAGCTCGGCCGCCGCGTCGGCCACCTGCTGGCTTACCGCTGCCACCAGCGCTACTGGCTCGCCCAGGTAACGGACTCGGGCCGAGGCAAGCACCGGCATGGCCACCGCCAGCTCGGCCAGGCCGCCGCTGGCTCGCTCCACGATGGCGTTATTCGGCACGTCGGCAGCCGTGAGCACGGCGACCACGCCCGGCAGCGCGCGCGCCTGGGCGGCGTCGATGCTCGTGATCCGCGCGCTCGGCAGCTGGCTGCGGACGATCCGGCTGTACAGCATCCCTGGCAGTCGCCAGTCAGCCGCGTAGTGCAGCGACCCTGTCACCTTCTCGACGAAGTCGTGGCTGGCCGATGAACTTCCGACGACCCGGTACGACTGCCCGGTCGCGTCGGCCACGGTAAGCTGCGGCGATCCACCGGGTGCGGTCATGGTGCCACCGGTCCCGGCGCGTCGGCGGCGGCAAGGTCCGCATACTCGGCCACCGCATCAAGGATCTTGGTGTAGCCGGTACACCGGCACAAGTTGCCGATCAGCGCGTACCGGATCTCAGCCCGGCCCGGCCGCCCGCGCTTGCGCACCAGGTCCAGGGCCGTGATCATCATGCCCGGAGTGCAGAACCCGCACTGCGCCGCGCCTCGGCGCAGGAAGCATTCCTGCAGCAAGTGCATCTGCTGCCCGCTCCCCATCAGTCCGCGCAGCGTGGTGAGCTGATGGCCGGCTGCCTGCACGGCCAGCAGCAGGCAGCCGCTGACCGGCTCGCCGTCCAGCAGCACCGTGCAGGTGCCGCAGACCCCCTCGCCGCAGCCGTACCGGATGTCCGCCAGGCCGAGCTCATCGTGCAGGACGTCGAGCACCGTGTCCGACGGCAGCACCCACACCTCGTGCTCGCGCCCGTTGACGTTCAGCAGTATCTGTCGCCTGGTCATGCGGCCGTCCCGGTAGCGCGGCCGTAAGCCTGCCGGACCGCGCGCGCTATCAGCACCTGGGCGACATGCCGCCGGTACTCGCCGGACGCGTGCACGTCGGCCGGCGGCTCCAGGCCAGCGGCGATCCCGGCCGCGACCGCATCGGCCGCCGCGTCGCCAGCGCCGTGGGCCAGCCCGGCAACCAGCTGAGGATCGGCGAGCACGACTCGGTCGGCCACCCCGGCGAGCGCGATGCTGGCCGACTCGATCGTGCCAGCCTCGGACAGCTCGACCAGCGCGGCCACCGCGACGATGGCGAAGTCGGAGGTGCGGCGCACCATTTCGCGAAACGACCAGCCCTGCCGCGGCCGGGCCACGGGGATCAGCACGTCGGTGATCACGTCCGAGTCCCCGAGCACGGTGCTCCAGTAGCCGGCGAAGAACTCGGTGACCGGCACGCAGCGGTCGCCGCCAGGGCCGCGGGCGACGACACTCGCCCCGGTCGCGAGGGCGCAGGCGCCGATCTCCGACGTCGGGTCGGCGTGCGCCAGGCTCCCGCCGATCGTGCCGCGGTTGCGCACCCGCACGTTGCCGACATGCCAGAGCGCCTCGGCCAGCAGCGGGCAATGCTGCCGGACGAGATCGTGCTCGAGCAGAGTGCGGTGCCGGGTGAGCGCGGGCAGCGCCAGCACGCCGTCGGCCAGCCGAGGCGGGCGCTCATCGGCCGCGTTGATGTCGACGAGCAAGCCCGGCCGGGCAAGCCGGAGATTGAGCATCGGCATCAGGCTCTGGCCGCCGGCCAGTATCTTCGCCGTCTCCCCGGCCGCCGTCAGCTGCCGGACTGCCTCGTCATAGCTGCCAACGGCCACATAGTCAAAGGCTGCTGCCACCATCGGGATCCCAGTTGCCCTCGGTCAGCCAGCCAGGCCGGCCAGCTTGGCCACGGCGGCCGCAAGCACTGCCTGATTGCTGGTGACGACCGGAATGCCGAGCCGCTCGGCTATCGCGCTCCTTGCTGCCATGGCGCCGAAGTTAGTGCAGGAAGCGAAAGCCAGGCCGATGTTTCCGGCAGCTGCAAGCGCACCGAGCTCGGCTACCGCGAATGCCAGGATCTCGTCCTGGCCGACCTCAGCGATCTGGAAGTTGTCGGTGATGCCAAGCCCGCGGATAGCGGCTACCCGGGTACCGTCTGCCTCGATGCTGGCCTTGATCTTGTCATTCAGCTCGTCGACGTATGGCGTTATCACGCCGATGCTGGTCGCCCCTGACGCGAGGATCACGGCGCGCACCGAGCCGATCGTGGACACCGTCGGCGCGCCTGTCAGCTCGCTGATGTGCTGGCACAGCTGCGCGTCGTAGTCATTGCCGCGCAATGCCCCCGCGCTCGTGCACCCGAAGACAACGACGTCGGGCCTGGCCGTGCCGAGGTCGCGGGCAGCAGGCAGCGCGAACTCGTCAAGCATCCGCGTCTCTGCCGCGGCGGTAGTGTCCGCCATGAACATACGTGCCGTGTGCAGCGCCACGCCGGGCGGCAAGTCGCGGCTGAAGTCGACCTCCATCATCGTGTTCGAGGACGGGATCAGCAGCCCGACCCTGGCCGGACGGCTGCTCATCGCCGTGCCCGTGCGGGCGCGTTACCGGCAGCCGGAGCCGCAGCGCGACCATCGCGCAGCAGCCGGTAGATCGCCAGCTCTTGTGCCGACGGCGGCGCCAGCTCCTCGACCTCGTCACTGACCAGCAACTCGAAGCCGGTCTGCGCGCACACCTGCTCGACCGCGACCCCCGCCTGCACGGCGCGCAGCCGCATCCGGCGGCTGGCCGGCTCGAAGTCGAGCAGCGCCAGATCGGTGACCACGGCGCCGAGCCTGCCTTGGCGCAGGCCAGCCCCCGCCCGGCTGCTACCGCCGGACAGATAGCCGGGGCTGGTGATGAAATCGACGCGGTCAACGAACCGCCGCGGCTCGTGCTGGGTGACGATCAGTACCTCGTTGCACAGCGAGATGATGTCGTTCGCGCCGCCGCTGCCGGGCAGCCGGACACGCGGCCGCTCGATGCTGCCGATCACGCTGGTGTTGATGTTCCCGTACTGGTCGACCTGTGCGGCGCCGAGGAAGCCGTAGTCGAAGTACCCGCGCTGGGCGTACAGGAAGATGTCAGTGATGTCGGTTAGCAGCTGCGCGCCGTAAGCAGCGCGCATTTCATTAGTCGAGATTGGAAGCCTGCCGGGCAGCGGCGAAGTTCCGATGATGCCGCCTTCCAGCGCGATGCTCAGGTGCGGCGCGTGCAGGTGCCTGGCCACGGCCGAAGCCAGCAGCGGCATCCCCACCCCGGCGAAGACAACCTTGTGGTCACAGAGCAGCCGGCTCGCCGTGATGGCCATCAGCTCGTCTGGTGTCACGGCGCTCACCGCGGCATCAGCTCCCTGGCTTCGGCCGCGAGCGCAGCAAGCCTGGCCGGGCCCGCGGCCGCCACGAACTCGGCGAAGTCGGCACGGGAGGTGACGTTGTCCGCAACGTACCGGCGCCCGGCCTGCGGGCCAGTCGCCTTGACCGCCCTGACATAGGCGTCGAAGTGCGCTACGTCCGCGGTGTACAGGCCATAGCACTCATGCGGGTAGGCCCCGTGCGGAGCTTCGACGACCGCGTCGACGGCAAAGTACGGCAGCAAGGTCTTGGCCGGGCTGGCAGCGATGTGCTCCGAGCTCACGATCTGCTCGGCGCTCACGATCACCGCTCTGGCGGCCCTGGCGATGTCGGCGTCCATGTGCGGGTATCCGTCGACTTGCACGTTGCCGAACATGTCAGCACGATGAGCGTGGATGAGCGCCACGTCAGGGTTGAGCGCGGGCATGGCCGCAAGTTTCTGCCCCGTGTAAGGGCACGTCACCGTCTGCAGCTCGACTGCCGCGGCGAGATCAGAGCCGAGCATGGTCAGGCTTGGCAGGAACGGCACGCCCATCGCGCCCGCCTTGTAGCGCAGACCCATGGCCAGGTGACTCCACTCCTCGTAGCTGGCCTCGCCGCGTTCCACATAGTGCCGGAAGATCGGCGCCAGGCCCCACGGCAGTCCGATGCCGACCCAGCTCGTCACGATCGTGTCCAGCGCGCCGACGGAGAGGAACAACTCGACCTCGTAGCAGGCCAGCGGCCTGGACAGGGTGAGGTGCCCGGTCCCCTGCCGCAGCAGCGCGAACACCAGCGCCATCGGCGTCCGGGAGTACAGCGTCCCGCCGATCGCGACGTGATCGCCGTCCTTGATCAGCCGCACCGCAGCCTCGGCGGTCATCCGCTTGTCCACGGCCTGCCGCTGCGCTGCCTCCCGATGGACTCGCGCCGCCTGCACGGCCACCTGGGGCATCAGGCGGCTCCCCCGCCGATGTGCAGCAGCGGCAGCACCTCGGCAGCCAGCCTGTCGACCTGCTCGATGTCGTAGTTGTAGGGACAGAACACCAGCTGCCGCACGCCAGCCCCGATGAACTGCGCGATCTGCTCAGCGCACTGTTCCGGCGTGCCTGCGATCGCCGACTCCGGCGTCGCCTCGCTCCAGGCCGGAACGTCGAAGTACTCGCCGACGTACTCGCCGGCCAGCCGGGTCGCTGCCTCGTAGGAGGAGCCAATGCACAGCGGAACCTGCGCGACGACGGTGAGGTCAGCCGGATCGCGGCCCGCCTGCTCGGCGAAGCGGCAGATCCTGGACCAGGCGCTGGCGATCGACTGCGCCGTGTAGAAATAGGTCACCCAGCCGTCGCTGCTGGTCGCTACCCGACGCAGCACCCGGTCCACGTAGCCGCCGATCAGCACCTGCGGGCGCGGTTGCGGTAGCGGCAGCATCCGCACGTGCTTGAGGACCCGGCCATCCCATTCGCCGGTCACGTCGTCGTCGGCCCACAGCCGGTAGAGCATGTCCAGGTTCCGCTCGAAGACGCTGCCGCGCTGCCGGAATGGCACTGCCGTGGCATCGAACTCGCGCTCATACCAGCCGGCTGCCACGCCCAGCATGAGCCGTCCGCCGCTGCCGAGCTGGAGCGTCGCCGCCGTCTTGGCCAGGATGGCCGGCTCCCTGATCGGCAGCACCAGAATGCCGGTTCCGAGCCTGAGCCTTGTCGTCCTGGCTGCCACCATGGTCAGCGTCGTGAGCGCCTCCAGGAACGGGAACGGCCGCCTGGCCCCGAGGAACAGGTGATCCCACGCCCAGACCGAGGCGAAGCCGAGCTCCTCCGCGCGCAGCGAGTAGGCGCTGATCTCGGCCATGTCCGGGACCTTGCGTTCGGGCGTGAAGTTTTCCAGGGCGAGGCCAAACTCGACAGTCATGGCAGGCCTCCGGCGGAACTGCGCGAGCCCATCGGGCTGCTGGGGTCGCCGATGGGTGTGTCCCCTCCGGCGGTGCGGGCTTCGAGGCGATCGTAAGCACGCGCGTCCAGCCGCTTCATTGGCGGCTGCTGACGGCAACGCAGGCCATTCTTCGGCAGCTAGTGCCATATCGCTGACCGGGCCGGAGCCGGGATAGTGATGATGCCAGGCCCGTATCTTTCGCGAGCCAGTCTTTCGTGAGCCAGCGGTAACGGGAGGTGCCATGAGCACGGCGGCTGCGCACGACGAGCCGATGACCCTGGAGCGCCACGGGATCGACTACATCCCGCCGGCCGATCGTCACGGCAAGCCCTACACGCTGTTCACCTTCTGGGCAGCGAGCAACGTGCAGATTCTCGCGATCTCTGTCGGGGTTCTCGCCATCGTCTTCGGCCTCAGCCTGCCATGGGCGATCTTCTCGATCATCGTCGGCAACGCCTTCGGCGGTCTGTACATGGCGCTGCACTCGGTGCAGGGACCCCGGCTCGGCCTGCCGCAGATGATGCAGTCACGAGCCCAGTTCGGGATGTACGGGACGGCGCTGCCGAACATCATCGTGATCTTGATGTACATCGGCTACTTCGTCTCCAGCGCCATCCTGGGCGGGCTGGCCATCTCCAGCCTGTTCCACGTGACCACGACCGAGGGCATCATCATCATCAACGCCTTCGTGCTGCTGGTCGTCTGGTTCGGCTACGACTTGTTCCACTCCTACAACAAGATCGTCACTTACCTGTCCGCTGCGATCTTCCTGGCCATCCTGGGCAAGCTGGTGACCCTGCTGCCGAGCCACATGCCGGCCGGGGACAACACAGCAGGCACCGTGTTGCTCGCGATCTCGGTGTTCGTCTCCTGGCAGGTCACCTGGGCGCCGTACGTGTCCGATTACTCTCGCTACCTGCCGGAGAACACTTCGAGCTGGAAGACGTTCAGCTATACCTTCCTCGGGTCCGTGGTCGGCGCGTCGCTGGTCATGATCATCGGGGCCATCGCCGCCGTGGTGGCCAGCTCGGCGGTGAACTCGAACGCGCCCTCCTACCTCAGCGGACTGCTGGGCGTTAAGTGGCTCTTCCTGATCATCATCATCCTCGGAGTCGGCTCAGGGAACTTCGGCAACCTGTACGGGCCGTTCCTCACGTTCTTCGCGATCATCTCGCCGTCCGGGTCGCTGGCATCCAAGACGACCGGCCGGATTGCCCGGCTGGTCACCACGACAGTGCTCGCGATCATCGGCACCTTCATCGCCATCAAGGCGAGCAGTAACTTCATGACCGACCTGTCGAACTTCCTGGTCTTCACGCTCTACCTGCTGGTGCCATGGACCGCGATCAACCTCACCGACTTCTACCTCATCCGGCGCGGCCGTTACGACATTCCCGAGTTGTTCAAGCCGCACGGCGAGTACGGGGAGTTCAACTGGTACGCGCTCGTCGTGTACGCGCTGGCCGTCGGGATCCAGTTCCCGTTCATGAACGACCCGGCGATCTACGTCGGGCCGATAGCGAACGACCTCGGCGGTGCGGACATCGCCTGGATCATCGGCTTCGTCTTCGCCGCGGTCGCCTACTACGTCGGCGCCCGGCACCGGCACTCGACGTCAGCCAGGCGCGGATCGGTTGTCACCGCAAAATCTTCTGGCGGCACCTGACGGCACGGGCCGCCGCGGGCTCCGAGCCAGGCGCTCAGCTGGCCCTGACGGCTAGCTCGGCGTCGGCCAGTTCGAGCCCGTGGTGCAACGCGTCGAACACCTGGCGAAGCTCGGCATCGGAGATCACTAGCGGCGGGGCCAGGAAAAGCGAGGTCTGCTCGCCGCTGGTCGCAATCAGCACGCCGGCCTCAAGCGCACGCGCCACGACCCGGCTGGCCACCGGATCCGCTTCCTCGCCTAGCCAGCCGCGCCAGTGCGGACCGTGCAGTTCCACCGTCCAGTGCAGGCCGCGCCCGTCAACCCTGGCCACGCTCGGATGCTGGGCGGCCACCTCGGCAAGCCGGTCGAACATGACCGCGTCCAGGTCGCTGGCGCGCCGGTAGAGGCCCTCCTGGCTGGAGACGCGTAGATGCGCCCGGATCGCGGCCATCGCCACGGGATGCGACCGGTAGGTCGAGTAACTCTGCCAGCTCGCGCCAGCCAGCCTGTCCTTCATCCGGGCGGACAGCACGATGGCGCCGGCCGCCGCGCCGCCTGCACTCAGGCACTTGCCCATCGTGACCAGGTCGGGCCTGGTCTGGCCGTGCTGGAACTGGAACCAGCCGCCGACCCGGCCGAATCCGGTCACGGTCTCGTCGGCTATCCAGTACGTTCCTTCTGCCGCGGCCAGGCTGGCCACCGTGTCCTGGTAATACCGCGAGTGGTAGATGCCGCCCTGGCTGTAGTCGAGCAGGACCGCGGCGCTGCGTCCTAGCTGTGCCCTGGCCGCCGGAATCCAGTCAGTGCCCGCGGTGGGATCTGGCTGCCCTGTCACCCGTGCGCCGTTCGGGGCCGGCAGCTCATGTACCGTCGCCAGCCGGGGCACCGGCGCGCTCGGGGTCTGTCCGCCGCCGGCCAGGCCGCCGTGCCACTGCGGCTGCACGGTCAGCTCCCTAGCCAGGCCGGCCCCGCCGTGGTAGGCACGCTCCCTGGTCGCCAGCTCAGGCCTGCCAGTCAGCGCCTGGCACAGCGCCAGCGCGGCGTCATTGGCCTCGCTGGCGCTGATGAAAAACCGGACGGCGGCGGCCCAGTCTTCCCCGGCGAAGGCAATGCGCAGCAAGTCATCGGCCGCCTCGTCGCGCTCGTCCCAGTGCCAGCCCTCGTTGACGACGGGCGCGTCGGCCGCGCGCCTGACTGCCTCGATGATCGCCGGATGGCAATGCCCGAGCGGGGCTGCCGTATTGCTAGCGTCGATCACCTGCCGTCCGTCGGCCAGGTGGAACCACACGCCGTGACCGGCTACGATCCGCGGGCTTGCCGACTCGCCAGTCGTCAGGCTCGTTGACAGCAGGCTGCGCCCGGCGGTCATGACAGCGGCTTGCCGCCGACTCCCCACTGCTGCGCGGGGACGTCGTGCACGACCACCCAGATGCTTGGCCGGGAATCCTCGCCGAAGACCGAGCACGCCGCGTCAGTCAGCGCGGCGATGAGACGCTCGCTGACCTGTGGGTCAGTGAATCGCCGGTCTATGGCTTTCACCTCGATATAGGGCATGCGCACCTCACACTGTGTCCGGACGGGCGCGACCAGCGTAGAGATCCGCGTTCCCGTCCAGCAAGAATCTCTCGCCAAGCGGAACTTCGGGCCGGCGCGATCACACATCCCAGCCCGCGTCGACGGTTATGTCGTGCCCGGTGATGTTCCTGGCGCCGGGTGACACGAGGAATCTGATCGCGGCCGCGACGTCCTCCTCATCGACGAAGCGGCCGAGCGCGGTCTGGGCGGCGAAATCGGCGTACACCTGGTCCGGCGTCTGCCCGGTCACCCTGGCCTTCTCGGCCACGATCCGCTGCATCCGGCTGCCGTTCGTCACGTTCGGGCAGATGTCGTTGACCGTGATGTCGTAGCGCCCGAGCTCGAGGGCCAGCGTCCTGGTCAGTCCCCTGACCGCCCACTTGGATGCCGAGTAACCGCTGCGGTTGCGGTAGCCGCGCAGCCCGGAGGTGCCGGCTATGTTCACGATCCGGCCGCCGCCCCGCGCGATCAGGTGCGGGATCGCGTGCTTGCAGGGCAGGAAGGTGCCGACGACGTTCAGGTCGAGGATCCGCCGGAACTCCTCAGCCGGGTAGTCCTGCGCGGGCGTCTCGATCGGGCCGGTCCCGCCTGCGTTGTTGATCAGGATGTCGATGCCGCCGAATCGCCCGGCCACCGTGGCCATCATGGCCTGCACCTGGTCCTCATCGGTCACGTCGCACCGGACCGGCAGGCTGGCCCGCCCCGGATACAGCGCGTCCAGTTCTGCCGCCCTGGCGGCGAGCGCGTCGGCATCGCGGCCGGCCAGCGCGAGACTCGCTCCGTCCTGGGCCAGGCGCGCACACGCCACCGAGCCGATTCCCTTCGCCGCCCCCGTCACGATGGCGACTTTCCCCAGCAGCGGCCGCCAGCTGGCGTTCACCGCGCGCCTCCTTGCGGCCCGATCCGCGCGTCCAACCCCGTCAGCTGCGGAGGGCTGAGCGCAAGCGCACGTCCGATGGCGACGGCCGCCTCGTGCGCCAGCCTGACGTCGCGGCGCACCCGCTCCACCGTCAGCCGCGGGCTCGGCCCGGCGATGCCGACCGCGCACACCACATCGCTGGCCGACAGAACGGGAACCGCGACGCCCCAGACGCCGACGTTGGTTTCCTCGTAGCTGCTCGACCAGCCGCGTGCCCGGATCGCGGCGAGCTCGCGGCGCAGGGCCGGGCCGTCGGTAATCGTGGCGCTGCAGCAGCGCTCGAGCGGGCCGGCGATGATCTCGTCGATCTCGCTGGCGGGCATGAACGCGAGCAGCGCCTTCTGGGATGCGCCCGCGTGCAGCGGAAGCTGCCGTCCCGGCAATACCGACAGCCGGAGCGGCTGCGCGGTCTCCACCCGCTCGAGGCAGACGCTGCGGTCTCTGGCCGGGCTGAGGACCGTCAGCAGCGCCGTCTCGCCGGTCGCCTCGGTCAGCCGGCGCAGCGGGCCGATGGCGACCGGGCGAAGATCAGCCAGCGTGCGAGCCCGCTCGCCGAGGCTGACCGCGGCCAGGCCGAGCCGGAACCGCCGGGTGTCCTCGTGCTGGCTGACGTAGCCAAGGCGGTTGAGCGCGGCAAGAATGCGATGCACTGTCGGCACTGGCAGGTCAAGCTCGCGCGCGACCTGGGTAGCGCTCCACTCAGGCTGCGACTCGCTGAACACCTCCAGAATGCCGAACGTCCGCTCCAGCACCTGAAAGGCAGGCCTGGCGTCAGTGTCGGCGAGCGACCGGGCCAACTGAGCCGTCCTTCGGCAGATGAGATTTACCCAAGTGCGATGTTAACATCGCGATATCGGCTGCTGAAATGCCATCTCAAGTGGCGAGATTATGGCGGAGTGACCTACCGTGGACCGACCCGACCTCGAGCTGCTGCGCGGCGCGATCGACATGCACGCGCACACCGCGCCTGCGCTGTTCAAGCGGCACATCGACGACGCGGCGCTGGCCGAGTTCGCCATCCAGTACGGGATGCGGGGCTTCGTGCTCAAGGATCACGACGCCTCAACCACTGGCCGTGCGTACTACGTCAATCGCATGTACCCCGAGGTCGAGTCGTTCGGGTCGGTCGTGCTCAACCGGTCGGTGGGCGGCCTGAACCCGTACGTGGCGCAGGCCGCCATCCATTACGGCGCCAAGATCGTCTGGATGCCATCGAACCATTCGAAGTATCATGCCGAGTTCTTCGACATGCCCGATTACCCGCAGTTCGGGCGGCCGCGCAAGCAGCTGCCAGGCGAGGGCGTCACCGTGTTCGAGGAAGATGGCTCGACCCTGACCGAGGCGGCCAGGACCATCTGCGAGGTTGTGGCGGAGAACAACGTGGCACTGGCTACCGGGCACCTGTCGCTGGCGGAGATCAGAGCCCTGCAGGACGCGGCGATGCAGGCCGGCGTGACCAAGTTCATCGTCACCCACGCGAACTGGTCGCTGTGCAAGCTGGACCTGGACGTGCAGCGCGAGCTGATCGCCAAGGGCGCCACGATGGAGTACGTGGCGTGCTCGTGCGTCTCGCCGATCTTCTGGGAGCAGCAGCCTGGCGAGCTGGCCGAGTGGATCATCGCGCTACGAGGCGAGAACGTAGTGCTCGGGTCCGATCTCGGGCAGTTCGCCGGACCTCCGCACCCGGAGGGCCTGCGGATGCTGCTGGCCGCGCTGCTCGAGGTGGGGGTGCCGCAGGAGTACCTGGAGAAGATGGCCAAGCAGACCCCAGCACTGCTGCTTGGCCTGGATCCAGGCTGGTCAGCCGCGGGCAGCGCCGCGTAGCGCCGCGGAATTCGATTCGATGTTCACCCGCGCCTTCGCGTTCGAGCGAGCCGAGCACCTCGCCCAGGCGTGCGAATTGCTGCGCCGGCATGGCGAGGGCGCGAAGGTCATCGCGGGCGGGCAGAGCCTGCTGGCACTGGTCAACCTGGGCCTGGTGCAGCCGGAGATCGTCATCGACATCTTCCGGGCCAGCGGCGACCGGGACGCCCGCCTGGCCGACGGTTACCTGACGATCGGCGCACTCATGACGCACGCCAGGCTCGCCGCCGATCCGGTCGCGCAGCGGGCACAGCCGCTGCTGGGCGCGGCCGCCAGGCGGATCGGGAACCCGCGGGTCAGGGCTCGCGGCACGCTCGGCGGCTCGCTCGCGCACAGCGACCCGGCTGCGGAGCTGCCGCTGGTCATGGTCGCGCTCGGTGCCAGCTACGAGCTCACTAACGGGCTTGAAAAAAGGACGGTCCCCGCCGCCGAGTTCCATCTCGGCTTCCTGACCACCGAACTGGCCGAGGACGAGCTGGTGGCGGCGGTTACGGTGCCGTCCCTCGGCCCCGGCTGGGGCTGGAGCTTCCAGGAGGCATCCCGACGCGACGGCGATTTCGCGATGGCCGCGGCCGCGGTGCTGGTCCGGATGGCTGACGGCGTGATCGTGGAAAGCCGGGTGGCGGTCGGCGGCATCGGCGACCGGCCGGTCAGGCTAGCCGCTGTGGAGATAGCGCTGAGCGGCGCCACTGTCAGCGAACTCCCCGGCCGGGTCGGCCCGATCGACGGGATCCGGCCGGTCAGCGACACCAACGCCAGCGCCGGCTACCGCGCCCGCCTGTGCCGCGTGCTGGTGCAGCGCGCAGTCGCTGAGGCAAGCAGCCGGTCAGGGGCGGCGGCATGAGCACGAGCCGTACCATCACGCTCACGGTCAACGGCCGGACGGTTACCAGGACAGCCGGCGCTCACCTGACCTTGCTGCGCTGGCTGCGGGACGTGGCCGGGGTGACAGACCCCAAGTACGGTTGCGGCGAGGGCATCTGCGGGTCCTGCACGGTGTTGCTGGACGGGCAGCCGGTGTCCGGCTGCCTCGTGCTGGCAGCGCAGGCGGACGGATCGAACGTCACAACCGCGGCCGGCCTGCTCGAGCCTGACGGCTCGCTCGGCCCTCTGCAGCGCGCATTCCACGCCACTCACGCAGCCCAGTGCGGGTTCTGCACGCCCGGCATGCTGATGGCCGCGACCGCGATGCTGGCCGAAGGCCGACCGCGTTCCCGTGCCGAAATCCGCGCGGCACTGCACGGAAACCTGTGCCGGTGCACCGGCTACGGCCCGATCGTGGACGCGGTGGAGCTGGCACAGCGCGAACTGGCACAGCGGGAACCGGCGCCGGATGCCAGCGCAACGGAACCGGCTGGCGCGTGATGCCCGCAAGCGACGCTGGCAGGCCGGACGCGCTGGCCGGGATCCGGACCTCGAAGGAAAACGAGCTGCGGGTGGTGCACCAGCCGCTGCCGCGGCACGACCAGGCGGAAAAGGTGGCTGGCAGCACGCGCTACGCCGGCGACCTGGCC
>Ga0187783_10002818_pt1 | contig 12875 bp, 15 predicted proteins | sample 1015_SJ02_MP02_2_FD_132471 | JGI IMG/M metagenome (GOLD analysis project Ga0187783, IMG submission 132471) | Tropical peat soil microbial communities from peatlands in Department of Meta, Colombia - 1015_SJ02_MP02_20_MG | ecosystem: Environmental > Terrestrial > Soil > Wetlands > Peat | place...
CGCAACCTAGTCCGAGCCATCAGCACCACGGTGATCGCCGCTCTGGCGCGCAACGCGATGTTGTTCTGGAAGGTCGGTTTGGGACTGCTGGCAGACACTTTTGTGGTTCAGTCTGTCTGCAATGGATATCGCACAAACGACAAGGGTGGGCGGCGCGACATCGCATCGGCGCGGCCTCATGTGGCAGGGAAATGTAACCAGATCACTCACGAGCGTGCCGCCATAGCCTGATGAACGCCAGCCGGATGAAGGCGAGGTTACTCGCGGCGAGCTTGTGAATGACGGGCTTACGGCCGATCTGAACGTCCGCCTGTCGCTCAGCCTCTGAAGTCCGCTTGCTTCCAGCTTCGCGCCTCTCACCGGATGTCAGAATCTGCTCAAAGCCGACGTTGCTGGCTTATGAAGACGAGCTTTCCGTGCCGTCCAAGCCCGCTTGGAAACCTGAAGGCCGTTCAGGTCATCCGACCGCCGTTGCGCGCACGATCAGGAACAGCCCTGTGCCGACGCCAACGGCTGCGATGGCTCGGGCGACGCGCTCACAGGGCGGCGCGAGCCGTTCGACCGTGATGGCTGCCGTCACCACGGCGATGGCGCGCAGGTTCATGACTCCGATGACCAAGAGCATCGCTGTCAGGCCGGCGCAACAGTAACTACAGTGGAGGCCCGTAGCGCAGGCCGTGTCGCCAAGCCGCGCCGGCGTGCGCCGGCAGCGTACAGCTGTCCCGCGGTGGCTCGCGGCAGCGGGCAAGGTGATGTGCCTTATGCGCGCTGAACTGGAGTGCGCTGGCTATCAGGACGACCAGGCCGATTTCGATCAGGACGGCCGCGCGCCAGTGGGGGTTCTGCATCTCAGCTGCGGCCATCCCGATGCCCAGCGGAAAAGCCGCCAATCCGAACAGGGTCCATATCAAGAAGTAGCCGATGCCACCAGCGCGGTCAGCCGGCCCAGGCGTGTCTCGCCGGTTCTGCCGACAGCCTGGCGGTGGCGCCATAGCATCGGCACCAAGGATGGCAGCATCATTGCTACCATCATCAGAAGCCACATGCCGAGGAAAGGCGCTGCCGTGCCGGGCCACGTCTGTCCGCACATCGGCAGCCACGCCGTCGACATCGTCCAGCCGCCAGGCATCGGTATCTCGTCCATGGCCGACATGGACGCGCGCCAGACGATCATCCCCGCCGCGCTGGCGCTCAGAGCAACGCCGAGACGCCGAAGAAGGCTCGTTGCGAAGCATCGTGGGAAATCATTGGTCGTAATCTCCTGTCCGCTGGCTGCGTCAACGAAGACTTGACTCAGCGCTTGTCGTATTCGTCGTGGCGGCGCCACCAGATGCCGGTATCGTTGCGCCCCTTGGGGGCGCGGTCGAGCCACTGAAACATGCCCCAGAGACCGTCCAGTCCGCGCGCATAGGTCGAATAGGTATGGTAGACGATGCCATCCTGGAGCACGAACGCGCTCATGCCCGGCCGGTCGCGCGCGTAGGTGCGCGCATCGGTTCCGCATGTGGCCGCGAAGCGGGCGACAGGCTCCGGAACGGGTGTCGTGTCCATGGCGTGACCGCTGCGCTCGTAGTTGTATTCGACCAGCCCCGCGCGCTGTTGCTGCTCGGTGAACGAGACGTTGAAGTCAAAGTTGAAGTCGCTGCTGAGCGAGGACGCCCAGGGAAACGTCCACCCCAGCCGGCGCTTATACGCCTGCAGCTTCGCGAGCGGCGCGCGCGACACTGCCCAGAGCATCACGTCATGGTTGGCCAGGTGCACTTCGAACCCGTTGAAGCCGTCTGCGATGGCCGAGCAGGACGGACACCCGGCTTTGTAGTCTGGTCCGAACATGAAGTGGTAGACGAGAAGTTGCGAGCGCCCTCTAAAGAGGTCAGTCAGCGAGGCGCTCTCTTCATCGGTGTCAAATCGGTACTCCTTGTCGACCCGGACCCACGGCAGTTCCTGCCGGCGCCGCGCCAACTCGTCGCTGCGCCGGGTCAGCTCCTTCTCCGCCTTGAGCAGGTCGAGCCGTGCTGCCAGCCACTCCTGACGCGTCCCGGTCATGTGTCTCGTCATCATTCTTCTCCGTTGGGTGTGCTTTATCGTGCGCTCCGCTGTCGCTCAGACGGGCTGGTCTGTAGTGATGAGATTTATTAGTACCGGGCTTCAAATCGTGGGAGTGACAAGTGTGACGCGATTCAGATGGACTCGTTAATCACGGCTGCGGCGCGTGCGCTAGCAGCGGGTGATCCGCTCGGCGCACTCAATCGGGTCGCCTTGCGCGACGACGCGCCGGCACTCGCGCTTCGTGGCATCGCGATGGCGCAGCTCGGCGATCTGGCTCGCGCGAAGGTTCTCGTGCGACGTGCGGCGCGTGCTTTCGGTCCGAAAGAGGCGGTGGCCCGCGCAAGGTGTGTCGTTGCCGAGGCCGAAATCGCGCTTGTCTCACGGGACCTGGGCTTTCCGGCCAAGGCGCTCGATGCAGCGCGGGCGACACTCGAAGAGCACGGGGACAGGGTGAACGCCGCGCATGCACGGTATCTCGAGGTGCGGCGCCTGCTCCTGATCGGGCGTCTCGACGAGGCCGAACGTACGCTCGCGGAGCTCGACCCTGCGCCGCTCCCGCCCGCGTCGAGGACCGCGCACGAGCTGGTCGTTGCGGGAATTGCGATGCGACGTCTCCGCACCAAGATGGCGCATGCTGCGCTCGTCCGGGCGGCGCGCGCTGCACGCGACGCAAGGATCCCGGCGCTGACGGCGGAGGTCGAAAGCGCATCCCTCGTCCTGAACACGCCCGCAGCGCGCCTGATTGCACGGGGTGAGGAGCGCCCGCTGTTGCTCGAGGAGGTTGAAGCTTTACTGGCGTCGCGGGCGCTCGTCGTGGACGCGTGCCGTCATGTCGTGCGTGACGCACGCACAGTGGTCTCGCTCGCAAGGCGCCCGGTGCTGTTCGTGCTCGCCCGCGCGCTCGCTGAAGCGTGGCCAGCAGACGTGCCCAGGGCCACGCTTGTCGCCCGCGCATTTCGAGCGAAGCTCGCCGATGAATCGCATCGCGCGCGGTTGCGAGTCGAAGTCGGACGGCTTCGCACTGTGCTTCGGACGCTGGCCGGCGTCAACGCGACGAAGCATGGGTTTGCGCTGGTGCCACGTGCCGCACGTGAGGTGGTCGTGCTGGCGCGGCCCGCTGAAGAGCAGCATGCGGCAGTGCTTGCCTTCCTGACCGACGGCGAGGCGTGGTCGAGTTCGGCCTTGGCGCTTGCACTTGGCGCCAGCCAGCGTAGCGTGCAGCGGGCACTCGACTCCCTCGCGGCAGCCGGCAAAGTGCAGTCGTTTGGTCGCGGCCGAGCGCGTCGTTGGATGACGCCGCCGGTCCCGGGATTCACGACCACCTTATTACTCCCGGCTCCGCTACCGAGTGAGTAGGATGAAAGCATGAAGCGATCAAAGGCCGAAATCGTCCGCGAGTATGGACCCTTTCCGGGTGTCGACCACGTGCATGGGGTTACCTATGACGGTCAACAAGTCTGGTTTGCAGCCGGAGACGTGCTGAATTCCTTCGATCCGGCGAGCGGGAAGACGCTGCGCACGATCAATGTCGCTGCGCATGCCGGAACGGCCTTCGACGGACAGCACTTGTTTCAGATCGCCGAGGATCGCATCCAGAAGATCGACCCGACGACTGGCCGCGTGATCGCCACGATCCCGGCACCCGGTCGCGGCGGTGACTCGGGGCTCGCGTGGGCCGAGGGGACCCTTTGGGTGGGGCAGTATCGGGAGCGCAAGATCCATCAAATTGATCCCGAGACGGGGGCAATTCTTCGCACCATCGACTCCAACCGCTTCGTCACCGGGGTGACCTGGATTGACGGAGAGCTCTGGCACGGCACCTGGGAAGGTGACGAGAGCGATTTGAGGTGCGTCGATCCTCAAACCGGAAAGGTCCTGGAGAGCGTCGAGATGCCGTCTGGAACCTACGTATCGGGGCTTGAGTCCGATGGCGGTGATCAGTTCTTCTGCGGGAGCGGACGCGGCGGCAAGGTGAGAACCGTCCGCCGACCCCGGCGAGGCTCCGCGGCCGGCAGCAGCACTTAGACTCCCGTCGACTCCGCGAGCAAGTCATCGGAGCGGCCCTCATGGGCAAGATTTGCCGAAGGGCCTTGCGCGAAGGGCCGGCGACAAGAAGCGCTGCCGCCGAGCCGCATTCACAATTTTCGGTGTTTACTCAGCCCGTTGAAAAGTACGCGGGCTTTTGACAATTCAGGTTCGTCACACGCGGCCGACGTCGCGCCGACTCCGCCGTGCGTCGTCTTGAAGGCGAGAGCGATCTGATGGGTTGCCTTCTGCGCCGTAGCCGTTCGAAAGGCGGCCTAACGCTCTCTTTCTTATGTCCGATGTCAACGGACTGCATAACGCGCTTCCTGCCGAGACCACACAGGCGGCCACGATCTTACCTCCATGAAGTGCGGAGGGCCGGAGCTGAGGCCGCAGGGGACGGTTGATCAAGCGTATGCGCGGGTTGCGTACCGCATCGACCATGGCTCATCTGGGCTGCCCTGTCGGCATGACGGACAAGCGCGCACCGGCCCCTCACCGACAAAGAGTGGGCCCCCTGCGCCACCGATGCCGTTATTTCTCTGGGAGCCTGCATTGAAGCCGCGCACAGTTCAGGTGCCATGTCCCGATTCCGGTGAGCTCACCTACGAGCCGGTAGAGCACATTTTGGAAAGCGACTTCATTCCGTGCTCGCAGTGCGGCGGCCTGATCGATCTTACCTCGGTGGACTGCGTGCAGATTGTCGCCGCTGTCAGAGCGCAGGTGACGGGCGAGTGAAAACGGCGCTCGCCGTCTGGGACGGTGCCGCATCAGAAACGCTGAGCAGCTGGACCGCACCTCCGACGCGTTTGACGCTAATGGAATGGTGTTATACCATTTTTTACAGATCTGAAGTGCACAAGGTTGCACCAGTGGAGGACCGATGGAGGGGCGCGTTTACGAGGTCACTCGTGCCAACCGCGCTCGGCGGTCGGCGACCCGCGACGCGTCGGGATCTGCGCGATTGGTTCGCGCTCTGCTCAAGCAAATAACCGTTCCGGTATCGGTGGAGGAAAACCCGTTGGCCCTTACCACGCACGCACAATCACGCGTGAACGACAAGGATCCAAAGGGAGGAGGGTGCATGCCAAGTTTCAATGGCGTTCGATGCGGTCTTGTTGGCCTTGCGGCACTGCTTGCGCTCGCCCAGCCCGGCCTCGCGGCCGATCCAGGGCTCACCGACAACGAGATTATGATCGGATTATTCGGTCCACTTTCTGGTCCGCTGATTAGCTTCGGCCTCGATCCGTTGCAGGCAGCCAAAATGCTTTACGAGGAGGTCAACAACAAAGGTGGCATTCACGGTCGCAAGATCAAGCTTGTGATCGAAGACGACAAGTGCACGCCCAATGACCTTGTTTCGGTTGTGAAGAAGCTCGTGACCGTCGACAAGGTCTTCATGCTGCACGGTGGTTCATGCACCGCAGCTGTTGCGGCGGCGCAGGACTTCGTCAACCGCGAGAGTATGCCGATGGCGATGCTCAATGCCGCCGGCGACAATGCAGTATTTCCACCGACCCGATATGTGTTCGGTGCGTTTCAAGGCACACAGCGCGTCTATGGCGCCGCCCTTGCCAATTTTGCAGTCTTGCACCTCAAATCCAAGCGCGCTGCTGTCATTGTGCATGACGACGATTACGGCAATGCGAATTTAAAGACTGTCAAGGCGACCTTGGAGCGTCAGGGCGTCGAAATCGTGGCGGCTGAACGCATCCCACCAAACATCAACGACGTCACGGCGCCCATGTTGAAAATCCGCGCCGCGCAGCCCGACGTAATTCTCTCGGGCCTCTATCCTGCTCCGGCCGTGCTGTTCGCCCAGAAATACGCCGAATACGGCATGACCGACGTCCCGTTGCTCCAGGCGACGCAGGGTATCCCGTCTCCAGCAACTTTCGCGAAGAATGTCGGCAATCCGGATGCGCTGAAGAACTTCTATCACACTTGGTCGTTCAACGACGTGGCAGACGAAGCGGTGCGTCAGAAGTACATCAAGATGTACAAGAGCTATTATCCTGACCGCGATCCGACGCCCTTTTTTGTGAGCGGCCTTCCGTCTGCCTTGGTGATCATTGCGGCTTTCGAAAAGGCCGGGAAGGACTTGTCGCGTGAGTCCTTCGTCGCCGCAATGGAGCAGATCGACGTCAAAACCGATATCATGGCGGGAGAGCTTGCCTTTGCGCCAGATCGCCGCGATGCGCTGCGCGACGTATTCGTGGTTCGCTTCGACGGCACAAAACAGACGGTCATGCCGGGTGTCTACACCTGGAACGGCAAGGACGGATTGTGAAGGCATAGCACGGAAAGCAGCACGCCATGTTTTCGTTGCTGCTCACACAAGCAATCGCAAGCGGCGTCGTCACCGGATGCGTCTATGCGCTAGTCGCGCTGTCGCTTGTCATCATCTACAAATCGACCGACGTCGTGAACTTCGCGGGCGGAGAGCTGGTTATGCTTGGCGCCTACGTCGGCCTGCTCGCTCTCACCTATTTCGAGGTGAGCTACGCGGTCATGTTCGCGCTGGCGGTGATCGCGGTGTTCACTACCGGCGCGATCTTCGAGCGGGTCGTGCTCGGCACGATCGTCGGTCGGCGCCATTCGGCTCATACGGAACTCGTGCCGCTGGTAGTGGCAACCGTTGGTTTCGGCTATCTGCTCAAAGGTCTGGTGCGCGCCGTGCCGTACACCGAAGAGGTGCGGCGGTTACCACCGCTCGTGTCCGGCCCGCCCATCTTCATCGGCGAGGCGATACTGCAGCGTCACGACATCGCGATTATAGCGGTCACCGTCGTGGTCATGGCCGCGCTTACCGTCTTCTTCAATTTTACGCTGACCGGAAAGGCGATGCGCGCCACCAGCCAAAACGGGCGCGCGGCCGCCCTGGTCGGCATTCCGGTAAAGCGCATGCGAATGGCGGCCTGGGGGCTGGCGTCAGCCATCGCTGGGATCGCCGGCATTCTACTTGCGCCAAAGCTGCTTATGACGCCCGACATGGGCGTGGTCGTAATGCTGGCGTTCGCGGCCGCGATTATCGGCGGCTTCACGTCCCTGCCAGGATGTGTGATTGGCGGTATCGCGTTGGGCATAGTGCAGAATTTCGTTGGCATCCTGTTGTCGCCTCAAGCAATCGCCGTCACCCCGTTCTTCGTCATCATAGTCGTTCTGATGCTACGCCCGCAGGGTCTCTTTGGCGAGATGATCGCCACCAAGAAAGTTTGAATTGCCAATGTATGGTGAGCTTCCAACGCGCAGTTTCATCCTGATCGCCGCCCTGTTGGGGCTCGGCATTGTGCTGCCGCTCCTGCTGCCGGAGTACTTCCTCTATCTCGGCAACATGCTGATGATGTATGCCGTGTTGGCAATCGGCCTTGACCTTCTGCTCGGATGGTCCGGACAATTCGCGTTCGCGCACATCGCATTCTTCGGCATTGGCATCTATGGTACTGCGCTTTTGCATACGCGTTTGCGCATTCCGTTCGTCATCGGCATGCCAGTTGCGGCGGGGCTCGCGGGGTTGACCGGATGGTTACTCGCGATTCCCTCCACACGATTGCGCACGGTTTATCTCGCGCTTGCGACCTACGCGTTCGCTGAGTGCGCTCAATGGGTGTTCCGTACCTGGGATGGAGTTACCGGCGGAAGTGACGGGCTGCGCATCAAGCCGCCGAGCGTGCTGGGTCACGTCGCTGGCACCGATCCGGCCGCCTTCCCGGTTGTCGCAGTCGTGCTGTGCCTTATGCTGGTCGCAACGCTCTATCTCACCCGATCGAACCTTGGACGGCATTTGTGTGCCATCCGCGACAGCGAACATGTGGCCGCCGCATCAGGCGTAGACGTGAAACGGGTCAAGATCGTTGCGTTCGCGCTCTCCGCGATCTACGCCGGGGTCGCGGGCGGCACGTATACGCTGTTTCAATCGTTCGTGAATCCAGATGTGCTCGGCGTCGGGCAGCTCATACTCGTGCTCACCATGGTGGTGGTCGGCGGACCAGGATCGATCATCGGCGTCCTGCTCGGCGTTGTGCTGATCGGGCTGTTGCCGGAAGCGCTGCGTGCGGCCCCGCGCGGGCTCCTGGTGTGGCAGGAATTTCTCTACGGCTTGATCTTGATGCTCGCGGTCATGTTCATGCCGCGCGGGTTGTGGGGCCTGATCGAAGCGCAGCTGTCGGTCCGTCGGGCACCCGCTAAGCAGGCAGTGTCTGCCGCAATAGGCACCAGCGGACCTCTCGACCTGAAAGGTACGGGCCGATGAACACTATCTTCTCGATTCGGGACGTCAGTGTGAGGTTCGGTGGTTTGACGGCGCTCGACGCGTTCTCGATGCAGGTCGAAGAGGGAGCTATTCATGCGTTGATCGGCCCTAATGGCGCCGGCAAGTCGACGGTTTTCAACTGCATTTCACGTTTCTGCCAGCCGGTGCAAGGCCGCATCGAATTCGCCGGGCAGTCGATCCTCGATCTGCCGGCACACCGTATCGTTGGCGCCGGCATCGCGCGCACCTTCCAGAATCTGGAGGTGTTGCGGCGGATGACAGTGCTCGAGACAGTACTCGTCGGCTTGACCAGCCGGGTCGAGAACTACGTACCATTCTGGCGCAGCGCTAAACGCTCACGCGCCGAACGCGGGGCAGTCGAACAAGCAGACGCAATCCTGGTGAAGACTGGCCTCATGCCATATCGCAACGCGCGCGCCGGCGAGCTCGACTTCGGCCACCAGAAAATGCTCGATCTCGCGCGGGCGCTCGCCGCAGGGCCGAGGCTGCTGTTGCTCGACGAACCAGCCGGCGGGTTGCGCAACCGCGAGATTGCGTTCGTCGATCGTCTACTGCTCGACATCGCACGCCGCCAGGGCATCACTATCGTGCTGATCGAGCACGTGATGCAGCTCGTGATGTCGGTCGCGGATCGGATCACCGTGCTCAGTTTTGGCAAGAAGATTGCCGAGGGTACCCCGGTTGAAATCCGGGGCGATCCACGTGTGATCGAGGCCTATCTGGGGAGCGCCGGACATGCTTGAGCTTAAGGGGATTCATGCGGCCTATGGGTCAGTCCGCGCACTGGAGGATGTTTCGCTTGACGTTGAGAGCGGCCAGATCGTGTGCCTGCTCGGCGGCAATGGGGCCGGCAAGACGACGATACTCAACTGCATCTCGGGATTTGTCGCGGCTACCGAAGGGTCCATCCGTTTCGATGGCGTCGACATCACCGACGCACAGAGCGAGCGAATAGTCGCACGCGGCATTGTCCAGGTTCCGGAAGGTCGCGAGATCTTTCCCGCGATGACCGTGGCAGACAATCTCACGCTTGGCGCCTGGTTACGCAGCGACAGGCGAGAGACAGCAAGGACTCTCGATTGGGTCTGCGAGCTATTTCCCCGGCTGAAGGAGCGCGCACAGCAATTCGCAGGCACACTCTCGGGCGGCGAGCAACAGATGCTGATGATCGGCCGTGCATTAATGGCAAAGCCGAAACTACTGATGCTTGACGAGCCGAGCCTCGGTCTTTCTCCGATCCTGGTCGAGCAGGTGTTCGCGGCCATCAAGCGTATCCATGCCGAAGGTCTTTCGATCCTGCTGGTTGAGCAGAATGCCTGGGCTGCACTCGATGTCAGCACCTACGGGTATATTCTGGCGAATGGCGAGATTACTCATCACGGCCCGTCAGCGGACCTCAAGGAGAGCCCGCAGGTACGCGAAGCCTATCTCGGCAGCTAGGAGACGATGGGGAAAACAATGGCGGTGTTAGCTGAATACGCCGAGAAGTACCAGACGATCAAAATGGCGCGCCGCAACGGCGTGCTCCAGGTGAGACTGCACAGCGATGGCGGACCATTGCGATGGGGCCTGTTGCCGCACAAGGAACTGCCGCTCGCATTTTTCGACATCGCCAATGATCACGAGACCAAAGTTGTGATCTTGACCGGCACCGGCAGCGAGTTCTCCGGCCCGCGAGTCACCAACGCCGGCCATCCACTGTTTCCGACCCGTCCCTCAATGGAGGTTGTTGACGCGCTGGTGTCGGAGGGGAAGCAGGGCCTGATGAACTTCCTCAATATCGACGTGCCGGTGATCAGTGCGGTGAACGGACCGGCTTGGCGTCATTCGGAATTGCCGCTGCTCGCCGATATTGTGCTCGCGGCTGACACAGCTATGTTTCAGGATTCCGCACACTTCACCGGCGGCCTTGTGCCGGGCGACGGCATGCATGTGGTCTATCCGCTGCTGCTGGGAGTCAACCGCGCACGATATTTCCTTCTTACTGGCGAAACGATTGACGCTGCAAGGGCGCATGAACTTGGTCTTGTCGCCGAGGTGCTGCCGCCGGACAAGCTGATGGCGCGCGCTTGGCAACTGGCGGAGGATATGGCGGCTCGTCCGAAGAGCCTGCTGCGCCTTTCACGCGCCGTGCTTACCGAGCGCATCAAGCGGCACATGCAGGATTATCTCAGCTTTGGGCTGCACGTCGAAATGCTGGCGTTGATGGATCGCCCCGACGCATGAGACGAAGTCAGACACACGTCAACCACGGAGTTTGCGATGCTCTTTCTGGTCAATATCGATGTCGAGATGCCGGCTGCAACGCCGCAGGAGGTCAAGGACGATCTGCGCGCGCGCGAGAACGCCCGCGCGATGGAGCTGATCAAAGCCGGCAAGCTTCGGCGTATCTGGCGCATCGTCGGACAGACAGCAAACTACGGCATCTGGGAAGCCGACACCTTGGAGGAACTGCACGCCAACCTCGGCTCGCTGCCGATGTATCCCTATTTCAAGGTTGAGGTGACGCCGCTGATTCAACATCCCGCGACTGAAGCCTGGAGCAAGGTGAATGGCGCGATGCCGCCGTTCTGACTTGTCGTTCGGTTAGGCTCCAACGGAGGTCGTCATGACCGAAGTCACTCAAACCCAATTCCTCGGGGATTTCACCCGCTTGCAGTCCCGCGTCGACATTCGCAAACGGCTCGACCCGGCGTTTTACGCAAAGGAACTCGAACAAATCTTCCGGCGCGTATGGCTGCCTGTTGCGAGCGTCACCGACCTGCCAGAGAACAACGCCTACGTCGTAATCGAAGTGCCGCCGCTCAACACTTCCCTCATCGTCGCGCGCGGACCGGACGGGATCACTCGGGCCTTCTACAACATCTGCCGCCATCGCGGCGCGCGGCTCGCGAAGGACACAAGGGGTTGCCGCAAGGCCTTCAGTTGCGGCTTTCACGGCTGGACCTACGCGACCGATGGGCGGTTAATCGGGGTGACCGACAAGACACAGTTTCCTTCGGACATGGATCCGGCGACGCACGGGTTGATCCCAGTGCACACGCAGGTGTGGGAAGACTACGTCTTCGTCAATTTCGCCGATGAACCCCCAATGTCGCTGAAGCAGTGGTTGGGCAAGTTTTACGACCAGTATCCTGGCTTCTTTTCCAACCGGCAGCGCATCGCGAGTTACCGCATCGTGGCCGACGCCAATTGGAATGTCGCGGTCAATTCGTTCAGCGAAGGCTATCACGCCGCCTATGTGCATCGAAAAACCGTCCCGGACTATCAGGGCGGCAAGCAAAACCCTTTGCGCCACCGCGCCTACCTGGAAATCACCGAGCGCCACGGCCGCTATTCGGCTCAGGCCAACCCCAACCGCCGTGTCACGCCGGTCGAACAAATTGCCTACGAGCGTGGCCGTCCGCTCTATCCGGCGTTTCCGGCATTCAGCGAGACTGGATTGCCGTTGCCCCCCGGCGTAAACGCCTCACGCAACCCCAACTGGGGGTTCGACGTCTTTGAGGTGTTCCCGGTGATGATCATTCTCATCGGCGCCTTCTGGCACGCAAACCTGTGGTTCTGGCCAATCTCACCAGACAGATCCGACGTCCGCGTCGAGTTCTTCGCCTACAAGGCGACGTCGGTTGCCGATCATCTGGCACACGCCTATTTCCGAACGCGGCTTCGCGAGGTTTTTCGTGAGGATGTTGGCACAATGGAGCAGATCACCGCCGCTTTGAAGTGCGGCGCAATGCAGAACATCGTGCTTTCCAAGCAGGAGTATCTGTTGCAGCAGCACTACGCCGTCGCCGGCGAACTCATGCGCGCCTAACCCCGGGGCTCCACGATGATGACACAGACCCGTTTGCCCGCACCGTTTTGCGCGCTTGAACCGTTTGTCGCCGATTGGGCCCTGGAGACCGAGGAGCAACGGCTCAAGAAACTCGTTGCGACCTCGATCGATGATCTTCGCGTTTTCTATGAGGCAATCTTCGGCCTCGCCGCAGAAATCCGTGATTACCTCTGCGAGCGCCGGCTCGACGCGCTGACATCCCAAGAGAAAACATTGCTCTTTCTACTCCTGACGTTCATCGAGGTCGCGCATCCAATCGAGCTGAACTGGAAAGAGACCGACATCGACGACGCCTTCTCGCTTGATCGGATGAGAATCGCGCACTTCGACATCGTCGGTACTACTTGCGCGAATTGAGGGCGGCGGTCCGCAGAACGCATGGACAACGAGCGGAAAGGACAGAATCACGTTGGTCAGGTCGCGACCATCTTTTTCTCCGACGGCATGGTCATCACGTTCGACAAGCCTTGCCCAACGATCACACGCGACGACACGCTCACGGTCCAGGCAGCGGACAGAACGGCGCTTGAGATGATTCCAGCGGGTATGCGCCCCGATCGAGGCGTGTCGGTGTGGTACGCGCCCCATCCGTTGCTCCGCCACTGGCTTGGGTGGCTTGAGTGCATCGACGACACGCACTGGCGTTTCCGCATGGAGCCCTATCACATCGATGTCTTGCGGAGCATTCCGGCG
>Ga0187783_10002819_pt1 | contig 12870 bp, 10 predicted proteins | sample 1015_SJ02_MP02_2_FD_132471 | JGI IMG/M metagenome (GOLD analysis project Ga0187783, IMG submission 132471) | Tropical peat soil microbial communities from peatlands in Department of Meta, Colombia - 1015_SJ02_MP02_20_MG | ecosystem: Environmental > Terrestrial > Soil > Wetlands > Peat | place...
GATGTGATCGGTTGTGCCGGCGACGACGTAGCTGTCCATGTTGACCCGACGCATGTCGAGCAGCTTGCCCCGCACTTTGAGGCGACCGGCATCGACGTACGGGTTTGCGCTGATGAGATCGAGGAAATCGGCATGCAGGCGCGCCGGTAGCCGGGTCGTATCGTTGTTCCAGTAGAGAATGTCGAAGGCGGGCGGCGTATTCCCGAGCAGATAATTGTTCACCCAGTAATTCCAGATTAGGTCGTTCGGCCGCATCCAGGCGAACATGCGCGCCAGCTCCCGTCCTTCGACCACGCCTGCGGCTTGGGATGCGGTTTTCGCCGCCAGGATCGATTCCGGCGTAACGAAAATACCGGCCGTCGTGTTCTGTGCGACTGCCATATCGAGCAGGCAGACGGCTACGGTCGCGCTATGGACTTTGCACTCATCGCGCGCCGCCAGGTTGGCGAGCAACGCCGACATGGTGATGCCACCGGAGCACGATCCCCAGATATTAATGTCCGCACTTCCTGTAATCTCGCGCATCGCGTCGACGGCGTGCTCTAACGCTTCGACATACGTGTCAAGGCCGAAATCGCTTTGGGCAGAACTTGGGTTCTTCCAGCTGATGACGAAGGTCTGCATGCCGCCGTTGAGAGCCATTTGCACGATGCTTTTTTCCGGCGAGAGATCGAAGACATAGAACTTATTGATCTGCGGTGGAGCGATCAGCAGGGGCCGCGTGTACACCTCCTCTCCGAGCGGGCTATACTGAATGAGCTCCATGACCGCGTCGCGATAGACCACCCCGCCTAGCGTACTCGCCAAGTTCTTGCCGACCGCGAAGCCTCTGGTATCCACCTGCGCCGGCAAGCCAGCGTTGCGGACGAGATCGCCAACGAGATTTTCCAGGCCGTGTACGAGGCTCGCACCGCCAGTGTCGAGCAACTTCTTCAGCGCCGAAGGATTGCCGACGAGCGAATTCGTCGGCGCCATCGCGTCGACCAGGAGCGAAATGATGAAGCGCGCGCGCTCAGCGTCGCGCTTGTCCATTTGCGTTTCGTCAACGAACCCGTTGAGTGCGCCCTGCCAAGCGAGATAGCACTGAACCAGCGCCCGATAGCCGACGTTCTCTTTCCATGCTAGGTCGGCAAATCGTTTGTCCTTGGCGTCGGGCGCAAGCTCAGAGCCGCCGATGGCGATACGACCGAGTTCGCCGAGGAAACGCACATAGTGCTTCCCCGCGATGAAGGGATTGCGCATCATCCGTCCCATCAGCCCGCGCGCTGAATCGAGAATGTCGCTGGTGCGCACCCCGACCAGTGGATTAGCCGCTAGCGTGTGCTGCGCCGCCTGTTCTCGGATATCGCCGTCTGGCGCGACAGGATCGCGATTGTTTATCATTATGGCCGTGCCTCAAGAGCCCCAGCAGACCGCCGACCAACGTTCCGTTGATACGGACAAGACACATTGCAGGTCCTTGCCAAGGCTGAACTCGATCGTTCGCGCTGCATGCTGCGTATCGCGGACCTTGACCTGCGCGGCGACGAAGGTAGCGACCTCGTCCTTGTAGCGCTCGGTCGCTTCGGATGCTGCCTCCACAAGCCATCGGTTGAGCCCGTGCGCAACGCTTCGTCGCGTTGCAATCCCTCTGCTACGTCGCTCACGAAGGCCTCGATCCCCGGTCGAATGACGCCGTCCTCGCGCGCCGACGCCACCAACCCGTCCCGGCCCTCGACGAGCATGTCGCGCAACTCGGGGCGGACGAGTAGCTCCTCTTTGAATGCGCCCACCCATCGATGCTCGCCCGAGCTCTTGAGCCTGTCGATGGACTCTCTGATCAAGCGGTCGAACTCGGCGCGCAGCGGATTGGCAGCGGATTGACGGGGTCGAACCGCACTTGTGTCAGCGGCGCCTGGCTGGCGTGGACCAGTTTCTGAAGCGGGCAGGCTTCGGCGAGAAAAAAGCGAAACAACGTCGGCAGCTCGCCGCGAATCGTCTCGCAAATGACCACCAGCGCCGCGGGCTCCGCCACTCGCGCGTCGAGCCACCCCAAAAGGTCGTCGGGGATGCCGTGATTGCGATTGTGGCGGGTGATAGCCTCGAGCAAGATCCCGATCATCTCTGCGAAATCCAGCGCGGCGAGCCGCGCCAGAACGCCGCGCTCGAGCGCGCCGCGCACCGCATTGTCGTCGATCGCCGGGATCGGGTAGGCGCAAAAAGGACGACGAGGCGGTTGGCCAGCGCTTTTTGTCGTGCGAGTGCGCGAGTAAGCTCTGCGTCGCTCGCCGCGAGACCTTGTGCATCCGGCTGTGGCCCTGTCCCCGGTGCTTTCATAACGACGCATCGCGCCGACCCATCAGCATGCACAGCACCTCGGCGACGAGCGCGGGCCTCGTTTCGCCGTCGATCTCCAACGTGCCATTGAGCTTGAGGAGCATGTGCCCACTGCTTTGCGGCTCGGCCGAGGCGAGGCTCGCACGCAGGCGCACACGGACGCCGGCCTTAACCGGGGTGATGAAGCGGACCTTGTCGAGGCCGTAGTTGAGCGCGCTCGCCGCATCCGGCGGAACGATGCCAAGCTCCATGATCAACGCGGCGAGGAGCGAGAGGCTCAGATATCCGTGGGCGATCGGTCCGCCGAACGGACTCTCGCGTTTAGACCGTGCGACATCGATGTGGATCCACTGCCGATCGCCAGTGCAGGCGGCGAACTGATCGATACGGTCCTGGCTGACGTTGATCCAATCCGACGTCCCTAGCTCGCGTCCCACGAACTGCGGCGCTGTCGTCATCGTGTAGTCGAGCATGGTGATGGTCCGTTCCGGAATCTCAGGTAAGTGCACGCAGATCTCTGCGCAGGATCTTGCCGACATTCGACTTCGGCAACGCGTCGAGGAAGCGAACCTCCTTCGGCACCTTGTAGGCGGCGAGTTCACGCCGGCAGTGCGCGATCACGTCCTGGTCGGTGAGCGATGCTCCCGCAACCTTAGTGACGAATAACCGCACTGCCTCCCCGCTCTTCGCATCCGGCTTGCCGACGCAAGCACATTCGGCGACGCCAGCGCAGGCGGAGGCAACCGCTTCGATCTCGTTCGGGTAAACGTTGAAGCCCGAAACAATGATCATGTCTTTCTTGCGATCGACGATCTTAAGGAATCCTTTCTCGTCGAATACGCCGATATCGCCGGTGCGAAAATAGCCGTCGGATGAAAAAGCCGCCGCATTGGCGTCCGGCTTCTGCCAGTAGCCCTTCATCACCTGCGGTCCCCTGGCGCAAACCTCGCCCGGCTCGCCAAGAGCTGCTTCCTTGTCCGTGTCGTCGAGCAGCTTGATGTCGGTCGATGGGAGCGGGAGCCCAACGGTCGAGGAGAATCCAGACATGGTCATAGGATTGAGCGTGAGGATCGGCGACGTTTCCGAAAGGCCGTAGCCTTCGAGGATGGGCTTTCCAGTCAACGCTTGCCACTTTGCGGAGGTGGTGGGCAGCACCGCGGCGCCACCGCCGATCGCAACGCGCAGTTTTGAGAAATCGACATCGCCGATGCGCGGATGCGCTACCAGGGCACCAAACAACGTATTGACCCCAGTGAAGATGGTACAGTGCGCGTTGCGCAACGTTTCAATGAAACCGTCGAGGTCGCGCGGATTGAGAACTAGCCAATTCTCGGCGCCGATCGAGAAACAGCTGATGAAATTCACCATCAGCGCGAAGATGTGATAGAGCGGCAGCGCCGTAACCACGACCTCTTGCCCCGGCCGCAGCGCGTCGGGAATGAACGCCTTGAACTGTTCGGTGTTGGCAACAAGGTTTCGGTGCGAGAGCGCCGCCCCTTTCGACAGTCCGGTAGTCCCGCCGGTATATTGTAGGAACAGAAGATCATCGCCGCCGATCGCCACCGGCCGAAGGACGAGATCGGCGCCCCGCGCCAGTGCATCGGAGAATGTCACAACATTGGCCAGCCGGGCGTCCACCGGCGGGCTCGGAAGTGCGGCGCCCGTCCCGTCACCGATAGCAACAGCAATTACCTGCTTGACCGGCGTCTTATCGATGATCTCGGCCAGGATGCCCAATACGCCGCTGAACGTGATGATGGTTTCGGCTCCGGCATCACTCAACTGATGTTCGAGCTCGCGTGGGGTGTAGAGAGGGTTGACATTGACCTGGGCGGCCCCCGCCCGCACGATCCCCAGCATCGCTAGCGCGAAAGCGGGAATGTTCGGAAGCATCACCGCGATGCGATCGCCCTTTTTGACGCCGAGCGTGCCCTGCAAGTAGGCCGCGAAATTGCGAGAGAGCCGATCAGTGTCGGCGTAGGTCAAGGTCTGGCCAAAGCAGCGAAATGCCGGTTTGTCCGCGAAGCGGCGCATCGCTTGCTCGAGCATCTCCAGCACCGAGCCGTAAGCCTCGGCATTAATCTCGCCGGGAATGCGCGCCCCGTAGGTGGCGAGCCAAGGTTTGTCTGAAACCTTGCTTAGCGATTTGCTCGACAGCTTAATGGGCACCGCCTGGGGTCGTGCATCGGCCTGCGCCACATGACCAGCGCCGCGAAATGCCGAAAAGCAGGCCGCGAGCCAATTCCTTGACATCTTTCCCTCCTTCCGCGATCGATGGTGAACCCACGTAGCGCCCAACCAGTCCTGTTGAACAAACGGCATGCTTTGCGCAGGTCTTGTTGGCTGAAACCCTAAATCACAGGTGGCGCCATGTCAGTGACCGAGACGGCCAATTGATTGGCCCAGCAATGCCAGCTACACAAACGCGCCGAATCCGGTGATTGCGCGACCGACAACGAGCGCATTGATCTCGCGCGTGCCTTCGTACGAATAGATGGCCTCGGCGTCGGCGACAAAACGGGCAACGTGATGATCGAGCAGAATGCCATTGCCGCCCAGCAACTCGCGCGCCCAACCGACCGTCTCGCGCGCTCTGACCGTGCAGAAGGCCTTGGCCAAAGAGGCGTGCTCCTCACGCATCTCGCCGGCGTCCTGCAACTGCGACAGCCGCAGCACCATGCATTGTGACGCCGTCACGTTCGAGAGCATACGGACCAAGAGATCCTGCACCAATTGAAAACGCGCGATCGGCTGGCCGAACTGCTGGCGCTGGCTGGCGTAGCGTAGCGCGTGCTCATAGGCCCCCTGCCCGCAGCCTACCGATTCCCAGGCGACACCGGCACGCGTCATGCGCAACACTGCTGCGGTGTCCTTGAACGAACGGGCGTGGGCGAGCCGATTGTCTTCGCTGACGCGGCAGTCATGCAGCTTGATCGACGCATTCTGGACGACGCGCAACGCCATCTTGTGCTGCATCTTTTCCGCTGTAAATCCCGGCGTTCCCTTCTCCACAACGAACCCCTTGACTTGATTGTCGTCGACGTCGCGTGCCCAGAGGACGGTCAGATCGGCGAAAGTCGCATTACCGATCCAGCGTTTCTCCCCATTCAAGATCCACTCGCTGCCGCGGCGTTGCGCGGTGGTCATGAGACCGCGCGCTGCTCCAGACCCGACCTCGGGCTCGGTCAACGCGAAGGCGCCGATCTTCTCGGCTTTCTGCATCGCCGGAAGCCACCGCGCTTTCTGGGCATCGGACCCGCAGAGGTAGATCGACCCCATCGCTAGGCCGGAGTGGACGCCATGGAACGTCGCGATCGAGCAGTCGATGCGGGCGAGCTCTTTCATAATGAGACCGTCGAGTAGCGTTGAGCGCCCGAGACAGTCGAAGCCCTGATAAGCCACGCCCGCGATGCCGAGCCCGCCGTACTCCTTAATGTGCTCAAACGGAAATTCGGCGCGACCCCAATAGTGATTGATGCTAGGCGCGATCTTTTCCTCTGCGAATGTCCGCACGCGGTGCAGCAGAGCCCGGTCAGCCGCGTCGACCAAACGATTGATGTTATAAAAATCACCATCCGCTTGGGAAAGCGATGGTTCGGCAGATGGTCTCTCTAACCGTGCCTCGGGCATGTCTCTGCGCCTCGCGAAACGTCCGACGGATGCAAACGTGATGTGGTCAGTCAGATGATGCGTCCTGCGCCGTTTTCTTAACCTTGGGCGGCTGAAAGGATTTCATTAGCTCCTTGATGTCACGCTGCACGCTCGCCGATCACGTGAAATACATCGATCTGCCGATTTGCAGGCGAGCTTGGCCAGATCACGCATTCAGCGAGGGCGTCGACGCCCTTGCGCCTGCTTCCAGGAGGGTCCCCGCGTCGAGCCCAGGCAGCCTGAACTGCTCGACGGCCCTGGCGATCTCACCCAGCAAGTTCGCTGGCGACGGGACGATTTCCATGGCATGGTCCTCTGTTAAGACTGGCGGAAGGCCGGTCGCTTTCGGGGCAGCAACAGCCCCAACAACGAGGAAACGCTAACATTTGCGACGCTGCGAGTCAGTGACCGAGAAGGCCAATCTATTGGTCGCACAACGCCTACGGTTGCTGGGAGAGGAGCGATGGGCCAACGAACAACCGCCGCCATCTGGGTGAAAGGCATCGTGGAGATGCTTGGCGAAGAGGGCCTGGACACCCGCGCTCTGCTCGCCGCGGCTGGGATCGACCCGTGCGAACTCGAGGGTTCCGACGCACGGGTCGCGACCGAAAAAATCAGCCGACTGTGGGAGCTCGCCGTTGAGCGATCGGGCAATCCGGCGATCGGCCTCGCACGGCATCACATCGCCCGCCCTGCCGCCTTCGATGTGGTCGGCTACACGATGATGTCCTGCAACAACCTGCATGCGGCGTTCGAGCGGCTAATCCGCTACCTGCTCATCCTCAGCGACGCACTGACCATGACAATGATCGAAGAGCGCGCCGGATGGCGCGTGACCTTTGTTCTCCTCGGTGGGGAGCGGCCGGTGCCGCGTCAGCGCATCGAATTCATTTTCATCACGGTCATCAGCTTCTGTCGCTGGATCACTGGGCGCGACGTACATCCGCTAGCGGTTGACTTGCCCTACCCGACGCCGAAAGATCCCACGCCATACCGCGCCGCCTACTGCTGCCCGGTGTCGTTCGACGCATCGGGCGCCAGCATGCTCTTTGGCAACGCTGATCTCTCCACGCCGCTGCCCACGTCCAATCCCCTTCTCGCCGATCTGCACGAACGCTTCGCCGGCGAATACCTCGCCCATTTCGACCACGCCCAGACGAGTTACCGAGCGCGCGAGGTCATTATCCGCCGCCTGCCTGACGGCGAGCCGCGGCGCGACGAGATCGCGAGCGCGCTTTGCATGAGCGAGCGTACGCTGCAGCGACGGCTGGAAGAAGAAGCGACGTCCTTCGTCGAGTTGCTGGACGACACGCGTCGGGAGCTTGCGGAGCAGTACCTCGGCAGACTCAATCTCTCGCTCGGTCAAGCGGCCTATCTACTCGGCTTCGCCGACCAGAGCAGCTTCTTCCGCGCGTGCCGGCGCTGGTTCGACGCTTCGCCCGGCCAATATCGCAGCCAGCTTCACAAGGGCCGCACGGGTGCTCGTCGGTGAAAGCGGGGCCGCGCGGTTGACACGCGTTTGTCGCGACGGAGGGCAAAGGCCTCGTTTGGCTCATGACCTGATAGGCTCGCCGACAGGAAATCTCGTCCGCAGTACATCCGAATCCAGAAATTCACTGCTGGCACGGGAACTTCGTGCGCCGCATGGCGGGAACAACTTTCAGTGCGGTCCGGTCTACTCGCCGGGTCGCGCGGTCGCTCGAAGCCTCTGAACTGCGAGTGACGTTGCGGCGTCAGAGCGTATCCTTGGTGTCAAGAGGTGGACGAGCCGAATTCCCGATGGCGTTGCGAGTGCTCTTGCACTCCGGACCTTATAGCTACGGCGGTTGCATGACATTATAGCCGTCAATGACCGCCTCTCATTGTGCTGTTGCTTAACCAGCAACGGCCAGAACACCGGGGCTACCGCGTTGAAAGACAGGAGTATTTGGTAGCCCGAGGTAACCCCAAGATCTTGTGGGGCCACCTCAAGCCGTGACCGGCTTTCCGGGCGCGTATCTCTTCGGCGTCTTGCAGACCCTGCCGCCGATTAACCCACAACGTCCAACGAGCACGCCGCAATAGGAGGCGTGTTCTGGGACCATTTGGTACTGCTCCGTATCAGCCTCGTCGCCCGGTATCTGACGCAACAGATTAAGATTGCATCAATACGACACTATTGCGCGCTAGCCGGCCAGCCAATGCATCATTCCGCCCGTCATGGCGGGCACTCATTCACATGTACCGTCGCCGCCAATCCCAGTCGGTCCAGCTGGCCTGCCGCCGCAGTGCGCGGACCGAACCATCGATGGCGCACCGCTCACGCCTCGGAGCACCTTTGAAAAAATCTTCTTTTGTGCACCGATGCCTCAGATCATTCCTTCTCCAAACCGCCGACCTGCGAGTGAAAGGATTTCACGCCCGAACTGGCCGTTATTACAATACTGGTTTTGCATTTCTGATAGACTATATTAGGGCAACTGAATATCAGGAAACCCGAACTGATCAATCATACGGCGGAGGTTTGCGATGGCTCTCACAATCAACGATACGGCCCCGGATTTCGAAGCGGACACTACCGAGGGTCGAATCCGATTCCACCAATGGATTGGTGACAACTGGGCGGTATTGTTTTCGCATCCCAAAAATTTCACGCCGGTCTGCACCACGGAGCTCGGCTACATCGCCAAGATCAAACCGGAATTCGACAAGCGCGGCGTGAAGATCATTGGCCTGTCGGTCGATCCGGTCGCCCAGCACGCCGGCTGGGCAAACGACATCAAGGACACCCAGGGACTCGCACCGAACTATCCAATTATCGGCGACATCGACTTCAACGTATCGAAGCTTTACGGCATGCTGCCGGCCAGTGTCTCAGGAGATCCGGTCAAGCGCACGCCGGCCGACAATCAGACCGTACGCAACGTGTTCGTCATCGGCCCGGACAAGAAGATCAAGCTCGTTCTTGTCTACCCCATGACGACCGGTCGCAACCTCGACGAGGTGCTCCGCGTGATCGATTCACTGCAGCTCACCTCCAAACACAAGGTTGCAACGCCGGTGAACTGGAAGCAAGGTGAGGATGTGATTATTGCCGGCTCCGTCAGCGATGAGGAGGCCAAGAAGCAATATCCGCAGGGCTGGAAATCACCGAGGCCTTACATTCGCATCGTGCCGCAGCCGCGCACGTAAGTCTCGCGCGGTTACTCGATTCAGTCCGCGATCAGGCTGAGGGCGCTCAGATTCTCGCCTTCGAGCAGCGGGACGCGAGTCCGTCCTTCGCCAGCGAAAGGCGATAGCTCATAGAGCACCTCAGCTTGAACGAGCAGCCCTTGCCCCACGCATTCTGGGATTCTCCCGAGGCCGTTTCAGAGGGGCCGACGCGTCTTGTGGGCACCGGGTCTCGGGTGCGTATGCCCGCTGGCGCGCCAGATCCCGCACAAGCGGATCGATGTCATGCCGAACTGTCGAAGATGGGTCATGAAGCATCTCGGTGAGATCACTGACGTTGACCCGACTGGCGACCTGTCACGGCGAGAAGCCCGGAAGGTTTGAAAACCGCCGCTTTTCCGACAGCATCCAGGTTCAAGCGTAAAGTCGGTCAATCAATCACCGACAGCCGAATATCCAGAGACATCAAATATGGTCAGGGTTACCGCTAGCGTTGGCTGACGTCTGTTGCCTTTGATCGGGTGACTCGCTTCGCCTGTGGCGTCGTTCAGGCACGACAACCGCAAGCGCCAGGGGCCGCGTTCTGTAGTGAAGCGGCGCATTCATGACACTGACTTCACCATCAGTGGATACGTTGACCCGTGCGGTTCCAGGTTCCACCCACAGTTCCTGCGCCTCAAAGGTTTTCAGATCGCGATCAGTCTCACGCCCGACGAGCGTCCTCAGGGCAAACCGGACGGCGTTCGAGCGGCCAGCGCTCGGCGCGGTGCAAATCCAAAGTCGACCGGAGTCCAACTCAGGTCGTGTACCGATGCCCAAGCCCGAGGTTTGATACCGGTTGTTGCCGACGAACAGGAAGGGCGTCACATGCTCCAACGCCTGGCCACGGTCCATATGTACTCTCATGCGCAGGCGGAAATAGCGCCGCAACAAGGACCTTAAGGCCAGCATGAATGCCACTGGCTTGGGATGTCCGTGCCGCTCCTGTTCTTCGCGCTGTCGAACGAAATGCGGATAGAAACCTATGCCCGAATTGTTGACGAATATCCGACCATTGACATCGCCGACATCCACCTTGATTACGATGCCAGTGAATAGATTTCGAACGGCGGCTTCGAGATTGAGCGGAATGCCAACATCCTTGGCAAAATGATTTAATGTGCCCATTGGAAGAACACCGAGTGTGGTCTCGGTGCCCGCCAGGCTGTCGGCAACGGCGTTGACGGTTCCGTCGCCTCCCCCGGCTACGACCGGCAGGTGGTGTTCGCTTATGGCCCGCGCGGCCAAAGAGGAGACGTCGTCGCCGCGCTTGGTCACGATCACTTGCGTTGGTATGCCGAACTCCGCCGAAATACGCTCAATATGAGCGCAAGCCTCCTGCAAATGAACCGACTTGCCGTTAAGGATGCAGGTCGGACTCAAGGCATGTGGCAACTGCGGTGACATAGCTCGTTATCCGCCCGGTATGCCGTGAGTCTCTCTACTGAGTTTCCGGCGGGCCGGGCGATTCGACCTGGCCCCCCTGCTGAAGCCACGCCATCACCACCCAGCAGCCTATGGCCCAGGCGGCACCGATGCACCAGCCTGCGAGAACATCCGTTGGAAAATGAACACCGAGGTAGATTCGGCTCAGGCCGATGAGCACAGTCAGAAGAACTGCGAGAGACATGATATAGAGGCTCACCGTAACTGAGGGGTACGCTCGTGCGAGCAGGGCAGCGATTGTTAGATACGTGATCGCAGACAAAGTGGCATGTCCGCTTGGGAAACTTGTCGTGAAAACTCGCACTGCATGGGTCACGAAATCCGGTCGAGGGCGCGAGAACATGAACTTTAGCAGACTGTTGAGCGCGAGCCCACCGAGCACCGAGATCAACATCAACCACGCCACTCCAGATTTTCGAACCAGGAACATGTATCCGGACACCGAAAACGTTATCATCAGTAGTACAATGACGCTGCCGAGACTCGTGACGTCGCGCGCCCCTTCTTGCAACCACTGCGGACCGATCGGAACGGGATCGTCGGCAGATTTTCGCAGAGCAGGCATGACGTGGTAATCAAAACTGGACGGTTTGCGTGCAACCACCTCTTGGGCAATGAAGCCAAATACGAAAAGAAAAACTGCTATCGTCAAAACAGAAATCACGATAATCGCTCGGTCTGTTTTGTGCGCGCGCACCGGGCGGGAGGTTCTCGGGGAGCTTTGCAAAGTGCGGCTCCATTCGCAATTGTCGCCGCAACGGCATCAATTGCACAATAGTGGATCACATCGGCGGATCAAGCCCAAATTACGGCGGCGTCCCTCAAGCTCGCGGCACCCGCTCCCCTCTCGAGGGCCGTGGGAACCATTCGTGAATATTGGAAACGGAGGATCGACGGGGAACAACGAACGGATGCACGATTCTCTCCGGTCGGCAGCTGGCCAGAGATCCCCGGTTTGGCCCAATTGGATAAGCGCACACAAAGCACGCGCCGCGGAATTCCGGATTCGGTATGCGACGAGACGATTTCCGATACAGACAAAACGCACATCGGCTCGCTGCCGTTTGACGGATTGAGCGTTCAAGCGATCGCGAAGCTACGCGACCGCAAGATGCCGGGCGCGGGCGATCAGCGCCTAAAGGTACTCCGCCGCTTGTTCGATATACTTGAGCGGCGGAGGGCTGGGAAACAATTGCGCGGCGGCCATATTCCAGAAGAATCGGCCCAGCAGCATAAGCGGAGACCAAGCTTGAGCGCCTACTTGTTCTGTTTCATGCGGCTTTCTAGCGCCCGCTTGCGCCACGCCGACATTACAGCGGCCAAATCCTCTGCGGAATACTCATAAGCCTCCACGAGCGCGCGATTGCGTCCCGCAAGCTGTAACCATTTGATGGAGCTTTCCGGAGCTCGATAGTCATTAAATATGAGGCAGCTCTCCGGTAGTATTCCATATCTTTGACGAATAGCCTTCAAAAGCGTTAGGCTGTCAAAGTCTCCAACGTCCAGCCAGCGATGGCGCTTTTGGCCTTTTAAAGCTAAAACGGCAAACCCCTCTTCATCAAGGGTTAAACCACACCAGCCGGTAACACTCAGCGCCAGCTTGAAGAAAGTGGCCAACGCTCCAAACCCGAAGAAAGCTGCGGCTATCCAGGCGAATTGGGTGAGAGCCTGCGTCATGTCTCGGGCCAAGTGTGAAAGAACAAGCAAGTGTAGCAAGCCTACACCTCTGCCGTGCCTAGGCACGAACGCTTCGGGAGAATGGATAATCGCAACAGCTAGCGCAACAAATGCGCAGCCTACGGCTAAGAGAGTCCGATATTTAGGAATTGAAACTCCGATGGTCAGCGGACCAGGAAAACGATCTACTAAGATTTCTACCAGCATACCATCCGTGTACATGCTCGTTCTCGTCGAGCTACTAACTCGAAAGCGGCGCTATTATGGAGCTCCGCCGACAGCCAAGCAATACGCTTAATAACTGCAAACAGCAGCTTGCCCGGTGAGGGTCAAATTCACCAGTCGTGCTCCATGCGCTGGGGCGGCCGTGCCGGTCGACCGCCACGCATGGTGAAAGAGCGCGACAAGCTCACACATGCGCCGCCGGTCGACGTCGATGGCAGCACGAGGACAAGTGTGGCAAACATTCCCGGCACCTTCTCGGTGTCACGGTGGCTCACGAAGAAGCTTCCTTCGTCGTATACCAGGAGCTTGTAGAGCTCGGCCTCTATCGGTCCGTTAACCCCAAGGCCTTCCGCGACACGTGTCAAA
>Ga0187783_10002820_pt1 | contig 12870 bp, 13 predicted proteins | sample 1015_SJ02_MP02_2_FD_132471 | JGI IMG/M metagenome (GOLD analysis project Ga0187783, IMG submission 132471) | Tropical peat soil microbial communities from peatlands in Department of Meta, Colombia - 1015_SJ02_MP02_20_MG | ecosystem: Environmental > Terrestrial > Soil > Wetlands > Peat | place...
AACACGATGACGGGACTGACCACAACCAAATCACTACTAGAGGAGTGTTTGATCATGGCTACGCCTATCTTATCGAAAAACTCAGAAATCGTCTTGTTGTCTTGTCACCAGGGGTTATCGGCGAAAGAGATCACCCGCGATTGCTTGGAAAAGGCCAAAGCGTTAGCGCAGGTAGGTTTAGATTACCTGTATGAGCTGTCTTTGCCGTTGCCCGCGCCGTATGTTTCGGCGCTGGATGACTTTTTGGAATTGGCTTTGAAACATTGCCAGTTAACCGAGGCGTCGCCTCGGTTATCCGATTCCTGCCAGGAAGACTAACAGGCGATGATAATCACACCCATCAACAGGATTCTGGGGATGGGTGTTTTTATGTTAAGATAAGCCCTTAGCTCATGGAAGAGCAGATGTTTTTATAATTATGGGACGAAAAATGGCTGTTCAGCCATGATGCAGTGTATGAATTTTATAGAAATTCTTCACTTTTGCCGCTGATAGTAACAATTGAGGCGGAAGTGTATGAGGTTTTCTCTGAAGAATGTTCAGGAAAAAAGATGCAATTTTTTGCTAAACAACTTTCTTAAAATTAGTTTCAACTCAGGAGAGTTATATTATGTCAAAAGCGGATGTTAAAACAAATCCCGTTATTATCAGAGTGTGGCAACCTACCGATTCTAAGAATAATCCTATTTCTTACAAAGATGCCTTTATAGAGGGGAGAAATCCGGGGCATGTGTCGATTGAAACTAAGGAATTTTATAGTAGTTTTTGGCCTGAAAAAGGCGATATACGGATTGTCAAATTAGAAAGTTTAAGCGATGTTGTTCCTATGGTAAGTAGCTTATTTGCTGTGGCGCCGGGTCGTTTTTTTTCTGACTTAAGAAAAGATGAATTAGCGGAGGCCTTTTCTTCTGGACTGCCTCAAGGAGTGCAAAAAAAATCTGACGTAGAGGTTATTCTACATACTTTAGATGTCAATGCGATGAAACAAGCATTTGAAAAATTTCAAGCAGATATTCCCGGTTGGACTACCGTGGGAGATAGTATTATCAATCGTAAAGCGGGACAAAGCTGTAGTAGCTTAGCGTTTAATTTATTAATGGCCGGCGGCATACAAAAATTAGTTGGATGGTACGATACGCAGATTATGTTTGTTGCGCCTTCTCATATTGCGACATTAGCCATTAAAGCAAAAGCAGCTGAGGACAAATTAATTCAAGCGTCCGTTCAAGCAGCCGCTCAGCCAGAAGAACAATCACAAGTAGAAATTATATCGCGTCTATAGGAGGAAAATATCGTGAAAATGTTTCAAAGAAAACAAAAGCAAGAAAAAATTCATGCACCCACATTGCTTTATTTAATTGATAGATTATCGAAAGATAATCAGTTAAAAGCTGCTTCTGTTTTATTGGAAATATCGCGCGAGTTTTTCCCAGGCGATCCTCGATTTGCTTGTATGGCTGGGGATGTTTTTTCAAAATTAGATGAACAAACAAAAGAATCACCGAAAAGTAAAGAGGTGATTACTCAAATGCGTTCAAAGTTATAAATTTAGTAAGCTTTCAAAACACCGACGAAAATGTCCATTATTAAATAATGTTATCAATACCAAAATACATTAAAAGAAGGAAAAGTTAGGTCTATGCAAGAAACTTCAAACGTTTATATCACTAACGTATGAAAAAGTCGGCACTAACCCCAAATTTCTTTTTCAACCCAATAATCTGATGCTTAGATAAATGGCGTTCACCGTTGAGGTATTTAGATACATTGGCTTGACTACCGAAAATGTCAGCCAAATCCATTTGATGGAGATGATTGGACTTCATTAAATATTTAATCATATCAATTTCATTAATATCCTGCCCAATATCAGGATAATGTTCGTTGTCATATTGCTCTAAATTTTCGCCAATAATTTGCATCACAATCGCTAAGGGATGTTTTTCGTTATCCCGAACGACATCAATTATTTCATCCAGTATTTTTTCGAGCCTCGCATATTCTTTACTATTGTGAGGCTTTTTAAATATAGAGATTGGAAAATGAAATTTATGCGTTGTTTTCTGATCAATATAATCAATGGCTAGGTTGGGTATGCTCATAACTCACCTCGTTTTAATTTTGCCTGGTTGTAAGGTTTGCTGTATTCTGCATGAGTCCATATCTCTCTAATATAACAACACTGTGTATTGTAGTGAACGGCGGTAATTAGTCGGTAACTGTTACCACCAATATTAAAAATTGTATACCCATTAACAAAATCAACGCTGTTAAACTTCTTCTTCATTTCGCCTAAATTTTTCACATGACCTGCTCGCATTTTTATGACCCATTCCGTCAATGGCAGCTCAGCTTGGGTGTTATCTTTGCTGTAGTCGCGAATCTTCTTTTTAGAAATAATGCGCAAAACGTTAACCTTTTGTCATGGTCTTATAAAGAATATATCAGATTGATATTAATATGTCAAACAGACATATTCAAAATTGTACAGGATAGGGGTTGTAAGCGTAAACCGTCTTTTTTTCCGGTCGCGCATTATTCATACTATCTCAGCTTTTCTAGCTGACGGCTGCTATCGCCATCAAGCAGGCTTCTCACGTAATTGACGTTTATTCACATAGGTTGTTAACGCAATATGGCTCTGATATCCCAGCACTTTGGCTATCTTGCGAAGAGACAAGCCATAACCCAATAATTCTTTAATTTTTTCCAGATGCACATCAAATTTACTTTTTTGCAGTGTTCCTTTTGGTTTCCCTAATTTCCGAGGAGATCAAAACAAAAATAGAGTATGAGGAAACTTTCCCTAAAGAATATCATTATGGGAAAGATGAATCCAGAAAAGCCCGGAATTACGGCTTGTGATGGCGCATTTACGGGGCATGTCAACTACTCTTTTCGGGAAAGTTTGTTATAATGGCCGACATGCAGCCACCGCGAAAAGTGAAAAACAGTCTTCGCCGCGTTCGGGAACATCTCACGCCAGCGGAGATTGATAAGCTGATGGCGGCCGCCAGGCAAGTCGGGCGACACGGCTTACGCGATGCCACCATGATTTTAGTCGCTTATCGACATGGGTTACGAGTGTCGGAATTGGTATCGCTGCGTTGGTCGCAGGTGGATTTGAAACAAGGCATACTCTATGTGATACGATGCAAAAATGGGTTGCCCGCACAGCATCCGTTATTTGGCCCGGAACTTCGCGCCTTACGTCAGTTAAAACGAGATTACCCGGAGACGGATTATGTTTTTATGACGGAACGTCAAGCGCCAATCACCGCCGATACTTTCCGAAAGATGATAGCGCGAGCAGGTCAGCAGGCAAAACTCAGTCTACCGGTGCATCCGCACATGCTGAGACATTCTACTGGATTTAAATTAGCTAATGATGGACGAGATACCCGGACAATCCAACATTACTTAGGGCATAAAAATATACAACATACGGTACGGTATACTGAAATCGCCTCCATTCGGTTTAAAGGGTTCTGGAATGACTAAGAATTGCTCAAAAATTTCTGAGGTTTACGCCTAGAACCCCTAATTCGAAGGGAAGATTCCTGGTCGGCGACTCATCCGCTCAAGAGTTGAAATAAGCCCGTCGCCGCCGAAGGTCGTCCCCGCTCAGCTGTCGGTTAACAAGGAGGGCATAGAGTTTATGGCCACTCCGTGCAATCTTTGCAGTCAATCGCTTTAGAAATCCCGAAAGTTTCGCCCACCTCTGCGATGCAGGCATCCTGAATACTTTGTGGTTAATCCAGCAGGCCATTGGGCGGCTTCGCCGCGCACCGCGCCGGCCAAGGGTCATAGCTCTCCAAAGCACCGCAGCGGCGCTATCTCCGACGGGCTTAATTGCCAATGGCTATCGAATCGCGCATCTTATCCCCTTGGCTAAACCACGCCTTGCCAAGGGGGATTTTTTCATAAAGATTATTTTCATAGGCGCGCAAACTTTGCATTGAGGATTAATCAGGACTCCATCACCAGCGGTACGTTCGGGTTGTTTCTGCTAGAAAATTTTGTCACAATAAGCGCACCGCCGAAGTGGTGCAAACACCTCGAGCGGCACTGCCACAGTAGGCTAGTAATAGTAGCTACCATGGGTGATCGTAAGATTAAACGATTTTGATTTGCCTTTAAACTCCAATGGAGTCGCAGCAAGATCTGTTTATCGCGGGGTCATTCCATGCGCAAGCGCCCGCAGCCATGGAATTCCAAACCCTGATGCTGCCGGGCGTTTGTGTTGTGGTCTTGGCGTCATCCTAGCCGCCGTCCCGCAATTACGCAATTATTCAATTATGCATTAGACATACCCTATCAAGAAAACCCCAAAAAAATTATCCGCCGACCTACCTGACTTTAGGTAAGATGAAAATGGCCTGGTTGACGGGTTTTGTTCCTTTATTCTGATAAAATATCATTAAAATATCAATATTTTTTGTTATTTTATTTCTTGGCTCCTGACAAAATATTAAACAATATCAATAAATATCATTCAATATCGATATTTTTATGATATTATTTGGTTGATGGTTCTAGTTTTGGTTATTTTTAGTACAAAATAACGATATTTTCGTTATTTTTATAAAATTCCGTCGATCTACCCCTTGACATCTTATTGAGTTCTGATAAAATATCATAAAAATATTGTTATTTTTTGATATTTTTTAACTTGCAATTCATTAACGGAGGCTCTTTTTATGGCTAAGACCGGCGGCGTTTCTTATGATCAAGTGGCTCAGGCGTGCCAATCACTGCTCGACGAAAAACAAAAAATCACTGTTCGCTCCATCCTTTCTATCACGGGCGGATCACCCAATACCGTTTTAGAGTTCTATCGACAGTGGCGGCAACAACAAGATGATATCTCTATGGCCGATATTGAAGAGGATCTCTCTTTACAAATTCGGCAAGCAATACTGGCGGAGTGCGCTCGCAAAACAACCTCTATTAAAGAAGTGTTTACTCGCAAAGTGACTGACGCCGAGCAACAATTAACCGAAGTTAAAAAGTTATTGGCGAATTTTGAGCAGCAACTTGAAGACGCTAACAGCAAAATAACTGAACAGGGTAAAGAAGTCGCCGTCAATCATCAGCGATTTATTGACAGCGACCAGCGGTTGAAAGAAATGGAAGCCCTCTACCGGACGGCCATCATGGCGCAAGAACGTACCCAGACTGAAAAAGAAGTCGCTGAAAAACAAGCCGTTGATCTACAAAATCGGTTGCTTGAGTTAACCCAAGAATTTAAAGCCTTGCAAGCCAGCAAGCATCAAGCAGATTTAGAAATCGCTACGCTTAAGGCTCAGCAAGTCAGGTCATAAACCGCAAGAAGCCCCATTTCATGGAGCTTCAAGTGCATTTTAAAGAATGGAGCGCGAGAGTTAATGCGTAAATTTAGTATGGTTGGTTTAGAGTCGCTTGCGTAGTATCCTTTATGCGTGAGTAAATCTAATGTAGTAAGTTTAACAACTACATTTGTAGTATAAATAATGCCAAGCAATCAAATGATCACAAAACAAAAATATTATTAACTTTAATAAATTAATAATATTATTAATATAAATACCTTAACTGCCTTTAGGACGCCCAATTGAAATTTTAGGGAGTTGAGAAGCGGCTGAAATTAATTCATTTTCAGAAAGATTAGTTGCTAACTTTAAAGCCAATCGAATAACGTGACTATCACTTAAAATTACTTTTTGATTTAAGCAACTATCTTTTATTGCTTTAATTTTTTCTAAATCATGTCTTGTTAATGCATAACTTTTGCGTATAACTCTCTCTCTTGTTTCATCTGTACTCAAACCTAGGATTGTATCGGCTTCATCAAATTTATTTTGAGAGTCTTTGTCTGATTTATGCGCGATTTTTTTAGCTAATGCTGACAGGTTGTTTTGTTTCTTCAAGGTTATACTCCTCATTCCCCAAACTAGAGTCTTCATCGTTCATAATATGCAAAATTTCATCTACAAACAGTTCAACTTCTGCGATTACAGGTTCTATTTTCTCTTTTTTTCCTTTAAGTGCATGGACACTGTTCCCAATCCCAGGCGACTCAACATAAGCCGCCCTTTTAGTTAACTTTGTTTTCAATTGAGTCATTTTAAATTCTGGAAGAATGTCTATTATCTGCTTAGATATATTCCATCCTTCTTCAACACGATTCAAAAGTAAAAAAGCCTTTAACTTTTGATTTATAACTTGTGCACTTTCTATAGCATCTCGAATCTTAGGAGCTGCCAAGGCATCAATTGTTCCAGGAATAAAAGGAACTATCACCACATCAGCCACTAAAAGGGAACTCTGAGCTATTGGTGAATTTGCCGCCGGCGGACAATCTACTATTATATAGTCATAAAGCTCGATAAATCTTCGTATTTCCTGGTGAATTTTTCGCCCAGCTTTCCAAAGTCCCATCACATTAGCAGGTAATAGATTATCCTCTGGAGCTAATGACGCTATTTCAACTAATGAACTTTGTTCGTCACCATCTATAATCGCTACCTTGTATCCTCTTTTCCCTAAAGAACCAGAAAGATTAAGAGCAACTGTCGTTTTTCCAGCACCACCTTTTTGATTACAAACGGCAATAATTTTCGCAGACATATCACCTCCTTAAAAATTAGTATTACTTTATTAACTTTAATAAAGTAATAATTTTAATAGTGTAAAGCAAATTAAAAAAAAGAAAAAGACACGATTAGAGCACTCTCGTAAAATTTTGAGAATTATTGTATTAATGTTAATAACGTATTAACATTAATAAATTTAAACGGAGTAGTCTCCATGAATCTCAAGAACTTAAACAATCTCATAACCGAAGCTCTAGCTATAGAAGCAGAAGAAGCTAAATCTGCCGGAACTTTAGGATATATGGCTAGAGCCTTGGTACAAGCTACTATGCCACACAAAAGCCCAGGGCAAGTAGAAGCCTGGGGCAGGCAAAATGGCAATTTTTCTATGGTAATGCAGCCCGGATATGTCATAGACAAAATAACCAACAAACCACGCAGCATAGGATTACCTTATGGCACAAAGCCTCGTCTTCTAATGGCATTTATTTCTTCTGAAGCAGTTAAGACTCAAAATAAGGAGATCATTTTAGGAAGTAGCTTAGCAGACTTCATGCGACAGCTGGACTTAAAGCCAACTGGTGGACGATGGGGAACCATACCAATGTTACGAGATCAAATGAGGCGTTTATTTTCCGCAAGTGTTTTCTTTCAGCAAAAAAATGAATACGCAGAAATCAGTGGAGGATTCAAGATAGCAAGTCACAGTATACTGTTTTGGGACCCAAAAGCACCAGAACAAACAGCTTTTTGGGAATCTACCGTAACTCTTACAGAAGAATTTTATAACGAAATCGTCAAAAACCCAGTCCCAATTAACATGCATGCAATGTCCGCATTGAAAACCTCAAGCATGGCATTAGACATATACTGTTGGCTTACCTATCGAATGAGCTATTTAAAATCATCTGTAGAAATACCTTGGGAATTACTTGCTGCTCAATTTGGTGCAGATTATTCAGAATTAAGGGATTTTAAAAAGAATTTTTTAAAACAACTTAAGAAAGTTTTAGTTGTTTATGACACAAATATCAGGGAATCAAAAAATGGATTACTTTTAAAACCAAGTAAACCGCATATCCCAAAAATGATTGTTAATAACCCTGTGGATTCGTAAAGTTATCCACGCATAATCGCTCCCGCTTAACTTACGTTTTTACGCATAATCGCTCCCGTTTTTACGCATAATCGCTCCCGGACACTATTAATATACCTGTATATCCCTATATTAAATACCTGTAGTTGTCGCTGGCTAAATGTGGATAACTCTTCGCGGCTACGCCGCTCACAGTTACCCACAAGCCGCCAGCGACGGTAGCGGTGGATATGTGGACAAGCCGCCCGCTACGCGGGCGACCGCCTGCGCGCTTCGCGCTACGGCTCTTGCCCACATACCCACCGCCCTGCAAGATTTTTTTGTTAAAAAAGACGAATCAAATTTTGACCATGCTTTAAACGTCATTAAAAGCTTATAGAGACATGTTTTTTTCGATGCTAGTTTTCTATGTAAAATTAAATCGTGGCTTGTAGTGAGAAAAAAAGACGCCATCTAGGCGCTATTTACGTTTCCTTCAATGTTACCGATGATGAAACATACACCGGCGTCATTTCCAGCACATCATCGGCGCTTTGACCCTCGATGGATAACAGCGCCACCGCTTGGTTAGGCGACAACTGCCGAAACACCTGGGCGGTTAAGACGTGCTTTTCCATCCAACTGGTCGACTCGGATTGGGAACGGGATGTATTGGAACCGCGTCCACCTTGCTCATGCGTACCCGTGGATTCGCCGGTAGTTCTACGTGAAACCTCGACCTTGTCGGCCAGGGTTTGAAAATACTGCAAGGTGGTCGCATCTTCGGTGCGAAAGCAAATCTTTTGACGAAAATTTTGACACAAGGCGTCGACTAAGTCACGGTTGCCCACGGCGGCGTAAAAACTGGACACCGATTGCGCCGAAATAATCCCAATGGTTTTGCTGCTTCGGGACTTATCCCAAAAGTTTAAATCGCTCAGCCCGTCGCGGTTGGCGCTGACGATTTCTTGAAACTCATCGCAGAGAAAGAATACGGGACGCCAGGCGCTCGAATTGGCTTGGGCGGCTCTGCTTTGCATCACGTGGTAAAAACGCAGCTTAATGAGCGTATAAACCACTTTAGCGCCCAGTCCTTGCTCCACCGAGGGTAAGCTGACCAGGAAGACAGCGCCGTTAAGGACTTCGGTTAATGCGGGGCTGTCTTGTTCCGTAGTCGCTGTGCAAAACGCATCCGTTAACTCGGGATTGCTAAACGGCGAGAGAATTTGCCCGGCGGTAGCCTGAATACCTTGTTGCACGCGGGCGTCCATGGCGTCATACACCTGAGAAAAGTAACTCTCATACGTTTTCAACGAGCGCGCTTGCTTCGGGGACAATTGTGGGCGAAGACCTTCGAGATCATCGAGAATCCGGCGACGAAAAGCGAGTTCATAGACCCACCGATAGAGTCCGTTCAAACTGTAGTGCGCCGGAAAAAACGAGAGCAGGCCAAGGCTGTTGCGACACAGTTCAGTAGCGGAGTCCACCCAAAACGAATCGGTTTGCTGTTTGCCGGCCAAGAGCAGGGCGGATTTGAGGAAGGAACTGGCCATTTCAGGATTGAGGCCGGCCAGCAGATTGAGCGGCGCGTGTTCGGGGCCCACGGTGATAATGGATTGGCCGGTCTGTTGAGCGAATTGATCAACGGCGCGATGGAAATCGCCTTTGATGTCGAAAATTAAGCCGCCGCAGCGTTGGTCAAGCAATTGCAAGAGCAACGGCTGCACTACGCGGGTGGTTTTGCCGGAACCAATTGCGCCGAGGATGAGGATGTTTTGCGCGGCGTCTTCGAGGGTGAGACTGACCGGCTGGTTAGGAGCCAGGTTGGTGTGATGGCCGAGCTGCGCCAGCCGACCGGTCGATGCACCGAGCCAGAGACGGAAGGGATTAGTTTCCGCCTCATCGGATGCGCCACCCATAGCCGCTTGGCGAGCGGTGGGCGCTGAGTATCGCCAGATCATAAACGCGGCCAGGGAGCCGCCTAAGCAAATCGCCCAGACAGGCCAGACTTGGGAAACGACCGCCGCCGCCCAATCGCCGTAGACGAACAGGAGAGAAATTTGGACAGCCCAATCGTGGAATAATTCGAATCCTTGCGGATGAGCGAGCCGCTGCGGATTCGGTAAGAGGGGCAATTCAGGCAATAGCCCGAACAGATAAGCAACGTACGCGATGATCAACGTGAACCAGGCCGATGACGAGACCCAGCAAATGGACAAATGCATCATGCGGAACTGTTGAAAGAATTCGCGCTCGACGGGCTGAGACGAACAAGCGGCTTGCCAGAAATAGAGAACGGCCGGCCAAGCGCCGTAGATCAGCGCACCCAAAACAGCGCCCAGGACAGCCCCTATTGCCCCGCTGGTGATTTCGTGCGGATGAGACGAGGGAAAGCTCATCGCTCCAATGGCGCCCGCTGCTAAACCGAAAAATGCGGCGATGAGAGTCATGACCACGGCGTTATCGGCGGCTTTTTTGAGCGTTGGAAGAGTGGAGGAGTGATGAGAGGCTGTCGCCTGACGCTTCAGGGGTTTGTTGCGTTGTTGGCAGCGGCGTAATTGTTGTAGACAGTGATGATTATTTTCCATATTGAATCTCCCTCATTGTTTAAAATTTAAAAAAAATGAACCTATGAAAAGAGCGACTACAGTGGTCGCTGGAACTAGTTTTTTTACGAACGAAACGTCATGAATAAAAAAACTCAGGTGGCGGTTTTTCTTCCCAGTCAACTGGGGGAATACCGCAAATGACATCCGAGCGGTGAAGCGAAACTCCACGCGCTGGAAGAAAACCCGCAGACGGGAACCGTCTCGGACTTTTACAAGCAGAGTCCGTGGAAATTACTCGACTGGCGCGGTGGCAACCGGCGGCAACTCGAAAAGCCGCCGGTCACTGTCGCGGGTCAGGTAGTTAGCCATGATCTGCTGTAACTCAGCCCATCGTTGATTCTGTTGGGCTTGATCTAAGTAATACGCGCCGACTAAGATTTTGCGACGAGTATCCTTTTTCCGTTCCGAAACCCGGGTGCGGGCTTCAGCGGCCTGAATTTTGGCATTGAGCGCCTCGCGTTGTGCTTTTAATTTCTCTAGGGAATTTTTATTTTTTTTCTTTTCGGTTTCCATGCTGCTCTGCCGTACTGTGTGACCATTCTAACCGATCGGTACAGGATTGTCTATCTGTTTTTGAATGAAAGTTTGCGCTTCTTCGGAGAGGCAATTAAATAACCGCTGGATACAGTAGATCAAACAATCGGCGGACGCTCTTTGCGGGTCTAAGCTTTCTTTGGCATTTTGTAACTCCCAAACGAGTTCCCGACACAATGCATGATTTTGAGTATGTAAAAAAGCAATGTCCGTGTTTAGTAAGGAAGTCACCAGCTTGTTTCTATTGTCTGGCGTAATGCTCAGGTTAGTCATATCGTTTTCCTCCTGAAATTTTTACAGTCCATTTCAATGCCTTTCACGTTAAAACCTGATTTAAAATCCGATTGCTTGACTGTGGCTATTATGAAATGTCGAAAAGAAAAAGTCCAGTGCTGCTCAGCACGGCGCAGTCATACAAATACATGATGAGCGAAGCGAATTCATAGATCACGGAGTGATCATTCGCCCCACTGACGAGAGAAGTGCGCGCTTATACGTTGCTGCGCAACGTGAGCTAGAGTACACTATCCGGCAGTGGACGCCCCATTCATAGCGGTAATCCGATCCCTGGCGACCCGAGAAGGACAACCCTCACCATGGCCATCTACCATTTCAGCGGACAAATCATCTCGCGCAGCGCCGGTCGCAGCATCGTGGCGGCGGCGGCCTATCGCGCCGCCGACCATCTGGTGGATATGCGCTACGATAACGTTCGGGATTACACCCAAAAATCCGATGTGGTGCACAGTGAGATCTTTTTACCGGCCACTGCACCCGATTGGATGGCGAATCGCGAGAAATTGTGGAATGCGGTAGAAGCGGTGGAGAAACGCAAGGACGCGCAACTGGCGCGGGAATTTAATGTGGCGTTGCCGCGTGAGTTAACTCTGAAACAAAACATTGAACTGACGCGCGAGTTTGTGCAACGGGAATTTGTGGCGCGAGGGATGGCGGCGGACTTTTCAGTTCATAACGACCGGGGGAAAGACGGCGAGCGGCAACCACATGTGCATGTGTTGCTGACGCTGCGCGAGATCACACCGGACGGCTTCGGTCAGAAGGTGCGGGCGTGGAATGACAAGGAACTGTTGCTGCATTGGCGCGAAGCCTGGGCGGAGATTGCGAACCGGCACTTGAGCTTGCATGATCACGATATCCGCATCGATCACCGCACGTTAATGGCGCAGGGGATTGACCTGGAGCCGCAATCAAAAATCGGCGCGGCGGCGGCGCAAGATCGCTTGGCGCGGTTGGCCGAACACCAACGCATTGCGCGCGAGAACGGCGAGAAGCTCCTAGCCAATCCGCTGATTGCTTTAGAGGCGTTGACCCAGCAGCAATCGACCTTTACCCATCACGATATCGCCCGATTAGCCAGCCGCCAATCGGTGGAAGTGGAGCAGTTTAATCGAGTGATGACGGCGATTAAAACCCATCCCGACTTAGTCAGTCTAGGAAAAGACGACCAAGACCGGGAACGCTGGACGACGCAGAGTCAGTTGACGTTAGAGAAAAATTTAATGACTCAAGCGGTTGAGCTGTCGCTGTCGGAGCGACACGGTGTGTCGGCTCGGCATCTAAAACGAGTGCAAGCCCAGTATCCGGGATTGAGCAACGAGCAAGCGGCGGCTTTGACGCATCTGACCCAAGCGAGTGATTTGAGTTGCGTGGTGGGTTTTGCGGGAACAGGTAAAAGTTATCTGCTCGGTGCAGCGCGGCAGGCTTGGGAAGCACAGGGCTATCGGGTATTGGGAGCCACGTTATCGGGAATCGCCGCGGAAGGGTTGACGGAGAGCAGCGGCATTGACAGTCGCACGGTGGCGAGCCGGTTGTATGTTTGGGAGCAAGGAGAAGCACGGGAACAGTTGACGGCCAAGGATGTGTTGGTGGTGGATGAGGCGGGTATGCTGGGTTCCCGGCAGATGTCGCGGCTGATGGAGGAGGTGACGGGGAGCGGGGCTAAATTGGTGTTGGTGGGCGACCCGGAACAGTTGCAAGCGATTGAAGCGGGGGCGGCGTTTCGAGCGATTTTAGAACGGGTAGACTCGGTGGAATTGACGGAAATACGGCGCCAGCG
>Ga0187783_10002821_pt1 | contig 12869 bp, 8 predicted proteins | sample 1015_SJ02_MP02_2_FD_132471 | JGI IMG/M metagenome (GOLD analysis project Ga0187783, IMG submission 132471) | Tropical peat soil microbial communities from peatlands in Department of Meta, Colombia - 1015_SJ02_MP02_20_MG | ecosystem: Environmental > Terrestrial > Soil > Wetlands > Peat | place...
CATTTGTATCAAATTGCGCTCTCTGATGATCCTCATGAGCAGTCGTGTCGACCAAGACAAACGTCGGTGATCGGACCTGCAAGGTGGACGGCGATTGGGGGAGCACGTGGCTTCGATAACAGGTAGGGCATCCCCGGGTAACGAGGACGGCAGCTCGCGCCGACTGAACGAAACGCCGGCCGTGGCTTCGCTCAGCCAGCGCCAGGCGCCAGTCATCGCCGATCCGACGGCGGCTCTCCGTGCGCGGATGACTCGTTCCGAAGGATCCCTCCGCAAGCAGCTCTTCTTCGGTGATCTCGCCGCAATCTTGCTGGCCTGGGGGATTCCGATGTTCTTCCAGAGCCAGCTGCGCTGGGACCACTCGATCGGGGTGTGGCTAGCGGCTGCCGTTTCGACGCTCGCGGTGATTCAGATGGGTCACCTGTACCGGTTCTGGGTGTGCTCTGAGTTCTCCCGTTGGGTCGGCCGGATAATCGCGGCCACGGCCGTAGGCGGGTTCGTGCTGGCGGCTTCCGGCTGGCTTTCCGGTGATATCCGGTCCGTACCCGCCGCGGCCGCTGCCGAGGGAGCGGTAGGCGCCGCCGTGTTGATCATCGTGCTGCGCTGGCGCTTTAGCAGGTGGCTGAAGAGCAAGCGGGCAGACGGGCATTTCCTGCAAACCGTAATCCTGGTAGGTGCCAACGAGGACGCCGCGGCGATCTGGCAGATGCTCACCGACGAGCCGGAGCTCGGTTACCGAGTTGGAGGTGTCGTGGGCCAGCGCGCCCAGGTGGCACCATGGCGAGGCATTCCGCACCGGTCGACGCTGGCCGATCTTCCGCCGTTGGCCGAGGAGGTCGGCGCCGAAGGCGTGATCCTCGTTGGCAGCGCGGTGACGGCGGACGAGAGCGCGGCCGCCATAGCGGGTAGCCTGGCGTGCGGGCTGCATGTCCAGCTCTGGCCCGGGCTGGCGGGAGTGCTCAGCAGCCGGATTCGTACCGCGCCGGTGTCCGGCCTGCCGATGCTCTACATCGAGGCGCACAGGCCGTCGGCATGGCACCATGCGGCGAAGCGAGCTATCGACATCGTGACCGCCGCCGTCCTGCTTCCTCTGTTCGCGCCGGTGATGCTGGTGACCGCGATCCTCATCCGCCTGGAAGACGGTGGCCCGGTCCTCTACCGGCATGTCGTGATCGGCAGGTACGGAGTTCAGACCGAAGTGCTCAAGTTCCGCACGATGGTGCCGAACGCTGCCCAGATGCAAGACGGCATCGCGGAAATGAACGAGAGGGAGGGCGGTCCCCTGTTCAAGGCGACCAACGATCCACGGGTGACTCGGATCGGCCGCCTTCTGCGAGACACGAGCATCGACGAGCTCCCTCAGCTCTGGGATGTCCTGACCGGCCGGATGAGCCTGGTAGGACCGCGGTTCGCAATGCCCAAGGAAGCCGCCCAGTTCGACGAGGAGCTGCAGCGGCGGACGGTCATGCGACCAGGGATAACCGGCTTGTGGCAAACCGAAGCCCGGGACAACCCGTCCTTCAGCGCGTACCGACGGTTGGACCTGCTCTACGTCGACAACTGGTCCCCCGCTCTGGATCTGGCGATACTCGCGAACACCGCTCACGCCGTTGCCGCCCGAGCAGTGCGCGCTCTCCTCCCGCGAGGCGGTCATCGCCGGGAAGCGTTCGCTTCCGGGGCGGCCAAGCCCGCGCTCGCCGACACCCCGGGAGAAGATCCTTGCTGACGGCAAAGATGAAGCGTAACGGTTCGATCCGCATCCTGATCATCGTCCAGAACCTGCCGGTGCCGTTCGACCGCAGGGTCTGGTTGGAGTGCCGCACCCTGACCAGGGCCGGTTACCAGGTGGCGGTGGTCTGCCCCAAGGGTCCGGGAGACCCTTCCTACCAGGTCATCGACGGCGTCCAGATCTACAAGTACCGGCCGTATTGCCCAGGGGGCGGCTCCGCGACCTTTGTCGTCGAATATGTCTACTCCTTCGTTGCCACCCTGATCCTGTCGCTCAAGGCCGTCCGGAGCGGTCGCTTCAGCGCAGTCCAGAGCTGCAACCCTCCTGACATCTTCTGGCCCATAGGCGCCCTGTTCAAGCTATGGCATGGCTCTCGGTTCGTCTTCGACCACCATGACCTCTGTCCTGAGACGTTCGAGTCGCGCTTCCCGGGCGGCTCGCCTCTGCTGTACAGGGGCCTCCGCTTCCTCGAGCGCTGTACGGCTCGGCTCGCCGATCACGTGATATCCACCAATGAGTCGTACCGAAGACTGGTGATGGATCGCGATGGCCTCAAACCCGATCGGGTGACGGTGGTACGGACGGGACCCGACCCTGACCAGCTGAGGGCTGCCGAAGCCGTTCCTTCGATGCGCCGAGGACGGGCGTATCTTGCCGCCTACATCGGCGTGATGGGCCCCCAGGACGGGGTCGACATTGTCATCAAGATGGCCGATGTCGTGGTGAACACGCTTAATCGCACGGACATCTCGTTCACCTTGATCGGATCGGGGGACTGCTTCGACGAGCTGGTCGGGTTGCGCGACCGGCTCGAGCTTGGGGATTTCGTCGACTTCACCGGGCGAGTGCCTGACGAGGCGGTACGGGACATCCTGTCGACAGCGGACATCGGCTTGTCGCCAGACCCCAAGAACCCCCTCAACGACGTGTCTACCATGAACAAGACCATGGAGTACATGGCGTTCGGACTCCCAGTCCTCGCTTTCGACCTTTGCGAGACGCGTGCCTCCGCGGCGGAGGCAGGTGCCTACGCCACTCCGAACGACGTCGAAGAGATGGCCCGACTGCTCGTCGAGCTGATCGACGACGAGCCTAGGCGGCGAAGCATGGGTTCCGCAGGCCGGTGCCGGGTCGAGCAGAAGCTGGCGTGGAGCCATCAGGAGCCGCATTACCTATCCGTCTACGACCGCCTGCTTGGACGTGAGCCCGACACCCAGCCTGTGGGCGTCGGCCATGTGGCTTGAGGCGCCCGGCCAGTCGTCGGAGTCCGCCGAAGGAGCAGCGTGGCCGAGTTCAGCACCAGAGCCGGCTGGACGTCCTCGAATGCCGCTGTGGCGTCGGCAGAAAAGGTCGGGCCATGGGGCACGCATCGTATGGTACGTACGCCGCCTGCAGTGCATGTCACCCCAGGAGGTCTTTTGGCGCTCCGCCGATGTCCTCAGGCATACAGCCTGGCAGCTAAGGCAAGTTCCTCCTACCGCAACGGCACCGCGGCACTCAGTCCGCTTCCGGCGAGCTGGATATCAGGTGAAGCCGAAGCTGATAAGGACCCTGCGCTTCGAGTCGGCCCTTCCTGCCGGAGTTCTGGCCGCCGCTCCAGTAGACGATGTAAGCCGGCTTCTCCGCACAGCTGACGGGATTCTGGCCGGCCAGTGGGACGTGCTTGGAGTCAGCAGGCAGGACATGGTGTCTCCTGACTGGTTCCTCGATCCGCTGAGTGGCCGACGAGCACCTCAGGACGAGTACTGCTTCAGCATCAATCATCGCAACGAGATGGTCACCGGCAACGTGAAACAGGTCTGGGAGCTCTCGCGCCACCACCACCTGACCGTGCTGGCCGGCGCGTACGCACTAACCGGTGACCGCCGCTATGCCGAGCGAGCCGGTTCCCACCTCCAGTCGTGGTGGCAGGAAAACCCATTCCTGTCGGGGATTCACTGGACAAGCGGGATCGAACTCGGCATCCGGCTGATCTCGTGGACCTGGACCCGCCGACTGCTCGACGGCTGGGAGGATGTCCAGGGCCTGTTCGAGCAGAACGAACTGGCCCACAAGCAAATCTGGTGGCACCAGACCTACCTGTCCGCGTTCCGTAGCCGCGGCTCTTCAGCCAACAACCATGTCATCGCCGAGGCGGCCGGACAGCTGGTTGCCGCGCTGGCGTTTCCCTGGTTCGAGGAAAGCGCCGCTTGGGCTGATGAGTCAGCCAGCCGACTCCAACAGGAACTCGCCAACAATACTTTCCCTAGTGGAGTGAACCGCGAGCTGGCATTCGACTACCATGGCCTCGTCGCAGAGCTGGGCCTGACCGCAGCAGCCGAAGCCGACCGCGCCGGGCGCCCCTTCCCAGACGCGACCTGGCGGTCCCTAATCCGCATGCTCGATGTAGCCGCCGCCTCTCTGGACTGCAGACTCCGGGCACCCCGTCAAGGTGACAGCGACGAGGGTCGAGCTCTAGTGATCGCTTCCCCAGAGAGCAACCGCTGGGAGGCGCTCCTCGCAGTCGGGCAGGCGCTCTTCGGTGCCCCCGAGTGGTGGCCGCCAGCGCAACCGGGCGTTGCAAGCACTCTCCTGTCGGCGTTGGCTTGGCGACGTCCGGTACCTGATCGACCGGCCAGGCGACCGTGGCACTTCAAAGACGCCGGAATCACGATTTTCCGGTCCGAGTCGGGCGACGGACCCGAGGTCTGGTGCCGCTGCGACAGTGGACCACACGGGTTCCTCTCTATTGCGGCGCACGCCCATGCCGACGCTCTGTCTATCGAGGTCCGCCACGACGGGACCGATATCCTTTCCGACCCGGGCACGTATTGCTACAGCAGTGATCCGCCGTTTCGTCACTATTTTCGGTCCACCATCGGTCATAACACGCTCGAAGTGCTCGGCCGGGACCAGTCGACCTCCGGTGGTCCGACCATGTGGATACGTCACGCCGAGTCGCGGCTAACGAGCCTCCAGTCGTCCCGTGACGGGGACGAAGGCCGCTGGGTGGCAGAACACTACGGTTATCAGACGCTCAACCCCCCAGTGACGCATCGCCGGACGGTCGAGTTCCACGGGAAACAGCGCCTCATCGAGATCACAGACGAAATCGACGGATCCGACCGTTGCCCGATCCGGCTGGCATTTCACTTGGGGCCGACTATCGGGGCCAACCTGGAAGACCGCGTCCTCACTCTGCGGTGGCAGGATGCAGGTGGCGGCGAGGCGACGGCTACCATGATCCTACCGTCGTCGCTTGGCTGGTCGTTGATCCGGGGCGCGAGGGAACCGGTGCTGGGCTGGTACTCTCCGGCGTTCGGGCAGAAGGTCCCGGCCACCGACGTGATCGGCGTGGGATCCGCGATCACAGGCTCGCCGCTGCGGACGCACCTCGCCTTCTGAACCTGGCCTGGGTCCCCAAATCCCTATGGCGGCAGCGGACTCATCTCCGGCCGGACGGCTCAGCCTGCCCGCTTAGGTGATGCTGCCGCCCGCCGGCGTTTTGCTTGCTGACTCCTGGGCAAAGGTCGCTGCAGTCTGTATCAGGACCGCGCCGTGGTGGGTCTCTTTCTAGGGGGTTGACTCCCGCTTCCGGGAAGTTAACTGACCTTTGTGGGTGGTTACATCGCCCACGAGACAGGAGAGGGCATGCCGATAGAGAAGCGGGACACCGACGAGCAGGTGAGCATCATTACCGACGGCATCGGCACACACCGCCCGACACCTAGCGGCGAGAGTAATCGTCCAACCATTCCCCCCACGATGGCAAAGTGCTACTCGGCGGCACGGCGAGCCCGAGGTGGCGGCTTTTTGTACACACGAACGGTCAGCGACAGGCTGGGCACCGTCGTGGCGGCCATCGGGATCCGTCTCGGCGCCCACCCGACGTACCTCACCATCGTGAACCTGATATTGGGCATCGGCGGCAGCGTGGCCATCGTGGCAGGCCGTTCCCCGGATCGAACCGCGCCGCTCCTTGTCGTGGGTGTCGTCCTGTGGCAAGCGGCATATATCTTCGACTGCGCCGATGGGCAGGTCGCCCGGGCTACCGGCAAGACGAGCGCCTATGGCGGGTCCGTGGATCTTTTCGTCGACGTGGCTGTGCAGATCTCGGTCGTTGTGGCCGTGAGCGACCTAATGCTGTCCAGACACGAGATAGCTGGCCCGTTGGTCGTGCTCTTCGCCTCGGCTTGGTGCATGAACTTTTTGACCTGCATCTTGGCAAGGGGAAACGATGGGATCAGCTATTCCCTCATAGCGAGCCGCTCAGCATTCGTGTCTGCGGCGAAGCTCATGCGCGACTACGGGTTTGTCATCCTGGTGCTGGGCACGTGGCTCCTGGCATCGCCCAGCACGCTCATTGTCCCGGTGATAGCCGTGACCGCTACGAACCTGGTGTTGCTGGCGGGGCATATCGTAAGATCAGTCGTCCTCTCCGTTCGCGCGTCTCGGCAGATTCACGGTGCGGAGAACCGCGTCCTCTCCCTTCGAGAATCTACGCCGACCTCGCCGCGAGCGACGGATCGAGTTCCTCAAGGGAGCTGAGACCGTGAATGCGCTGACCTCGGCGGTCGGCGAATGGGCTCTTTTCCGTCCGGTCACCCACCATCTCCCGAAGGCGATGCTTCCGATCGTCAGCTCGGCCACGCCCGCCAGGCCATGCCCGGCGGGCGGTTCACCTACCCGGACGCCGCTCAACTCGAGGTTGCTCTTCGGCTGCGGCTGAAGGCAATCTGGCTGGCGCTGCGCAGCCAGGGCGGGCCCACATCGCCGTTCGGCTCAATGCTTCAGCGAGCCGAACGGCTAGGTGGTGTAGCCGGAATGCCGTCCTCGTCCTGACATACCGTGGCCAGCGACCGCAGGGCGTGGAGGAGGCGATCGTTGTCCTCTTGCGTTCGCACCGCGATACGTATTCGGGGCAACCGGTCGGGGTACTTCTCCGAAACGTCCTTTACTTCGATCCTGCTGGTAGCTAGCAGTTCTTGTCGTAGCCGAGACGCAATGGCAGGATTCTCGCCCCGGAGTTGCACGAGAAGGAAGTTGCCGCCACTGTCATGAACCCGGTGGACCAAGGGCTGGTCGGAAAGCAAACGCAGCATCCGGGATCGCTCCGCGACCGTAAGCTTGATTGACCTTTCCAAGTCAGGCCGGAATTTAATGGTCAGCTCGAGGAAGTGCTCGGCGAGCGCGTTTACGCCCCAGATGGGCATAAATTCGAGGAACGCCCGGCGCAGATCCGTGTTGGCTGTATACAGGTAACCCAGGCGGAGTCCGGGAATCCCCAGCCCTTTGCCGAGACTTGTCAGAACCAGGATATTGTCAAGAGGTTCGGCCTCGAGGAGGCTGACCAGCGAAGGCTGTCCGCTGAAGATTAGGAACGACTCATCGACGAGGAACGTCGTGTCGGCTGTGCCGGCTGCCAGGTCGTAGAGTGCATGTGTGGATGCGATTACCCCGGAAGGATTGTTCGGGTTGACGACGACCAGCAGGTCTACGTTCCGTGTATAGCGCGCGAGTTGTTCCGGATCAGTCACCAGCACATCGGGGTATGTTACGGCATGCGGGAGGCATCTCGGGTATTCCCCGAATGTGGGCGCAGGTATGGCAACGCGCCGGTCCTGGTAGATGCGCTGCAGGATCGGATACGCCTGCGAAGCGCCGTTGAGGAGATGGACGCGGCTCGGATCGCAGCCGAGGAAGAGTGCCGCCTTCTCGTCTAGGACTTCTTGGCGTGATCCGTAGCCTGTGATGATGTCCGGCAGAGCGTGACCGAGTGCGGCGTGCATCGCCGTCGGCGGGAAGAACGCGTTGCGGGGAAGCGAGAAGTCCAGAATGTCGAAGGACCAGTGGCCGCCAAAGTTGCGGTCGAGCAGACCGGCGCGTTCCATGGGATCGAAGACGAACTTGGCGACGCTCAGATCGTTGGGGTCATCTACCTCTACCCAGTCTGAATCCTTGACCACCTGCGCGGAAATCCTGTGCTCCGGAACGTTGGCCAGCATGCCGAGCACGAGCTCATAATAGCAGTTGGAGTCTACGTTATTGGCATACGCGCTGAGCATAGGCCGCAGTGTTCTCTGGCAGTAGACCCGATCGAAACGGTAGATATTCAGGGTCTTGAACTTGTTGTCAAAATGGAACCCGGTGCCTTGACTTGCTGTGGGGAATACCTGGCTGACGTACCCGTTCTCGATGGAGACTACGGTGCCGTCCATCCCGGTGCGGTAGTGGTCGACCAGCGCCACGTTCTTGCCTGGGTGCCCGATTAGATCTGTGATGAGGTGCGGCTCAAAGAGCAGATCGCATTCGATAAGGATAACGTCTTCTTCGTAGGCGAGGCTCTCGAGGGCGAGCGCTAGGGAGACGATATTGTTGGTCGTCTCGTAACTCTCGTTGTGCACGTAGCGAACCGGGAGATCAGGGTACCGGATGGAGATGAAATGGACAATGTCATCGCTACGATATCCCGTCACCACGGTGATCGGCGCAACGCCGGCCTTGACCAGGCTGTCCAGCGCCCTGCCCAGTATGGTCTTGTCTCCTACCTCGAGCAGGGCCTTGTGACAGGTTTTTGTCAGTGGCTCCATTCTTCGGCCGCGCCCTGCGGTGAGGATTACTGCCTGCATGGGCCTATTCCTTTCGTCCCGTGGCCGCCGGGATTGCGGTTCCGGGCGGTTGCATGCGGTGCAGACCAGCCGGTAGCTTTGGCTGCTTATCTGCTCGATCGTGATCGCCGCCATCCGGGCTCTCCGCCGTAGGGCGATACCGCAGGGCTGAACGGGGCGGCTGGGACACGGCTCCAGCTGGCCTGTCGCCGGATTCGCGCAGCGCCGCGCGGAGTTGCCGCCAGTAAATCAGCGCGCCGATCCATAGCCCTGCCGCAAAGCCACTCATGGTCCCAACTGTCCCGTCAACGACAGTTCCGGCGAGGCTGAGGACGATGCACAGCGTCGTTTCGATTACCATGGCGTTCAGGCTTCGCCGCGCGGCTCCCAGGGCATGCAGGCCCGTGCCGGCGCCGGTACTGCAACATCCGCCGAGCACCGAAATCGTGGCAGGCAACACCAGCGGATAGGTCGGTTTCCAGAGGTTTCCGATCATCAGGTGCCCGAGTCCTCTCGGTACCGCGACCAGGAGGACGATTCCCCAGCCCAGCGCCAGGATGGTGAGGCCGCCGCTGATCAGCAGGCAGAAGGGCATAAGGTGACGTGGCGAGCGACGGAGGATCCGGGCCGCCTCAGGCAGCGTGACCAGCCCCATGCCGAAGAAGATCACCATGAACGGGCCCATCAGCGTGCTGACGGCCTGCACGTAGCCGACCGCCGCCAGTCCCAGGATGAAGCCGACGCCGTAATTTCGGAGCTGGCTCCCCGCGGTGTTGACCGTTCCCTCCACTAGGTAGCGCGGCCCGAGATCGCGATGACGGGATACCCATTCCCACACCCTCGACGGCCGAGGCACGGTGCGGGCCTGCAGGGGGCCGATCGCGGCTGCGGCGGCGGCCGTGGCGCCCCAGGCGAGGATGAACCAGAACACGTTCGCGTGGCCGGTCGCCCGCAGCAGCACCAGAGCAGGAATCAGCGCCACCGTCCACACCGTGTCGTTGAGGAGCGCCTGGCCGCCGCGGCCCAGCGCGAAGAACGAGTACCGCCAGCTGTCCTGCAGCGCCAGTGCGGGCATGACCAGTCCCAGCGCCAGGAACGCCAGCCGGACCGTGCCGCTGAGCAGCACGGCCGCGGCGAGGATTATGGCTCCGGTCGTCAGGCCCACGGTCGCGGCGGTGCCTGTGCACTTGGTGATGGCTCGCCGCCATGTCGGTATGTCCGTGCCGCTAAACCTGACCAGGAGCGGAGCAGTGGCCAGGCCGCGTGATGCGTTGAGCGCGAAACCGTAGGTCACATAGGCCAAGGCGAATGCCCCGTACTGGACCGCACCCAACGTGCGGGCGATGTAGATGTTGACGGCGAAGTTGCTCAAGCTGGACATCGCCTGGTCGGCGACTCCCCAGCCGAGACGTTGATATGCCCGCCTGATCAGCCGCCGGGCAGCGAACGCCGCCTGTCCGCGGCGTACCGTGTCGGATAGCATCGCGCGCAGTCGGCCTAAGAACCTGGCTGGGCGTTGGACTGCGCGGCTAGGCATGGGACCGCATCGTAGCCGACCAGCTGTCCGGCCTGCACACCCCTCATGTCCCGCAAACGTCCCAGCAAATCTTCCGCGGCGGGACCGAGGTCGCATTCCTCGTGCAAGCCCAGGCCGAACCCCTCATCCTCGTGTCCCGCAGCACGCATGAACGGCATCAGGACGGCACCGATGTGACCGCGGTCGCCCGCAACGACGACTTCTCATCCCCTCCCCCAGGTTCGGCATCGGAGTTCGACGGCGCTTCGCAACGTCTAACGTCTATCCACACCTACAGGATCAGCCACCATCAAGTCCTGATACTTTCCAGCACGTCACCTCCCGAAGTTTTTGACTAACTACTTCGATAAGTTGCGACTTGAGTCTGACGGCCAGCACCCTGGGCCTTTTACCCAACTCGACGGGATGGGTCGATCCGCCCTTGCGGATCAGCCGCACGTCAGGATCCTCTCGCAGCGTCAATCACGCATCGCCTGAGGTCATCAGGGTCGAAGTAACTAAGGGACCAAGGGCCTGCCGTATCAACATCGTCTGCTCGATGCTCCAGTGAGGGTGAAGTCCCGCATCCTGACTGTCGTCCAGAACCTGCCGTTGCCTTTTGGCCGAGAGGTGAGGCTCGACTGCCAGGCTCTTTGTTTGTGGTGGCTGCTGCTTCTGTCTTGGGGTGGCTCCCGCTTCGCGGTCATCGATCAGACCGCGGAGGTTTAGGTGTGCGGTATTGCAGGCTGTTACCAGCAGGCCGATGGTCTCAAGCTCGTGGGCATCATGACCGACCGGATCGCACACCGTGGTCCGGACGCGAACGGAACGTGGAACCACGAGGATGACCGGGTCTCGATCCAGTTCGGCCACCGGCGGCTCTCGATCATCGACCTGTCTGCCGCGGCCGACCAGCCGCTGTCCAAGCAGGGGCTGACGCTTGCCTACAACGGCGAACTCTACAACTACAAGGAGTTGCGGGCTGAGTTGGCCAGCCGTGGCGCCGGCTTCGTCACCTCCTCCGACACCGAGGTCGTGCTCGAGGCATGGCGCTACTGGGGACCGGCATCGCTGTCGCGGTTCCGCGGCATGTTCGCCTTCGCCATAGCCGACGAGAAGAGCGGTGAGCTGTTCTTGGCTCGCGACCCGCTCGGCATCAAGCCGCTGTTCTACCTGCCGCGGGGTGGCGGGGCGTTGTTCGCCTCAGAGCTGAAGGCGCTGGTGTCGGCGGTCGGGCCGGAACTGCGGATTGAGCCCGGCGCGCTGGTGGCGTCGATGCTCTATTACTGGGTGCCTGAGCAGTGGTGTGCCGTGGCGCGAGTGCACAAGCTGCCCAGCGGATCGTGGGCGCGCTTCAGCCCGGATGGGAGTGTCCACCTCGAGCATTACTGGCAGGTCGCGGACGTGGCCCGGGAAGCCGAGGGGGGGCCGGCGCCCGATCTGGGCCGCGTGATCGAGGAGTCGGTCGCTGCTCACTTGGTGGCCGACGTGCCGGTCTCCAGCTTCCTGTCCGGTGGACTAGATTCCAGCATCGTCACGGTGCTCGCGCACAAGGCCGCCCCGGAGATCGACGCCTATACGATCACCTTTCGCGCCGAGGACCAGCGGTTGGAGGCCATGCCGGACGACGCCGCCTTTGCCCGCAAGGTGGCGATGCAGTTCGGGTTGAAGCTCCATGAGATCGAGATCTCGCCCGAAATCGTCGACCTGCTGCCGCGCATGGTGGATGCGCTGGACGAGCCGATCGGCGACCCGGCTGCCATCAATACGCTGCTGATGTGCGAGGCGGCCCGGGCACGCGGGGTCAAGGTAATCCTGTCCGGCATGGGCGCGGACGAGCTTTTCGGCGGGTACCGCAAGCACCTGGCCTGCGTGATGGCAAGCCGCTACGGGCGGCTCCCGGGGCTGTCCCGTGCGGGCGTGCGGTTCGCGGTCGGACGGGTCCCGGTGAGCGTCCAGGGCCGGGGGCTGCGCTACGCCCGGTGGGCCAAGCGCTTCCTGACCTTCGCCGAACTGCCCGAGGAGCCGCGGTTCCGGCGCAGCTACACGCTGTACGATCCGGATGACCTGGCCAGGCTCCTGAACCCGGACCTGTCCGGCCAAGTAGAACAGGTCATCGACGGGCATCGCGACATCTACACCGACAACTCGCTGCACGACGAGGTCAATCGGATGTGCCTGGCCGACGTGCGGCTGTTCCTGCCTGGGCTCAATCTCGCCTACACCGACCGGGCTAGCATGGCCGCCTCGGTCGAGGTTCGCGTCCCGTTCGTGGATCCGGTCGTGGCGCAGGCGGCGTTTGCCATCCCGGGCCGGGACAAGGTCGGGAACCGGCAGGGCAAGGTGGCGCTCAAGCGGGCGGCGGAACGGTGGCTCCCGCACGAGATCGTCTACCGGCCCAAGGCCTCATTCAGCGCCCCGCTCCGCGCGTGGGTTCGTAACGAATTGCAGGAGGTCATCAACGACGTGCTCCGCAGTGGTGAGCTAGTCGGCTCCGGGATGATCCGGGCCGACGCACTGGACCGCCTGATTCAGGGCGAGTTGGCGGGCCGCGAGGACAACGCGAAGCAGATATGGCAGCTGCTGACGATGGAGCTGTGGTATCGAAACGTGCGGTCCGCTGGCGTCGCGGCATGACTGGACAAGGACACCATGAAGCAGATCGCGCAGAACTATAAGTCCGGGGAGCTCATCGTCCTGGACGCGCCGGTCCCGGCGTGCCGTCCGGGCGGCGTCCTGGTGCAGTCGCTGTTCTCGCTCATCTCCACCGGCACCGAGATGATGAAGGTCCACGAGGCCAAGCTGTCCATGGTCGGCAAGGCGCGGGCGCGGCCGGATCAGGTAAGGAAGGTGCTTGATACGGTGGCGCAGCAGGGCGCGATGGCCACCTACAAGAAGGTCATGAACCGCCTGGACTCCTATACCCCGCTGGGCTACTCGCTGTCCGGCGTGGTCGTGGAGGTCGGCGCGGGGGCCGAGGAGTTCAAGGTAGGCCAACTGGTCGCGGCGGCAGGTAACGAGTATGCCCTGCACGCCG